>Ga0105103_10000087_pt1 | contig 44738 bp, 69 predicted proteins | sample PPLLaktember2015_2_FD_79107 | JGI IMG/M metagenome (GOLD analysis project Ga0105103, IMG submission 79107) | Freshwater sediment microbial communities from Prairie Pothole Lake near Jamestown, North Dakota, USA - PPLs Lake P7 Core (6) Depth... | ecosystem: Environmental > Aquatic > Freshwater >...
CTTAACAAGGATATCCAGCCTCCTATCTACATCATCCACCACCTCACCCTTCAAATAATCAACCTCTATCAACCTACTCTTTATCATATCCAACAAAACATCATAACCTATATCTTTTATAACATCTTTTTTTATTAAACCATTTTCCTTTATAAACTTATCTTTTTTCAACCCTCCACCACAAACATAAGTATAATCATTGCATATATCATCTTTTGCCATATCATTTACCTCTTTTATTTTATATATAATAAATCTTTTTTAATTCACTAACTCATAAACCTCTACTAGATTGTTATCTTCCAATATATAAATCCTTAAATTATCAAAATCATTATTGTAAAGAAATGCATCACCACAAGCCATCTTTAATCTTAATTCTTTATTACCCTCCAAAATATCTTTTCTTTCTTTTAATAATTCTAATACACGGATTGCCTTATTAATCCCACCTACTCCAAACATTGAAATATTCTCAGTAGATCTTCCAATCCTAAAACATCTATCTTTATATTTAAAAATCATATATCACCTCTTTTATTTACATCTATTATTATCAGGGTTTTTCCCCACCTATACATCTATAAAAAATTTAACCTAACTATCCACATACCCCCATCAACTAAACCCATCTTGCTACCTATAGTATCTATTCTTATCCATCAAACTACCTACCTATGCTATATATTCTTTATATGAGAGATCATGCAACTTACCCCCGGCCTATAATACTTTGATCCCCTACTACCCCCTCCTTTGAAAACACCGGTAATTGTTATTACTGGCTATATAAAGTTAAGCTATATCAATGAGTTACGTATACTAGCATATCATGCTACCAATATACTACTATATATAGTATCAATCCTTAGATAAGGTATCTATCTTATCTATATTAGAATGCTTATTAGCTATAGCCTTCCTGTACTGCTTAATCCTCTTGATAGCAGCTCTAGCAACCATGACAAGAGCTGTTCTGCAAGCCGGGTTGATATAGTTATCTCCTCTGCTGAAACCTATTGCATGATAGATACGTGCACGTGAGATGCCATAGTCTGCACACGCTGTTTGGATAATCCCCTTAACTCGTCTCATCTCATCTAAGTCTTGATATAGTGACTTAACATATGATCTAAGTGATGTTGGTACTGAGTTAGTTGTCATGATATGTACTTGATTAGTATAAAGATTATGTAACATTTATTAATAATAAGTAAGAGCGATGATGGATAGAAGGTGTTATTTGCACCTAGTGAACGACTGAAGTGTAGCATACTTTCTAGTAAAAGTCAATAGTTATTCACAAGATATTAACAAGATATACACATGTTGTTAACAAGTTATTAACAAGTTACTAACAAGATATACACAATATACTCACATAATAAATAGTTAATAGTCGTTAATATGTACTTAATCTTCATGTGATATAGTATGGATTATCACAAACTAATAACTATTGGAGAATATCTTATGAAAAATAAACTACTATTAACAACTCTATCATTACTATTATTAAGCTGTATGTCGTCATATGGATTCAATGGTGTGCTACCATCTTCTGTTGTATGTTCTGGGCCACAACCTTGCGTAGGCGGGGATCCTGACCTAATGATAGACGGATGGGTATTATCATCAGAAAGTGGATCATATATTAAACCTGGATCTTATAGTTTCACTGGCTCTTTGATAGCTGGTAATCCAAACGACGGTCTATACAAGACTGTAGTCTTCAGATATCACATGGTTGATACAGATGGGTATAACTACTATGTGTCCTATCAAGCGGCTAATTGGATCATACCAGTAAAGAAAGATAAGTACATAAAGGAAGGTGATTTAGCTAAATGTACCTCTACAACAGATATAACAGATTGCTATGTTGATGTTGTTGCTCCAAGAAAATAATTTAATAATATCAAAATAACTATTGACACACTTATATATCCGTGCTACTATCTCATCATAGTAAGACAATGTAGCAACTTACTAAGCTGAGAGTCAAAGCTATACAACTGGCTCAGAGTAACGACTTAATCGTTAATATAGTTAATGAATGAGTATTATACAATTAAAAGACAAAATACGGGTTGATATTCAAGAATGAAAAAAGATAAAAAAACAATAGAAAAACTAGTTACAAATATAGTTTCATTTAGAAAGCGTGTACCGCATATTTGTACAGAATGTGGGAAACGCTTTCTAGCTTACTCTTGCGCACTTACTTGTAATAGTACTTGCCGATCAGCAAGAAGAAGACGAAAAAATAAAGAAAAACAAAGTTACGTGTCGAAAAAACAATAAAAAATCGACACGTCATGGTCACATGTCGAAATCATAAATATATCGATAAAAGAGGTTGGAATAAATGAAGAAATATAAAAGATATTTATGCTCATACAAATGGTATGCTGGCAAAGATATGTGGGTCGTTAAAAGGTTTGATTTAATAGTTTATGCTCATAACAAAAAATTAATTTTAGACAGAATTTGTGTCATATTTGATGAAATATTATGTGGAGAGGATAGGTTTAATTTTATAGGTAAGCTGGTAAGTTATGAAGTGCTAAAAATGAATGATGGAGACATGTATATGTTACCAAAATACGATTTAGGTTATGGTAATTACAAATATATATATTATCATAATGACGGGAGCGAAACCACCTATCTTGGGGAAGTTTATTTATAGAGCTATAATATCGCTACTTCAACGATTAAATGCATAAGTAAAACAAAACAAATATAAAATAATTAAAATAACTATTGACACACATAAGTAGGCGTGCTATAGTAACATCAAATGATAACAGAAGTTGATGTTATCAAGTGAACGCAAGACAACTATAAAATATTGCGAGAGTGGCGACTATATCGCGAATAGTAACGCAAGGACGTAGGGAGCCAACCTGAAACCCACGCAAAAAATGATCCACCAGACAGCGGCCAATATAAGAAGAATAACAAATATAACAAGAAAAATAAACGGCCGCAACACTGGGATTAAAACTTTAACGAGGAAATATAAATGAAAAATTATAATGTAGACAATTTTATCACCGAAGCTATGGAACGTCACGGTGCATTTTTTGCATTTAGCGACGAACAATTTAAACAACAAAAGAAGGAAGGTATAAATTATTCAAGTATGGGCGTTGGTTTAATCTGTCCGACAGAAAACGCAGATGCATTAGCAATTGAGCTAAAAAATCTGTCAAAGCAAAAGAGGAAATTAAAATGAACACTAAAATACATTATGATAATGCAACATCTAAACAAAGACAATTTATTGAAAGAAAGATCTACGAATCATTACATGCTCAAGGACCTCTTGTAGAAATGCTTTTACAAAAAGAAATATTTAGTCATGATGACATCATTAATTTATATACCAAAAGATGCACATACTGCGGGCGCACTGTTTTTCCTGGAGTTGTAGAAAAATGTTGTGAATATGAGAGCGAAGAAAAATATACAATACAAACAGAACCACAGGAAATTTTAGAATGGTACCTAGTCACTGATTCATGGATAGCTAAAAAAGTAATAGAATTAGGTGAACCCGTGTTATCCAATGATTACGACTATTGGTGGGGAAGAACATGCAGCGGACAAGCTATTTTTCTTGATCCAACTTTTTGGATTATATATCAAGATTCTTTAAAACATATAGAATAGGAGTATTAATCATGAGCAGAGAGATAGTAAAAAGCATTAAACTTGACAAAAAAAATAGGCGAGTAATTTTGACAAGTCATTGCAATAATTGCATACCGAGAAAAGACAAAAAATGGGAGTGTACGGGTTTATCGGAAATATGGCAGAGTAAAGGGCTAGATAGCTTAATTAAAGAAATTCTGTTTGAATTTTGGCAGGGAAATTTTAGTGGCTCATCCACAACCTACGCTAAGAGTTTATGCTTTTTGGATAAAAAATCAATGCCACTATATTGTGCTTTCGAGTATGATGACCAAGAATTAGAGGTAGGTTTTCTAGATAAACAAGTGAATCTTGCTAAGGAAATTTTAATGATAAATTATTGTCGGTACATGGAAAATAGAAGAAGTTCATTCGGTAAATTTATTTTACAATCGCGCAGTGTAATAAGCACAAAAGATAAATATTATTTAAAAAAATGTGGAAACAGAATATTTCTTACTGAATCAATAGAAAAAGCAAAAATTTTCAAAAATTCTATGGACTTAAAAAAGTTTAATAATCAATTCGTGATAATAGATATTAATAATCAAAGTAAAAAGGAGAGCTAAAAATGAACAACTTTAAACAATTTATAAAACTTGTTTTAGAAAAATTAAAATCATCAAAAACAACGAAAGAGATTAAGCGGTTAGCTATTGATTTTGATGAATTTATTGATAAGATATTATTTTAAAAAAAGGTATAATTAAATGAAAAATACAACTCAATCTGAAGAAAATCAGAAAATAAAACAATTAATAAATTATATTGGCTGTTTAGCTATATTTTTTAGACAAAATCAAGAAAAAAAAGAACTTAACATTAAAGAGGATAAAATAATATGAAACTTATAGATGTTTTTACGGAAATAAAAAACGTAGGCGAAGAGTTTATAAAATCAAAACAAGATAGTGATGAAGAAAAAGAACTATTATTTCATCTTACCAATTTATTATTAAACTCAATACCCGGAATATTTAAAGTTATTTTCCCGGATGATAGTGACTCTTCAAAAGAATTGGCTGAAGAACTTAGTAAAACATTTTGCAAGTATATGAATATTGCTATAGAAAAAAGAAGTCAAAATACAGACAAGATGAAATGATTGGTATTTTTATAGATATTATAAACCAAAGGGGGATATTATGACTAATGATTTGATAGAAAATTTTACAAGTGAAGATTTAATTTATGGTATGTATGCATCGATTGACCAAAAATTAATAAAAGAACTGAGCGCTAAACATGGTTTTTGCACAGTACAAGAGTTAATGTATACTCATATAATTTCAAATTTTTTCGATGGACAAATGCAAACATATGATAAAAAAATAATTAGCGCAATAAAAAAATTTGATCTTTTTACTAAAGAATATAATATTAATTTGAAAAGTTACATGCCTTTTAATACAATAATAACATATAGCAAAGCATGTATTTTTTGGACGGCTATGAACAATAATAAAATACATTTTGTTTTAACTGATTTACATCAACCATATGTTATTTTTAAAAATCACCCAAAAGAGCGACAAATTAAAAACGAACTTAAAAAAAATATTTTAACGAAACGTGATTTAAGCGAAAATTCCAGTCTATCACCTAAAACCTATGTTGGATCTGAATTGAGATTTATTGCTAGATATTGGGATGTTCTAAAAAATACAGTAATATTTTGGGATGGAAACCCACTGAAACAAGTTAAACCACCATTTTTTGATGAAAATGAAATAAAAATATATGACGAAAAAACAGAACAAAAACAGGGTTTTTTGGTGAGTGAAATTGATAAAACATTAACGGGAAGGCCATCTTTTTTTTGGAAAGAATACCAACAAAACTATAAATCAAAAGCACTTAAAGATAAATCAATACCAGCGTTAATTAAGCAAACGGTAGAAAAATCAAATTGTGATTCACATAATAAATCAGCTTTAATAGCAAATATTAATTTTAAATATAGCAAATAATTGGAGTAAAAAATGGAAAAATTAAAACGATATGAAATAAATTTAAAAAAGTGTATTCATAAAAAAGAATGCGGTGGATGTGACAAATGGTCTTGGGTTGATATAGACGCCCCCAACAAAGAATTAGCAAAAGAATTAGCTCTTGATAAATTCTTAGAAATGGGATGCGGCAAAAACAATATCTCTGATTTACAAATTTATATTAGAGCTTCTAATTATAGATTAGAAGAATGGGAAAGAAAATAATAAAATATATATGGATATTACACAGCCAAACTTGATTTAAAGCATCTTTACCTTAACATATATGTAATGTACCAATTAGTTTATATCATGTAAAGAAAGCGTTTAAATTGCCTTTAAAGCATATCTTGCATTTTGAATGTCGTGTTTGTATGCTGAATTACAACATCATCCGGCCAATCAATAGAACTACCTACATTTGATAAATACCACCTTTGCTGATAATGACATTTTTCTTCAAGTATTATAAAAAAACGCCACCTCTATTTGATTTCTTAAATTTTCTAGACGAATTAAGTTTTATAGCTTTTCTAAAATTCATATTCATAACCTTGTCTGCAATGTTTAACTTTAACCGGGTTGATATCTCTACCAATATATTCTATAAAACTTATATAATTTCTAAATAATTCCTCTTTAGATTTAATGAAAAAATTAGCATCTTTTTCATTATTAAATATATATATACATACATAACTACTTAAATATAAATGATGCTCCACATGAAAAATATCATCATCTATTTTTATAAATTTAAAATAAGATATCATGATATCTTATCAACCACCTTTTTAATACTCTTGTTTTCACATAGTATTTTAATATTATGCATTGTATTTTCAACATATTGATTAATTTTACATTCATTTTTAGACATATCAAACATTTCATATTCTAATTTAACTATATTACCTACACTTTCACCGAATCTATGCGCCATATAGGATATATACTCATTCCTAGTTTGATTTGTTTTTGTTGGAGATGGCAATTGTTTTTTATCTAAATTATCTATTTTCTCACCCTTGACAACCTTGTCGCATAAAAACGCATAGTGCCTCTTGAATACCCTCTCTTCATCTTCCATAGTTGTTTTTCTTGATGTTGCAAATTTCCAAGCTATAGATATGGCTTGATGTGTAAATTCTCCGTTTCTAGCTGCTACAATAGCTTTATCAACGTCTATAAGCCCTTTTGCTAAGAATACAAATCTTGTAGGCGTTGGTGGCGCTGAATATTGTCCTGTTGCATCTATACATATAGCACCAAGCCCCCTATTAATCTCTTCAATTGTTAGAGGAGAGATAAATTTACCCCAGAGCTCTTTTGATGTCTTTAAAAAATCAGCTGCGGTCCGTCCAGACGTCCATCTCTGACCAAATATTGCCTCCAACGTCTTGAATATTATCGTTAATTTCTCGTTCAGATTTGATTCCGAAGACTTCATTGAAGGCCTCATGATATCTGTCTGTAACTGTTTTGTATTGACCGCTATTGCTGCTACTTGCATTTTTTAAGTCCCTCATGTCTATATTTATAAATTGTTCAAATTCTTTATTTGCACCATAAAATCTCTGGGCTTGCATAACATACGGAGTACCAATATTTCCGTTTTTAGTTACCAAATCATGATAGTTTCTAGTTGCAGATATTAAAGCATCATAACTAATCCCTTCTTTTATTCTAGTTGACCATTGTTTATAAGCTGCCTTTTTGCTATTCGATCCATTCCTTTTTGGATAGAATGACCAAGCTGTTTCAAATTCTTCTGTAAAGGTGTCTAAATCGACACCTTTAACTTTTTTACGAGAAACCGAAGGTTTCGATATATTATTTAGTTCATATGTTTTTAATTTAGTTATATTAGTATAGTTAGTGTCGCTGTCAGCTACTAGGTTGTCGCTATTAGCTACAAGGGTGTTGTCGCTGTCAGCTACTAGGTTGTCGCTATTAGCGTTACTTAGTACTATTGTATAAAGTGTTGAAATATTTTCTCCTTCATCATTCTTGCGTATTATTTTTGTTATAAATCCACGCTCCTCTAGCTTTTTAACGCTTCTTATAACGCTATCTTTAGACAATCCACACTCGTGTGACAAAGTTTTTAATGACGGGAAACATCTCCCTTCTGCGTTTGAATGATGGCATAACCAAATAAAAACTATTTGCTCATAAGCTGGCAATCCTTTACACATATTTGCAGGGAATACGCTAAACGAACCTTTTTCTAATAACATAAATTTCTCCAAATAAAAAAGCTCTAATCAGATTGGACGTATTTAGTGGTAGGACTGCAAACAAGTTAGCAGCTCGCCCAATCTGATTAAAGCTCAGTCTTGTTTAATGTATGGCTACCACACCAATTTTTATCCATCATACCACACTTTACATAAAAGTTAAATAAATTCTTTAGTAATAATTAAGACTTAATGTTGGGGATAAAAAATATATTGTGCTAGCATAAACATCGACTATGTTGGCTTAGTCATTTCTATTATTTTTTCAATTAAATTGTTTAAATAAATAACAGCCTCATCTTCAGTTAAAAATGTTTCGTATAAGTTCCATTCTTTGTCGTAAAACTCAAGATAAATATGATACAAAAAATAATACTTATTATCCTTTCCCCTCTTCTTTTCTTTATTTATTTTTGATCCAATAATTGGATTATGCTGTATATTAATTATTCTACCTACTTCTTTCATCTTTAAATACATACTATGAATCTCAATTTTATACATGTTATTAATTTGTGGTTATGCTATCTTAGTCATTTCTGTTATTTTTTCAATTTAATTAAACAAATTATAATTTTCTTAATTTATTTAAATCAGAATAATGTCCTTCAGTTGAAAAATCGTATTCATGGATATTACCTATAATTTCATATTCCTCAGGCCAACTAGTCCAGTCGTCATGATGTCCAAAATGAGCGCCGTGCTTATCAAGAAAAAGGCAAATACTTCCATCATTATCCATTTCTCCAACAAATGTACCTATTACAAATCTAGATACTGGAATAATATCTGTTACCACAACTAAACCATTATCTGAGTATTTACGCAAGCAATCAGATTCATATATTTTATTTCCATTTGAATCTAATAATCCGATAAAAAAATCTACCTTATAATCCATATAAGTTTCGACAATTCCATTTATTATTAAATCTCCATCAGGATGTAAAGAAATAGTTATTTTATCACTTTCTTTCACAAATTTTTTATTTTTAACATCCCAAATTCTATATTCTAATTTTGACATAATTATAATTCTCCAATAAACCATCTATTTATAAAACACTGCTAAAATCTTTTGCTAATTCTATTTTTATTCCTCATAAATCTCAACGGCGCCATACTCTTCTAAAAGATCAATAATTTTTTTTGCATCATCAATTCCGCCATCAAATAAACCCTTAAGGTATTCAATCCAGGCGTTGTTATAACTTTCAATTCTATATGGATAAGGTCTTCCTACCGGGTCACCAATTTTCTTTCTTAAAATGAATTTTAGATTATCAGACAAAGCTACATCTTCTTTCTCGACAATTGGCCTACAATTTAAAGTCATACTCATAATCACCTCAATTTTTTTTCAAACAATATTTGCAACCATCAAAATGACAAAAATCATCTATCCTGCAATCATGACATACAGTTAAATTTGGGCATACTTCTTGAACTATTTTATATACCTCGCCAGGCATTAGAGCATATAGTTTGTTTAAAACAGAAGTTAATACTTTACTATTTTTATGTAAAATTATTGTACATTCATTACATTTTTCATCGCATAAAGTCATAAATACCCCGTTAATCTTTTAATTCTTAGTATTGATTAGATTTGTATTTTTTTCATTTCATCAATTAAATAAACAAATAAATCTTCTTTATTCTTTTTTATCAAGAGTTCTACTTGTTGCTGGAACTTATAAAAACAAGCAAAATCCTTGAAAAATAATTTAAATTCCTCACCTAAAATTATTACAGTCGCTTTTTTTGTTTTGACGTTCCATGAAAAAGAAATGTTTTGATTAAAAGACATGATTTAATCTCTTTTTTTTACTTTTATATATTTACGAGATGTTTCTTCAAATGTCTTCGCGCAATCTCTAACCCAAGGAGTATCAAAATCAGCAGGCCCAGGCTCTACAAGCTCATCTTCAGGTAGATCAGGTATTGGCGCCCAGTATGAGACATAATTCCAGCGTAAATGGTGGTAGCATCCATACCTCCATCGGTCTGGGGCGGGGTAAGGCTTCCCATCATTATCACGATAACTCTTATCCTTTTCAAGTTGAGCAACTAATACATTATGCATCCCCCGATGCTTCTTATCTCTGCCAATCCAGTTCCCACCGTTATAAATAACAAGAACATATTGTCCATATTCAGGAAGTTTATCTTTAACATTTATCCAGGTTTTATTCATATTAATAATTCCCCATAGTAATATTACTCATTTTATTCTCCTAAATTAATTTTATTTAAAAAATTTCTTGAAATCTTTTTCAACTCTTATTCTCTTCCCGCACCAAGGGCAAAAAACAAAACCACAATCTTTAACGCTATCTACATCATAATTATAATCTCCATTTGCAAAATTAAATGAATGCCAGCATGATGTCAACCATTCGCTTGCAGTCAAGCCTTCCAATTTAATTTCAAAATACCATGTACATTTTTTACTTTCCGGCTGGATATTATTGTTTTTAATTTTATTCTTGAAAATACTCATAACTTAATACCCCGTTCTTTAGCGCAATACATCATCCACCCAACAAATACATGATGAGGTTTAAACTTTCCAGTCTCCCATCTTGATAAAGTTGATATATTTACTCCTAACTTACAAGCAAATTCTTTTTGCGTTAGACCTAATGCTTTTCTTAGCTTCTTAATCTTTTTTGGTGTCATAATCTATCCATCTAAATATATTGTATAATAAATACATAATAGCGCACATGCGTACATAAGTCAAATCAAAATATTTTAAAATAGTTGTTGACAAATAGCGCATATGCGTATATGATAGCACTTAAGATTGATTAACATTATACGTTAGCATTACCAATCTTCACCGCGTTCGCCGTGATGGCAGCCGAGAGCGGCGGCAGTAGTAATTAGACGAGTTGAAATTTATGAGTCTAATATTAAGTTTACAATGCCAACATGCCCTGCGATAGATTCTTTTATGATTAGCTACCGTAAAACATGAGAGGCATCTCATGAGAAATTTATCAGTACTTCTTAGCGGAGGAGCAGGGCTCCTGTTTTTTGTAAAATAACCAAGAATGAAGTTTTTGCGTTTTATAAGTATATGTTTTTTGTGTTAGTAAAATGGGGTATTTTAAAATGGTAAAAATTTTCACATGCGCTAGATGTGAATATATTTTTAGAGGAGAGAGAAAATGCCCTATGTGTGGCTATCCTGGATGTTATAGGGCAAGATATTTATATGGCAGTAGATGTTATTCTTACGAAAAAACACAACTAATGTGGATGGAAAAGAAGTTAGCATACTATAAACATTTATTGATTAACAAAATAGAGCGTTTAAACAAACAACAGCCGAGTAGCGGCGGCATTAATGAATAACCAAGCTTGATGTATGTGCGGTTAATGAAAAAATTTATGGCTATTACCGGTTAGATAACAATTTGTTATAGCATAATATAAGGTTCGATTCCTGCTCCTCTGGTGAGGTTATGCTTTATATGGTATCTAACCGTAATCGTCATGAAAAAATAAATAACCAAGAATAAATCATTTTCGGTTATTGTTTTAACTTAATTATTAAGAATTAATTATCATTTAATTTTAAATTTAACATAGGAGAAAGGTTATGGAACTTAAATTAAATATATCAACTGATACGGCGTATGCTTCTTTTGCTCCAGTTGCAACAAGAACTTTTGGTCTTCTTGTAGAAGGAGACGAGAGAGAGCTTAGAAACGAATTGGCAAACTTTTTCGAAAAAAGAAAGATTTATGAAACACTAAAAGGAAAAGAATGGGTGGAAAAAGTTATCAACCAAAGTATAGGTCTATTTTATGAAGAGTCAGAGTCTAATTAATCATACTATAAATACAATAGATAATATCTTTTTCAAAAAAGAGATAGTTAAGCCATCATGGTTACCGAAGCAACATGAATATTGTGCCTCGCATGGTCTTGATATTTATGCCCCGCTTAATGGCATTTGCTATTGCGGAGCAGAAATACCAGATAATGGCGAATCATTAATAACAAGTTGCAAAAACTGCCACAGGAGCTTTGTTGATTAATACTTTTAAATGAGAGTTTATGAAAATAGAAATTAAACCAAAATATGATGTTGGCCAAAATGTATATTTTATTAGCAGAAATGGCAATCTTTGCAATGGTAAAATTACTGATATATTATCAAAAAAAGAAGATATAACTTATGCAGTTACAGATATGTGTAATCATGTTTCATTATTCGATGAAGAATTAATATTTAGCCGAAATATAGATGCCATTTTACATGCTAATTCATATTTAACAGCAGATGAGAATCAAATGATGCTAGATAAAATGAATTCAACAATTTCGGATAAAATAAAACATAAAGAAAATTGTTGCCAAAAAATTGACTTGGAAAACTTATTGTATAATAAAAATTATAGCAATGAAGAAAAACTGGAATATATAATAAAATATTTATATGAAAGACAACCTGTTATAGACGATATAATAGAAGATTATAAAAGAAATAAATTAAAATAAAGGAGAAAAAAATGAGTAATGAATTAGTTAGTAGAAATAATTTCTCACTATCTGAACTAGAAAAGATAGGTGAAACAATGTGTAAAAGCGGTTTGTTTTCAGACTTAAAGGCATCATCACAGGCTGTGGTTAAGATATTAGCTGGAAGAGAAATGGGCTTTGAGCCGTTTACGTCAATAAATGGAGTTCATATTATACAAGGTAAACCAGTTATATCTGCAAACCTTATGGCTTCAGCCTTAAAGAGAACTAATAAATATAATTACACAGTAACAAAGCATGACGACAATGAAGTTTCAATTGATTTTTTTGAATACAGAGAAGGTAAATATATTAAGATAGGAGCCTCAAGCTTTAATATGGGTGAAGCTCAAAAAGCTGGTTTATCATCCAGGGATAATTGGAGAAAATATCCGCGCAACATGTTGTTTGCTAGAGCAATGAGCAATGGTATTAAGTGGTATTGTCCAGACGTTTTAAATGGTAATACAGTATATACTCCAGATGAACTAGGCGCAACAGAAGACGAAGATGGCGGAATTATAGATATTACACCACAGAAAATACAAATTGATTCTGAAAAAAAAGAAACACATAACTTAGTTGAGCAAGAAAAAAGCAAATTAGAAAGACAAGATGTTTTATTAAAAAACATAAGGCAATATAAAACACTTGATTCTCTAGGTATATTTTATCGTGAAATAATGGACGAAGTAACAGCAATGAATGATACAGATTTTAAAAAGAAATTTAATAATGAAGTAAAAAAATATAAAAAAGAATTGCAAGATGAAGTTGGAAAACAAGATATCAATCAATAACTAATGAGAAAATATATGAGCGATTTAAATAACTTTTTTGTTGGCGGGGAAATTATAGGTATAACTCATGACAACAAAGGATATGCAAGTATTAAAATAAAATCAAATAGAGAAACACAGTCAAAGAAAGAAGATTTAATCATTCCAGTAGCTATTTGGGGTGAAAAGATTGGTCAAGCTCAAATTGGTGACTATGTTATAGCCCAAGGATATATCAATGCGCGAATGGTCCAAAGAAAAGATGGAAGCGGATCATTTCCATCTTTATCAATAGTTGCGTCATCTATAAGCATAATATCTTCTAATAAAGATAATATAGAAACTCAACAAACTTTCGGAGACGATGAAATACCTTTTTAATTAGAAGTATTCAAAGAAATATCAGGTATAGATGTTGCAAAAGAACTTTGTTTATAGGTGAGTTATGAAAAATTTTGAACATTATGTTTGTACTTTTGAACAGGCAAAACAATTGAATGAACTTGGTGTAAAAAAAGAAAGTTGTTTCTACTGGACTGATGGGTTTAATAATTTACCTGAAATTACACTTTTTGAAGTGGATAAATGTTATTCAGCATTTACAAGCCAGGATCTTTGCGAATTAATTGTTGAATATATAGACAAACATAATTTATCAGAATATTGCGAATGTGAACTGGTAGATGAAGCAATCCACCTGGAAATACAACCTAAAGATAGAGAAAACAACATAGGATACCTGTTTTATAGTATTAGATTGGGAACAAGCGAATTCGATCCTTACGATGGAGATCACGTTTATATATTTGAATTATATGCTGAAACAGAAGCAATTGCTAGAGCAGAATTTTTAATTTATTTGTTTAAAAATAAATGTACAAAAAATTTATAAATAATTGGAGAAGGATAATGTTAATTTTAACGAGAAAACTAGGCGAGTCAATCATAATTGGTGATAATGTTAGCATAACAGTTGTATCACACAAAGATGGTAATATAAAACTTGGCGTAGAAGCACCAAAAGAAATATCAGTTCACAGAGAAGAAATTTATTATAAAATAAAAAATAATGAACATATCGAAAAAAAGGGGTAAATATGGCTAAAATAGAAATATTATTGACAGATGGAAAATCAACGTTTTTTAAGGAAATATTTAAAAAAGAAATTAAATCTTATAAAATAACACACGATGTTGCTGAAGCATTGTACAATATATTTTTAGATAATATAGGAGAAGAGCCTAAAGTAATTATACGAGATGACCTCAGCGAATATGCATCACATTGTATTGCCACAATGATGAGGTCTAAAAACGTGCCAGATTCAACGGTTATAACATTAAAAGCAGATAAGATTTGTGGCGGCGTTATACTATGGTATGGCGAAGAAATGAAGGAAAAAGAAATGATAAACCCAATTAAAAAGTTATATATAATATTGAGAGCAAAATATAGGCAATTCAGAAGAAAAGACTGCGAAAAATGACAGAAAATACAACTATATTGGAGCAAAGTAAATGATAAAATATACATCAAAAATATCTAATAACTATATAAATAAATTAAAAAACGATATAAATCAAACAAAACACATAACAGAATGTGCAATGATATATAATTCATGTTTGGATATTTGTATTAGAAATTGCGCTACAATATCAGATATAATTTATATTTCAAAAATATTTTTAATAAAAACAGCAGACTTGATTTCTGAAAAAGGATATTGGACAAGTGATGTGTATAAAAAAACAAAGATACAATAAATGGTGAACCATGAAACAAAAAGAATTATTTTGTGGATTATGCAGAAAATATACACCACATAGAATATATAAAAATTTTACTGTAGCAGAACGAATAATAGGGGCTCTATTTACTTTTGGATTAAATGAGGTAATGGTTGAAACAACATATGAATGCTTAGTTTGTAGATATTATTGGATAGAATAATTTTATTATTTGCCAATAATATCTATTATTCTATCTAAACGCTTATTAATTTTTTGCATTTCGAATAGCAAATCTTTTAATAACTCATTGTTACGCTCTTCATCTTTCTCAAAAACATCTAATAAAGCATTCATTCTATCTTCTTCATTTTTCGAAGAGCAATCCATTTTCTTAGAAAATACTTTATAATATTTATAAATAGCGAATATTGCAGCAGAAATAGTTACACATCCGCTAAAAATTTCAGCAAATAATTCATTGTTTATTATGCTCATAAGCACTCTCTGCTATATTAATTGATTCTTTTAATCTTTTAATTTCAGCAGATAGTTCGCTGTTTTTTTTCTTTTCTGCAATATAATTTCTTATAACTTTTTTACTTAATATTTTCTCTTTTGTCATTTCACAAATTCCCAGGCAGATTGATACAAACAAGCCTGCTGTACATACGTCAAAGCACATACTACTAATAACGTGATATAGTGGTGAAATGTGAACAAATATATACATAATATATAATGCTAAAATCCCAAGAGATGAAACTAAAATAGATACTAACAACTTTCTGCTACAAAACATTAAAGCTTTCGTTTGTATAACCCTAACACCCCATAAGAAAACAACTGGAGTAGTTAATTTTGGTAATATGAATTGGTATTTTGGTAGTAATAAAATTATAAAAAAACAAGCAATTAATATTAAAAATGTTATATACAACATGGCTTCTGTAATTATATAATCACGACTTTTCATATCACATATCCTCGGTTATGAGATAGAATGGATTTGATAATTTAATTATATTTTCTGAATATCCACCATTTAAATCTGTTTGCTGGTCTCCTATATTTATTAATATCCTTTTGTTATCACTATATATATATTTTCTTTGAGCTATTTTAAATTCCTGTATTGTTTTATAAATATCATTCTCTTTGTTTTGGCGAAGAATTAATTTATAATTATTATAACCAGCAAAAGAAAGACACTGCACGGTAGAGTCTCTATATTTTTCACGACGACTTGTTATGATATAGCAAGGAATATCTCTATTTTGGCAATATGTATAAAAATCTAAAACTGGTTTTAAAGATGGGAAATTTATAGTATTTAAAGCTTTCTCAATAATAAAATCATTCCACCCCCAGTCCCATGACTGCATTAATGATAGTTCACTAATCAAAGTTTCATCCATATCAAAAACAATTACATCACCATATTTAAATTGATTATCAATAATGCTATAACATATTGAAATTTCATCAAGCAATTCCTCGTAATAATCTCCGCTATTAACATATAATTGTAATTCTTGTTTAAATACATCGAGGTTTTTCGGTTCTGTATTTTTTACAAATAATTTTTTTATTTCATTAAAAATCATATTGACATTCTCTATTAAATATAGTATAAAAATAAATGTAAATCATACAACGAATATATAATTTACGCATTGAAAGTTATTTTCCTTTCGCTCAAGCGGTGTGTGAGCAATAACTACCGTCGCGCTAAGGTTTGATCCTCCTCTGGTATTACAATACAAATCTTAGCGCATTTTTATTTCTTTCTTTTCTTATCAAAACTTCTTGCCCCAGTATAACCCAAATATCCAGCGCCAAATAACCACCATAAATCATCTGGTATAGCTTTTAGCCAAGCATTAACTCCATTTATAATACCATTAGCCGTAGATGGACTCATAACGCTTATTATACCCATGGGAATTGCAGCTAAGACCATTAAGTAAATAACATATAAAAAGCAAGGACGAGCCCTTGACGTCCATTTATCCTGACTTCTGGCTTCTTCTATAATTGTAGATACTGAAATTTCTAATTCCTTTAGCTGTCCATCTTGTTGAAGCTTTAATAATTCTAATTTAGCTTTCTCCGCCTCTGTTTTATCAGGAAAAATCTTGTCTAATATTTTACTACCTATATTCAATATTTCTGGTATCATAATTTACCTATAGTTATCTTCTATTATTTTACAAAATTCGTCAATACTTCTACAAATATAATAAAGGCACCCAGCGTCTTTGGATAATTGTTCAAAATTATTTTGCTCACCACTCTGTTTATTCTTTCCTGCTTTTAGTTCAATCCAAACAACACTTTGTCCTTGCTTCGTTTTCTTTAAAATAAATAAATCAGAAATACCTCTTCTTACACCAATTTTTTTTTGAAACATAGCTCTTATAATATTTACTTTAGCATTATCACTATATTTAATACCATGGTTTACCGCATAACAACATTTACTTATATCTGGATATTTCCAAGATAATAATTCTATTATAGATATTTGCAAAGATGTTTCAGGATGCTTCATTTAAAATATATCTCTTGTAGTTTGAAACAAATTCTTCAACAGTTCCTTTTCCTAACTCGGTATTATAGTATTTCTTCCAATAACAACCCAATCGATTTATATTCTTGGCATCATCAGGTAATACTTCTTTTACACGTAAATAATGAATTCTACACATTGCTGTAGAAAAATATAGATTACCAATTAAATTACAGGCTAATAAATCTCTATCTTCTTTAGTATCACTTCCATTTAAAAAACAATCTAATGAACCACCAAAATATAAAGATGATATTTTTTTAAATAAATCTTTTTTATAAGACAAACAATTAATTAAAATATCTTTAGCCGTAGCCAATTCCATTTGATAAATACCTAAACCACCAGCTGTCAATACTTTATTAAACCCAATTTGTTTTATATATGATCCGCAATGTGATTCTTGAGCAGCAGTACCGAGTATCAAATTAACTGCTGCCGGATAATTCAATTCTAAATAATCAAGAACCTGGGTAATAACGAAATATTTTAATTGATTTATATCTATCATTGTTATTTTTGCGTTTTTTTATAAATTATGATGGCCTATAATCTTTATGTGATTGCACAATATTTCCTAATGTAACAACTTGCCCTTCAGTTAACGGAGTATTTAAAAAAATTAGTGAGCATGTTGTTTCATTGCATTGCATATTACATTCAATGCTTAATCCGGCAAAAACATCTTGCACTAAAGTTTCAGTTTTCATGGGATTGTTAATATCGTAATGCCCATTATATTGAGCAAGATCCCCTTCTAATCCACTGTAAACTTCTCGCGAATAATTATATCTATATTCTATTGTATCAACCATATATTTTTCTCCGATAATAAGTTAATTCGATATCAGTATAACGTATTGTTCCACCGATTGTTTTGTGATCTACAAAAAAACCAAAAGAACCTTTGGCCATTGCTTGATTCAGCATCGATGCAACAACAGATAAATCTAGTACGTTCGTAAGCTTATCAAGTGTTCCAGTTAGGTCGTAAGTGGCTGTAGTATTAGCTTCGGCATAATGATTATATAGTTCGTTTGGCTCGCCATACTCACTATTTAAATCAATATTTTTTCCACTCCCATCGGTTCCTGTACCAGGATAACCACGCAAATAAAAACTAACTAGCGATTGAAAATCAGCAGGTATTTTACACTCAAATCTTGCGCTGCCAGTACCGGAAATAGCGTTTACTCTATGATATCCGTAATTAGCATCATACTCTATCGTTGCATAATGAGTATGTTGCTCTAATAAGTCACCGTAAATTCTAAAATATCCACTACCTGCCGAATCTTTAACTTTTTCAATATAAATAACACTGCCCAAACCGGCAGACTTCATGTTATTTTGCGGTAAAATAACAATATCAGTACTTTGTGTAAAGGTTATTTGGCCTGTACCATCGCAAATAATTTTTCGTTTAAAACCGTTAGTTAAGTTTTTGGCCGTAGTCGCGATTGTAAAAGTAATAGCGCTTGAGCTTGTGAATCTTTCCACAATATCTGAAACTGAATTCTCATCTATTGTCGATGATGTTGTTGCATTATCTGTTATCTCATCATATTGATTAAGTAGTTTTGTTACATGTTTGTCGTCTAGTAAAGATTGCGCCAACATAAACGGACGATTATTATTTGTAATCACTCCAGAAACTGATTTGTTAGTAACAATCAGACTACCAGTACACAAATTAAATGATGTTGCCGCATTTAGATAATCAACTTTTCCGTCTACTTCACAGCGAAAGAAATCGGTAGCAGCAGAAAGTCTTTTGATATTGCAATATATTCGAGCAAAATCTGCTGTAAATGCACCCGATGCATAATCATCAATATCAAAGTAATAATTACCAGATAATGAGCCATTAGATATGTCAATATTACCAGCACCATTTTGGGCTTTTATCGCAACCTTTCCACCATCAATACTATTTGCAAAAACTGCCTGAGTAATAGTTTTAGCTTCGATAGAGCAATTATGCGTTGCGGAAGTTACAGCACTATCAACTATATCTATAGATTCAAGAGTTTTTATAAAAAATGATCCGGTACTACTTAATGTCAATGTAGCAAAAGTGCCATTTCTACAAATAATTCCAGAATTAGTAGCTGAAGTAAGATTACCATTAAAATATGATTGTGATATATCGATAATAATTCCATCACCTAAAGCATTAGTTCCAGTTAAATTATCAGTATAAGTGGTTGCACCTAAGCCCTTAATAACAACATTACCACCCAGTGCTTTCGCTAACACGTTAGCTTGCACTAATGTTTTAACTGATCTGCGTTCGTTTGATCCATCATTTGTATCATAACCATGATCGCCAACATAAATAATTTTTTGTTGTTTATTTAATATTATCTTACCGCCAGAGGACTCTAAAAATGTCGCTTCAGTATAATCGGCATCATCCGGTAGATAAATTGTTCCACCATTTGCGTAAACCCTACCTTTTACTTTTTTAGTTTTTACATTAACTATATTACCAGAACGGACTTCAAAAATATCGTAAGTAGAACTTGTCCCAACTATTTCATCTATATCAATAAACATCGTAGTGCAAAAATTAGCATCAACGTCGATCTTTGAAGTAATGCGTTGACCCTCAATTCGGCAAGCAGTACCTGTAGAAAGATAGTATTGACAATAAATACCTACAGCAGTCGAGGCATTAATAACATTGAAAACAAAATAATTGCTTCTAACAAGGGTATTAGAACCATTTATGTTTGTATATGGAGCTACAAAATTAATACCGAGTGGTAACGTTACATTAGTATAAGTAGCGCTATCTAAACATAATACAGTATATGGAGTTGATACCGTCGCGCCATAAGTAACCGCATTAGCAATCGCAACAGTAGGTAGCGCATTTGCTTCCTCGATGTTTTTACCTTCTTTCAAATCATCTCCACCAGTACGAAAATAAGTAATTCTATTCTGATCTACGGCAGTTGACCCAGTTGCTGTTACAGTTAACTGACCAGAGGTTGGGTCAATGGCAATAGAAACACCTGATCCAGCAACCAACGCTTGTAGACCTAAATTTCCAGAACTATTTACAATTGGGAAATAACCCAACTGTGAAATACCACTATATCCTATTTTAGATAAAAAATTAGCTTGTCCGAATTGAGAATTAATTACTTTCGATGAATTGTCACCATTTGCCGGGGTATCACAAGTTGTCCATCTAGCTAGCGATGTTGATGTTCTTATCTTTGTATAGCTATAATTTATATCGCCATTGTTGGTATCAGTACCGCTAATTCTATTTCCAATATAACCGTCAAGCGTAGCGTAATCGCCAACTGTAGTATTTGATGAAAAATCCTGTATTGAATCAATTAATAATTTATTAATATTAATATCATCAATTCCATCTGATACAAACAATCCATTTTTTGATACGAATTCTTTATCATATTTTAATATACTTGTACCAACATCATCTTTTGTAAAAGATTTACAATTAATTCCTTTGAAATAAATTATACTATTTGATTTACAAACAATATCACAATTTAATTCATTTACCCAGGCATTGGGGGCCCATATAGAAATACCTGATGGAATATTTAAAGCAGTAAATCCACTATATAACTCACTATCTAAAATTATTACAGTAGAATTACCACCTAAAGCATTTGCATTAGTTAAACCCTGTTGAATTGTTGAGTTTGCTTTTACAGGACTTTTACCATCTAATAAATCATCACCATTTTTCCTCACGTAAATAGTTTTATTTATATCAAATACAAATTGACCAATACTAGATAATATATTCCAATCTTCTACGGAAATAATATCAAGTTCCCTAACATTATTAAAATTATAATTTGGCGGATCAGACAAAGTGTCAGTTCCACCAATTCTTTTACCTATAATAGCGCTATGCGTGCAAAAAGACTCGCTGGATGTATCTGATAAAAATTCATCAGAAACATATGTCTCTAAATAACTTATATTTGAAGAACTAGTTCCACCTTTAACAAAAAGACCATCTTCAGATGTAAATAAATCACATTTTAAAATACTGCTACCAACATTATCTTTTGTAAATGTTTTGCAATATATTTGCCGAAGAACAATAGAGCTATAACCATTTATTGATATATCAACCACTGCCGAATAAATAATTGCATTAGGACCATATATAGAAACATTTTCTGGTACATTTAATGATGCAAAAGTATTATATATTTCACTATCTAGTATCACGACAGTTGCATCTGCCCCTAATAACGCAGCTTTAGCACAACCCTCTACAGGATCAGCCACAGCATATGTTGGACTTAAACCATCATTTGAATTATTTCCATTTTTTCTAACATATATAACTTTATTTATATCATAATAAAGAGGAGAAATTATATCTACATTATTTATTTTATATGTTTGACCAGAAGGAACGTTAAAACTTCTTACATTAATTGGGGATAGATTGGTTAAATCGTCTCCCAATAAAGCATTATCTCCATATATGGTATAGTTAGTTCCATTCCAAAAAGCTTCTTGACCAGCCAAAAATGATTGACCAGTATTAGTCTTTGATGGATCATTATCTGTTACATTTTGACCAAAACTTAAAATCAATCCAGAATACACTTCATCCAAAGTTGGAAAATCAGAAGCAACATTAACCACCCACGCTCTTTCTGGTAACTTCACATCTCTTCCATCTGATCTAAAGACAAAAGCCTTAAGAACACTATTATAATAATAAGATCCATCTTCAGTTGTAGGAGCAGATGATTGGGGACTTGTAATAACAGCCGTTGGATCTAACAGTCCATCTACTGTTAATTTACCGGTAAAGTACGCATTTGTTGCAGTGATATCACCAGTTCCCATATCTAGATCATCGCCTGCATTATGCGGTTTTATAGTCGTTCCTATTCTATCGAATAAATCAACAGAAGATGCAACACCCTCTATAACCTCATGTTTTTGAATGACGCACTCTACTATACTATATTTTAAATCATCAGAATCATATGTTTCTAGAATACTTGTTATTCTAAATTGACCTCCATCAGTGTTTATTGTGCTATAATCTAATTGTATTTCAGATATACTAGTATTTTGATTACCTAGTCCGCTATTTATATTAATAAATTTATATATATCAGATGGCAACAATACATCATTAACCATAGCTTTACATAATAAAAAAGGATCTTGCGAAACTCTAATTACTCTATATGTATTTGCTTTTCTATATGAATAATTTTCTTCTTCATGCAATGGTTTTATAGAAACAACAATACCTCTTATAAGATCAGATGGGGTGCATCGAGCGCAATAACATATTCCTGACTCGTCTCCAAATTCATCAGAATTATTTAAAGTTTTAACAATATCGTTTATATAGATAGGAGCAGAATCACTCGAAGGAACAACCATTTCTATAGTTGTTGCGCTAATTGAAGCGTTTATATTTGATCTAATTGGTTTTATTCCAAATGGTTTGAAAGTCATGAATCACCTATAATTATGGGTTATATGGCACAGTCGGCCACCCCGTTGTTATATCGTAAGATTGAACGTCTGAAATTAATGTCAATGCCGAAATTGCCGCATAATGTGTAACATAAGGCTCTCTACACATTTCATATAATTCCATAATTAAATATGTTAAATCTGTTAAATTTATCTGAGTTAATATAATTGATTGATTATTGGCATCTAAAACTGAAAAATCTAAAGGAAAACCACCAGCATGGTCATAATATTGCATGGCATTATATTTATATGCAAAAGAAACTGGATCTGACATATAAGTATTATCACCATCTCCTTTATCAAAAACTACATTTCCATACATTTTCTCATCCATTAGCGCTTTTAATTCATTAAATTTTTTAGTTTTAGCCTCAGCCAATGTTAGTGGAGTATCTAAAAATTCAGCATAAGCTAAATCATAATCATTCTTTTTTGATATATAAGTATCACCATCTCCCCACGGATAACCTTCTGGGGCTTCAAATTGAGAATCACTAGTAAATACTCTATGATATTCACCCTGAACATATTCTCTATAAATATATGGAGATATTAAAGTATACAAAGGTTCTTGAGTAATCCACCAATCATACCTATATATACTTTCCGAACCAGTATTACCAATAAAAATTATATTATCTATTTTGCTATGTCTAAAATTTGACATTTATATAATCTCCTACAATTTAACTAAAAAATATTTAAATAATGTTGGTTGTATAGTATTGTGTTTGGCACTATTACCACCAGCGGATATTGGAAATGCCGTACCACCATATCCGAAATGACCAGCACCAGATGATGAAAAAGTTGTTGTACCATTCCCCAAATAATTCCATCCACCAGCACTCAAATCTACATAATCATGAGTATGCCACCCATTTTCATTAGAATTTAAAGCATGACCTTCTTCACCAACAAAATCACCAGCAGCTCTAGCCGTTAATCCAGTTCCGGTCCCAACAATTCCAATAACTCTACCGCAGAGAGGATATATTCTCATTGTTTTATTTGCATTCCAATCATTAAGGGCATTACCTGTTCTTCCACCACTTACTGGACATAAAGAATCATTATATTGAGCATACCAAAGCAAAAATAAGTTTTTAGCATCATTTGTAGCAAAATGAGCGCCTGATGTTGTAGATCCTATTGTCCACGAATCATTTGTAAAACATAACCAACCTGGTTGGTTTGGATTATCAGATATTTTATTGTCCCCAGTTGCAAATGTATGACTGGGTAATTCGCTATTTAAAACAAACCATAAAGAACTTCCTGATTTTAACGTATATGCCTCATAAGCAACATTCAATGTTAAAGAAGAATCACCATCTATAGTATCTGGTGAATTTGCATTAATAACAACGTTATGAGTTCCTAAATCAGCCCCTCCTTTTACATTAAAAGTAAAACCCTTTCCTAATGAAGCTATTGATGGTAATGTTAATGTAATTGCTCCAGCACTTGTATCACAATATATAGTTTTTCCATGATAGGATAAATCTAAAGTTTTATTAGTGGTTAAAGTAATTACTGACCCTCTTTCTTGAGAAGCAACTATCCTCCATTGAGATCCATCGGCCAGTATTTCAATAAAATCCCCATAATCATAAAGTGTATAATTAGAAATACCATCAATATATTGACCTGTTGGTGTTAAAAATTTTATATTATTTGATGAAAAATCTATCTTTTTTATACATATTTTAAATTTATTTGGAACATCATCGACATCAGGAAGAGTTATAAATAAAGTTGGTGGAGTGGCAACAGAAGCGGCATCAACCAACAATGTTTTTCCTCTATCACCCAAAACAACAGAATAATCATTATCTATAAAAACACCAACCGTAGTTGTTGAATTTAAATCATCTACTGTAGCTGTTAAACCATCAAAATTATAACTTGTATACGAAATTACATTATCTGCCGTATATCCTGGATCTCCATTAGCTTTTGTTACAACTATCTTATACGCTCCTTTTAACCAAATAAAAGCACTTCCAGCAGCGTCTAAAATAACAGGGTTAGGATTTTGCACTGTCGCACTATAATCAGTATAGGAGGCTTTTGGAGTAGAAGTTCCTGCTTCGTATGTATATACAAAACCACCAACATAAGGCTGACCATTGGCATCTATAAATTGAATTTTTGGTGGAATCATTATTGAGGCTGTCATAACTATTTACTCTCCTCCGATGGTGATAATTGTTGAGTACCCAATCTAGATAACGGCAATCCTAGACTTGAAGGTAATGTTTCATATGGAACATTACCAGTAACATATGCATCTATTAATTTTTTACTACCTAAAAATCTAGCTGCACCAGCCATCGGAACCAATGCCGAAGCCATTGGTGATGTAGCATGTAGCATATGAGATGCCGGTATTCCTAATAAATATCCTATGTTTTTCATACCATGGAATACCTTCCATATTTTTGATTTAGAACTATTTATCACCGGTCTTAATTGGTCTACCCTAGATGATAAATTATCAAATTCTTTTTTTAATTCAGGAGATAGCAAATTTTTTTCATGTTCTGCCATAGTATTATAGCTATCTATTATTTTTTCAGCCCTGCTATCTAACTTCTCGTTTACATTATTCATCAATAATCGTGAAAATATTTTGTTTTTTGCTTCTTGAGGAAGTTGTTTTATAGCAGACTCATTTGTTGTATCAGATACTATTTTCTCTAGTTCAGTTCCAGTTAAATTAACTCGATCATCAATCAACTTCTTTAATCCTATTTTCTCTGGATGTTTGAATGGTACAATTTTTTCATTATATTCTTTATTTAAATTTTTATATTTATTAAATATATTTTTATCACCTTCTTTAGCTAAACTATTTTCTAGATCGGTTTCCATTTGTTTAGCTAGACCAGAATATATTCTTGCTTCATTTAAATTACCTGCATCACCTAGTTCGCTTGCCAGTTCTTTATATTTGCGTATCGAATCTCTTACCGTTCCAATACTTGTTTCTTTAGGTAAAACATCGATTTTTGAAGCAATCTGTTCTCTAATTTTCTCAGGATATTTGTTTAATAACTCATCAATTTCACTTTCCTTTCCTAATAATTGTAATTTGTTTCTCATTGATTGCTCTAATATTCCACCAGCACCAATATCAATAGATTCCTTATCTTTATTTAATAATTGTTTGGCATAATACTTAGAATTACTGTTATCAAAAATCAATCTTTCAGAATTTATCTCATCAAACTTAGGTTCAAATTCCTTACTTACAATATCAACATGATTTTTTATATCATTTTGAATATTTTTCCTTGCTAATGCCGGATCTATTTCAGTTGGAATCTTTAAATCTGAATATACTTTACCGGCATCTGTCTCCAATCTCCCTAAAGCATCTAACTGTTTTTTGGCAACACCTGAAAATGGAATATATTTACCAACATTATGATAAATACTTTGCAACTTAGGTGCCTTTACTAAATCAGGAAATGATAAAACATCATCACCCAATGCTTTTAATGTTATATTTGCCTGTTCTGGTGTCCTAATTGTTCCACCAGTTTTTTGAGAAGCATTTTTATACATATTAACTAAACTTCTATAGGCTCCAGGAACAGCATCAATCAATCCTTTTGTTGCTACATTCAATGTGGCACCAAGTTTAGCCGCTGACATTAAATCTTCTGGGGTTGCGTTTTCTTTAGTCGCAGCCTCTTGGATAACCCCTGCCGCCGCACCCTGTGGAATTCGTGACACAGCCCTTCCAGTTGCTCTTATTGCTAAATTAGCCAAAGGCGAACCAGTTCTTGCTAATGCTTCAGCTCCTTTAACTACTGCTCCCACTTCACCTCCAACTGGTATTGCCAATGGAGCTAATGTAGCAGAAATATCAGCAATAGTTGGATAACGCGCTTGCGAAGTATCTCCCATTGGTATTTTTATCTGTTCTTTCCCTAGTGTTCTTGCCCCCAAATTATATAAATTTTGTATATCAGAAGCAACGCCAGATACAACAGATTGACCTATACCACTTAATCCTGGAACAGGACTACCTACAAAAGGAAGCATTCCAGATTTTAATTCACTACCTATGTCTTCAGCATATTTTTCCTGGAATGACTTTGGAGTTGATTCGGCACGAACATCCTCCTTTGCCTCTTCCGGCAAATTACTTTTATTGAACTCAGAAATTAAATCTCTCGATTCTTCCGGCTCTTTCTGTAATTCACTATATTCTGAAATTAGATCTCTAGCCACTATTCTAACCCAATACGTTTTTTAACTTGATCTACAGTAATATTATATTTTTTTGCTGTATCCTCTAATTCTTTTTGAGTAACATTACCTAACGTTTTATGAGAAAAACCAGACTCACCCATCCCCTCTCCTTCTCCTTCTGATTTTTCACCACCAATATAATCATTAACAACACTTTTCCATTTATTAAGATTTTCTTTTATAGGTTTATTGTTATCACTAACAACAGGATAGTTATCATTATAAGTAGACCATAATTCATCAGCCACCTGAGGATCAGTTATTCCATTTCTTTTCAATTCATTATTGAACTTAACCTTCTCTTGAGCTAATCTTGCTCCCATTTCAATAGAATTAGAAACCTCTTTTCTAGCTTCATCAGTCAAACCCAATCCAACAGTACTTTTATTTAAAGTTTGAAGTAAATTAATATTCATTCTTGATCCATTACGAACTAAGGCTTGTTGAAACAACTGTAATTGTGCTTGATATTTTTCAGCAGCACCATATGAGGCCCCACTTTGAGCAGTGGCAATTCTTTTCGCCAAACCACCAAGAGCGCTTTTATCTGTATCGGGAACATAAAAAGCACCTTTAAAATAATGAGGGACTTTCTCTGCAGCCGAATTAAACGAAGATAATGCCTGTAATGTTTTATTGGCCCCGTTAGCCAAAGCCCTATCATCAGTTTCCATCTTGCTCCAGTCTTTAGCTCTAGCCATTTCAGCCTGTTTTTCCTCTGGAGATAACATCATAGATTGAGCACTTTTTAAATACATTTGTCTCTCCATAGGATCTGTAGTATTTTTAGCGTCTTCTAACAATTTTCCAAGAGGACTTTTTGCCTCAGCACCAGCCATTTGAGATTCTTTTGCCGCTCTAATTGCCTGAGCCATCAATAATTGTTTATGAGCTGGATACAAAGATGTCTCACCACGAACCTTCTCGATATCAGCTTGCAGTTTTTCAATATCATATGGCATCATCTGCTGTTTCATCTCCATTTCAGACTGCTTTAATCCCATTTCAGATTGACGCAAACCAGTTTCCGCTTTAGACGCCTGAATCTTTTCTTCGGCAATCTTTCTTTCTAATTGTCTTTGCTGCTCTTCATTTAATCCCTGCAAAAATGCCGTAGAAGGTTGCATTGGCATTTTAAAATAAGAAGCAATAGGTTGTGAATACGCCATAATTTATCTACCAAATTTTATATAAACATTGCCAAACCAGCTAAACCACCAATAGCCGAACCCCATCCTGACGCTTTCTCAGCAGAAGCTTGAGCTTGCGCTTGAGACTTAGCCAATTGAGCAGCCATCATCTCGCTTGCCAAATCTTTAAAAGTACTACTAATTTGCTGAGAATAATTGGCGCCAAGATTAGCCATAGTTGTGCCAGTTCCATATGACCTTTGGGCTGCTTGCTCAGATGCTTGCTGTCCCATTCCAGTCAATCCTTCCAATGCCTTTTGCCAACCACCATATTCTTGAGATGCTAAATTTTGAGCATATTTAGATAAAGCTTTTTGTTCAGCTCCGCTTCCCCTGGCCCCTGTTGCAGCAGCATTTTTTTGTGTTTGCAATAGCCCCTGATTAAGAGCAAATTGATAACCAGGAGACGTTTTAAAAGCCTCTAATGCAGCCTGCCTAGCTTGGGCGCCACCAAGTCCAAGTGAACCAAGGTAGGATTGCAATGAAGTTTCACCAGCTTCTCTGTATGGAGCGCCATAACCCTGAGCTTCAGCCAAATATTTTTCAAGATCAGATCTGCCCTGTGCCTCATGTCCTCTAATTTCTTGCTGAGACTGCTCCATATATTTTTTAAATTCATCCATAGCCCTATTATAATCTTTCCCATAATCGTTTGAAGAAAATAAAGAACCAATACTGCCGCCAATTTTTGCAAAATCTGAAATATAATCAGTAAGAGCCATAAATATCACCCATATATCAACTAAATTGTACAACTAAACATTCTTGAACAACATCATTTGCAGCGCCACCAATAGCTGTAAATTTCAAAATAACATCGTCACTTAAATCCTGACTTGATAAAACATAATTTGACTTTGCTACCAACAATGAATTACTTGTTATCATTGTTGAACTAATTTTTTGAGAAACATTAGTTTCTTTTATCTTTACTATATTTGAATTAAACTCCCAACTGCCACCGTTAATCGCAAGAGAACCAGTGTCAAAAATCAAAAGAGAACCAAAATAAACTTTTATTTGTTTATTGTTAGCATTAGAAGCAAATGTTCCAAATGCTATTATCTCTAATATATTTGTAATAGAATCATTAGGTAATTTATAATTCATTAGTTCATTTTCAGAACCAGAGCTGAAATTACTTTTTTTATCAGTAACAATATAACTAATTGGAATAGTTGACTTATATCCACCAGTTCTTTCCCACATAAAATAATTATATTGATATAAATTACTAGCAAATGTAATTAAATCTTTTTTTACATAATCTGTCAAAGCTTCTTGAGCTGATTCTTTTCTTAATTCAAGCAATCTAGGTGGCGGAGATATCGTTACATCAACCATTACTCAAATACCTCAATATCTGCAACGGCACCAAGCAAAACATTATATACCGGATCTGAACATCTTATTTTATATGTGAATTGTCTAGCTGTACCCAACCTAGCCCAAAGAGACCGTGTTTTATATTTACCAACATAACCTGACGATCTCCACATTTCACTTCCCCATGTTTTTCCTCCATCTCTAGATATTTGCAACATAATCTGAGGATGAGAACCCTGGCCAACTTGATCGGCAACGCCAGCTTCCATATCAACTCTTAAATAATTTATAGAAACAAATTTATCATCACTAGAAAAATGGGGAGGGATTCTCTCAAATATTATTTGTTCTACATCATCTTTTATAGTTTCTCTATCAAAAATAAATAATTTTCCACTCCTACTATCTCCTATAATATTCTTACCAAAGAAAACAGAATTAAATCTTCCCCTAAACATTCCTTCTCTTTTTTCAACGGCACTAGGAAATTCATTATATGCAATACTTTTCCACTCAGACCATAATCCAGTAGTTAAATCATAAACCCATGTTTTATCAACCGAAGGAAATGTTAGATAATAAAAAATATGACCATTAATTTCAACTATATCACCATATGCATCACTGACTATCTCATATGTCCTTAACTCCATGTTTAATGGTTCTGTAGAAATAATAGATGCAGAATAATTTTCTATTTTAATAACTACACGAGCACCATTTTTATTTCTTCCAAGCATAAAAATTATATTGAAAGATCCAACTTGTATTGAATACGCCGCTTCACATCCATAGTTAATAACGAAATTTGACCTTCTCTGAAACGGAAAGGTTATTTCTGTTGCAGCGCCTACATTGTTAAATATCTCAATTGATTGTGTTTTTATTATATATACTTCCTGATCCATCGATACAGCACCAACAATATAATCAGCATAGACATTAGCAGCCGCATAATCCAACGGATCAACTGAATTGAAATCATTTATAGCAGTAATATAAAATCTATTAGAATTTGGCATTGGATAAATGCCATACCCATCTTGGACACATGGATATATTGGTGTATAAAACGCAGATTCAACAGTAACTACTATACTCCAATAATCTCCAAGTGTATGTCCGGTTTTAGAATTAAATGAAACCGACACTCCATTAGATAATTTTTGTTTTAACATTGTTATAGCAACATTGCTAGCTTGCCATGTAACTCCATCATCTTCCGACCAAGTAAATGTATCCGTTGCCCCAACACTATCTATTTTAACTCTATAAACACGAGACAAATCCCCAATATATTTTCCATGAACTGTAAGATCGTCGATTCCTGTTCCATGAAATACTGGGTCATCAATTACAGATGAAGCATTTTGTATTTTAAAAAAAACACCTTCATCATATATATCGGTTTCTATTAATTGATAGACATATCCATTAACACCATCTGTTATTAAAATCTGATAATCATTATTTATTATCTTTACATTTCCAGTTGATGTTTCTAATGTACCTAATAATTCTTTAGTTAAATCTTCATAACACGCATAAAATTCATCATCAATAACAACATACAAAACATCATTTAATACCAACTGACCTCTAACGATATCATGAGAACTATCATCAATGAACACCTTTAATCCAGGTCTAGGATGTAATGATGTCTTATATTTACCAAGTTGGTCTATTACAGTATACCAGTTTACACATGTTTGAGCATCCAATTGGGTTGCCGGCATATTATATGCACCACCTGCAAACTGTAATTCAACTTTAGGCATATTTACTCTCCGGCTTAAAGTAAATAGAACCTAACTCAGCATCGAATGCTTTAGCATTCTCTAAAGATCCCTGTGCTAAAGCCGCCAAACTTTGGAAACCAGCATCTTTATGTTTCCCATAGGCTGGAGCAAGTCTAACAGCTAATCCAAAAACAATAGCTTCATGCCATTCTTGTGGAAATTCCGCTTCGTCAGCATTTGAATCAATATTATGAGCTCTTTGTCCAATTAATAATTTAACAACAGTACTGGAATCCATTGGAGCTGGCCAAACCCTAATAATCATTTCATCTAACTGCTTATCAGGAAAGAATGCCACAGGAATAGATGTAGACGTTGATGAATCTTTATTTGGTATTCTTAAATATTCATCATAAGACCACATACTTAACTGAACATCAATATTATCTCTCCTCCTAACTCCTTCATACACTATTAATGGGTTATCCAATTTTGTTGTATAACTGTAATTAACATTACCTGCAGTTGCTTGAGAAGGAAGGGAATATCCTGCGTTAAAATTTACTTGGTTTCCAACTACTGATAAAACAGTTGCCCAGTAAATATCCTGACTATCTAAAATTATACCAATATAATCACCAGATGATATAGTAGATGCATCAGTTAAAATAACATAAACACTTCCTATTAACGCATCAGAAGATAAAGTACTAGAATTATAACTTAAAGTAGCATGGTCATTAGATGTTAATGAAAGAGAATATGTATTTTGATATTTCTTAGTAAATAATATAGCAGTTTTCCTTAACCATAAATTACAACCATAATTCATCCATGATTTAATCATCCTATTTAATAATCTTCCTGCAAACTCATAATTATCTGCATCCAGTTCAATATCTGGACCAAAAGTATTTAATTCATTGAAAGCATCCAGTATCAATTGATACTTCGTTGATTTGTATATAGTACTTGATGATATAGTCATTTTTTACCATTTTATAAATCATCTGGTGTTATTTGTCTATTAATAAATATTGGTGCTCTATCTGGACGAGAAACAGGTACTCTTTGTGTATCGGCTATACCTTTTACAAAATCCTGAGGATTTCTTTCTTCAAAACAAGTAGAGCAAACAAACATATTATTCCATTGAAATCTACAGTCAGTATTTTTATATTTAAAACCACACATATCGCAAATTACATTGTTTGCGCCTTTTTTTAAATAATCCGCTCTTCCCACTATGGTCTACCAGGAATTGGATCTCTACTTTTTATATGTAAAATAATATAACCATACATATCATCTGTAAGACCATTAGTAGTTAATAAAATACTTCCGGTTTTTCCAGCAACACCAGAATTAGAAACAAACCCATCTTTTGCTAATGTAACTTTAGAAAACTTGTCTTTCTCTAAAGTTAATAATGGAATATTCGATGATCCTTCCCAGAATAATTCACCTGAGAAACCATCTAAAGCATATTTTACTGTTGCTATTTTTTTATTAACACCAGTATTTAAATAAGCAGTAACATCAAAAATTTTTGCATCGACTAACTCATCAGAAGTGTCGCCAACTATATCTACTTTAATAATAGTTTCGACACTTCCGTCAAGTAATTTTGTAACTGTAAATGAACTTGCCATTTTTTATACTCTAAACGTATTCATTAAACGTATGCGTTACCGATTTGTGTTCCAACCGATCCGCCAGTATTGTAACCATGACACATTAAATCCCAGTTTAACAAAGCAACACTACTTACAAATGTAGCACCAGAAGCAATTCTTAAATCTACTTCTTTTGCCATTCCAGTTGATGTCGCTTGTAATACTATAGCTGGTTTTGGAGTAGCATTTGTATTGTTAACATATACTTTTTGAAGCATAACATTAGTTAACGCAGTTGTTGCATTATTAATACTTCCTACCAAAAAATTACCAACAATATTAATATTAGTTACGGTAGCATTTGCAACACCAGTTAATTTAATGTTAGAATTTTTCTGTGTTCCAGCTTCATTTCCAGCAAAATATTTCCAACCATCAATTAACAAGCCAGTAGCACCAGCTGAAGCCACAACACAATCTGTAGTATCTATGCCTGTTCCATCATAATATTCACCATTATAGATAGAACAATATGCACCAGTAATGCTAATTGGACCAGTTAAAGCATCTTTACTAGCACTAAATTTTGGATTAATTAATGTAACATTATCGGCAGTTACAGTAAGACTAGCGCCGACAACAGTACTAAAATCAACTTTTGCCTTAGACGTACCATGACCCAAAAATATTATAGTAACTCCAGCAACATTAATATTTAATCCAGCAACACCTATAACACTTTCAACATGTTGATCTGAGCAAATAATAACATCACCATTATTAGCAGAACATTTAGTTAAAGCATATACGATAGAGGCAAATGGATGAAGAAAATTACCTCTTTGGGAACTATAATTTGAACCATTAACAGAATTAACCCAAAAAGTATTTCCCTTGCCATTTTGCAATATCTCAATCGGGAAATTACGAACATTAAGTCCATTCATAAATCCCTTATCATAATTTGAAGGATACATTTTTAATCACCTATTATTAATTAAGCTCCAGTAGAACCATAAATACAACGAGGGTCTGTCCATCCAGCGCTAAACCTCATATAAGCTTTATATTTAAGGTTATCGGTGTCAAAATCATTATCATCAGTAAATTGCAATGGTACACGATCAAAATAACGCAAACCAACCAGACAATCTGTAATAATAAACCAAGCTTTTGGATCAACTAAATAGTTGTTAACAACAATACCACCAGGCAAAGCTCCAGTTTGAACCAAAGCGTTAATATCTCTATTTGCAGTTTCCGGTCTATTTTCATTTTTCAATATACGATTAGCTTCAAACCATAATTGACGAGGAACAACTAATTTAATTCCATTTAATGAAATTAAATTTCCACGACTATCTGTATAACCACGGATATCAATAAGAGCCTGCTCAATAGCTGCCTCAGACAAATCAACAGAACCTAGTAAATTAGAGAAAACACCATCTTCTAATGGATGACTTGTGCTTAATAATGGTTGATTATCTCCGCCCAAATATGCACCATCAGTAGCTCTATTTAAAACGTTAGCGCAAATTATTTCACGAGTACGCATGGCAGACATATTCAATGATACAGTATTTTTCTTTGCAGTATCTTTATATTGATTATCATCTATTGCTTCTCTGGAAATTACATAACCTAAAGAATAGGCAACGTTTGTATATCTCTTAATATAACCCTGCTTCATCGTGTCATATTGAGTAGCATCGCCTTCAGGCTTTCTTGGAAACAATCCAAAAGTCGTTAAAGCGACATCTTCCTCGTAATTCTTATCAGATTCGCTAATTTCAAAAATCTGTTTCCACTGAGCACCAGAATCATATATTTTATATGATTGACCCCAAATTTCATTTAAACCAGGCCACAATAATTTAGCAATTGAACCTGTAGTAATAACACCAGCCATAAAATTTTACCCCCTATACACCAGCTATTTGCTTGAATATATGTTCATTAATCATGCATATTAATTTACTGTAAGCTCCAGCACTATTATTAACACGCTCCGATATAGATAAGATACGTAATTGACCATTTGTTGGACTTAATGAAGCATGATCTAATTGAGTTCCAGAAGTACCATAGAAAGTATTTCCAGCTGCATACAGGATATCTGCATTTTGCCCGACATCACCACTAACGACGGTGCCACTTGACTGAATCTCAAATAATGCATACGGATCATTACAAACAAATACACTACGCAAAGTACTTGCCGGTCTATATTGTTTACTAAGATCATTTGGATTTGGTAAAAAACCCACCACGACACCTGCCAATACATCACCAGCAGCAGCAGCAGTTACAACAGGTAAATCTGCACCAACTTCATTGGCAGCACCATCTCCAGTAAGTTTTACAAAATCACCTATATATAATGCAGTAGCATCTGTAGCTAAAGCTACATATTGCTGAATTCTAGCATTATAAGGACTACCATAAAGGTGTCCAACTAAGCGTGCTCCGAACACGCTATTAACATTTGTCATAATTAAACTCCAAAAAAATTATTCATGAGAAATTTTTATTTCACCAGAAAAAGATGTATCATGAGATTGGTTGTCTTTAGATTTTGGAACGACACTCAATCCTTTTTCTGAATCATCTACCATTTTAAATTTCTTTCTTTGATCTTCTTTGTACCATTCCTTAGGAATTCTCATCAAATAGGCAATCATACCACCACCAACACTCTGTGATTTCGCCCTTTGTCTCCATAATGGATCTTGAGCACGAAGATCTATTTCTATAGTATTATTATCTCTATCGACAATTTCATAACCAGCTTCAATTAAATTGGAAATATTATCACCAACATCATTGGCTATTCGATATTCATAATATGGATCTTTTGGAACTCTCATCAAGCTTCTTTGCTGTAAGAGTGGCGTTCTTTGTCGCCTTTGAGGAACATCTTTTTTTTGATGATTTGCTATTGATTTGGAAATTCTTTTCTTTTCATTAGCTTGCTGTTCGTTTACTTCAGCTTGCTGTTCGTTTACTTCTGTCTTATTGTTCATGATTTCACCTTTTTCATCATTTGTCAACATATTTTTATCTACTATATTATTCATTTTTTAATTACCCCTGTCTTTACGAGTTGTTGTAAATAAGCATCTACATTCATATTTGATGTTTTAGACATATCAATTATTATGGATCTCATTTCATAAGGTACATCATTCATGGTTATTTTTGATGTCTTAGATAATGAAGACGATCTGTTTTCACCATTTTTTATATTTACTGAAGATGCTCTATCTCTATTTTTGTTTTCAAATTTACCAGAGAATTGATCCCTAACCGCTTTCTCAACATATTTCAACCGCTTCTCTTCTGTCCAATCAGGTTTTGATTGAGATAAATACGATTCTAAGTCAACTGCATATTTTGTCATTTGGCGATCACGTCCAAACCAATCTTTATTTCTATCGCCAAAATCAGAAACAGCGGGAGAATATTTCTGAGTTTCCTCGACAAGTTGATTTGTTTTTAATTTATCTTCTTTCAAAACACGAATAGCCTCTTCTTCTTTTGCTATTTCGGCATCAAACTTTTCAACATCTGGAATACTGCTTATCTCAATAGCAGCTTTTTTTTGATTTTTATAGAAATTAATTCTATCCTCGTGCATTTGCTCTTGTTGTTTTTTTGTTAAATTAGTCAAAAACTCAACATGATCTTTTAACTGCCTAACAGCTCTACTACTTTCAGATAGGCTATCTATAAATTGTTTTTTCTCAAGAAATTCTTTTGGTCCACGGAAATCCTCTTCACTTCCCCTAAACTGTTCTTTAGGTCTCCATCCTTTTTTATAAGCCTCCAATTCTACTGGAGACAATGGCAAATCTTCTACCTGTTCTTGGGATTCTGTTTTACTAAAATCCTCAACCGTAGCATTTTCTTGAACATCACTATCATCAACAACATTTTCTTTTATATCTAAATTTTGATTTTCACTAACTTGAGAATTATTTATTGGATCAACCATTGGACACCTCTTTTCTTTCAAATGCATAGATATCTACGTCATTTATAAATCTATATTGTTTGTCTGTTTCTTTATCGTTATACAGTATTCCAGAATGTTTTTTAAAAAAAACTTTGTCTCCAGATTTTGGATATTCAGCATCATCTAATTGTTTTACTTCACTAAATGCATAACTACCACACGATACAAGAACACCCTCTGATACATTCATCTGGTCTCTTGACACCATTTCTGACGGCAAAACAATTCCACCATCTGTTTTATCTTTAGTTTTTTCGACCTCCACAATTAATGTAGTATCGAATGGTTTTATTTTCATCAATCACCTCGTTTGTTTATATTAAAAAAATCTTTATTTAAAATACTAAGTAACATATTTCTTTCTCCATACATAAATACCAATCTGCTTTTAAATTCATCATCATGCATATTTAAAGATGGAGATAGTAATTCTCTTTCTCTTAAATCATTTTGTTCTTTTATAAAATCAAATAACATTTTTGAAATAGGATGATCCAACCAAACTTTAAAATCTGATTCGTCAAGCATTTCAGTATAATTAATTTCATTCATATTATGCATTTTCCTGTGGTAATCCAGCCGCCTCAGCTAATACTGGTGTAATATTTTGAGGTAACTGTGGTTGTTGCATTTGAGATTGTGGTTGAGGATTAATTTGCTCATGAGTTTTAGCTATTGATTCATTAGTAATAGCCTGCATATTTTTAAATGTATTATATGGCCCAACAGGAATTCCTTGTTGTTGAGTAGAAGTTGTCATCGCTTCTTCATCTGCAACTGCTCTCTCAATATCCTCCCCAGGCTCTTCGTTATGTAATTGAGCTAATTGGATAACAGAATCAATTTTATCCTTAGCCAGCTTTCCGCCATAATGTAAATTTTTACCTGATATCTCAACTTCTTTTAATCCTAATTCAGTAGCCTTTAGCTCTCTATCCATTAATTCACCAGCAGTTTTCATCTTTATATGCTGTATTTCAGCTTCAGTTTTCAATTGTTCTGGCGGAGGCGGTGCATTAGGATCTGGAAGAACAATATAATTATCGACATTTTTAACTTTTAATATTCTCAGATAATTTTTATATATTTCAACTTTATTTATTATTGGGTCTGATATCAATGCCAATAATGCTTGGGCTTGAGAAACACGTTGTACAGTTGATGATAATTTCGGATCCGCAACTGGAAATATACCATAATCATTTATCAAATAATCGTCTCTAAATACCATTCCACTTTTTTCAGCATCAATAAATCTTTCTTGTTTATTAAGATATCTTTTATTTATTTCAAATAGTTTTTGAAATTCCTTCTTTAAAGATTGATATATTCTACCGAGAACTGAACTATAAATTTTTTGAGATTCTTCAACCATAGCCATTGTTGTGGCTGCGGGTTGATTTGGGGGAGGATTATCACCAGACATCATATCCGTAATACTCGTTATTGTTTTTGTACTATCAACGAGATATTGCATTAAATTAAATAAAACAACAGATGGTTCCTTTATAGGTAGAGGAACTATATTTTGTGATAATACATTTCCAGCTACCGTTGGAACATGCTTCCATTCTCCTGGTTTAAATGTAAGATCTCCGGAATTAATACGAACTCCAGATCCAATAAATCCAGACTGCATATTTGATAATGTTCCAGCATCTATTAATTGATTAAGAGCTGTATTAACCGTTTCGTTTGTTTCAAGAAGAAGCATACCGAAACCCAAACTATAATATGATCCACATGGATCAGGTATAAAATGATAATCTGTAAAATTATTTATAGCATTTATTTTTATCATTTCTCCATTTGAGTTATAATCAAACGAATCTTCATTATACCTAGCTGATATTCTTAATAGTTTTCTAGAAGATCTATGAATTGTTATTATGTATGGCTCCTGGTAATTATCTCCATCTAAATCAAGCCAACCGTGTATTTCAGCTCGTTCATGGTCCAAATCATATAATGATTGATTTTTATAATCATCATTATTTGAATAAATCTGAACTGGCTGTGTTGTTAATTTTCCTTCAATATTTATACCATCATTATTAGGCTCCATATATGATTGACACAAATCTTTTAGATCATATTCTATATATAAACCTGCCTTCATATTTTCAATTAAATCATTGGAGGATACAAATTGAATATGAGTGATCCGTCTAGCTGACTCCAAGGAAGAAACATTCGCATTAATTATAATCTCATCTGGAAGGCATAACATTGTATCTGGCTGACCAATAATAGGATTGAAAAAACTCTTTCTAAATACAACACCCATCATTGGCAATATCATTAATGCACGATCAGTATCCCACAACCAATGATCTGATTGACCTAATAATTGATATGACATATGAGCACTTAATCTAGACGCCCTATCATCTATTGTATGCATATCATCATCTGGAACCATAACCCTAACTTCTACAACTCTATCATTTTTTACTATTTCTGGAATAACTCGAGCATTAAAATGCATGCATGCGCTTGTTATAAGAGGATATTTTATATTTGCAGAGTCTTTCCATGGAGTATTTTTTGATTTAATCGTTGTTTTAACCAGATCGAAAGCCTTTTTCATTTTCTCTTCCCAATCTCTTCGGCTTTCTTTATCTGCATCTAACCCACTTAAGCAAATATCAACAATTTTAGTTCTTTGTTGTTCATCTAAATCCTCAGCAATATTATCCATTTCCATATACTTTCTAAGCAATTTAGGAACTCTTAGTTTTTTAATAATAGTTTCTGGATTTTCCAATTGATTCAATTGATCTAAAGAAAAAGTATCTTGATTATTACTATCATCATCTGAATCATTATCTTCTATATTCTCATTATCTTCTATATCTTGATTATTTTGTTCATTTTCTGAATCAACATCTGCGTATTCTGGCATATTAATACCCCGTTATTTGTGAACGATGACCTTCATCGTATGTATATTGTTTTGTCGATGATCTAGAATAAAAGAAATCTTCATCATCACATATTTTCATTGTAGCATACTGATCTGCATCTGCTATGTCGCTATAGGGATGTATTTTATTTGGAACATCTAAATATTTTTCATCACCTATAACCTTTAGTCTTCTATAATGGTATTCTCCAATAAGAGCCTCTCTCAATATTGGACATCCTTTTCTAGAAACTATATAAAAAGGTTTTCCTTTATAAAGTCTAGTCAAGGCATTGCTAATACAACTAATTCTCGGTTCTATTCTATTAGACCTACATGGCTCGCTTTCTATTCCACATTTTTCAAGCTGAGATGCACCATCACATGTATCTGCTTGATCGTGACAACTTATTATCATAAATCCTTTACAATATGTATTTAAAAATGGTTTTACCGCTCCTTCACATAGCGACTCAACCGACTCGCAATCACCTATAAATTCTTTTATTGCCTTAACTTGACCTTTTGAAAATTGTTTTACAATACATGTTGGACATACTGTACCAAAATCCCATCCCAAATATATAGGTTCACATGGATCAAGACCTATATCATCAACACTATGTAAATCATCATTATAATCAGCATAAACAGGTTTTCCATCTACAACTGTTCCATATTTTCCTTGAGCATATACTTTAATGAATTCCTCTCCTCGAGGAATCATATCTAGATAATAATCATCACTTACAAACATCAAATTATCTGCATCTTCATTTATAACCCATTTTTTATCTTTATTTTTTATTAATGCCGGAGGTTGATGATATACTTTAGTTTTATTTGGTGGTTCCTTATCTATATCAGCAATCCAATGTTTATCTTTAGGAGGATTGGTATCTGCCAATAATCTTGGTATATATGGTTGCCATTTTCTAAAAATTTTATCTCTTTCATATTTTGAAACATTTGTATATTTCTCATCGAATTGCTGAATAAAATTTATCTTTGGTGGATATCTACCTATTCTTGATTGTATAGTATCATAAATTAATTTTGGTATATGACGTAACTCATTAAAATATACACTAGTTAATTCTAGAGAATCTAACTTTCTAATATCATCAAGTTTATCTAATGCTAAAAAAATTATATCCAAGCATATCAATCCATTACTATCTTTAAATTGATATTGAAATGTTAGTTGTGGTTTAGTTCTTACATATGGTTTAGGCAATCCTTCTGTCCAATAATTCCATGTATTTAATGTGGTTGTTTCTAGTTGCCCAGCGGTATTTCTAACAATAGCCCATTTACTTCTTCTAACACCATCATCACAAAATGGCATTTCAGCAGCATCTCTTAGTATACAAGCAACACATCCGCTAGTTTTTCCACTACCATATGGTCCCATTATTATTTTCTTACTTATATCAGCGTCATTTATAAAATCAAATAGAGAAGGAACATATTCGGGATCATACTGAGGATTTTCCCTACTAAGTATCTTTAAAAATCCATAATCACTCATTTCCACATCTATTTTTTCGGCGTTTCTCATCTCGCTAGTTAGTTTTGCCACACGCATTGCGTATTTCATTCTACCTCAGAATCAACATCGTCTTCTTTATCTTCGAATTTATCTTCGAAACCCGGCATTCCCTTTCTAATAGATTGTCTTTTTTTCTCATTCATGGCTTTTTTTCTATCTGCAGCAACTTTTTTCTTTAATTGCGCCTCAAAACCCTCATCTACTGGTATACTTTGGAGGTTATCCAAATCTTTACTTTGAGAATCATTTTTCTTTTTAGGAACCATACGATGTTGTTTACACGTCATCTTTCCATTTAGTATTTTATCTTGAGCAAATATAGCTTCTGCTGCTGCCTCCGCAATCTGCATATGACGTTTAATATATTCTTTTTCTAATTCGCCCTCTGCATGAGTCATTTCACCAGAAGAAACCTTCTTATCTATATCTATTAGAGCCAATTGAGGCTGAACTATAGTTAGTTCATTAATAGTGGCATGATAACTAAGTGACTTCATCATATGACCATATCCTTCAGGAGCCATAAAACCATTAGCTAGCTTTTTATCTAATGTATTAATTTTTTCCTGGAGATTACCTCGATACTCATCAAGATTTTCCGTAAATCTTTCGCTTGGTTTGTCACCCCATCCATATGCATTTTTCATTGTCGCATACCACGGTATGGCGGCAAACTTATCATTCTTATCCATTACTGCTATTCTAGCCCTCTTAACCCACCAGGCTTGAGATAACGTAGTGGCCATTTCCATTAATTCAGCAAAATCAGGATATGTTTTTATAAATTCAGATAATTTTCTTATAGGAATTCCCAATTCAGCTGCTATTTCAACTTTTAGATATCCATCTTTTGCCAAATCTAATATTCTTTGACCTTTTTCAGATAAAATAGATACTGGATCATATTTTTTGGCAATACTCGACTCTTCCTTAACAGGAAAATCACTTTGATAACTCATTTATTACCTCATTATGGCTGTTGTTTATATATACCGCCTTTAATTTGCTCACCTTTTTTAGGCATAGGGCGACTTTTCTCTGTTTTGCCTGTTTTGCCCATTTTTTTACTTGATCTTTTACACTTCTTCTGTTTCATATTATCCTCTATTATAGGTTTAATAATGATTTTACGTCTTTCATTTGGATAAAAAGTAATATTTATTACTTTACCAAATTTTGTTATATCTCCCACACAAACTTCATATCTATTAGGATCATCAAATAAATTACCGCATGGTTGATAATATTTTCTAACCATATTATTTTTTCTTTTTCTTCTTTTTTAATGGTAATCCTTTTTCTTTTGTTGCAGCAAAGTCATGCAACTGTTTTTTAGTCATCTTCTTCAATCCCTTATTTCTGGAATATAATTCAGATGGTTCATGTTCGGCTATAGCAATGGCACGTCTTTGTTTCTTACTTACTGCTGGCATATTATTTACCCCTCTTATTTCTATTTAATTTTTTCTCCATCTTCTTTAATGCAGGATAATATCCTTTAAACTCATCCTCATGATTTCCAGCTATAATATTCTGGACTTTCTGATTTGGAGTATGTTCTTTCTCAACTTCCCTACCTTCCTTGCTTCCCTTACTCTTTGGTTTATAGAAAGTAACATTCTTCAATGTAATTGTTTTCTTCTTTTTCATAACCAATCTCATTTAATTAATAAATTTAATACGTTTAACTATCTCATATTCAAGACAATCTTTTTTCCTAAATACTACATATGAAATATTATCTACCACCCCCCATCCATCTACCATATCGCCAACAAGAACATTATCATCAATATTAGTTCTATATAACTGTTCATAAACACAATCAGTGCAAGATGCCCTATGTTTTTTTATATATTCATGAGCTTCATCAATTGTTGGAAAACACAAATTTTCATTTATCAATATTGACCACCATTTTTATTTAAAATATCGCAAATTTTTCTTTTATGTTTACGCCAAACCAATGACTCATTGCTTAATTCATCAATTTTTAATGAATGATTTTTTAAATATAGTTCTGCTGCCTTCTTAAAAATATTATCAGTCATATAACCAGCTTTTTCACCACATTGATACCAAATTTCCTCAGCTCTATTTTCCAATAAATATTTATCCCCAGAAAAGTATGAAGGTGCATATACAAATTTATCTCCACTTTCATCCTCTATTGCCAACAATACCTCTATATCTGTTTTTATACTTTCATTATATTTATCAGGATTACTAATTTTTTCTAAAATATTGTTGTTATTATAAAAATCATTAGACATGATATTACCCCTTAACTCTCTTCAATCTAGGATTGGCCTTCTTAGCCTTAGCACTGGCAGATCTTGTCTTAGATGCCAATATAGCACCAGCCCTTTCTTTACTAACACCCATCTTGCTAGCTATCTTACTTTGCACTGCCTTAAACCCTGGATGTTTATTTGATTTAGCCATAATAAAACCCTCTATCTATAAAAATTTGACTATCAATATAAAATATGTCATTATATTCCCTTCGCTGTATAGGCGAGGTTAAATTAAAAAACACGACAAACAAGGCTCTTATTTCATTATTATTTACTCAATGATCTAAGGGCCTTTTTGTTTATTCTCCCTTATCAAATCCAGTATATTTAGCTCCATCACACGACCTCTTTAAATCATCATAACAATAAAATGCCGGACTACCATCTACACATCTATATTTCTCACACCAATTATAATCTTTAGTAGGACTACAACGTCTTCTACCAAAATCATCAAAAGCACAGCACAATCCATTTCCAGGTAAAAAAAATACACAACATTTACAAGCTCCACTATCTTCTTGTTTCATATATCACCCTACCTACTTTATATACAATAAAGCTTTCTTAATAGCCTCATCCCTATTCCCTCCATTACATTCATAATAACATCTAACCAACTCCATAAATCCTGGTAACATTAACTTAACAAGGATATCCAGCCTCCTATCTACATCATCCACCACCTCACCCTTCAAATAATCAACCTCTATCAACCTACTCTTTATCATATCCAACAAAACATCATAACCTATATCTTTTATAAC
>Ga0105103_10000089_pt1 | contig 44612 bp, 29 predicted proteins | sample PPLLaktember2015_2_FD_79107 | JGI IMG/M metagenome (GOLD analysis project Ga0105103, IMG submission 79107) | Freshwater sediment microbial communities from Prairie Pothole Lake near Jamestown, North Dakota, USA - PPLs Lake P7 Core (6) Depth... | ecosystem: Environmental > Aquatic > Freshwater >...
ATCCTCGTGTATGAATCCGAGCCACTCAGCGAATCAATGATCCTGCTTGGACCGATCCAAGCGACGCTCTACGCTTCCACGAGCGGATCGGACACGGATTGGTATGTCACTCTGTACGCGATCACGGAGAAGGATGAACACGTGCAGATGGTGCGTGGAACGATCCGCGCACGCTATCGAAGATCGCTCGCACGACCGGAATTGCTCCATCCCGGCGCAATCGAAGAATATCTCGTCGATCTGTGGCATTTCGGAATTCGACTGGAGAGAGGATGGAAATTGCGCGTGGAGGTCGCTTCGGCGTACTTCCCCGAGTTCTCGCGCAATTTGAACACCGGGGAAAACAACGAAGTCGAAACACGATTCGTCGCCGTCGAGCAGAAGGTTTATCACTCCCCGCAGTATCCCTCTCACATCTCGCTCCCTATTGTGCCCTCAGAGTGAGCACGACCTCCGGGAACCCGGTACATTCCGTGCCGGGTTCCTCCGTTTCACGCCATCACAATGGCTTCAAATCCCTCGTCGCTCATCTCTCCCACCCGCTACCTCTCGTGTCGGCCGGCGTTGATTCTCATTCTTCCCTTATGTACTATGATGAAAGAAACGTTGCGGGCCGAGGTGGTGCGGCGGACATACGTGCAGGGAATGAAGCCCTCGGATTCGCGAACAGCGATGAGGGGGGCTTTGTCGTTTCTGTCCCGCGGTATCACACTTCTGAAAAAGGAACCACCCATGAGAACGCTCCTGCGCGCCTGCATCGCTCTATTCTCTCTCCTCGTTCTTCCGTCTCACGCCTTTTCCCAGAACAGCGCGAACTATTCGTTTGGAACCTCGGCGCTCGCGTCCCTGACGGACATGACCGCCGGGACCGTTCTCCTGATCGGTCCCTCGCAGGACGATGAAGCCAGTGCGCTGACGAATCTTGAATTTCCTTTTGCCTTCATGGGGAACGCGTACAGTGTCTTCAGCGTGACATCGAATGGCCTGTTGGTTCTCGGAGACGATGCGGGTCCGTTTGACTACGCCATCGGCGACAGCGGCGTCGCTGCCATTGCGCCGTTCGTCTCGGATCTTGCAACGGCAAGCAACGGCAAGGTGCATTTCAAGGTGACAGGCACTTCGCCCAATCGCGTGCTTGTCGTGGAATGGTTCAACATGCGTATTCCCTATAATGCCGCGGCGGCGACAGGATCGTTTCAAGTGCGGCTCTCTGAAGGAAGTGGACAGATCGAGTTCATCTATGGAAGCATGTCTTCCGCATATACTCTCACGGGAGCATCCATCGGTTTCTCAATCCGGTCGACGGATAACTCGTTCTCGTCCGTACTCGCGTCCTCCCATACGAGAACGACAACAGGCACATTTGCGGTGAACGACTTTGCTGCCGGCGTGATCAACGCCTTGTCATCAACCGCCGACGGTTCTCGAAGGAGTTACTCCTTCACTCCCCCTGCCGCTCCCGCGGCTCCTGCATCGCTCACCTTTGATGAGATCACCTCTCGGTCTTTGCGCCTTCGGTGGACGGACAATGCGACCAACGAGTCAGGCTACATCGTCGAGCGGTCCGAGGATGGCATTGCCTACACTGTGGTGGCCGTATTGCCGCCGAATGCGACCCAATGCGCCGTCTCAGGGCTCACGATCGGAACGTCCTATGCCTGGAAGGTCTCCGCGTTTGGCGAAGGGGCCGTGAGCACGCCCGTCACGGGAATTCAGGCGACGAGTGCGGGAACGCTCAGCGGAACAAAGACGATCGGGGCGACCGGTGCTGACTACGCGACCGTCTCCGCGGCGATCGCCGACATTCAGACACAAGGCCTAAACGGCAATCTCTCCCTGGAACTCCAGGCGAATTACGATCCTGCAGGAGAGACGTTCCCGCTCGTCTTCTCAGAAATGAACACCGCCTCGTCCCGCAAAATCACCCTCCGACCAGCGGCGGCTGTGACGGGAGTCAGCCTTGCCGCGTCGACCTACGGCGCGATCTGGTTTGACAACATCGGGCATATCATCATCGACGGACGCCCCGGGGGAACGGGATCGACCTCCGTGATGACCGTTGGCACCCCGACGATGGATGCCGCGGCGCTCCGATTCCGGAATGACGCTTCTCACAATACCGTTCGATACATCACGGCAACCGCGAGCAACAGCTCGACAGATAATGGTCTGGTCTGGTTCGAGGGGACAGCGGGAGTGACCGGCAACGACGATAATCTGATCGAACACTGTACGTTGATCGGCGGGCCAAACCGGTCGACGACGATCGTGTATTCCGTCGGCGAAGCGGGGGATTCTACATCATTCAATAGCGGCAACGTGATCTCACAATGCAACATCGCGAACTTTGCGCAGAACGGGTACAACAGCTACGGCATTTATTTGGGGGAAGGAAACACGCGTTGGACCATCAAGGAGAACCGGCTTTACCAAGAATCAACTCTCAGTTATTGGTCCGTGATGTTCGGCGACAGACATGAAGCGATCAGTGTCAATTCTCCCTCGGGCCGGGATTTCATTGTCGAGGCAAATACCGTCGGCTTCGCGAATGCACAGGGGACCGGGATGTACACGATCAATTCGTCCGCCGCGCTCCGGTTCATCGGTATCCGAATAAACGCGACCTCATCCCGCATTGACGGGAACACCATATCTGGCTTTTCGTTCAAATCGACTTCCGGATGGTTCGGCATCTCCGTCGTTTCGGGTAACGTTCAGATCGGCACCCAGCAAGGGAATACTGTGGGAAGCGGGACAAACACAGATGTCATCCTGTTGACTGGTCCCGGCCCCGCATATGGAATCAATGCCACGAGTGCGCAAGGCGGCACGATCGAGAACAATCAGATTGGCGGCATCACCGGGGACAACGGACAGACGGCAGGAGGAGGTATCGTTGGAATTACCATTGCGGGGACGGGAGCGAATTACCTGATCCGGGGGAACACGGTCGGGAGCGCGACGCAGGACAGCAGCATTCGCGGAGGATTCGTCGGCTCAACAGGAAGCTGGTCCACGGTCGGAATCACGAGCACTGCCACGGGAACGGTGAGCATCGTTTCCAATACGATCATGAATCATCTCGTCAACGGAACCGGCTTTTCCGGTCAAATGCTCGGAATCAACAGCACAGCCGGCACGGCGGAGATCACCGATAACATTATCACGAAACTTCGGACCGCCTCCGGCGCAACGTCGGACGCAAGTTCTGCATCGATCATTGGAATGAGTCTCACATCGACGACAGGAGCAGGACACAGCATTGCGAGGAACAAGATCTTTGACCTTTCCAATTCATCCACGAACACAGGAACGGCTGTCGTCGGCCTGTTTTTCCGCGGACCCGCGTCCGTCTCTTCCCGCATTTCACGGAATGCGATTCACTCTCTTTGGTCAGAAGACGCCAACTCGGGAGCAAACCTGACGGGAATGCGTCTCGACGGCGGATCGGTGATCGTCGACAACAACATGGTCCGGTTGGGCATCGCCGCGACAGGGACGGCAATCACGAAGTCACAGGCCATCTTCGGTCTGTATAAGACTTCGACCGGGAATGTCTCGGCACTCTTCAACAGCATTTTCATAGGCGGCACCGGAGTCGGCGCAACAGCAACGTCGACGTACGGATTGGTCCTCACCTCCTCGGGAACGGACGACATCCGGAACAATATCATTGTGAATGATCGCTCGAATGCGACGACCGGAGGAAAACACTTTTCTCTTTGGTTCAATAACAGCGTGAGCACGACCGGCGTCACCTGCGACTATAATGTGCTTCGTGCCGGCGGGACGGGGGGCGTGCTGGTCTATCGCGGATTGGATTACACAACGCTCCCCGCGTGGCAATCTGCGAGCGGCTGGGATCTGCACAGTGCCGCGGGGAATCCGGGCTTCGTACGCCCCGGAGGGAGCGCCTCGGATGTCGACCTTCATCTCACCGGGGCAACGCCGGCGGAGGGAAGCGGCGTCGTTATTGCCGCGATAACAGAAGACTTCGACGGTGAAACGCGAAACGCTCTTACACCAACGGATATTGGCGCCGACGCGGGCAACTTTATTTTTGTGGATGTCGCCGCGCCCGTCATACAGTTCACTCCCCTCTCGAACGGCGGAACCAACAACCGGACGCTCGAGCACTACGCCGTCATCATGGACAATGCAGGTGTCTCAACCGGTGTGAATCGACCGCGCCTGTATTATAAGAAAAGCACGGATGCCAACGCATTCGTGGGGAACGCGTCCGCAAACAACGGATGGAAATATGTCTTGTCGAGCAATGACGCAAGTCCGTACAGCTTCACCATTGATTATTCCATCATCAATGGCGGAAGCGTGGCTGTCGGAAACGTCATCCAATACTTCGTCGTTGCACAGGACGACGCGAACAATCTCTCCTCCCTTCCCACAGGCGCAGGTGCGGCCGCATCGCCTCCCATCCAGAACATCAATCTGAAAGCGACGACCGTCTACTCCTTCACCATTCGCGCGTACATGAGTGGAACGTACACCGTCCCGGGCAGCTATGCTTCCCTCACAACGACCTCCGGGTTGTTCCAGGCGCTTGCGAATTCCGTCCTGCAAGGCGACATCGTGGTGAACGTATCGGGGGATGTTCTGGATGAAAATGGATCCTACGTTCTCCCCGCCCTCGCGGAAGATGCTCCTGTCCCGCGGTTCACGCTCACGATCCAACCCGCTGATGCAACCGAGAAGCTGATCGCCGGCGCCATTCTCAACGGCATCCGAATGTCCGGCACACAACGCGTGACCATCGACGGGAGTTACGGCGGAGGAGGAAGGTATCTGCGGTTCCGGAATACCTCGACCAGTTCGCCCGTGTTCCAATTCGTCAATGATGCATCAGGAAATGTCATCCGGAATTGCATCATTGAGGCTTCACAAAATTCGTATGGAGCCGTGTATTTCAATACCGGAACGGTCAGCGGGAATGACAGCAACATCATCGAGAGCAACATCATCCGGGATCGAAGCGACGCAGCATCATCGCCGTCGTCTCTGATCTACGCCGGCGGTTCCACCGGCGCTCTTCGCAATTCGGGCAATGTCATTCGGAACAATGAGCTCTCGAACTTCACCGGAAGCGCGATCAACATCACGTCGCAGACCACATACCCGAACGATGCGCTCAATGAGAACTGGACCATTGTCGGAAACGAGATCTTTCAAAGCGCCGCCGGTTCGGGCACCGTCAACGGGATCCTGATAAACGCGCTGGGACGGAATCTAATCTCGCAGAACATCATCAGGAACCTCTCGACAACATCGACAGGGTCCGGAGTCTCAGGCATTCAGGCTGATATGGTCTCCGATTTGGATATCCGCGGGAACAGGATCTACGGGTTCTCCGCTGCCGACGGATCAACACTGTATGGCATGTTTCTGAAGTCCTCCTCCGGCGGCCCGATCGACAGGAAGTTCTTCGTCGCAAACAATGAGATCGCCATTGCTCCGGCAAGCAGCAGTAACACGATCTACGGCCTCTATGAAAGCGGAAATACCGGCGATTCTCTTGCTGCGTATTACAACAGCGTGTACCTCGGCGGCGTGGAGACGGGGGCGCGAAACTCGTTTGGCATCTTCCGGTATTCGAGTTCTACAAGCCATACGGCAACGCAGGTGCGGAACAACTGCATCGTGAATGTCCGTTCGGGTGGAACGGGACAGAAGCATGCCGTCGGACTCGAATACAAGAACCTGTTCGATGCGGATTATAACTTCCTCAGCGGGAGCGGTTCCGGAGGAGCGAACTATTTCCGTATCGGCTCGACGTTGTACGATTTCGCCGGATGGAAGACGCAAATTGCCGGGGACACTCACTCCTGGACGGAAGCCGCCGTGAGCATCACTCCTCCAAATCTCTTTCAGGATGTCTCGGCGGGGAATTTGCAGATCCGGGCGGATCAGTCCGAAGCATGGTATGTGAACGGAAAGGGAATGGCGCTGTCCGGCGCGGGATTGGGGGACGAGCGATCGGCAGCGGGAACACGAAGCCAAACGACAGGGATCGCGACGGACATCGGAGCGGACGAGTTCACGCCGGACGCGGGAATCCTGCCACCCCCCGTGACGCTGACGGGTCCGTTCACGCAAGGAACGCCGTACGACCTCACGCTCCTCGGACGACTCCTTGGCCGGATCACGTTCACGAGCGCCACAATACCCGCAAGCCTCTCCGTCCGCTATTTCTCTGGAACAAATCCGCCGAATGCGGTGCGCGAGTACGCGAACGGCCATTATACCTTCGAAGGCACAGGAACGACAACGGGCTTGGACTATTCGCTTGCAATGGTGTTCGATCCGCGCGAGCAGAACAATATTCCGACGATCCCGGACCTTCGGCTTGCGTTGACGGCTCTTCCGTCTGCGGGGTGGACCGTCTATCAGCAGAGTGCGGTTGCGGTGGGACCTCCGGCGACCGTCACAGCGGAACATCTGAACTTGCTCGGCTTTGTCACATTCACTTCTGCCGGTGCACCGCTGCACGCCGACGAGGTCCGTGCGATCCCCGATCGGCCTGCGCTCCATCAGAATTATCCGAATCCATTCAATCCATCGACCGTGATTCGGTATCAGGTCCCGAAGCTGAGCGAAGTTGATCTGCGTGTGTATGACGTGGTCGGACGGGAGGTTGCGGTACTCCAGCACGGAACCGCGGTAGCCGGAGTCCATGCTGTCACATGGAATGCCGAAAGCAACGCGAGCGGAATTTATTTCTGCATATTGCGTACAGGGAGCTTCAAAGAAACGCGGAAGCTCCTCCTCGTGCGCTGATTGGCGTATTCGCGTCACTGTGAGGAAGAATTGCAGCTCGCCGCAGGGAACCCGGTGTTTGTCTTGCCGGGTTCCTCCGCTTCATACTTATGAGTGGATTCTTGTTCATCGCTCCCATCGGTTTCAGCACGCGCATGGAGGAAGGGGAACAAAGGGGAACGCGTGGGCGACTCCGTCGGGCTCTTGAATGTCGAAATTCGCCACGCAACAACGCGGCTGTCACGGTAGGGCTTTCAACCGCTCTTCCGCCTGTTTCTTCCGCTGTTCATTGCGGTCATATTGAACGACACGCTGATAGGCCTCTTTTGCGTCGGACATCCCTTGTTGTTTCTCGTATGCCTGGCCGAGCAGGAACCACGATGACCCCAGCGTCGGCTCGAGGGCCAGTCCTTTCTTGAGCGTCGTGATCGCCTCATCCACGCGACCGGCGGCAAGCAATACTTCGCCGTAGCTGTCGAACGCGTCTGATGTATCAGGCCGGAGGTCCAAGTAGCGCCCCATCGGTTTCAACGCCTCATCGGCGCGCTGGTGACGCAACAGAAAGTACCCAAAGTTCTTCTGTGGGATCCATTGATCAGGATACTTCGTTGTCAACGCCTTCCACTCGTTCTCGGCATCCGCCGTCTGCTTCTTCCGCTCCAGCATCGCAGCCTTCGCCATCCGGCCGCGCAGTTCATTCCGCTTGACCACTTCGTCCAATTGTCGAAAGCCTTCGTCGTCATCTCCCCCTATGATGCCCGGCGCCATGAGGTAGTATTGAGCAAGTGCGATGCGCGCATCCACGTGTTCCGGGTTCAGCTCGACGGCCCGCAGGAATGCGCGTTTGATCTTCGGCGCCAAAAAGGCCTGCTTGAATACACCAGCCGATTGCGCCGTCTGGCCGTACACACCGCCGAGCAGGAATTGATAATCCGCGTTGTTTGGATTGTGCTCGACCGCCTCCTCGATATGGTCGGTCGCGGCATCCAAGTCGCGAATATCGCGATGCATCAAGACGGCCGCCATCCAGTAATGTGCATCAGCATTATTCTCATCTTTGTCGAGGATCTGCTCAAGCATTGTCCGCGCATCGCGGACTTTTCCGTCACGGAACAGCGTCTTTGCGTCGTTCACCGACTGTCCCATCGCGATCGCCACGGGGAGCAAGAGCAGTAACCATCGAATCATTGCTTTTCCTTTCGCATAAATTCGGTACTACGAATATCTGAATTGGAAGATACGGCAAAGAAAGTGTGAAGCGAGAAAAGAAGGAACTAAGGAAAGGAGGGGCAAAGCAAGAAATGAGAAATGTCGAATTTTCGTCCCGCTGCACTCCCCGCCTCCATTGCATATCGGCGGGTGAACGTTACGCGGGACGCTCAAAACGACGGTGGGGTTAGCTTCATTCCATTTCATGGAATTCGCTAACCCCAGTCGTTTTGGCGTCGGGACGGCCCGCCTTCACTCCGTTACGGCGGGCAAAAGACCGTGGCCGTCTTCATGATATCTTCTTCGTCGGGACGGCGGGATTTGAACCCGCGACCCCTTGCACCCCAAGCAAGTGCGCTACCGGGCTGCGCTACGTCCCGAAGAAAGTGTGAAACTCTAAAGCGGGGAAGCGGAAAAGAACCTTCGCTGAAAGTGACGAATATTCAAAGATAACTAACAATGCGGCTGGAAGCAACCCGGGAAGGCTTCCCGGGTTGACCCAATCCCCTGCAAAACCATTTGAAGGAGCAACACATACACCCTTGATAATGCGAATCGACTGGAGTAGATTTCCATCACGATGATCTTCAATCCAACAAACGCCGGATTCACGACTGCGAACGGCATTCATTGTCTCTCTCCGCGTGAAGCGCAGGCATGTTGCGCAGAAGGGGCGATCATCCTCGATGTCCGAGAGGAATATGTGAATGAGTTCAAGAAGTACTCAGTTCCTGTGTCCATTCAGATTCCATTCAGCAGGCTTGAATCCGCATACGAACAACTCCCGAAAGATAAATGGATCATCGTTGCTGACTCTTCCGGGACGACCAGTCGGCAAGCATACGTGTTTCTTCAGCAAAAAGGATTCGCGCATCTCTCGAATCTCGCTGGTGGGATGGTAGAGTGGGAACGAGATGGTATGCCGCTTCTTATCGATAATAAGGAACGGCTCACCGGTTCCTGTGCATGTCAACTACGGGCTCGACATAGAACATAGTTATACTACCGCAGGAGCATCCCGTCGGCAGGATGGTATCCCTTCTTCACCAGACGCTCTCCTTTGAATAGACCCCACGCCGGGAAGGGTTGGTGTTTCTTTGTCATCTGATATAACTGCTGTGCGCTGTTCGCGAGAAAGAGATACACGGCCTTCGCCGGATTGAACGGATTCGGGTACACCACCGCGATACCGTCATCGTTCGATGCATAGGTGTTCCCCTGCCAGCGGAAATAACCACGTCCCGCTTCGATGCCGAATGACTGACAGAGTCTTCCAGCAAGCGCATTGTCCGCAGGGCCGCCAAGGACAATGAGATCGTTCGCTGCGAGATCCTTTGATTCCAGTTCGCTCTCTTTCCTGATCGGCTGGAACACTTCCGTGAATCGGTCCGCTACCATCTTCTGATACCGCAGGGCGATCGTGTGGTTCGCCTCGATCTGCTGCGATGTCCCGTAGACGATGAGCGTCGACGAGAAGTCGTCAAAGAAGTTTTGATAGGTCTGATAGGCCGAACGCACGACAGGAATATCGTTTCCCGCGTTGAAATGTACCGCAGTCGGCTTTTCCGGACAATCAATACTGATCGTTGTCCGCGCTCCATTCACTTCTACGAGTTTGAGGATACTTTCCTTTCCCGCATCCAACGCAACCGTCGTGAGGAATTGGTACGGTGTCTTCGCTTGATCGACGTGCACGACGACGTTCCATCCGTTGGCTGCTTGATTGGTCTCAACCGCAACGGTCACGTCCGGGAGATCTTCCCGTTCCAACCACTGTCCGACAAATTCCTTGAGGGGCTTCCCGCTCACCTGCTCAGCGCGCTGTACCCACTCGGCCGTCGTGATGTTCTTCCCTCGGAATTCCGTATGGATCCGCTTCATGACTTCTGAGAAGCCGGCATTGCCGAGGAACAGGCGAAGCTGATGCAGAAGGTAGGTGCCGCGTATTCTGGGGATCTGATATCCTTTGTACTCATGCATCGTGATCGTCGAGGTAACGGGGATCACCGTTCCTTCCTTCGCGCGCACATAGAGCAAGCGGTGATTGAGTTCGGTCAACTCATCACGCATGTACGCGAACGCATCCTCGGAACGAGCCGGCATCTGCTTCAGCATGTTCGCATAGGCAGCCGAACTGCTGACGATCCAATTGTCCTGACCGCGCGACGCATAGACGGTCCCGTGCCAGAGTGCGTTCTTGTCGAACTTCGTCAACTCTGAAACTGCCGCAACATCGATCTTCAGCTCCGCCGTTGCCCTCGGCTGCGTCGTCCGGGCCTTTGCTTCCTTCAGCTTCTCCGAGATGTGTATCGGACTCATCACGGCATAGCCGAGGGTGAAACGGGAAAGAGCATTCGGAAGATCCGGCATGCGTCCGTTCTCTCCGATCATTTGCTCCCGAAGCGTCACCTTGCCATAGTGAGCAAAGAACACCAACTGCTCCGCCATTTCGGAGGTCGTCACTTTACCGTCGCACGCATGCGGACGATTGACGGGAGAAGAGCCAAGAATCTGGAATGCTGCCGACTGATCGATCGTCCCCTTCTTCTCTTTGTAGAAATTCCAGAAGGCGATGTCCCGATTCACCGGGCGGAAGAGGTAATCGTACGGCAGATCGTCCGCATTCACGACGTATTCCTTCCGCACATCCAGGTCCTTCGCGTTATTGACGCTCCAGTAGAATCCCTCCGCGCCGCTGTACCAGTCCTTCTTGCCGCTCCGCCACAGCTTCCACTTCGCCGTGCCGAGCAGCAGAATGGCGATCTCGTTCTTCTTCACGTCACCAATGAGCCAGTCGTTCGTGTACATCCCATTGTTCTTTGTCGTCATGATCTTCACGACGTCGTCCACGGAGTTGGCATATTGCGCCGCTTTACGAATGCGATTGGACTGCGGCGTTCCCTCGGGATCATACGGTGTCTGCTGAACGGTCGTCTCCCCCAGCATGATTCCCGCACTATTGATATAGAAGTCGGCGCCGGAGTGGATCCCGCCCGGGAAGGTCTGATAGACCAGCCGGTTCCCTTCGGATGGAACGACATCGACGATCACATTCCAGTGAACGCCGGTATATCCTCCCCACATGAACAGCTGTCCGAAGACGATCTTCCCGTCCGCTGTGGCGGTGTTGTTGGCAAGAAAGGACGAACACTTGTGGAGGCGCTCTTGCACCTGGAGCTCGTCGTCACTTGAGAGGAAAGTCTTGCCGGTCAGCGGATTCGGGGTCACGGACAACGCGCTGTGAATGTAATCGAGATCGATGGCGGAGTTCACCGTCACAATGTCGAGTAGATCCACAGGACGTTCAAAGATCTTCACTCCAGCAGCAGCCGCACCGTCGGCGATGCCTTTCATCTCCGTTAAATATTCTTCGTCATACTTGCGAAGCAGGATGGCGTCGGCGCTGAACCGTTTCTGGTTCCACGCACCCGCCGGATCCTGCACGCTACCGCTGACGCCGAGTTTCTCGATGAACACTTTTATCTCATCGGCCGCGAGAGATCCGTATTGAAATCCCCGTTGATATGGCTTCCCCTCGATATGGATGAAGATCCATCCCTTCTCCTCATAGCGGAACGCCGGTCCATGCCAGCGGACGGTCTCCAGTGGAATGTACTCTGCGATATCGGTCAATTCTTCCAGCGCGACGTCGTCTACCCACAACTTCCCCTTGGCGCTGCCCTGGTATCCCAGATGTACCCGAATCCGGTCCTTGGACTTCGTCGCAATAAATTTCATCTCCACCCTCTGCCATTCGCCCGTTCCACCGACCGACGGTGAACTGTTCGTCGGGGGGAAGGATTCCATCGTCAAACAGCCGGCGACGGGAGTGGGATACTGCGCGTTCGGGTCGGATACGACGGCCTCAGATTTTATCCATGCGGTCAGCCGGTAGATGTGGCCCACATTGAGCGGAATCACAGAAGAGACCGCTGTGCTGGACGCCCATTGATCATGCTGGAAGAGCAGAGCGGAATTTCCGTCATGCTGCGTCGATCCATCGACAACGCCAGAGACGGTCGACCATCCTTCCGGTGTCCCATCGGGCGACTTCTGTTCAAAACCAGGGTTCTGAACAATGAGTTGGGAAGACGCCAGTACGGCGCACGAGACAAGCAGGAAGAGAAGCCGAGGCAGACGCTGCATGGAAGTCCCTTGTTGAATCAGGTTGATGACGGAAGCGATTGCATCAAGATAGGAGAAAGTCGGTATATTGCACAAGGAAGAATGGTTGGGTCGACCCGGGAAGGCTTCCCGGGATGACCCAAGAGTTGTTGATTCTCTCGCAGCGTCTCTGTATCATTCGTCGGGAACACAGACCGGGGAGGTGTTGGAGACATATTGCGGGGATTGAGGCCCTCGGACCGCTGACGCGTGATGGGGGCTTTGTCGTTCATGGACCCACCGTGCCGCGGCGCAAACAATCGACAAGACAATACACGTACTCGAGATCCACGCCATGGCAATGAAGAGCTCTCACCTTCCTGTTCTTCTCTCCCTCCTTCTTCTCCTGGTCATTTCATCAGGCCTCCGGGCTCAGCAAGATAGCGCGAGCATCCGTCAACGGATCCTCGAGAGCGAGGAATCGGAGCAGATGCTCGTCCAACGTACGCGGAACTTCATCCTGACGAAACTCAAGCGCACGAATATCCGTGAAGCGTTTGAAGCATACAACTTCGTTCTTCACACGTATGAACGCGAACGCGTGAAGCCGTTTTGGATCGCTGAAAAGTTCCTGCTGAGCTTCTGGTTCGGGGAATATGATCTGCTCTACCGCGCCGACTCCATTGAGAATGCGATCGACCTCGAACGGCGAGAACGCTGGAATGCTTCGCGCGATTATCTCTACCCCCAGCGGGATGAACTGGCGCTGGAATTGGCAACGATCTCCAATAGACACAGACCGGAACTGATGCAACGCATCGATTCGCTCGTCAGCGACAGAGAACAGCATGATTTCCTCATGCTCTTCCTTGATTGGCTCACGTTCAACGCAACGGAGCCCGAAATGACCGGCGAGGAAGCGCAGAACTATCTCGAGCAGAACCTCACTCCGCGCGCGGAGGAATTTCTTCATACGTACAAAGATTCACAGTTCACGCCGTTCGTGAGAAGACATTTTCGGCATGTGTTCGCCTTGAATGATTGGGGCTATGGGTACTATCTGGGATTGGGCGTATTGAGTCCGCAGGGGGCCGCCGGACAATATCTTGACTCTGAAGTCAGTCTTGGCATGGGCCTCGAGCTCAGCTGGCGGAGGGCATTGCTGGATGCGGGATTCGATATCGGATTTCCAGTGGCCGTCAGAAAACCGTTCGTCGACGAAGGGACCCCCTGGAATACGGACGTCCGGCACAATTACTACACCTATTCCGTTTCGGCCGGGTGGGTCGTGACGGAAACAAATGCGTTCAAAGTCGTTCCCCGCGTCGGCATTGGCGGGATCAACATCAGTGTCTGCGAAGGAGACAAGAACAAGGTCGCAGAAGACCTATCGATGACGCAGGGCGTTCTTCAATACGGTGTCACCTGCGATATCAAGCTCGGCATCAGTGAAACCTATTACAGAGAGAATGCCTTCAGCTATTCCGGAGTACGCCTCAACCTCGACTACTTTCAGTTTCTTGGGAACAATCCGATCATGTCAGGTGGAATGCTCCGGTTTCGTGTTTCATGGATCGGATTCGGTCGGTCGATCTTGAGAGATCTGTGATTTGTTCGTACGGGTTGCGAGGATCGCGGTACTCGTTGCGGGTGAGCAGGAATCCGGCAATCATACTGTGAAGTTCGACGGTACTGGACTGGCGAGCGGCGTGTATCTCTATCGGATGCAGGCGGGGAAGCATGTGGAGGCCAAGAAACTCATCCTCATGAAGTAGACTCGCTGTGATATGTTCTAGCCCTGTTTCTTTAGGGTTTCGGATGACTTCCACCTGATTTCTGAAGCGATCGTCATTGACAGCGATATGAATGGGTCATCCCGGGAAGGCTTCCCGGGATGACCTATTGATGCATCACATCTCTACTGCTTCACCAGCTCCACCCTGCGGTTCTTCGCTCTCCCCTCTTCTGTCTCGTTCGTCGCGACGGGGGCGTAAGGGCCATTCCCGAATGATTTCACCCGCGTTGCGTCCACTCCTCGCTCGCGAACGAGCGCTTGCACAACGGCCTCGGCTCGGTCCTGCGATAGCCGCATGTTGTACTCCAATCCGCCGATGTTGTCCGTGTGGCCGACGACATAGAGCTTCAATCCCGGCTCCATCTTCATCAGCTTCGTGATCTCCTCCAGTGCGTTGTTCGACTCCGGCTTCAACTCCGATTTCCCCGTGTCGAAGAGGATGCCGTAGACGGATGCGTGTCCGGTCGTGCGGAGGTCGTTCAGAAACGCGTTCGCATCAGCGACAATGTCCTGACGCATGGCGGCGCGTTCCACGATCGTCAGGCCGTATTTCCCTGTGAACTCTGCGGTCACTTCCACCCAGATGTCCTTTCCGTCTTTCGTCAAGCGGAACGTCTCCTTTCCCTTCCCCTTCCAAACAATAGTTCCGCCGATCTTCTGAACGGCGTTTTCGTAGTTGCGCAGGATCTGCGCTTCGCTCGGCTTTATCTTCAACGACGCTTGAGGATAGTAGTTGATGCGCCAGAGCTTCCCCTCGATGGTTTCCTTCTTGTCTGTTCCGACGATGAACTGGCGCGAATCGAATTCCTTCTGAGTACAACTGTGGATCCAAGAATCCGGCATGCGTGTGAACAGCGGATGGTCCGTGCAGTTACGGTCGTCCTTCTGCTGGGCGGCGACGGTGAGCACAAGAGCACAACTGATCAGGAGAGATCGAAGCAGGATGTACATGGCGGGTCCTCTCGGCTGGAGAATGATGCGTTCGTGATGATGCAGGTGAATAGTAGCGAAGGTTCGCGCGAGGGTCAAGAAAGACCGCGGTCGTGGACCCGCTATGAACCGGCGACCGGAATGCAACCGCAACCACGGTTCATTGCAGATCGTATAACAGAGGCTCGGCACTGCTTACCACAACCTCAGGAGGTTATGAACTATGAACAGACATCAATCGTTGACACTCGCTATGATCGTGATATCGGCAATGCTTCTTACCGGTTGTTCCTCGAGCGGCTCGTTCATTGCCGCCAACGTGACCGACGTTCAGCTCCAGCGGAACAACTTCACCATCGTCGCGCAGAATGTCACGGGCGAGTCACAAGCCGGGTACCTTCTCGGCGGTACGTTCTCGACCGGATTTGCCACGAACACGTTTGCCGTCGCTCGCGTCTCAGGGAGCGGCATGTTGTACAAGGAAGCGGTCGAAAATCTGTGGAAGGACTACGAAGCCGAACACGGTCCGGCGAAGGGAAAGAAGGTCGCTTTGGTGAACGTTCGGTACGACGCGGACGCGTTGAATCTGGTCATCTACACGCAGGCGAAACTGATGATCCGCGCCGACGTGGTGGAGTTCACCGATTAAGCACGTTTCCCCGTATCACCCGATTCACAGTCCCGGCGATCCGTGGGCTGTGGACGGGAATTCGGGTGATCATGGATAAGGACGACCATCCCCGTTGGGTCCGCTCGAGCACTCAGCAACAAGAGTGAATCAACGATCCAGTCCGCCCGAGTGAGTTCGGAGCGGTCATACGAACTCGCAACAGCGATCACACGCATATCTGCATTCTTACCCGCCTCGATACCCGCCGGTGCATCCTCGATCACCACGCACTGACCAGGTTCAATGCCAAGCTTCTTTGCCGCAAGGAGATAGCCGTCCGGCGACGGTTTTCCCCTGGCAACATCTTCCGAGGTCACGAATACGCGCGGCGTCGGGATCCCCGCGATCTTCATCCGCAATCGAGCGACCGGCACACTGCACGAGGTTACGATCCCCCATCGCCCGGCCGGGATCGATGCGATCAGTTCCGGTGCATTCGGGACGGCAAAGATGCCGTTCGACTCTGTTTCTTCGATCCGATCGATGGCCGCGACTTCCTCCGCCACATTCAGATGCGGCGCCATCTCCCGGATCACCTCGCTGGTTCTGCGGCCATGCGCTCTTTGGATGATCATCTGCGGATCGATCCCGTGCTCATCTCCCCACCGGACCCAGATGGATTCGACACACCTCCGCGAATCGACCAACACCCCATCGAGATCGAATAGCAAACAGGAACACCGGATTTCAATTGCAGACACCTTTCCCTCTCGCGTTTGCGCAATGTATTCTGAAGTTACAACTCCAATCCGCAATCAACAATCACAATTCACCACTCAACAATTATCAGTGCTCCCCTTGTTTCCCGCACCGCTTTTCCATAGGTTTTTGCGTTCATCCTTTTCCTCGACATGTTCACCCCATCAGAACGATTCGTCTTCGCCCTCCTGCTGACGGCCGTGTGCGTCGTTCTCGGGGGCGTGTATCTTTCCACCTTGCTCCCCGGCACCGGCTATTCGGGCGACACTGCAAAGCTCCAATTCATCGGCCATGTCCTCGGCACGCCGCATGAGCCGGGGATGCCGACGTATGTTCTGTTGAACGCTGCGTGGGTACGAGCGATTCCGCTCGGGAGCATTGCTCAGCGCGCGAACGCGTTGTCCGCACTCTTTTCCATCCTCACTGCGACCGTGATCATGCTCGCCCTTCATCGGAGCGGTGTTCGCGCATGGATCGCCGCAGCCTGTGCCTTGACCTTCGGCCTTGGCTACACCGTCTGGTCTCAGTCGGTCATTGCAGAAGTGTACGCGCTCCACGGGCTCTTTGTCGCGTCAGTCCTCTACATGATCCTTCGATGGCGTCAGAGCGGCAACGTACGATTCTTCGACGCGGCAATTCTCCTGTATGCGCTCTCGTTCGGAAATCATCTGACATCCATCACGATGCTTCCGGCCTTGATCTACATCGTGTGGAAGACCGACAGACGCATGTTCACTCACGGGCGAACGATCGTCCGCGTGCTTTTCTTCATCGCGATCGGCGCATCGCAGTATGCGTACATCTTCATCCGTTCGCATGACCCTTCAACGCCGTACCTGGAAATGGCAGCGCGCGACATTTCGACCTTCTGGGGATTGGTCACGGGGGGACAATTCCAGCATTTGCTCGTTCGGTCCTCGCTTGAATGGATTCTGACCGAACGCGTTCCGCTTCTTGCGCTCTTTGCAGGAAGAGAGCTGCTGCTGTTCATCCCCTTCATCGCACTGGGGATCTGGTCTGCACGAAGAAGTGTTGTCGGCATTTTCCTCTTCTTCATCGCCGGGGCCAATCTGCTGTTCGCGGTTGGCTACGCCATCCAGGACTTCTTCCCGTATCTCATTCCGAGCTATGTCGTCTTTGCCTGGTTTTCCGGAATCGGAGCCGAGCGCCTGCTCGCCGATCACCGACGGCGAGTTCGGATACTGGCGGCTGGTGTTCTGTGCTGTGCACCGATCGTTGCGTTCGGCTTGAATTACCGAGAGGCATCCCAGCGGACCGAAACACTCGCAGACGAGCACGTCCGGAACGCTCTGACGAACATCGACAGCGATTGCATCATCATCGTGCCGAATTATCATTACGCGATGATGATGTTGTATCAGACGCTCGCGGGTGAACGGCAACACCGCGATATCGATGTCGTCTTTTATCATGAGCGGGAGGATTATGCTGCGGATGCCGTGTCGTACTTGCTCGGCCGGCATCCCTGGAAGATTCTGGTGACACAGCGGACGGTCGGTCCGGGGAAACCGGTGTATGTGCTGACCAGGGTGTATGAATGGGATGTTGACCGTTGGCTGACGTACACGAAGCCGACCGAGGCGGTCCGGGAACGATGGCAAGAGGAGGAACTGCGGCCGTGGAGGGGGGCAGAGGAGACGGCGGGGATACGGCTGGTGCGGGTGGGGGGGGATCTGTATCGTGTGGAGGCGAGGAAGAAGTGACCGGGTGCCATTGGTTCAAGGTCGGACCAGAGCATTGCTCAGAGCGAGGCACGTGGCCAAACCTTCAAGAACAGGCCCGACCAATGACCCGACCACTTTCCCGGGCTTCGGACGCGAGATTCCCTGCTGTTACCTGAGCCAATGGTTCAACGTCGAACCGGGTCATTGACCCGATACCTGACCGGGTCACTTTCCCGGTGAACGACCGGGAAATGTTCCCGGTGCATACCCCTCCATTTATTCCTCTTCCCTTCGTATCTTTCACCATGATCTTCGTCGCCATTACCGGTCCTGTCGGATCGGGAAAGACCAGCCTTCTCTCCCAGCTCGTTCAGTGGGCAAAAAACAACGACCGACGTGTGGATGGATTCCTCGCGCTCCCCATCGACCGCATCCAGGCCCAACGGGGAGCGAACCGCTACGATCTCCTCTGGGTCGCAACGGAGGAACAGCGCCCGTACGCCCGACGCAGCAACTCCCTCCAGCCGCCTTATGAGTTCGATTCCGAAACCGCTCGCGAGGTTGGACAATGGGCCGCAGCGCTTGCGACCGCGCCACCGCTCGGTGCGCTCGTGCTCGATGAATTTGGTCCGATGGAAGCGGCTGGAGACGGCCACGTGCGTCACTGGGATGTACTCCGCCAGGCAAATGCTGAAGTGATGGTCATCGCCGTCCGCGATTCCTGCCTCGATGCGGTGCAGACCCGGCTCGGGATCCAGTTCGATGTGGTCGTCGATGCGGTTTCGAAGGACGCCTTTGCGCGACTGAAGAACGTCTGTCTTCATCACGCAGATTGGACCATCATCGGCGCGTTTGGCGCGGCCGCCGGAGGATTTGAAGCGTTCGTCGGGTCGGCGCTGCATGCGTCACAGATCCCGTTTCGCGGGCTTTTCCTCTCTTCTGTGCAATCGGTCATCATGATGTATGCGGGAGAACGCATCCAGCAGAAAAGCCGAGTCGTCGGCGTGCCGCTAATCTCCGCCGGACTGAAAGCATTTTCCCCCATGGGCAATAGACTGCGTCCCATGCTCGCCATTTCAACACAAGGAATATTCTTCGGTGCTGCGGTCGCATTTCTCGGATGGAACGTTTTCGGCCTCATCGTCGGGGGATGGCTGGTGGGTGCATGGGCCGCCACGCTCGGCATTCTATTCCAATACTTGTTCATCGGCGGCGATCTCTTGCTTGCATATGACACCATTCTCCAGTGGCTGATCCGGGAGCTGAACCTTGGGAGTGTCACCAGCGTAACGTTGCTGCTCCTGTGGGCAACTGCTTGGGGATGCTTCTCAGCCGGGGTCACACTTCTCGCATGGATCCATCGGCAGCATTCATCTGAACGGATCATCGCCTTCATTCGACGAAGCGCACAACGAAGTCGCCTGTCTCAGCAGGGTCATACCAAGCATCACGCCGTGCGCGACGGCTTGCGGGATGTCCTCCGTCCTCACTTCTGGATCCCCATTGTCCTTGTCGCGCTCGTGCTCCTCGCTTCCGGCACAACGTGGGAACACATCTTCTGGATCGCCTTTCGCGCACTGACCATCGGGTGGGTGCTCTTCGCCTTGGCACGAATGATCGATCCGCATGCCATTGCCCTGTGGCTTCATCGAAAGGGGCACTGGGGACCCGCGATGGCGTTCCGCAAGGCGATGGAACGAACGAAATCATGATCTCGACGCACTGACTCAGTCTGTTCCTCTATTCCGGAGGTGTCTGATGGGAATCGTCCTCCGCGTGCTTCTGCTCCTTCTCGGCGTTCTCGTTCTCCCGTTTCGCCTTCCTGCCCAATCGGCGATCGTCAATCGCGTGCCCGCAGTGGCGGGAACGTTCTATGCCGGTGAACGCTCGACGCTGCGCTCTGACCTTGCATCGCTTTTTGCCCGCGCACACCCGTCCGCTTCACATCCTCATCTGGCGGCTCTCATCGTTCCGCACGCAGGATATGTGTATTCCGGAGAAGTTGCCGCGTCTGCATTCAATCAGATCGATCCCAACGCGCAGATCGAGAACATCTTCATCCTTGGACCAAGTCATCGCGTGGGCTTTGATGGCGCGGCGGTGTATGTCTCGGGCAATTTCCTGACGCCGCTCGGCACGGTTCCTGTCGACACGGCGCTGGGCCGGGAGCTGATTCGGAGATCACCGCTGTTCGTTGACCGCGTCGATGCTCATCGCGATGAACACTGCATCGAAGTCACACTCCCCTTTCTGCAATATCATTTGAAGAGGCCGTTCACCATCGTGCCGATCGTGATCGCATCGGACGATCCGAACACCTGTCGTTCGATCGCCCGGCTGCTTCAACCGCATTTCTCTCGAAAGAACCTGTTCGTCATCAGCACCGATTTCTCGCATTACCCATCGGCCGACGATGCAACGCGAATCGACGCCGCCACCGCCGACGCCGTGTGTTCGAATTCCACAGACCGCTTGCTTGCGGCGTTGCAGGCGAACGGACGAAAGCGAATCCCCGGACTTGCGACGAGTATGTGCGGATGGCCGGCGGTCCTGACGTTGCTCGCAATGACCGAGGCAGATCCGGATGCACGCTATCATCGGATTCAGTACAGACATTCCGGTGATGTCCCCGGCGACGACAGGAGTCGCGTTGTCGGCTATCATGCGATCGCTGTGACGCTCGAACAAGGGAATCGGTCGACGGGATTCGAACTGACGAAACAGGAAAGGGCGGCGCTCTTACGTCTCGCGCGTTCAACGATCGAAAGCCGTGTCGCAGGTCAGCGCATTCGCAACGTGGACGAGCGAGAACTCTCGTCCGCATTGAAGACTCCTTGCGGTGCGTTTGTAACGTTGAAGAAATCCGGACAGCTCCGTGGGTGCATCGGTCGGTTTGATGCGACGAAACCGTTGTATCGCGTCGTTCAGCAAATGGCGATCGCCGCGGCAACGGAGGATCCGCGATTCCCGCCCGTCCAAAAAGGCGAGATGGATCAGCTCGATATCGAAATCTCAGTGCTCACACCGATGAAGAAGGTCTCCTCGATCGACGAGATCCAGATGGGCAAGCATGGGATTTACATCAAGAAAGGAAACCGAACCGGGACGTTCTTGCCGCAGGTGGCCACGGAAACCGGATGGACGAAAGGAGAGTTTCTGGGACACTGCGCGCAGGATAAGGCCGGCCTTGGATGGGATGGATGGAAGGATGCGGAGATCTTTGTGTATGAAGCATTGGTGTTCGGGGAGAAGGAGGACAATTGAGCAGACCAAAGGCAGATGATCTGCCCAGAGCATTGCCCAGAGCCGAGAGAGCCTTAAGCCGTTGAGCCTAGAGCCTGGAGCATACAGCGGAAGTCAAGAATCAGAAGTTAAAAGGGTTGGCCGCAGCTCAAGACCACCACGAAATCTCACTGATTTGCGGAAACGGAACCTCTGTGATAATCTGTGAAATCAGTGGTGAATCAGTTGTCCGTCTCAATTCTTCAAAAAACAGGCCCGACCATTGTCCCGGGCCCGATTCCAGAGATTTGCCGCCTATGACCTCCCCCTATCGCCTCCCAGCACTCACCCTCGGCCTGGCGTCCATCGTCACCCAGACCATCCTGCTGCGAGAATTCCTGACCGTCTTCCAGGGCAACGAATTGGTGCTCGGGATCCTGCTGGGAAATTGGCTGCTGCTGACCGGCATGGGAGCCGCGCTCGGCCGATTTGCGGTTCGCGGCCGGAACACGTCCATCGCCGGATCGCTTTCCCTGCTTGCCTTGGCCGTCCTTCCTCTTCTCACGATCGTCTCGCTTCCACTTCTGCGTGCGTGGATATTCTCTCCGGGCAGCATCGTGGGCATCATGGAAAGCTTGCTCGGCTCGTTTCTCCTTCTGCTTCCGTTCTGTCTCGTCGCCGGCGCCTCCTTCGTTATTTGGACGAACGCCGCTTCGTACCACAACACAGAGAACCCGGTTACCGATGTCTACGCATTCGAATCCCTCGGCAGTGTCGTCGGCGGGATCGGCTTCTCTCTCCTGCTGATCTTTTTCCTGACGGCGGTGCAAGCCGCTCTTCTGCTGGGATCACTGATTCTTCTCACCGTGATCATCCATGGTCGTGTGACCTCGCAACGTCTATTCATCGTGCTCAGCGGTGCCGGCTTGTTTCTGTTCGCCGCCCTGTTCTTCTGCGTGAATCTCGACCTGGCGCTCCGACAACTCCTCTTTCCCGGCCAGTCGATCGTCGCGTATCGCGACACGCCGTACGGAAAGCTGACCGTCACGCGGCAGGAGGAACAGCTCAACGTGTTTGAGAACGACATCCTGCTCTGCTCGACCGGCGATCCCGTTGCACGGGAAGAGATGGTGCACTTTGCGATGGTCCAACATCCCGAGCCTCATCGCGTCCTTCTCATCGGCGGGGGATTGTCGGGAGCGCCGGTGGAGATCCTCAAATACGCTGTCCAGCGTGTCGACTACACCGAGATCGACCCGGAGGTCATCGCCGTCGGTCGCTCTATGACCCATGCGCTGTCTGATCCCCGGATTTTTCCGCTCGTCGCCGATGGACGGACCGTGGTTCGCAATGCGGGCGGAACATATGACGTTGTGCTCGTCAACGTTCCCGATCCTTCCACGGCGCAGCTACATCGGTACTATTCGCGCGAGTTCGCTCAAGAGGTCCGTCGCGCGCTTCGGCTCGGAGGGGTTGCCGCCTTTTCCCTGAGCTCTTCCGGAGAGTATCATGGCACGGCGGCACGACAGGTGTCATCGGTTCTGTATCGGACCTTGGGCAGTGTCTTCGCCCGCGTGCTGGTCATTCCGGGGACGAGAAACTACTTCCTCGCATCGGACGGCATCCTGGGGTATGCGGTGACGCAAAGCATCGAGGAGCGGCGGATCCCGACGACATATGTCAACCGGGACTATGTCGATGACGACCAGCTTGCGCGGCGGGGAATGCAGATCGTTGCATCGCTTGACACGACGGCGATGTTCACCACTGATTTCAATCCCGTTGCGTATGCCCGTCAACTGGACCTGTGGGCAAGCATGGTCGGTTTCGATCCGCTTCTCATCGTCCTCGTTGTGCTCGCGGGAACCACTTTTCTGTTGAGCCGGCTGGATGCCGCACGAATCGGGATGTTCGCCGGCGGCTGTTCCGCGGCGGCTCTGCAATTTCTCATCCTGCTCTCATTTCAGATCATCTATGGCTACGTCTACCATGTGCTCGGTCTCTTGATCGCCGTCTTCATGGCAGGATTGGCGCTCGGCGCTTGGTGGGGGCGTCGCTGGGCAACCACGCGAGGACGATTGAATTTTGCGGTCGTTCAGGCGGCGATCGCCGGCGCTGTGGTGCTTCTCGTTCCGCTAACGACAATGCTGGGTTCGTTTGACATTCCGATCATCCCCGGTGCATCGCTGCTTTCCCTTGAAACCGCGATCATGGGACTTCTCGTCGGCATGCTGTTCTCGCTGGCGTCGAGTCTTATCCACAACACGCCGACTGCTGTCGCCGCGAGCGTCTATTCCATCGACCTCATCGGGTCTGCCGTGGGCGCTCTCCTCGTCTCCGCGTTTCTCGTCCCCGCATTCGGCGTTCATCCGGTCGTGTATGGGATCGCGGGACTGATGGCCGCGAGCGCGATTCTGACGTTCATCGCGCTGCGACAGCCGGCGCATACCGCCAGAGAGCGTGCAAGATGAAACAGCTTCAAGCATCCACTTCGTATTCACGCCGTACATTCGCGCGGAACTGCCTTCTCTGTGCCGGTGGGTTGGCGATGGGGTTTTCCACCCGACAGCGAACTGACCGACATATCAAGGAGGCGCTCTTCTATGAAAAGACCGCACACGGTCTGCAGTGCCGCAAGTGTCCGCATGAATGCGTGTTGGAAGAGGGTGAAACAGGGATCTGCCGGAACCGCGTCAATCGCGGCGGCGTCATGTACTCGACCGCGTATGGCAATCCATGCGCCGTACATATCGATCCGATCGAGAAGAAGCCGTTCTTCCATTTCCTGCCGGGCACGCGGGCATATTCGATCGCCGCGGCCGGATGCAATCTCCGTTGCTTGAATTGCCAGAACTGGCAGATCTCTCAGGTGACTCCAGCGGAGACACTCAACGATGACCTGATGCCGGATGCGGTCGTCACGGAATGCATCGCCGAGCGCTGTGAATCGATCGCGTACACGTATTCAGAACCGACGACGTTCTACGAGTATACGCTCGACACGTCCGCGATCGCGCGCGAGCGGAAGATCAAGAACCTGCTGAAGTCCAGCGGGTACATCAACGATGCGCCGTTGCGGAAACTGTCCCGGACACTCGATGCGGCGAACATCGACCTGAAAGCGTACGACGACGACATTTATCGGCGCCTGAGCGGCGCGCGACTCGCTCCGGTTCTGCACACCTTGAAGGTATTGAAGGAAGAAGGAGTGTGGCTGGAGATCACCAACCTCGTGATCCCGCGCTGGACGGACGACATGGATCTCATCAGGCGGATGTGCGATTGGCTCGCATCCAACGGATTCACTGAGACGCCGCTTCACTTCTCGCGATTCATTCCGCTGTACAAGCTGACGCAGCTCCCTCTGACCCCGGTTGCAGTGCTTGAACGCGCGCATGAGATCGCGCGGAAGGCGGGACTGCAGTACGTCTACATTGGTAATGTCCCCGATCACGCAGCCGAGAGCACGTTCTGCCCTTCGTGCAAGAAGGTCGTCATTGAGCGACGAGGATTCAGCATCCGATCGCGGCACATCACCGACGGACGGTGTGACCATTGCAAGCAGACGATCGCCGGCGTCTGGGGGACCTGAGTGTCGATTGACTTTTCCCGGTCGATTCGTTATCTAAGAAAGAATCCCGACACGTGTTGCCGCACCGAGCCTCCTCATGCCGTCATCGTCCTCATCAACGATCATGCATCATATTCTTCATGCAATACGAGACGCGCTGGATGGATTCCTCTTCCGCTTGCAGCAGCACGTCGCGCTGCGGGTCGCGATCGGCATCTTCGTGATCATCCTGATGTCGAATCTCGTTGCCCTCGTGGATCTTTTCCTTCGTCCGGAGATCGCGTATTTTGACACGCAGCATATTGTCGTCGGGTTGGTAACCGGTTCGGTGACCACGGTGTTGTTCGGGATGCTGTCGATCTATGTCGCAAGCATGAAGCGGGCGATGCGGGAGATCAAGACGTTGGAGGGATTGCTGCCGATCTGCAGCCGGTGCAACAAGATCCGGACGCCGGACAATCGGTGGGATGTTCTGGAGAAGTTCATTCAGGACCGGACGGAGGCGACGTTCACGCACAGCCTCTGTCCCGACTGTGCGCGGCAGTTATATCCGGAGATGTATGCGGGGGAGAAGCCGGGAGAACGGGGCTAGAAGATCGGCACGCAAAGAACGCCAAGGTACGAAGATCGCAGGAGTGGCAGCTACGCGATCTGCTTGTAACGCAGTCTTCCCTCGGATTACCGTAGCGCCCGTTTGACCGTTTCCGCAAGATGTGCGCTCCGGAAGGGCTTCTGCAGGATTTCCCGCACTCCCGATTGCTCTAGCATCTCCCGATCGTCATGAAGCTGGTATCCCGTGATCAACACGACGGGACAGTCCGGTGAGATCCCCGTCACGTGCTTGGCGATCTCCAGGCCGCTCATTCCCGGCATGGTCAGGTCCGTGATCACCGCATCAAACTCGTGGGGCGATGCCCTGAACTCCCGGAGGGCTTCGTGCGGGTCGGAATGCATCCGTACTTCATACCCATGATCGATCAGCAGATCATGCGTCACCTGAAGCGCTTCCTGCTGATCATCCACAAGAAGGATTCTCTTCGGCGTGCTTAGCGCTGGCTGCGCCTCATCCGATGTCGCCGGCTCGGATACCTGATCGTCTTCTGCAAGCGGCAGAAAGACCGATACCGTGGTGCCCACCTCTGGCTTGCTGTCGACACGGATCATCCCGCCATGGCTCGTCACGATCCCGTGCACCACGGCCAATCCCAATCCCGTTCCTTTTCCCGGCGTCTTCGTCGTGAAGAACGGTTCGAAAATGCGCGGGAGGATCTCCGGCGGGATGCCGTGACCGCTATCCTCAACGCGGAGAACGACATACTTCCCCGACGCCAGGTCGGTCTCCCCATGCCTCACCGTCCCCACATCCTCCTTGACGCGAACGACACCGCCGTCCGGCTCCATCGCCTGCGCGGCGTTCAGGCAGAGGTTCACGATGACCTGATGGATCTGCGCGTGGTCGACATAGATGGGAAGCGGGGCCGGATGGAACTCCGTCTCGATCCGGATGTGCGTGGGGATAAGCGACTGAACGATCCCGATCGCTTCCTGAGCGATCTGCTGCATCGGCGACGCCTGCCGCTCGGTCACCTGTCGCCGGCTGAACGTCAGCATTTGTTGTACCAGCAGGCGTGCCCGTTCCGCGCTGGCAAGGATCCGGTCGAAGTACTTCGCCAGCGGATTCTCCTCCCCGCCCTTGCGGAGGCCGACCTCGGCATTCCCCATCACCGCGACGAGGATGTTGTTGAAGTCATGCGCGATGCCGCCGGCCATCACGCCGAGGCTTTCCATTTTCTGAGACTGGAGCAATCGCCGTTCCAGATTCAGCCGTTCTTCTTCAGACCGCTTTCGGTCGGCGATCTCCTGCGCGAGGTTCTCGTTGATGTGCTGGAGGTCCGCGGTCCGTTCCCGCACACGGGCTTCAAGTTCCGCATTCGTGTTCCGCACCCGGTCCCGTTCGCGCGCAAGGTGGTGCGTGAGATAGAAATCACGACGACCGTTCTTTTCGCTCACGTAGGAGCTCATCATCCCGATGATATTCGCCGCGACGAGGAAGAAGGTGTTGCTCACCAGGACGTCGACAGGGATGCGCGTGAACAACGGAGTGGTGAGTTGATAGAGCAGAACGACGATCCAGCCGGCAACACTCGCCAGAATGAAGCGCTGACGCGCGAGCGAATACCCGTACATAAAGACAAGGATCAATCCCGCGTAGTAGAGGAACGAGGTCGGCGGCGGCGTGAGCGCAGTCATAACGATGAAGCCGCTGCCGGTCACAACAACCATTCCCATCATGAGCCAATGGATGTACCGCCATGCGCCACGAAGATGGGAAGCCAGCAGGACGAGGAGCGCACCCGGGCAAAGGATGGCGAATCGAATGAGCCACAGCACGTACTTGTGGGTCGATAGTAGATAGGCGTCGAGGATGCCGAACAGGCCGATCAAAATCGTGCCAGAGATGAGCACCAAGCGGATCGGAGGGATGGAACTCCGCTTGTACCATTCCAGGAATGGCTGTTCGAGCGACGCGTCCTTCCCCGTGAATGCGAGGGTGAACGCGTGAACGGACATATGGGGTATGTCTGTCGGGTACGGCGTATCAACCTCCGGGCGGAGTGCAGCCCGATCTATGATTTTCGATTCCATCTGGAGGAGGTCAGTTGGAGTATGGGTGATTGTTGAAGCGATTCAAGATACGGATTTGGAGAGAGAACGTGAAGGATTTCTTTCCTTTTGTAAGAGCATTCTAACGTGGTATCGACTCGGATGTGAGATTCATCACCGATGAACCATCTTAATAAGAATTCTGTTATACTTCAGGAAGAGGAATCCCTCTGGCAGCGAAAGGAACCTTGACGTGAAACTCCTGACGGCCGATATGAAGTTGGCCGAGATCGTGCACTCAAACTACCTGCTTATTCCCGTCCTGAACCGGTTCGGCATCCGTCTCGGCTTCGGCGAGAAGACCGTCCGCACCGTCTGCAGGGAACGCCGCATCAACCTGGAGTTCTTCCTCGCCATCGTGAACGCGTTCAGCAACGAAGACTTCTTTCCGGAAGCTCGTCTCCGTACGGTGAACGTTTTGACGATCGTCGACTATCTTCGCACCACGCATGCCTACTACATCCACGCGCAGATCCCCCGCATCGAGCGGCTTCTCCGATCCCTCGCACGGAGCAAGAGCCGCCGAACAAAGGGGGTTGTGCTCGCACAGCGGTTCTTCCAGGAGTACAAGCGGGAGCTGTTGGCGCACTTGAAACGGGAGGAAGATGTGACGTTCCCGTATGTTGAGCAGGTGTACCGCTTGCACCGATCACGGCGGTCCCGCGGGAGCAAGGATCTTCTCGCGCGGTACTCTATGCAGGCATACGAGGAAGAGCATGACAACGTCGACGAGAAACTCGACGACCTGAAGAACATCCTGATCAAGTATGTCTCGAGCGGCCCGGACGATGATACGCTGAACACCGTCATCTTCGAGCTCTTCCGCCTGGAACGGGATATCATCGACCACACACGGATCGAGGACACGATCCTTCGCCCGATCGTTGCCGAGATGGAACAGGCCATCCAACGCACCGCACGGTGATCGCATGTCCGCCAGCTCACGCATCCTTCTCGTCACGCCGAACCGGCTCGTCGGCATTGGATTGAAGAAGCTCCTGTTGGAGTACTTCTCACCGCTGGACGTGTCGATCGTTGCCGATCTCGGCGATGTTCCCGAACTTCGATCCTTCGATGTGGCATTTCTGCCTTCCGACTCCTACGCATTCTATCGCGATCGGTTCGCCGCCATTTCAACGACGCCCGTCATTCTTACGGAAGGAGCCGGCGTTTCAGAATCGCGCGAGGTCCCGTTGACGGTGAACGTGACGGGGACGGAATCCGAGATTGTGGAACAGGTGCAGCGGGGATTATCGGCCCACCGACCGGGCCGCGGTCACGGCAAGGCGGAACATCTTTCAGCGCGCGAGGTCGGGGTGTTGCGACTCGTCGCCCGCGGTTACCTCAACAAGCAGATCGCCGACAAGCTCTCGATCAGTCTGCACACGGTCATCTCCCACCGGAAGAACATCACCCGAAAGCTTGGTATCAAGACCGTTTCCGGACTCACCATCTACGCGTTGCTGAACGGCTTGGTCAGTTCGAAGGATGTGGGGTGAGAGAAACGGGTGCCAAGATCGCAAGAGACAAGAGCCAATGGCGGTGTTATGAGCAGGGCGCACAAGGATACAAATTCAAACATCCATCCGTGCTTATCCGCTTTTCATCCGTGGCTATCCGTGTTCGTCTTAGAACGAAACAGATTACATTGAACATGGCTTATGTGTGACCGATGTCACACACAAAATTTCGCTCTGGGTGTTCTAGTTAGTGGCTGTCCAGAACATCCATCAACAACCAATTCGGAGTTTTCATGAACCGCCTCGCTTCATCGTTCATCACCGTTTTCTCCGTGTTCATCCTGGTCGGTTGCAGTCCGAACAGCGATCCCGCTTCTTCAACATCCGGCACGCCGGTTCGGATCAGTTTATCCCTCGGCTCTATGGATGCCGGGATGCTCAAGAACTCCTTCACCGATGCGGCCGATTCGCTTCAGATCGACAGCGCGGTGGTCGTATTTTCGCGCATCAAATTCACGTCGCGCATTGACAGTGTAATCGTCGATTCTACTGGCGAAGACATTGGGGAGATCGAGCGTGAACTGGAAGTGACCTTCCGCGGACCCTTTGTCGTGCACGTTCAACCGCAGTCGGTTGTCTCCTTTGCGAATCAGCGTCTTCCGGCCGGCAACTACAACGGTATCACGCTGAAGGTGCATCGTCTCATTCCGGGAGAGCGCTACGACGACAGCCACGAGTTCAACGGACGAGGCCGAGGTGCGCTCGATACGCTTGCCTATGGTGCAAGCCTCCTCGTTTGGGGAAAGGTGCTGAAGAATGGCGAATGGGTTGCCTTTAAGTTTGCCTTCGATGGCGAGCTGCAGTACAAGCTGCGCGGCAACTTTGTGGTCGGCGACAACGGCACGATCGACATCGCGCTTCGCTTCGACCCCGCACTCTGGTTCCGCGATGTCCGGAGCGGAGTTCTTCTCGACCCGACGGATCCTTCGCTCCGAGGCGAGATCCGAAAGGCGATCCAGCGATCGTTCATGAACATGCGCGGCGGCCGGGACGGCAACCGGGACGGCCATCCTGACAACTGACGCAGCGTCTGATGATTCAAGATTGCGAGAGGGCTCTTCGGAGCCCTTTTTATTTTAGTGGGGGGGCTTGGCCGAAGCGCTGGTCGGGAACGTGGTCGGGACAATGGTCGGGCCTGTTGCTGAAGAATTGGTCAAGAATGGTAACCGGGTAACTATCCCGGTCATTGATCGGGTCATTAACCCGGTTCGACTCTGGAATGCTGGGACGACCATTTGGCTCGACTCCCGGCTTCTTAAGCTGCCGGGAGAGCACTTCGGCTGAAGTTCCAAGATCGCAAGAGACAAGAGCCAAACAAGAACCAATTACCAACCCGCCAAGAGCCAATGGCGGTGTTATGAGCAGAGCGCACAAGGATACAAATTCAAATGTCCATCCGTGCTTATCCGCTTTTCATCCGTGGCTATCCGTGATCGTCTTTGAACTTGGGTTGGCCGGGGGTGTTAGACTCCCGGAGCTCGGTCACCTTCGCATTCCATCATTTCAGCAACGTCATCTTCCTCACTCGCACCTCGTTCCCCGCCTGTAACCGATACACATACACGCCGCTCGGCATATCCGATGCATCCCACGTCACCGTGTGGCTCCCCGGTCCCTTCTCCTCGTTCACCAACACCGCAACCTCGCGTCCGGCAAGATCCACGACACTCAGTCTCACTGCTCCCCCAATCGCCAATCGATAATCAATAATCGTCATTGGATTGAATGGATTGGGATAGTTCTGCTCCAGCTGCATTGTGGTCGGCACCGCTTCGTCAGCAACGCTCGTCGCCGATGAAACGGTGATCGTCTTGTTCGGCGCATGATTCCATGCGTCGCCTCCGCTTCCGCTGAGGAGGTTGACGCTGTTGCCCGTCGCATAAAGCGTTGTCGACCCCGGCGTGGAGGGGGCTGAATAGGCGAAACTGAAGGTCGTTGTTCCGGACGCAGGCGCTCGCGGGGTTTGGTGTGTCAGCTCACCGCTGATCAGCTGTAAGCCGCCGCCGGTGCTGGCCTCCAGCGTTCCATTGCTCACTGCGACATTCACACCCGCTGCCGCGAGCGGACCACCGGCGATCGTGACCTGATAATTTCCCTTCTGCCCTGGAGCAAGCGTGTTCGGACCGACGATCTCGACGGTGACACCGCTGTTACTCGGTCCGTGACACGTGCAGCCAGCGCCGTTCTTCTGTGTCATCGATGTGATCCCGCCCGAGTATCCAAGCACGAGCAACGACGAGAGGGCGATTCCCGCAATCGCCAAGACATGTGCGGAGCGTGTGGTAAGTTTCGGCATTCGGAACCTCGCATGTGTTGTGGTGGGGACTTGTCTTCATTAACGATTTCCATCTGCTTGCGGTTCCAGATCTCTTCTCGTATGAGGTAACTCGTCCCTTTGCTGGTGCTGGCGTCAGAATTCTTGCTCAGTCCCGCACTTTATCTTACATTGATGCAATTCCTCTCACTGATCTCGGAGACCCTTATGCGACGTTCGTTCCTGCTGCTCGTTGTCTTCCTGCTCTCTTTCTCGAGCCTGTCTGCACAGACCCTTGCCGTCGACGATCCCGTTCTGAAGAACATCTGGTCCGATGCCATGGACTCAACTCAGTTACCCCGGCTGGCGCACGAACTTCTCGATGTCATCGGTCCCCGCGTCGTCGGAACGCCACAAATGCAGCAGGCGAACGACTGGGTCGTCTCAACCTACAAGGCATGGAACGTCGAGGCCCGCAACGAGCAATACGGTCAATGGCGCGGTTGGGAACGGGGTGTCACGCACATCGACCTCCTCGAACCTCGCGTGCGCACGTTGGAAGGAACAATGCTCGCCTGGAGTCCGGGAACAAAGAAGAACGGTGTGAAGGCGGAGTGCATTATTCTTCCCGATGTGGCCGATTCGCTGGCGTTCCAGAAGTGGCTCCCTGCCGTGAAAGGAAAACTGGTCCTCGTCTCGCAACCCCAACTCACCGGTCGTCCGGACAAGAACTGGGAAGAATTCGCGTTGAAGGAGACCTTCGACAGCCTCAAGGCGAACCGTGAGCGAGAGACAAAGGCCTGGGGCGAACGCATTCGAAAGACAGGATTCCGTTCGGATACATTGGCCAATGTTCTCGAGCAAGCGGGCGCCGTTGGTGTGATCAGTTCAATGTGGTCCCAAGGCTGGGGCTCACGCAGGATCTTCGGCACAACAGCGAGAATCGCACCTGTTGTCGATTTGAGTCTTGAGGATTATTCGCTTGTGTATCGCCTCATTGAATCCGGGAAGAGGCCTGTTGTTCACATCTATGCCGAGTCGAAGGCTCTTGGACCGCAACCGGCATTCAACACCATTGGCATGATCCGCGGTACGGAGAAACCGGACGAATACGTTATCTTTTCTGCCCACCTGGATTCATGGGATGGCGCGACGGGGGCAACGGATAACGGGACGGGAACCATCATCATGATGGAAGCGATGCGCATCCTGAAGAAGTACTATCCGAATCCCAAGCGGACCATCCTTGCGGGACATTGGGGAAGCGAGGAGCAGGGATTGAATGGATCGCGCGCTTTTGTGGCCGATCATCCGGAGATCGCTGCAAAGACGCAAGCCGTGTTCAACCAGGACAACGGCACCGGACGTGTGGTCAACATGAGCGCGCAGGGATTTGTCAACGCGGGAGAATTTCTTGCCCGGTGGCTCACGCGTGTTCCGTCCGAGGTCACACGCCACATTCAATTGGGTCTTCCCGGAATGCCCGGCGGCGGTGGATCGGACAACGCGTCATTTACTACCGTTGGCGCACCCGGATTCGGCCTTGGGTCGAATTCGTGGGACTATTTCGCGTACACGTGGCACACGAACCGCGACACGTACGACAAGCTCGTCTTTGATGAGATCAAGAACAACGTCGTCCTCGCCGCCTCGCTTGCCTATCTCGCCTCCGAGGATCCGCAGTTCGTCCCCCGCGAGAAGCGCGTGATGCCCATTGATCCAAAGACCGGCCAACCGCGTCCCTGGCCGCAGATGCGGGGAGAACCGGATCGGGTGGGAGGGGTGAGGTAATTGCGGATTGTGGATTGAGGGAATCTGACGTGCGATTGCTGCGACTGATTTTTCTGTGGCTTTTCATCCTCTTGTGCGTGCCTTCGTTCGCACAGCAGCTTCCTCTCTACGACGTGGTCATCGTCGGGGGGCGGGTGATGGACCCGGAGCGACGGTTCGATCAGATCGCCAATGTCGGCATCGTCGGCGGATCGATCCGGGAGATATCGTCGCAGCCTCTCGTTGGGAAGAGAACGATCTCTGCGAAAGGGCTTGTCGTCGCACCGGGATTCATCGACGTCCTCTCATACGATCCGGTAGAACCCGGCGTTTGGAACAAGCTTGCTGACGGGGTCACGACCGCTCTCGCGATGCATGGCGGCGCGTCGGATCCGGAACGATGGTATCCAACGATGGAGCGTCGTCGTCCGCCGATCCACTACGGCGCTTCCTTCTTCTATTCCGAAGCCCGTCGACGATACCAGGACGACATCTACAAGCCGGTCGCCGCTGAGGATATTCCGCGCCTTGCGGCGATGGCGGAGCGCGCGCTGAAGCACGGCGCACTCGGTGTTTCCTTCAGCCTGGAATATGTCCCCGGCATCACGCGAGATGAAATTCTGCCCTTGATGCGTCTCGCCAAACGCTACGATGTTCCTGCATTCTTCCATGTACGCTATTCAGATATGGAAGAACCGGGAACGAACATCGACGCATTACGCGAGGTGCTGGATTACGCGCAGGAATCCGGGGCAGCGGTCCACATCGATCACATCGCGAGCACGGGGGGAACGTTCTCGATGACGCAATCGCTCGCGATGATCGATGACGCGCGCGCGAAAGGGGCGGATGTCACTGCGTGTGTCTATCCGTACGCATATTGGGGAACATACCTGAACTCGGCACGTTTCAACAGCGGGTGGCAGCAGCGTTTTCGCATCTCGTATGGGGATCTTCAATTGGCGGGTTCCACCGAACGATTGACGCAGGAATCGTTCCAGCGATATCGCCGGCAGGGAAAGCTTGCTGTTGCGTATGCGATTCCCGAAGAGGATGTCCGAGCCGCACTCCGTGCTCCCTACGTGATGATCGGAAGCGATGCGATTCTCGAACCGGGCTTCAACAATCACCCCCGTGCGTCCGGGACATTCTCGCGCACGATCGCAACGTATGTTCGCGAACAGCGCGTCCTGACATTGATGGATGCACTCGCGAAGATGACCATCCTCCCAGCACAACGGCTGGAGCAGGCAATTCCAGCAATGAAGAAGAAAGGTCGGCTGCACGTTGGTGCCGATGCGGACATCGCCATCTTCGACGCGGACCAGATCCGTGACCGCGCCACGGTGGAGCACCCAGAACTGCGCTCGACCGGCATTCCTTATGTTCTTGTCTCCGGGCGTGTCGTCATTGAGGAAGGCAAGCTTCAGCATCAAGTTCGTGCTGGCGAAGCCATTCGAGGCGGGGCGGAATAAGCGTGTCACATCGGTCATTATGACCGCTCGGACGTAGAAATTTCCTTTCGCCTGTGTGCTCAATCACTCAATTTCAGCTGGAAACTCCCTTAATTACTGGGTACAGAGCTTGTAATTATGTGCATATAGACGTGGGGCTTGTGAATGAAGGATCTTTGGAGGCAATAATGAAGAGGCTGATAGTAATTGGAGCGATGAGTTTTCTCTTTCTCGCGGGATGCGAGAAGTCGGTAGAGCCTGCCGTTCAAGGGGTTCCAGATCAGACGGACGGCCGAATTACCGTCATCAATGACGAAGCAAAACTAGCCGGTCGTGTCACGATTCGAGATGAGGATCTGACGATCTCTTCCGGATTGCCGAAAGCAGCGGCGCCGCTCGCGTTTTCGCTGAAGTTGAATTCCGAGATCACACCGCCGACCGTTGGTGGACAGAAACTTCAGGCGACGTCCGTTGTGTTGAACGCCAACTTTGCGTACGTCAGCTACAACGTGCAGGGATCGAGCGCCATTGGTGCCATTGACGTCGTTCAGGTAAAGGGTGTGAAGAATGCCGTTATTCGCGCATCCGTCCAGTTCGCGGATACGGACGTCAACACTGTGTTCTTCGACAACAACATGGTTTATCTGGCGGAAGCATCCGGGAATCCGGCGTACGATTCCCCATCGTTCGTCGAAGCGCTCGTTTCTAACGGCGGCAAACTCCAACTGAGCGGGAATGCAAAGCGCATGTTGAGCAGTTATGCCGCAACATCGGTCGTCGCAAGCAATGGAAAAGTCTATGCAACGACTGGAAACACCGGTGGATTGTATGTTCTTACACAGAACAGCACGCTGGATGTCGAGTCTTTCACATCGCTGGAGGATGCGCGATGGGTCGACCTTGATGCGAATTACGTCGTTGTTGCGCAGGGAACGCCGGGACGTCTCTCTGTGTTCAATCGTTCCACGATGGCGTTGTTGAATACCTACTCCGTTCCCGGTGCAACGATCGCGGAATCGAAATCCACCGTTCGCATCATCGGTGGCAAGGGGCTCTTCGCCGCTGGTGATGCCGGAGTGCAACTGGTGAACCTCGCCACCGGCTCAATCGTTGGTTCGCTCCCGCGCGTCACGGTCAGCGGTCTAGACCCATCCGTGACCGTTACAAACGCCGTCGATGCGGCAGGGGCGTATGTCTATATATCGAATGGCGAGGCTGGCATCTACGTTGCACAAGCTTCTCAAGCGCTGGAGAACCTGAGTGGGAACACAACGGTGACGTTGACAACGCTCGGTAAGCTTCAATTCACAAGCCTGCAATCCGCAAATCATGTGGCGTTCGATGGAAAGCAGATCGCCGTCGCGGCGGGACTTGGCGGCGTGAAGCTGGTGGATATGACAGAGTAGGCCGAGTTCGGAGTTCCGACTTGGGAATGGGGAATTGGGCGGGTTGTGGCGGTTAGTGCTTCGACCCGCCTTTCTTGTGTACGCGAGCGTTCCTTTTGTCCCATTCCGCTTTCTTCTCTCCTCGTTTTGTCGTACGTTCTCACCTGCTCATCTCACACAATTCGAGGATCTCTCCATCATGAATCGCCTTCCTGTTCGTCTTGCCTTTCTCCTGTTGTGCGTGCTGACGATCTCGGTGTTTGCGCAAGAACAGCCGACTCTCACGCTCGACAACATGAACGATCCGGCATTTGCCCGCTCATTTCAAATGCCGCGGGCATTCTGGCTCAGCGATAACACCGCCTTGATCTACGATCCGCGTATCCCCGATTCCATCCGCACGCTGGAGCGTCTTGATCCCAAGTCCGGAAAGCGGACGCCGTATCTGGACCGCGAGAAGGCCGCCGCGAGCTTCAACGCACTCTTCCCCGATGGAAAAGCTCCGCGCTTCAACCCGATGCCTGCGTCCATCACCGCAGATGGCCGTTATGGGTTGTATGTCGTCAGCGGAGACATCTTCGTGCTCGACATTTCCAATGCCGCCGTTCACCGCATCACCGAAACCGCGGACGAAGAAAAGAATGTTCAGTTCTCGCCGGACGGCATGAAGCTCGCCTTCAACCGCGGAACAAACCTGTTCGCGTACGACATCAGCCAGAAGAAGGAACATCAGCTCACCTTCGACGGAACGAAGACGCTTCTCAATGGAACATTGTCGTGGGTGTATTGGGAAGAGATCTTCGGACGCCGCGATATCGGCTACTGGTGGTCGCACGACTCCAAAGCCATCGCGTATCTGCAAACGGATGAATCCGAAGTCAGCCTGCAGAGCATCGTCGATATCTCCCCGTGGACGCCGACGGTCTCCACGCAACGATATCCGAAGATCGGCGAGAAGAATCCCGCCGTCCGTGTCGGCGTGACCGAGGTGGGAAGCGGCTCGACCGTGTGGGCTGCGATCGACCCGAAGTCGTTCGAGTACGTCATCCGCGTCGACTGGATCCCCGACAACAAGCAGGTCTGCGTCCGCACCATGAACCGTCTTCAGACGGAGCTCGACTTCTACTTCGTCGACCGCAAGACCGGAACGGCGACATTCATCACCAAAGACACCGATCCGGGCTGGATCAACATGTCCGACGACCTGTACTTTCTGAAGGATGGAAAGCATTTCCTGCTTTCGTCCGAGCGGGATGGATACGCGCACCTGTACCGGTTCACCATGGACGGGAAGCTGGTCAATCAAGTCACGAAAGGCGACTGGGCGCTCACGACCTCCGGTGGACTTCCCTTCTGGGTCCAGAAGGCCGTCGTCGGCATTGACGAAGATGCCGGATGGATCTACTTCACATCGCTCGAGAAGTCGTCGATCGAGAAGCATCTCTATCGTATCCGGTTCGACGGGAAAAAGATGGAGCGGCTTTCCGGAGGGGATGGGACGCATGGCATCAACATGAGTCCGGACGCCAAGTATTACTTCGATCAATTCTCGAACATCTCCACACCCCCTTCGCTCACCTTGCGCGACACGCGGGGCAAAGTGGCTCATATGCTTGCTGCGTCCGATGATTCCGCATTCAAGAAATATGGCGTCCAATTCGCCGAATTGCTGAAGGTCCCGGCCCGCGACGGTTTCCTGCTCCCCGCCACCATCACGAAGCCGCGCGATTTTGATCCGAACAAAAAGTATCCGGTTGTCGTGAAGGTGTACGGCGGGCCGTCCGCGCCGACGGTTGCCAACGCGTTCGACTACGGCGCCGTGCTGGACAATGTTCTCGGAAACAACGGATACATCGTCGTGAAGATCGACAACCGCTCTTCGACGGCCATCAGCAAGAAGCTGGAGAACCTCATCCTGAACCGGGTGATGGGCGAGATCGAGTTGAACGACCTCGTCGACGCGGTGCAATGGTTCAAGAAGCTCCCCTACATCGATCCGAACCGGTTCGGCATCACCGGTTGGAGCGGCGGCGGTTCCTACACGATCCTTGCGCTGAGCCGTTCGAAGGAATTCAAAGCAGGAATCGCGGGAGCAGGCGTGACCGATTTCCGCTTCTACGACACGAAATGGGGCGAGGCGGCAATGAAGACGGAGAAGGAGAACCTGAAGGGAATGGAGGATAACTCGCTTCTGAAGTATGCGAAAGACCTCACCGGACGGTTGATGCTCGTGCACGGAACGCATGATGACAACGTCCACATTCAGAACACCTGGCGGTATGTGAACGAACTGATCAAAGCCAACAAGATCTTCGAGTTGATGGTCTATCCGCTCCGGGGACACGGGGTGGGAGACCCGGCGGGAAGAAAGCATCTGAATGCGACGATGTTGGATTTCTGGAAAAGGAACCTTTAGAGGTGCTGCGTTAGAAGCATTGCACGCAGAGACCGCGAAGGAAAGCAGAGCTCGCAAAGGGTCCCGGAAACTAATCCCGGGACCTTTTTTGTTATACAAACATGAGGATAATCTACGGTGTATTGGTTGTATCGGTGATGTTTGCGACCCGATTCACATTTGCACAGGCAAATGCGACGGTCGGTCCCGTTACCGCGTCCATCCATTTCGGATCCGAGACGGCGGACGGTGCGCGTGCGGTCGCTCTCCATTTCGTCCTGAAACCGGAGTGGCATTTGTACTGGACGAATCCGGGAGACGCCGGCTTGCCGTTGGAGATCTCCTGGACGCTCCCACCCGGATACCACATCGACACGGTGCGCTACCCGGTGCCGAAGCGGTATGCTTCCGAAACGAGTATTGACTTCGGTTATCCGGACAGCGTGACAGTGCTCGCAACCTTGCGGTCTCCCGAACGCACTTCCTCTGACACTGCGGGAATCGTGGTCGGATTGGATTGGCTCGTGTGCAAGGAGAGTTGTATGCAGGGCTCGACGACGCTTCGTGCGCGACTCAACGATCCCTCGACGCGCTGGACATTCTCTCGAGTGGCTCGTGCAGAGCGGATGATGCCCGCACCGTGGCGCGACACCGGCGATCTCCGATTCGGCAGCTTGAGCATCATGCGCGGCGAGCATCGCACTGAACTTCGAATCCCCTTCTCCGGACCGAACGCCTCGCGCGTGAAAGACTTCTACCCTGAGCTTATTCCCGACTGTACGATCATTCACTCGGAGATCGAAGTCAAGAACAACGAGATCATCGTGCCGGTCACACCCAACACCGATACGATCGCCCCCGAACGGTTGTCCGGTCTCATTCGCCTCACCGATGGCACATTCACATTGTCACGAACACGCTAATCAGCTCACATTCATCAAGGAGTTCCACTCATGATCCGACAACTCGCATCTGTGTATCTATTGATCGCCGTTCTCTCTTTCGCCGCATTCGCCGGCAGTCCGGAGATCGGCAAACCCGCTCCGGATTTCAAGGCGGTCGACGTCGCAGGAAAGACGGTGACCCTCTCTGAGTATAAGGGAAAGATCGTCGTTCTTGAGTGGACGAATCCCGGTTGTCCGTTCGTTCAGCGTCATTACAAGGCCGGATCACTGCAAGCCTTGCAGCAGATGGCAGCGGACCAGGGGGCGGTCTGGCTCACCATCAATTCAACGAACACGGAACACCGCGATCATCAGACGAGCGAGATTTTCGGGAAGACGTACGCCGACTGGAAGTCGAAGCATGCCCGTCTGGTCATGGACGCCGACGGCGTCGTTGGAAAGGCCTATGACGCGAAGACCACGCCGCATCTGTTCGTGATCGACAAGAACGGCGTGCTGGTGTACAACGGAGCCGTCGACAGCGATCCCCGCGGCAACAGCGAGAAGCGCATTCACTATGTCGAGGATGCATTGAAGGCCCTCGCCGCCGGCAAGGAGATCGGCACACACTCGACCACGCCGTATGGATGCTCGGTGAAGTACTAAGGAATGCACATGAGACCAAGGCTGTTCATTTCCGGGATTCCGCTGCTACTGATGTTCATTTTCGCTTCCTGCGGGAGCAGTGAGAATCCCCAGTCCCGGAAGATGCCGGAGAAGGAATCAACGATGACGTGGAGTGATGTCGAGCGTTATGCGCGTGAGGGGAGTCCCAAGCCCGACCGTCGTGTCGAGAAGACGCCTGAGCAATGGCGCGCGCAGTTGACGAAGGAGCAGTATGCGGTCACGCGAATGAAGGGAACGGAGCGGCCGTATACGGGCGAGTACTGCGAATCTCACGAGCCGGGAATCTACGCCTGCGTGTGTTGCCGGACGGAGCTGTTCGATTCGCGCGTGAAGTTCGAATCGGGGACGGGGTGGCCGAGTTTCACGGAACCGATAAAAGCGAGCGTCATTTCGTATCACGCGGACGAATCGTACGGGATGTCCCGGATCGAGGTCTTGTGCAACGTCTGCGACGCGCACCTCGGCCACGTGTTTCCCGACGGACCGGGGAAGGGGGGCTTGCGGTTCTGCATCAACTCAGCGTCGCTGGTTCGGGTGGACAGTGTGAGGAACGCTGTAGCGCATGACTGAGTGTTCTGGAGATCGCTGAATGGATCCAGACCCATTCGTCGAAATCGATGTCTGATGCCTTGGCAGAAGGCCTTCTGAATGATTCCAGCACAGTTGCCAGTTGGTTCACGGTGTAGATCCGTTCATATCGAAGGTTGAAGCGCATCGCCGTGCTGGTTTCAACCGAATGCATGGTGCGGGGAATGCTCCCTCCCGGAAGTTGCTCCAGGATGAGCCGGAATTCCGTCGGCAGCAGCATGCGCGCAAGAACGCGGACCTGATGTTGTTTCGCTGCGGTGGCGAGGGTTTTAAGGAAGCGACGATAGTCCGACGGATCGCGGAAGAGAGGGGTGTTGGCTGTGCCGCGGTTGGTGATGAGGTAGGGGATGAGGTCGACGATGGGGTCGGTGAAAGAAAATTCGTCCTGCATTTCCGGGAAAAATGTCTCTATCTTTGTCCATGCTTTCCTTCCCCGGCGAACTTGCCGCCCTCGCGACCGCCTGCATGTGGACCGCCAGCTCGCTGGTCTTCGCTGCCGCGACGATCCGCATCGGCTCTATCTACGTCAATGTCACCCGCATCATCGCCGCCGCCGTGATGCTCTTTATCCTCCTGCTTCTCTTCGGATTGCACGTCGAGATCTCCGCTTCTCAAACGGGATTTCTCTTTGTGAGCGGTCTCGTCGGACTCGTCTTCGGCGATACCTTCCTCTTCAAATCGTACGAATACAACAGCGCCCGCATCAGCTCGCTCGTGATGTCCACCGCACCGGCACTGTCCGCCGTGTTCGGCTATCTTCTGCTCGATGAAACACTCTCTCCCATCGGCATCGTCGGCATGGCGATCACCCTCGCCGGCATCGCCCTGGTGATCCTCGACCGACCCGATTCCTCGAGCTCCGCGATGCATCCCTCCACGATCGGCATCTTCTACGCGTTCCTCGGCTCCGTCGGTCAGGCCGGCGGTTTGATCCTCGCCAAGGCCGCGTTCGTGCAAGGACCGATCAACGGCTTCGTCGCAACCTTCGTCCGGATGTGCGCCGCCTTCGTCGTCATCCTGCCGCTCAATTGGCTCGCCGGACGCTATCGCGAACCGCGGCGCGTCTTCACGCAGGATCGAAGAGCATTCTGGTTGACAATGCTCGGAGCAGTCCTTGGACCCGTCCTTGGCGTCACACTCAGCTTGGTCGCCGTGTCCTACACGACGGTCGCGATCGCAGCGACGCTCATGGCAACGGTTCCGATCCTGATGCTGCCGACAGTGTGGTTCCTGCAGAAAGAACGCCTCACGTTCCGGGCGATCATCGGGGCGTTCGTGGCGGTAGGCGGCGTTGCGTTGTTGTTCTTGCGGTGAGGATTTGCTACAACTTTTTCTTTGTATCCGCGTTCCCCGTGGGATCCTTTTTTAGGAAGGACCCGTACAGTTTTTCCATGCACTCGGGACAGAGACTGTGGCTGAACTTTGCCTCGGAGTGCTCATGGATGTACCGTTCAAGGTTGTTCCAATATCCCTTGTCGTCCCGGATCTTCTTGCAGTTCGCACAGATCGGGATCAATCCCCCCAGGACCTTGATGTTGACAAGCGCTTCGTCAACGCGCCGCTGCAGCTCCTCCTCGTGTTCCAGCAACTGACGCACACGATAACGGTAAATGCCGTAACCCGAGAGGAGGAGAATCGCGCCGCTCAGGATGAAGAACCACCAGGACTGATACCACATCGGCCTCAGGGTGATCGAGACCGTAGCCCCCTTCTCATTCCACACACCGTCCCGATTCGCGGCTTGAATACGGAATACATAGGTGCCGGGAAACAGCCCGGTATAGAAGGCCTCCCGCCTGCTCCCCGCATCGATCCAGTCGTTGTCATATCCGTCCAGGCGATAGCGGAACCGGAGGTGTTCCGGAGCAATGAAGCTGAGCCCCGCATAGGTGAATTCCAGATCACGTACACCCGGACCGAGTTCCATCACCGGTTGTTGACGCACCGGACTTCGCTCCGCGCGGATCTGTTGGATGTCGACAGGGGGCGCCACGAGGTTCATGCGGATGGTGCTCGGATCGACGACCGCGACTCCGCGCACGGTCGGATACCAGAGCGATCCTGATCGCGTGCGCAATGAGGCCGGCTGAATGCCCCCGCAACACTCGCGACTCGGCATACCATCAAGATTGTCGATGAGCATGCCGTGCACGCGCGTGATTCTTCCGCTGGCACACGCGATGAGCTCGCTCTCGGAAACACGGTACAACCCCAGGTTTCCGGAGAGCCAGACCATCCCATATTCATCTCGTTCAATGGAGAAGATGATGTCCTCTGCCAGCCCGTTGGCCGTTGTGACGCTCGTCCACCGGCCATCGGCAAATCGATTGAGACCTCCGCCGTACGTCCCCGCCCACATGCGTTCCGTTGAATCTTGATAGAAGCAGTTGATCGATTCATTCGAGAGCCCATGCTCTTTCGTGTGGAGCACGGTTTTCCCGTTGACGTACGCCGCAATCCCGCTCCCGTCGCTGCCGATCCACATCGTGCCGTCTGAATCTTGCCAAAGACATGTGCCAAAATTCTTGGGGAGTCCGTCCGCGGCGGTCAGGTATGTCCATTCCCCACGTGAATAGCGTCCGATGACCGTGCCGATAACGCCAACCCAGACCGCTCCACTCCGGTCAACGAAGAGCGACTGAGCTCCCTCCAGTGTGTGCGGTCCTCCTGGACGGACGCTCTCGATCCTTCCCGCATGATATCGTGCAAGTTCCTTCTCCGTCGCCATCCAGACGGACCCTTCACGATCGGCGATGACCGCATACACGGTGTTATGGGGAAGTCCTTCGCGCGTCGTGAATGTCGTACGAGATTCTCGCGTCAGCCGATCCACGCCGCTTCCATCCGTGCCAACCCAGATCGCTCCATCCGCATCTTCACAGAGCGACCAGATCGATCCGCTTGAGAGCCGCGTCGGAGCGGTCAAGCCAACCGCACGCGACTGTCTCAATCGAAAGAGCCCGAATCCGTTTGTGCCGATCCAGAGACTCCCTTCCGGATCCTGATAGAGCGATGATACCGAGGGTTTGTCCCCCTTTATCAGGGAGATCGCTTCAAGGACAGAACCGTTCCACGCGTAAAGCCCGCCGGCGTAGGTTCCCACCCATGCGGTTCCCGATTGCGCCGACTGCAGGGAGAGGATTCGTTGCCGAGGATCAGGCTGTTGAACGGCACGAATGCTTCCGTTCTTCAGGACGGCCAGTCCGCTCCGCGTGCCGATCATGAGAGCCCCGCTCGCATCCTGGCCGATCGACTCTACGATGTCGTCGGGAAGCCCGTCTCGTCGCGTAAACACTCGCCACTGTGATCCTGTCTGCATGGCGATGCCGCGCGCGGTCCCCACCCACACCGTCCCTGTGCGATCAGTGAACAATGTTCGTATGTCGTCGCTTGGCAGTCCGTCTCTCGTTCGGATGCGGTTCACGCGCTCCTTGTCGAAGACAACGATCCCCGCCGTGCGCGTTCCGGCCCAGATCCTCCCGCTGCTGTCCTCGGTCAGCGCAACGACGCCAACCTTTCCCAGATCGACCGTATCTAATTGGTGTGTGAAGACCTGACCGTTGTAGGACATGAGACCATGATCATATGCGCCGATCCAGATGGTACCATCGCGCGTGATCGTGAGCGCGTTGATCCAATCCTGTTGCAGCTCCGGCGTGTTCGCCTGGTGATACGTAACAAAGGTGCGTCCGTCAAAACGGATCAATCCGCCCTGCGTGCCGAGCCAGAGATAGCCGTCCGGAGTTTGACCGATCGCCTGGATGGAGTTCTGCGGAAGACCGTCATCGCTTGTCCAAACATCAACAGTGAATGCCCGGGGCAAGACGGGTGCTTGATTCGAGCGCGGCTGGCCGAAGAGGAGGGAACCGCTGAACATCAACCAGCCGAGGGTGAATAACAAACAGTGTGTCGGCTTGATCGCCCCCAATGGAGATTTCCTCAACATGGACGAAAGATAGCGAATCGCTGCTGAAATGCCAAGCGAGTGCTTGTCAGCCTCAATGGGGGAGAAGGAATTCTGGCTCATCCGGACGGACCGCATCGTGCATGTTCCGCAATGCTTGAAACGCCGCCTCGCTTCCCCTGCGCATGGAGCGATGATACATCCGGTAGGCTTCCCCTTTGTCGATCGACCTGCCGAGACCGCGTTCCGCCGCGTACGCAAGGGCGACATCGGCAATGAGCGAACCGTTGGCCGAGGCGGAATCAAGATGTGCGAGTGCTGGACGAAGAGTCTCTGTCGTTGTGTCCCCAAGCACGGTGACCACTGCGAGACGAATGTTCGCCTCGCGATCGCCACGGCGCGCTGCTTCTTCCCACCAATATCGTGCGCGATCCCGTGACGCAGGCATCCA
>Ga0105103_10000090_pt1 | contig 44611 bp, 42 predicted proteins | sample PPLLaktember2015_2_FD_79107 | JGI IMG/M metagenome (GOLD analysis project Ga0105103, IMG submission 79107) | Freshwater sediment microbial communities from Prairie Pothole Lake near Jamestown, North Dakota, USA - PPLs Lake P7 Core (6) Depth... | ecosystem: Environmental > Aquatic > Freshwater >...
GACAGGTGTTTTAAGTGCTCTGCCGGCACAACCCCAGCCAAACGGCGATATTTACATTGTTAGTGGGGACCCAACACCTGCTAATAATGGGCGAACGTTTATTTCAACCGGTTCTGTTTGGGAAGAAGTGACAGCGAACCAAGCAGCCACAGATGCACGATATGTTCTGAAAGCGGGTGACACGATGACGGGAGCGCTTAATATGCCTACCGGAACTAAGGTCACGCTTGCCGATCTTCCAACCGCTGGTACTGACGCAGCCAACAAACAATATGTAGATAACCAAATTGTGCTGAATGCTACTCCGGATGCTACTCCGTTGATTAAGGGAAAAATCCAGCTCGCCGGCGATTTCGACCCGACAAGTACTGCGGAGATTCCGATAATTGGAGCCAACAAGATAACCTACCCAAAAATTCAACAAGTTAGCGCCGTGTCGTTACTTGGCAATCCAACTGGTGCACTTGCAAACGTGCAAGAAATTGCTTTGGGAAATAGTTTGCTTTTCGATTCTGGTCTTTTAAAAAGCCCATTTTCCTTTTATGGAGGAACAGACCCAAATATTACATCACCAACTGATAGACCGGATTCAACAGATACATTGTACATGGGAACAGATGGGCAATTGTGGGTGTGGGTGAATCCAATCTATGTAGCCTTGACTCCTGTTAAATTGTTGGTTCGTGCAAAAGATTTTAACGTCATTACATTAAATTTGGGGGATTATATGGATTTTGGTAGTGTTTATTCGTTCCGCAGTTCAAATCAAGGATTGACTATTACTCAACCAAGTGGTAATAAAATTTTTCAACTAACATTGGCTCCAAATCGAGCACCAGCTATTGTAAAACTTACAGTTTCGATTGGAGGATTTTATTCAAACAACTGGGGACATTTCTTCACCTGGAACGTAACCACCTCCAGTTACACCCTCGACTGCCCAGGCCTGTTTACAACTCCAAACAACAGCCTCGCAACTACCAACAGAACACATGTTTACACCGAATTTATTAAGGTCAATCCCGGAACGGTCCAAATCGCCGTAAAACTCAAAGAAATATATGGAGGAGCCGGACCAGTCACCATCGGATTGACAAACAATCCACTGCTTCCAGACCCATATCGATATATTATGTTTGAAGAAGTTTAGTTAACTTTAAAGTTAGTGTAACTTTAAAGTTAAGCAACGACGATTCGTCGCGGATTCACTGGGCGCTCAATTCCTCCCTGGTTGGATGAGTTTGGGCTCGAAATATGCGCTCGTTGTATAAAATTGTTTCAAGATTGTTAAAAATTTTTTTGTGCACAAAAGTTTGGTTAAACTTTTCCAACCACTCGCTATAATACTGATACTGTGTATCAAGCTCCAACTCAACAATAATATGGTAAATGTCTAAAGCGTAGAAGTAGAGAGATTTTTGCTCTATGCTAACTTTGGGGTTGAGTGGGTCTTCAACCAGGTTTAGATCGTCGACCAAATTCTGAAGATAGTATTCGTCGGATTTTAATAGGCTTTTGATTTCGTCCGACGTCAGGTCGATCTTTTTTTGGTACCAGTAGTACGTCCGAATGTTGTTTAGCAGCGATTTTATAAAACCTTTCTTGAATTTCGAAAATCCCGGAATAACATCCACATTAAACACAGATTGCAACTGAATAGAGATTGGTTTGTCCCCCAAACATTCGGTTGTCGTTTTAGGGTACCACGAAACTGCCAGATCACTTGGATACTTTTTCAATAAAAATTTAATAAACTGATATGGAATTAAATCAGAAACACCCTTATTTAAAGATTTGATGTGGTTCTGGGTTAATAAATCCATCGATATGTTTGTTTTGGTATTAAAAAACATTAAAAGGTCGTTGATGCCTTTGATAACCGATATATTTTTAGAATGGGTCATGTCTAAACAAAACAACAAAAAGACGTAAATGTCGTATCCGGGCGACAAATGGCTGTAGATTCCCTTGGTCTCCAAGCTTTTTTGCCCCAAGTTGTATCCTTTGGTGTGAATCGACGAAAGGCCAAAGTCGATCATGACCGGTCTAAAGTTCGCGTTCACTATATATTCGTGTCCGTAAAGCTGTACTACCGGTTTAGAAGTGGTCCTGGTCAAAATAACGTTGTCGGTGTGCAAATCGTAGTGCGCGAAATTCAGTTTGTTTTGAGCTATCTCTAACCCTAACAATATTTGAAAAAATATATTTAAAAAATCAACAAACGACCCATTTTTTGATCTTAAAAATTCTTTAAGGTTTATACCATCAATAAACTCTGTTGATATATAAAATTGTTTTTTATGTTCGAAACAGCCAAGGGTTCGTACAAAAAAGGGGGCTGTGTTTAAAATTTTGTTCAAATGGATTCCAACACAAAAGTCGCGATGTGTGATTTGATCAAACTTGCTGTTCTTGGCCTTTTTGATAACTATTTTGTGCTTCTTGAACAACAGGTATTTAGTGGCGCTTCCCTGTTTGCTTTTGATAGAAAAGTGTTCAAACTCTGTTAGCCAATCTTGTTTTTGTAAATTTTTCTCAAAATTTAAGGTTGGTCTAATTTTATAATTGAATGGAAGTGTAATATCTTCAGATAATAAGCAGGCCATGAAAAACAGTCGTTCAAGTAAAGCCGAGTTGAAACCATGGGCACGATCGTCGCGCAGTGTGGAATCGGTAAGAAATTTTTCAACATTGAAAAACTTTAAAAACGGCTCAACTTCTCTCAAGATGTGATCAAAATACGAATGTATTAAAACGGTTGTTATTTCTGGTTCTTTCATTTATTCTTTTGTAAATCGCGATAATTTTTTTAAAGACAAAAACACACGAATAATTCAAATAATAAATGGTGATCAAAGAAAATTTTTGCGGTGCATGTCTCACTATACCACTTGCATTTGCGGGGGCAGGAACTACACTCGGAGCCGAAAAACAAACACAGTTAAAGAAATGGGCTGCAATACTCACCGTTGTATCCATTGTTTTAACTGTTTACTACATTTACATTAAAAAATGCAATACATGTCGCATTTCTAAATTTTAAATTTTAATAATCTAAGATTATTAAAATTAAATTGGTTTTAGCCTCTCATAACATTAATATCGCCAGCACGATCTATCTGAACATCGTTCTGCGATACAAGCCCCATATTTGAAAATTTTTGAAAGTTAGCATTATTTACGACCATCGAAGGAACCATACCCGTGGCTGCAAATCCTTGAACCACATTTGACCCCTGAGGAGCGGCACTCATCATCTTTCGCAGATTAGCGTCTGTATCTGACTCTTGTTGAGGAGTCGACAACATTGGAGAACTCATGAAAGCTCCCATCTGAGCGCTCAGTCCAGTGTCACCGCTGAAGTTTACGCCGCCAAATGTTTGTAGCGCATTGCCCGCAGAAGCAGCCATGAGCTGAGACAACTCGTTGTTCACGTCATTTGCGAATCCACCCATAACTTGCATTGCTCCTTGTTTTAAGTCAATGTGTGGTTGTACCGAAGGTCTAAACCAATCGGAATTGTGTGGAATGATTGGTAAGTCGCCTCTAATAGGGTCTCCATGTTCGCGTAGTCGCGACCGTTTGTTGGCGAACATAAACCGGTCATATGTCACTGGTTGTATGATGTCGCCTTCGCTTGTTAATAAACCATCATTTGCGAATGGAGTATCTGATCTATATGCCAAAATATTTTCCGGGGGCAAATTGTACTGAATTTGCGACCCATACTGCATACTTGCAGAACGAGGAGCAACCAAAGATTGAAATGTGCCCGGGACTGACCAGAACTCGCCTTTATTTGCAAAATCCTGGTTTGGCGCTGCTACAGTATCGACTTTAAAAGTCATCGCAGGTAAAAAATTTTCCTTAATGTTTTTCTTTTTTGTGGAATAAATGTAGCCTAAAATACCTACAATTAAACCAAAGACTAATACAAGACTTTGATTATTTATCATTTATTACCTGTCTGATTAAATAAAAAACAATCCGTCTATTTAAAGATAATAAATATGAACAATAAATGCGAGAGGTGGCATTCAGATCCACTCATTAATCCTGATACAAACAGAAGTATTAAAAAAACCGGATCTGTCTATAAAATGTTGGTTCATGAATGTGGTCCTCCACCAAGACGCAAGTCACCAAGACGCAAGTCACCAAGACCTAAGTCACCAAGACCTAGATTAAATTCTCAGCGCGTAGAAATCTATTGTGGAAATAATTCGCGAGATGAAGGTTTATTAAATGGATCAAAAATATTAGGTACTCGTTACCAATGTTTAAAGAAAGGAGTTGGAAAAGGACTAGCCGAACCGGTATTGGTTCATAATTTGGAATACGAACCAATAGAAGATTATGGTTCATATTGTGGTATTGGTAGTTTACCAGAAAACAAACTGCGTTTTGGAACGCGTGAAGAGTGTTTAAGAAAAGGGTTTGGTATTGGGCAAAAAATAAAGTATGATCGTGAAGGATTACAACAAACACCGATCATTACAAGAGATAGAAATTGGTACAAAATCCTTGTCCCTCAATGATTACTTCTGAGTTAAGGGCGCTCTGCGCCCGAGTTGAGACGAGAGAAGAGTTTTAATGCTTGTTGAGCATTAAAAATTAATTAAAAGACAACGATGATGATTTCGGATAAATAAAAATCTTAGAGTTTTGAACTAGAAGCTTAAGATTTTTCAACCCATAATAGTTGCGTGTGGTAGGTTTTGGTTTCGTTGGTTTCGTTGGTGTAATAGGTCCAAACCTGTATCGTGGTTTGACACCGTAAAGAGAATTTACGGCGAGCGTGTCATCATCGCTTAGATCGTATTTTACGGGGTTTGTATACCACGCATACATAATAGACGAAGATTGGGAAGAATGAGCCAAACCTATTGCATGGCCAAGTTCATGCAGTGCGACATGATACATGCTTGTAGAATCATCGTACAAACTCCATGTTTCGTCAAGATCTAAATGGACTTGTCCTTGAAGAGATGTTCCTGGGTAATAGGCGTGTGCTAAAACATTTCCAGGGCCGTCAAATGGAAAGGGGTCTCCATGATTTTTGGCTGCAAATTTGATGGAAATGTTTGTCATGTTCGAGCGCGACTCTTTAAAATGAAGCAAAGAAGTGGTAGACCACTTGCTCAGTGCATTGGCAAATATTGATTTGATAGTATCCGAAGACAGGTTGGTATTTATTTTATTTGCATTAGACAAATCAATCGACCATGAAACAACTGTTTCATTTTTTTCGTTCTTTACAGTTGACCATCCTTGAACTGTAGCAAACCTTTTTTGTCTCTTAACAAATGAACTCGGGCGCTCCTCAATCCTCCCAATTACACCACATCTCGGTGTTTTAAATAGTTTAGTTGTTTCATAGTTTAAGAAGCCGGTTTCTTCTAGACCGGCTTCTTTTTGTAAATTTTTCAGTCCTACATTGATATTTGAATTGGTAATACTTTGGGGGTGCTCAATATTATTTTGTTCTTCAATTCTCAAATACCCATATTTAATTAAGTATGATTGGCATTTTTGATCGCAGAGTCCCGACGATTCGGCACTCCCGACCTCCGGTCGGTCGCGAGATGCCGAAGGCGTCGCAAAGCGATGTTGAGTATGATATAGTGGCAAAGCCATTGAATAAGATATAAAAATTAACAGAACAGCATTCATTTATTTATGCATCTTTCTGTTATCGAGTCGAACTCTTAGTGTTGAAAGTTCAAAAAAATGAAATATTTTAAAAAAAAATACATGAATAAATCATGGAAAAAGTTACCAAACACTTCATCTTCTTGGACAATTCAGGAAGTATGAGATCATACTATACCAGCGTTAAAAACAATTTGAAGCAAATGTTGACTTTGGAGATTGACCCGACAATATTGGTTTTTGAAGATTTAACTACGGAACTAGAAGGAGCGAACCTTCAAGAAAAGCTTACCAACTATCAGACTCCAACCGACAAATGTACTTATATGGGAGGTGTAGTCGAGCGGTTTATGAACTATCTGATTGATGCTTCCGTTGGTCAAAAAATATGTGTTTTATTTATTACAGATGGACGTGTTCAAGACTTGACAAAAATTACACCTTTTTTGTTAACATGTGTGGATATTATTGCCGACAAAAAACTATCGGTGTATATGTCATGTGTTGCAATAAACTCTTCAGCAGATATGAAAGCGTTTTCATTGTTTGGATTATTAAACAATTTTTCCATTTTCCAACTTGTCCAATCGAAAAATGGAGACAACTGGGGAGAACAGGTTGTGCAAAAGTTTAGGGAGATCGAAACCTGCGACACCCGCGTTTACAGCTCGGCGGTTTCACCACCTCGGGAGGAGCGCCCGAGCTCCGCGCCCGGTTTGAAGACGAGGTTTATGTATTCTGACACGGTTGTTGATTCGAGAGTGTCGGAGAGCGGTCTTTACAATAAAGTTTATTTGGCCAGTCTGGTTCAAGCCTTTACTGTGTGCAATTTTGATTTGACTCAGCCAAAGGGTTTTATGATGTGCAAAACCCTTCTAAAACACATTGTCGACTTGGGGATCGGCGCAAAAACCAGGTATATTTGGTCTAAACTTAACACGGCTAAAATGGTTGGTGACAAAAATTCAGATGTTATAGCAAAAGAGTTTATTTCGACAATCAACGACGTCAGCGACATCAATCAGAATTGTGACGGGTTATCATCGCTCGATAACAACGACAATGTTTCTATTACCAACGAACATAACGTTCGCGTAAGATTATTTGTAGGAAAGACAAAAAGCTTTACTAACTGCTTGCCTATAACCATAAATCAACAAAATCAAATCATTATTCAATCTGAAGGATCTAACGAACTTTATTTGAACATTGAAGTTTATCATCCCGATGAACCGGTAGATCTAGAAATATCGTATGGCAAGTCTAAACACAGGTGGTATGTTCCGTATGGTGTTTCTTTAATAGAAGGCGACGTAAAGTATTTGATGTTGGCGCACGAAAAGCTGAAGCCCGCCAACGCGGAAGACGAAAAAATGTTTGACTTTGTTCTAAAAGCCGTTCCATCTTCGCTGACCAGCGAAGTGGTGGCACCGCCCAAAGTGGTGGCACCGCCCAAAGTGGTGGCACCGCCCAAAGTGAACACGCGAAATCTGTTCGACCGAGCGATGGATGCGCGAGATTGCATGTCTAAACGATCTTGCTTGTCGATTTGCGCGACAAGCAGATTTGCGGATTCGGTGGCACCGCTTGCGTCAATGGCGCCTCCAGAACCGGCGTCGTTTGCACCTCCAGAATCGGCACCGTTTGCATCAATGGCGGCGCCAGTCACTCGTCAATCTCGGGCGTTTGCTACTGTTTCAGCTGAAACGAGACAGATTGATACCATTGAACGAAAACGCCAGATTAACCCAGACGCCCATGTTTTATGTTTTTCGTTTCTTTTTGTATATGACTCGGAAAGCTTTGACTTAGAAAGGTTATCGGTCCCAATCGAAATTTACGTAACTGACGAATGTGTTATATGCATGGATAATGATTCGACAGTAAAACTTAAATGTAACCATAAATGTATGTGTTCATTATGTTACGAAAGTTATATTCGGAACACACCCGACATTCGAGATAGAAAATGTCCTATGTGTAGACAACTATTTTAAAATCAAAAAATGAATAAAGAATTGAATAATCAAAACATGGATAACTTCAGCATTTAAAACGACGAATGGTGTTCGGTCCCGAAGGGGCTGAGCAAAATTACGCGTGAGTCGCGATAAATCGGATTGGGCTCTTATAATTGAATTGAAAAACACATTTGGAATAATGTAATTTTTAAGGTTCAAAAACCTTAAAAATTTTTTTTTTAAAAAAATGAAAAAGAAAAAATTAAAACAGTCAGTAAATAAAATGCAGTTAAACTATGATTATTTCACCACTCCAAACTGTAAAGTTTCCAAATCAAAAGTTCCAACTAACGCTCGCTACTCAAATAACAACTTTCACCAGCTATATTACACTGTTGGAGATGTTGAACAGTTTTGGGTTGCTAGAAACCTTTCCGACAGATCCCAAATTGGATCCGATTTGGGTGCTGAAGAACGAAGCAAAGACGTGAATTTATTTTCTTCCAATGTATTTATTCCATTTGAAGGATTTCACAATATATCACAAACACAAATCGAAGATACTTTTGACTATATGTTTCACAAATTTAAAAAAGGTATTTATGTTCGGATTAGGAATGGAGAGTTGGATTGTTTCATTCCGTTTTCTAAAGTATTTTATATCAACGAATGGTATAAGCTCATCAAAATCGACCCGGCTTATTCGTTGCCTACAACAAAACCATCTCGTGAAGAGTCCTCGAAAGAATCACTTGTAAACTTTTTCAAAACACAACATATATTAGCAAACCAACTCAACAACACACATTATCGGTTTGACATTGCAAAATACAACTTGGACCCGCGCTTCTGGTATGCCAACAACTGCATTTTGCGCTACGAAAACCCCCTCAACGAAAACGACACAAACTATGCTCCGCTCAAATCAATGTTCTTGGAGCTGTGCGCATCCAGGAAGATCCCAGACATAGAGTTCTTCGTCAACAAGCGAGACTTCCCCCTGTTGACGCGCAACCACACAGAACCCTACAACAACATTTATGGCGACAACACCCCTCTCAAATCGTTCAATTTTGAAAAGTACGCACCCATCTTAAGTATGAGTACATCAGACAGGTTTGCCGACATAGCAATACCAACACACGAAGATTGGAGCAGAGTCAAATCCGACGAGAGCATATTTTTCCCTCCAAAGTGCCGAAACTACAAACATCGGTTTAACTACACGTGGGAAACCAAAAAACCCATTGCCGTTTTCAGAGGATCAAACACAGGATGTGGGTACAACATGTCGACCAATACACGCTTAAAATTGGCAAAACTTGGCACACAACACCCCAATATCTTGGATGTCGGTATTACCAACTGGAATCTGCGTATTAGAAAAAATAAAGATTCCAAATACCTTCGCATTCCAGACGTGGGCACCCTAAAACTCGTCCCGAAACTAAACCCAGAACAACAGAGCAACTACAAATACATCATCCACGTAGATGGACACGTCTCCGCATTCCGACTCTCGCTCGAACTCGGCATGGGGTCTTGTCTCTTACTCGTCGAAAGCGCCGAAAAGTGGACAATGTGGTTCTCGCACCTGTTAAAACCGTATGTACACTTTGTCCCCATAAACACCGACCTTTCCAATCTGATGGACCAGATTGCGTGGTGTTTGCAGAACGATGTAAAGTGCAAGGAAATTGCTGCGAACGCCCTGGACTTTCACAACAAATACTTGGGGAAACGGGGGGTGTTGGATTATCTAGAACACACATTGGTCGCGCTCCACAAGTATGCTCGGTACCCTGCTTTGGTGAAAGATCCGTTGTTATTTCAGAGCGATGTGGAACACGCAGCACTTAACGCGGACGAGCCGGAAAGCTACAAGACAAGCGGACTATTCCCCCAGAACCAGGGCAGAAACTACGGCACTTTGAACGGATTCATGAACTACTTGACAAACGTAGTCAATCCCGAAAACCGCCTGACTCTGACGGGAGTCGAAATAGAGACCATCTTTACAAGCAAAACCACCCGGGTGGTTTTGTACCAAATCGGCGCAATGCACCTGGTTGTCAAAAAAACAATAGACAAAATGAAAAAAATTGAAATGATTCATGAAGCCTTTATCGGAAAAAAAGTTATAAATAACCTTTTAAAAATATGTCCAAATTTTATGTTTACATTTTTATATCGAGACGAACAAGACATTTCATATACATGGCGCGATTATCCTAACCAGGTGTCGCGACAATCGCAACCGACTCAGCTAGAATCGAGTGTGTTACAGGAATACGTAAATGGTCCTACATTTCAAGATTTTTTAAAAAAATGCAGTTTCAAAGCTTATTTAGAAGTTGTTTTATCTTTAACGTGTGCGCTTCAAATAGGTCAAAGGTATTGTAATTTTGTGCACAATGATTTAAAACCGTGGAATATCATGATCAATGTGCTGCCCGAATCAGTCGTGATTGGGTACCCTGGGCAAAGCCCATCTGGGGTCGGGCACAAGATTAAAACAAGATACATACCAATCATGATCGATTACGGAAAAAGTCATGTCACTTTTCAAAACATTAGCTATGGAATAAACTATGACGACCCTTTTAAACCATCTTTTCAAACAGATTTAATTACCATGCTTTTATTAAGCTTATACGAACTTATAATCAGGAATCATAAACATGACGATCAGTTTATGAATGATTTAATACACACTGTTAATTTTTTGAACAACAACGTTCAAAATGTACAGGAGGCGTTGTATTTCTTGGGCAAAGCAAAAAAGTACGACACAGTTTCTTCGACTCAGATCGGCACTAAGATATCCTTGGAGGCGTTTTTAAAACACATGTCGCCCATTATTAAAAAATATAAAGTGGAATTTAATTCTTTTCCGCACGCTTCAGATGTTGAGTCTTCCAAATACTGGGTTTCAAACTCTCGTCAAATTTTAGACATGGGACTCAGCTTAACTACCAACGAAAAAATAGATTCTTATTTAAATGTAGTTAGACGCATCTATAAAAACCCATTACCCATAGCAAGTAACAAATTTAGCACATTTTTAATTGCCCAAAAACTGTATGACGGCATCGCGGTTCCCAAGATGGAGTTCCTCGAGTTCGCGGTTCAATCAGAGCTGGATCAAAAGAGGGTGGATCGTGTACTGAGAGAGTTTGCGAAAATGGAAACGTTTATTGTAAACTTTTATCAGACCCAATTACACAGAAAACAGCGCATGCCATACATTATCCAACCCGAATCGCAGGAATTGTATAATAAGGTCATGAACTTTGACGTCAAACCTTCACGCCGTTTGTTTTTAAGCTCAGATGAAATTAAAAAACAAGTCATGACTCAAATCGACCAGTTTCCGACATTTCCAGATTACATGTCATATAGACTGTTGTGTACCGAAGTTTTAAAACATGTTGGTTTGTTTGCATTGTCTAAGGAAGACCGCGTATTTTATATGGACAATTTTAGACTAATTTTCGACGACGCCTACATTTCAAAGGTCAATGATATTGAAACTATAAAATTTTTCTTTTTAAACACCTAAATTTACAAACGAAGCGCTAAACACTCGATCAGGGCGACGAATCGGTACCTTAACTTTTAATGCTCGACGAGCATTAAAAATTTTCTTGTTGAAGAAACCTCCGGTATGCTGAAACCACTAAAAAAAGAACAGATAATAAATAAAATGAGTGAATCGGATCGAACTTTAATTTTAAAACGACTTAATGAAGACGACCATTTTTACAAGTATGTAGATTGTCTCATGAAAATGTACCACGATTTCAACGAGGCCAGACAAGATATTTGCGAATATTTGACTGACGAGTGTATCATTATGGGCGGTATGTTGTACTTTTCTCTTTACAGAGAAGCACAACATTTGAATTTAATCAGAACAGAAGAATTGAACGATCACCAATTGTACATTTTTAAAAAATTCTGGGAATATAAAACAGTTGACATTGATATACAAGGACACATCAACAACCAAGTTTACGAAGACGAAAACGGAGAAATCACATTTGTACACGATTCAAAACACGTACAAAAAAACTGGTTAACGTTTATGGATAAGTTATATCACGACAATTATGAATGTTTTTTATTTGTGCATAAAATTTTAAAAAACAAACCTCTTTTATCACATAGTTTAAAAACTTTTAAACACGGATTTGGTTTAAATTTTAAAGTTACAGACAACGCAGATATTTTAGAATACAGACCTCAAATCACTGTACGAGTGGGAGACGAAGAAGACCATCTTTTCGAAGCCTTGTTACTCGCGAACGTCGACTTGCCCGACACCAATGTGTACAATTTGTCAACGGTCAAAAAACCGTTCATCGGGGAAAATATTATATCTGCTGCAACTCAACAGTTGTTGTGGCGTTTGTGGCCCACGGTCGACACCTCGAAGTCTGCGAAAGAAATCTTTTCCCAAATGAAAAACGTATTTAAAACAGATCCACTTGTCTTGACCAAATTCAACCAGGGGTATTATCGATCGTATGTTGTCTATTATATTCTTGAACAAGTCTACAAACACAATGTTAAGTATTTGTTAAATATTATGCTACCGACCAATGGAATGCTTGCGAAGAAGATCTTCTTCTTAAAGGGCAAATTTATCACCAAAATCATGCCGAAATCTATTTTAAACGAAATATTGCCAATGTACTCCGAACTGAAGAAACTTCCACCAAATAAACCGGCAACACCTTTGCAAACGTTGCACTTTTTAAAAACGTCTCTCGAGATGTGGACTGTGTTGAATGAGAATATTAAAAACGCAACATAATGTAAAAAATGATTTGGTTTTTTTAAAACAAGATGGGATTTTCTATATTAACACTCTGGCAACCGACCAATTCCCTTTCTATGTGGAACGGATCGATTCTCTCAGCTACTCGTCCTATTACGATTGTGATGAGAAGACGAAAGCATAAAAATACATTTTCTAGAAAAGCAATAGATCTAAGCTTCAACCAGTTAATAAATGAAACTCGATTTTGAATTCGTGTCTACACACCGCAATCGCAACCTATGGCCCTCTCCGTGCTCATTCGAGGTGCCATGGTCGGGAAGTGGACAGCTTAACGGCCTAAACTCCTTAGACCCGACAAGCTTACAAGCCCCAATAGTCGCATGGACAGGGCAAAATATCAACATTGTTGTAACGGTTGTCAGTCAAACTAACAATACATTAATCGTGTCTGCTACAACATTGAGCCAAATCCCGAATTATTACCAAGGAGCAGAACTTTCTGTCCCACCATCATTTCGCATTGACGAGAGCAAGTTTATCGGCTCAAGCGGCGGGTTGGACTACGCTCTCCTAAATGTTATAGGGAGCGGAGTTACAGTCGGCGCCGTCATCCAAATTCGAACAACTGCCGTTCCGAACACTCTTTTTGTGCCCGGCGGATCGGAGCTGCCCAATTCGTACGTGGGAAAGTACTTGTATAACGAAACATTGGGTCAGTGGGTTTCCATTCTTGGTTATAACACCCAGTTTCATACGATAGTGGCTGATATTCCACCATTATGGCTAGCAACTCACAACTATTGTATTAGGGAGCAGCTTCCGTCGCTGGGAAATTTTACGGTCGTCGGCGGAACCACTACAACTCTACTCGACTTGACCAACATTCCGATCGTGCCAAATCCAGGAGACTTTATCAGAGTTCTCTCAACCGGCGAGATATCCAAAATCGTGGCATTCGACACGACAACATTCGCAGCGACAGTATCTCCTGCCTTATCAGCCACTTTGGCGAATACCGATGTTGTCGAAGTGCTGTCCCAGTCCACAGACAACTACCGAACGCTATCGTACACCGGAACCGTGGTTGGGCAGCAAGAACAGGTCGCATACGATATCAATCTTGTGTCCGCGACGATTCCGAATACGCTGCTCAAAAACGGTGGTTATCCAGTTGACTATCCATTCTTCTATATTGAGTTGTATGATACAAATCATCCATCGCAAACAAATATATTTTCTAATAACCATTCAAACAAGAGTTATTTTAAGGTGACCACGCCGACGGGGCAGCTTGCAAAACGAGATGAAAAATTTACAAAGTTCACGGGAGATCTCAGCCACAAAACAATCAGATTTCGACCTACCAGTAATTTTCGAGTTGTGTGGAGATTTCCCTCTGGACAAGTTGTTCAGTTTGAGCAGCAAGATACACGAAGCCCAAATCAACCAAACGAGTTTTTACAAACTTCAATCTTATTTAATTTGACTCGATAAAAATGATTTCTATTTAATTAATTAACCATTAAAAATAAATGGATGAACTAACCAAATCGTTGTCGGTTTATTTTAATCAAAAAAACATTGATTCCATTCTAAAAAAAACTAAAGACGATCAACATTTAAAAATATATGAGATTTTATGTATGATTAATAATCCTGAAACCACACCAAAAGAGGGGTTGCTAGATGCAGTAGCTATGCTTAAGAAAAACCAATTGTTGTGGAACCATCCGACGTTTGCACTTGCCAAAGTCAAGTTAGAAGAAGAAAACGATTTTATTATATGCCCGTATGAAATATCTGAGGGTATTTTAACATGCAGAAAATGCGGATGCAAAAAAATATTTTCGTTTACAAAACAAACCAGGTCTTTAGATGAACCGACAACCGTTTTTGCTCTGTGTTCAAAATGTGGCAACAGATGGACGGAAGGTTCATAGATTAAATTTTTTTATGGTCAAAGACTAATCCACCCCCAATGCCACGATTTGTTTGGGTTGGCTTGAATGATGTCCATTTTGAAAAAAATTGAAGCGGTTTTAATTAAAAATCCTAAAATAAATGTTGCAAAACGTATTTAAAGATTTGTACGATAAAGGCGTCTTGATATTTCTAGACACCGAAACATACGTTACTAATAACACAGACATTCCCCCAAACACCTTCGCAGATAGAAAACAGTTTCTGGAAATGTACGGAGAGCAAGTCGAAGTTGGTTGGATATTCACCTATACAAAATCTCTCGACGACGTTTTGGTCACGATTAAAGATGATACCTGTTCTATCGTCGAGTTCGGGTTCAATGCCGACACCGAGCAGAAAACCCTCAATTTAGGTCGACTACTTGTTAACTCGTTAACAAATTTTAAGTTTATGGCTCATTGGGACGAAAGAGCGTTAAAAGATCATGTTATTTCGACTGTTATTACTCTTGAAGATTTACCTGAAAAATTTCATTACCTACTATCTGACAAAATTTTGTCAGATTAAAGTTAATTAAACCTTGAAGAATTTTTTTTAAGTAAAATTTTAACGTTTAATTAAACGTTAAAATTTGTTTGTTGAGATTAAATAGAAATTTGAAAAGTAAACAAATGACAAATAAAATGTTTTTCTGCAAAATGAACAAAGGTATCTCAAACTTCAAAAATGTATTTGACTTATATGGACAAATTGGAATTTCTGAAGTTTATTTTGACCTTAAAAAAACAGGTATTTATATTTATACGACATATGACAAAAGTATTCATACAATGGCCACTTTTTCGAGCACGTCCTTCCTGGACTACGTCTGTGAGCAAGAGGGCATCTACACCCTCAACATCAAGAGCATGAAGGAGAACCTGAAAAACGTTACAAGCGTTGACATGTTTGAACTTTGTATTAAGAAAGAACGTGAGTTGTGGATTAAAGTAACTAAGAAAACAATTGAATTTGAAAAAAAGGTTCAACTCAAAGAAACGCAAATTTATAGTCTTCCGATATTGTTGGATCAGGTTCAGCCTTTGAACATAAAATCATCTGATTTTTTGGAGTTTTGCAGATCGATTAGCGGCAAATATAACATTGTTATCAAAACCGACAACGAGCCGCGTATTTTGTTTGAGTCCGAAAAAAGCAAGGTTGTGATTGAAAGCGATGAAACAGATGAAGTTGTTCCATTTGAAGGCGAGTTTAAAGCCGAATATTTTGCCAAACTTAAAAAATTTACAAAGTTTAGCAACGCCATCAAAGTCTATACAAACCCCTCACAACCACTTGTCTTCGAAACAACAATCGGAACCAAAGAACGAGACAAACTAATCATCTGGATCAAATCACTAAAACAAATAAACGACGAATACGATGCTGTTGAAGAAGAAGAATAACTTTAACTTTAAAATTTATTTAAATTTTAAAGTTACTTTAAATTAAATATACGGTTCCAATTTTACCATAGTATCTGTTAATTCTGATATATCCGTAAATCCAACATCGTCTAGATTAGCAACTAGAATAGGTTTCAGCTCTTTCGTCTCATCGACTTCTTCGACAGTTGTTTCTTTCGTCTCGTCGACTTCGTCTTTGCTCCGACACACCTTTGGCACAAATAAACCCATAAGGTCTTTTCCCAGGACATCTTTGTCGGCAAAGTATAAAAACTGATCTTCGTTCTTCAACACTTGTTTGACGACGATGCTTAATATAGCTCTGTGACCATCTTTAACGATTGTTCTGATCCCTTCCACCATTTCGACTGTTGTTTCGGTTTCAAAGAAATCGTTCTGCTCGAACACATAGATATTGGCAGAGCAAACCTCGGCAACTTTCTGCGCTAACAAAAGTTGGTACCGAATGCTATATCTTACAAATTGTTCAGACTCGTTTGCGTAATTCATTTATTAATGTGAATTTAACACAACAAAATTAAAACTCGGGATTTAAGAGTCTGCGACGTTGGGCACTAATAAAACCGATTAAAAATAACCACGGAAAATAAAAATAAATTAAGAAATTGTGGTTTAAATATCTAAGAATTTGAGTTTTTTAAAATCTATAGACAGTCTAAATATTTATAAATGGAATCCCTAAACCAAGAATTGATACGTGATGAAAGCCCATCGCACATTATTGTTACAAAAGAACTAATCGATGCGATCAAAGAATTTGTAAATGATTTATCAACCGTTACAGAAGATCAGGACTTCATCAACTATCTCAACATTTCCAAGCATATCGATGCAAACAAAAAATCCTCGGCTACCAAACTAATTAATGGGTTTGTTACCTTTTTCAACGTAAATAAAGAATTTTTGAAAACCGACCAGTTCGACAAATTGATTGATCCGTGTATTTCATTTGTTTCGGATGCTTTGGCTGTGTCTTTTAATTTTCAAACAATTTTTTATGAAGCTTCAGACACCGATCAAAACGCAATTAAAGACCATTTGAACATCATCTGGTCAATTTTAACCAAAGATGCAGATGATATTTATATAGACGATTTTATAACGACTATTCAGGAGAAATTGGAAAATGTAAACATGTTTACATTTTTGAAGAAGTTGGTTCGACGTTACAAATCTAAAATCCTGAACGATCCAAATGTTCCAGCTTATATCCCGCATATATTAAACACTCTTGAAAACTTGGACGAAAGCAATCTATTGAGTGTGTTGGCAAGTTTTGGCGGTTCTGCGGCGTTACAACCGATGCAGCTTGGTAATATTTTTTCGAATTCCGATCAAGTCGAACAAGACGATTAATTCTCTTGACCTCACTCCAGTCAGGGTATGAGCGTCCGAAACCCTTCAGTAAAGTTATTAAGCTTAAAGAGCTTAATAATAAATGACTTTAGAAGATGAGTGTAAACAGTTAATGTACTACAGAGACAAAATCAAAGAGTACAAACTTCACGAACAGGAAATTAAGACCCGGATCGTAAACTATCTTAAAAATCACGATCAAGAAGGAGTCGTATTTAAACACAATAACAAACATATTACATTGATGGTTGAACCAACAATTTTAAAAAAGAATATGAGTAAAAAAGAGAAAGAGAAAAAGGTTCAAGACATTTTGTTCAACGCAGGTGTAACAAACGTGGAGGGAGCAACACAAGAAATAATTAATGGTTTAAAACAAGTCGCTTTGACAGACAAACCCGTCAAAGATAAATTAAAATTAAAAACAACAAAATAAATGACTCATAACTATTCAAATATTTCGACTTTACAAGTTCAATCTCAGAAATTAAGTCGCGAACCCGCTGAAAATCCGTGTGACAAAATTCAATTACAACTTGAAACTATAAATAATCAAACATATATTATTATGGAGGATGTAAACCTTTTAAAGCACAAATTGCTTCGAGGGCGAGGTGACAGGGCGATGTTGGGAGCTCGAAGGGTACTCAACGGCTTCGCCGTTGGGCGCCGATCGGCGCTCCGCGACGAATCGGTAACGAGTTTCGCCCGTCGAGGTAAAAGGATAATTGCCTCTATTTGCAGTTTTTTGTTTTAAAAATTGATTAAATTTTTGAAAATTTAATCATAATAAATGAATAGAGACAACAAATCAAAAATAAACCTGTATTGTCAAAAAAAGAAGCTCGCCCATCCTAACTTTTCATTGTTAAAAAAAGAAGGGGACGATCACAAACCTTCTTTTACAATCTGTTGCACTTTCGAAGGTGAAAGTGAAAACGGGGTTGGTCCAAGTCGGAAGGCCGCAGAAGAAAACGCAGCTTTGAAGATCGTGGAACTGTTCAAAATCGACCAATATTTACAGTCGATTGAGGAAACCAGCGTAACATATTCAATTGAATCGTATAACGCTCCGTTAAAAGACATCTGGGAAAATTGGGAAAACCAAGAATATACATTAACCTTAAAACAAAAGGATGTTGCTAAGAACGTTAAATATAAAAATTTTAAAGTTAAAATTGTGCAACTTGAAAATGATGAATAATAATGATGTGTTCAAGTGGATGAAGCCATCACGTGTAATTTGTAAACAGATTTTCTTATAATAAATGTATCTTGTTTCTCCAATCGTCTATTTAGAATCAAAAGATTTTACAAACTCTGGCGCTCTTAAACATTTTAAAAATAAAACATGCGTTATAATGATCCAAGCCAACTACTGTGGTCATTGCACATCTGCCAAACCCATATTTCAAAAATTTGCCGATAAACACAAAGACATAACATGTCTAACCATTCAAGGAGATGGAGATGATGCAAAGGACACTGAAAAAATGTTAGCTATCGTGTCAAAACTCAAACCCGGGTTTCAAGGGTTTCCAGACTATCTTCTCTTTAAAAACGGAAAGTACGTCGAAAAAGGAATTAAAGGAAGAAACGAAGCATCTCTCGAAGAATTTGTAAAATAAATTTTTAAAGTTTTTTGAACTTTAAAAATTTCAATCGAAAACAGTTAACGAATTATTCACTTCGTTGATTACAATTGTTTTGTTGGTTATAACCACATCTCCTGGTCTGGTTTCGGGCGTTCGAAGCAATTGGACAGTTGTATCATCGTAATCCAAGTCCGATAAAAGAGTTGTTTCTTCAGGCGTCGTAGTCGTGCTGATTGGCGCTGTAGTCGTGCTGATTGGCCCTGTAGTCGTGCTGATTGGCACTGTAGTCGTGCTGATTGGCACTGTAGTCGTGCTGATTGGCACTGTAGTCGTGCTGATTGGCACTGTAGTCGTGTTGGTTGTTGTATCATCGTAATCCAAGTCCGATAAAAGAGTTGTTTCTTCTTCAGGCACCGTGGTCGCGCTGATTGGCGCTGTAGTTGTATTGGTTGGCATTGTAGTCGTGTAATCTACCACAAGATTATTAAATCCGCACAATGTTAAACTCAAAACGCTAACAATACCAAAAAAGATTAATAGTAGTTTTGTCGCTTGGCAACGGGTAGTAGATCGGTTTTGCCAAGATCCAAAAGTTAATGTAGTTTGTTGTTCTACAGTTGAATAACGCGTCGAGTTCCTCATTTATTAAACAAAAATTTGAAAATTTGTCGATTCATAAAAACAACTAATAAAAAATGGAGTTGCAGCATTATAAAACATTTACAGAAAACACGTCTCAAGGAATTGTTGGTCTATTAAAACCAGCTAAGAGGGCCGGGTCGCTTGTGCCTTCGCACAATACTTTATGGATCACAAAAACAAAATTCAAAAATTCGGCAACAGATTATTTTTTTGTTAAAGACGATCCAAACTATCCCATTTTTGTATTTAAAATTGCAAAAGAAGTTAATACGTTGATTGATCACGAATTTACAGTGTCAAAAGACATGGAAGAACTAAGTATTTATCTTCCTCATTTTAACAGGATTTACGAGGTCAAATCCGACATTAGGTGTTATATACCAGAAAATAAGGTAAAAGAGAGTTCATTTGATCCGTTTTCTCAATACAACTGTATTCGTGATGTTGCGATAATAGAGTATATCCCATCTAAAGTGACATTGCTACAATATATTAATGATACGTCTTTCGGTGGATCGACCAGTTCGCTCTTGTATCAAACCTTCCTGGCCTTGTTTATAGCTCAGCAAGAGCGTCGTTTTACACATTATGATCTGCATCTTGAAAATATTTTGTTAAGGAGATGTTTGACCAGAACCTTCTTTTTGTATAGATTTTCATTTGAAAATGTAACTATGAATCGTCTTATTTACACCGGTGGATATTTTCCTGTGATTTTTGATTATGGGTTTGCATACTCCAAAGGGTTAGATAATCACACGTATAAAAACAGTTTTTTCTTTACTAATAAGGGATATACTTCATTTATGTACGATGAGTTGACTGATTTTAAAACGCTTTTAGTTAGATTGGCCTCATTCGACACATGTCCATCTAAGATTAAAATCGTTGCGGACAGTTTGTTTTTAAAATCCCCAAATATCACCTTTAAATTGGACAAAGAAACAGGCTGGATCAAATCTTCAGCGCTTAGTGCCGCACGCATTGTGTCTAATAAGTTGCTCAAAACCATTAAAAAGCTTGGGTATGGTAATAGTTTTATTTATAAAGAATCGGATACTTTTATAGATTTGTTTAGCTTGTTGATTAAACTTCCTCTTGAAGAAAATGTTGAAAGGGAGAATGTGTCTGATTCCCGGTGGGAATCGGCAGTTGAAACTTTTTTGTCCGAATGGACATGTATTGAAAAATGGTTTCCAGACACTGTCGTGGACGACAAGTTGAATATCTTGAAAAAAATATTCCAAACCACAAACAATCTATTAGATCAAAACATCACACCAGAAACTATTGATAGACAGTTTAAATTAAAACTATTTGACATTTTTGACATGTTTGGTGCCTTTATTAACGTCGAAATGAACTATTCCAAGTTTTTAAGCTCTATAGTGGAACTTTCCGACTATGTAGAAATCATTTTACATCATGAAACGCGTCGACACAGTGAGTTGTTTGAGATTCCGCTGACGCGTTGGGAAACGATGGTAAAACTCGAGCAGATCTTTCAACCGACCAAACCACACAAATTTGAGCCCAACGATAATATAGTGGTGTTTGACTGCGTCGAAAAGTGTGTTGTTTCTTTTGATTTAGAAGACACAGAGATCATTGCTTCTTTAAATACATGTTGTACCGTAGATGCTCAAATTGAACTATTAAATTCGCTACCGTCGGATTTGCTTGATACAAGATAACACGTATGAAGAGTTTTGATATTGCATAACAACATTAATAAATGACTTCTATTGTAAATGGCTTCAAAGTTCAAAAGTCCACCAAGACATCTTATGATACGGGGCAGCCATGTGACTGTTTTTCCTGCACGGCATTTACTTCGAACAGACAGTGCGATCAGACAGATGGAATGGCTGACTGGGAGTATGGTCATGAGGCCTGCTGTTTTACGTGCCCCAATAAACGACAGTGCGCCAAACCAGACCCAAAGGAGTGTTTCATCGGGATAGACTCTCACCAGAGAGACCCCGTGACTCACGTTACGTGGAACGGCAAAGGCCCGAATCTACGGTGCGTCTTTGCCGTTGACAAAATCAACACCATGGACCAAATCGACAACTTTAAACAAACTTTCGGGATCCACGGCGATTACAACGCCATCGTTGCCAACTACTGTCAACAGTCATCAAGCACCTGTATCACCGATCCAGATACCGGAAAAAGCATGACAAAGTGTTCCAGACTTAAATCTACAGGAAAAGACGGCGAATTGTGTCGCGGCTGGTTCAACCAACAACCCAAAGCTATTCAAGATACGGTAGTTCAAAACTACTGCACGATTAACAACACACCTGACTGTAAATGCGTCAACAGAGCGCAACAAGACGTTTATAAAAGTCTCAAGGTGGGAAAGGTCATCAATGACGGGTGTTGGTACACGCCCTGCGCCAATCCACAGTCGTATTTGCAGACCACGGATGTCGAAACCCCGTCGTGCCCTGACAACTTCTGTGACGTTATTTACAACATTGTAAAAGATCGCGACGTAACCATCGATAACATAAAAAACGACGTTAATTGTGTATTTCAACCGACTCCGAAGCCACCCATTGTGCCGCCTCAGCCGACTCCGAAGCCACCCATTGTGCCGCCTCAGCCGACTCCGAAGCCACCCATTGTGCCGCCTCAGCCGACTCCGAAGCCACCCATTGTGCCGCCACAGCCGACTCCGAAGCCACCCATTGTGCCGCCTCAGCCCATGCCACAGCCGACTCCGAAGCCACCCATTGTGCCGCCTCAGCCCATGCCACAGCCGACTCCGAATCCACCCATTGTGCCGCCGGTTTTCCCTCCGCTAAACAAAAACTATTTGCTGTTCGTATTTGCGGGGTTGTTAGTTGCTCTTCTTTTGTTTAAACCATCTCGCGAGGTTTTATGGCATCATAAAATACTGTCTTTAATTTTATTGGTTCTTTTAGGGGTTAACGCATATGGACTGCAAAAATTTTTAAATGAGAAACAGAAATTTTAATGTTCTTTGAACATTAAAATCGTTACCGTATCATTAATGATTGTATTAGTAAAAAATTTAGAAACGTGTTTTTGCTGGACATGTTTATGAAACGCGGATTGCGAGTGTGTCTGGTTGTTTTGAATTTTTTAGCCAATTCACAACTTGACATGTTTATTCTAGTTGGAAAAATAAGATTAATAAAATTTTTTTGGATCAAAAAATCATAAATGTTTACATTGAAAAAACACGTTTGGTTAAACTTTAGTTCGTTGGCATTTATATTAATGGATGTTTCTTCTTGAAATTCTCTTAATAGAGTTAATAAGACGGTTTCGTTTACTTTGGGGTGTCCACCTGGAAAAATGTAAATGTTTTTTAGAGGACACGAATTAGGTGTTATGCCCAGAGATCGAACTTCTTCTGGGTAAAGAGAGGGTAAAAGTTTTTCGTCTTTGCTTTTCCGAAATTTTAAATAGTGAAATGATTGAGTTCTTTCCAATATTAAAATTTTTTCGTCTGATGTTATTAACATCAAATTAAAGGAAATTTTACATTTTGGAAGCTTACTACACAACATGTTGTGTAGTTCTTGTGATGTAACAGAAATTTTGGAAATAAACCGTTGTTCTGTAATTCCAATTATTTTTTTGGTTTGTTGAGTCATTTTATTAACGTATTTTTTTAACATCTTTTTAAATAGTTTTCTTCAATTTTATCAAGTTACAAAATCCACCAATTTAAAAATTTAAAATCTGATTCAAAGTTCAAAAAACCCACAAATTTGAAAAAACAACTATTTAAACGTTTAAATACATAAATAAACAAACAAATGTCCAAATCGAAGGTTAAACAAAACATTGATATTTTAGATTTAAATTCTAAAATACAACAATTTATCGAAATCGAGTATAATAATGTTACGCTAGTTGAAAATCAGCTTATTCAAATCAATAAGCTACTAAATGGATCTTTTAATCTACGTCCCAGAATTTTGTATCTTTTAAACAATCTAAAAGATAACTTGGTCTCAAAACTAGAAGATTATAAAAATTTACAGTTTTTCAACGCAGATGTTTTACCTCTCATAGAACGATATCATAACTTAAACAGACAATCAATGGTCATTCCGTTCTTTAATACAAACAGAAAAACTTTAAAAGAACACGATTTAAAAAAAGCTGAACTGCAAAGAGAATTTATCCTGAAAATTAAGGACTACAGCATCTTAAAAAACTTTGAATACATTACAATTCCAGAAATCAACACTCCAAAGACAAGCCCGCCACCGTGTATCTGCGGAAACAAAACCGAATTCATCAAAGACGAAGACAGAGCTGTTTGCGCCATCTGTTCCACGGAACAGTCACTCATTTCGAACATCTCGTCGTTTTCAGACGTTGGACGGGTCAACATGGCAAGCAAATACACTTATAACAGAAAAGTGCATTTCAGGGATTGTATCATCCAATATCAGGGCAAACAAAAGACTCATATTCCAGACGAGATTTACACGATAGTGGAGACCAAACTAATCGAGCGTTCGCTGATCAGCGCGGACTGCAGCATCCCGCGAAATATAAGATTCGAGCGCGTTACGCGGATGAACGTGCTCGAGATTCTGAAAGAGTTGGAATCGAAAGACGTAAAAAAGTTTTACGACGACATCGTCTTAATTCACCACACGCTTACAAATCAACCATGCGACAACATCGAGTATCTAGAAGACTCGTTACTAGAAGACTTTGACAAACTGACTGAAACGTACGACATCAAGTACTCCGAGCTTGAGGCTGACTCGTCCGCAAAAACTCCAAAAAGAAAAAACTTTATCAATGCTCAGTTCGTTTTGTATCAGCTTTTGCGAAAACACGGACACAAATGCAATGAAATGGACTTCCTAACTCTAAAAACGTCAGAAAGAAAAAGATTCCACCACACCATATGTAAAGAATTATTTGCAATTCTGGGATGGAAATACTCATATTCTATTTAGTGATTGAACCAGATCCCATTGCCGCATAACGATGAACGGGTACCGATTCGTCGCGGACTCGGGCGCCCACCCCGAGTTGAGAGTTTATACTCTTTACATTTTGTGTCGTATATACACCCTTTTATCGAATAAACTTGTTTTTCGAACACAACCAGAAAAACGTTAAAGAACATCATACGAACAATTTTTTAAAACAAACTAACCGGGGTATTTACTCGCCTTTGTTCTGTTTTTTAAGACTCAGCTGTTTTAGCTGGTTTAAAAGATCTTTCTGCGCTTTTTCTGTCGCTTGTTGACTCAACAGTTCAATCATTTCCGTACTTAACACTGGTTGACGAGTGGGAGTGTGTTGTCCCCTTTTCCACTCGCTTATCGTTTTTTGAATATCTTCAAATTCTTCGTGGGTAATCTGCCCATCGGCGATGGCTTTGCTGATTTTGTAGTGTAAATTGTTCAGTGTAGTGTGCGCAACGACGCTTAATTTGTAGTGTTTGAGCTTTTTGTCGTTGAGCTTGCTCTGAATCATCTTGGCCACCCCCGATATCAGCCCCACACCAGAAAACGTAGCGGACGACACCAAAGTACCAACACCAGGAACGGCCGCAGCCAACGTACCAACAACTATATCGGCCAAGATCAATGTATATTCGATACCATCTGTTAAAGATGAAACACGACCGTATTTTTTACATAGGTTGTTTCTGGTTTTAACTTCGTCTTGTAATAGTTTCTCGTCGTCCATAATTTTTTTGATCCTAAAATTCGTCGAATCACTCAGTAGTTCAGGATATTTGACCGAACCTTCTCCTTTGAACATTGTAGGAGCGGTCGGAATACTAAAGCCCATTGCCGTGTTCATTTATTATATCCAACTTTTAATAAATAAATGACTCAATCACTTAATTCAGCCAAAGGCCTACTGATATTGGAAGAAGACGACTTTGATCTAGTCGAAAGCAATAACGTAGTCCATTTGACCTTAAACAACACAAACAGTAAATATTCTATAGTATTGTTTTATACGGATGACTGTGACCAATGTAAGATCATTAAACCGATCGTGATGCAGTTTTTGAACCGCTTTCCAGTTCAAATTTGCATGGTCAATGTGTACGACCCCGACTCCACCAACCTAATCCAGCTCTCGCAAAAAACAAGCACTCCTCTACAACACGTTCCGTTTATAGTTTTTTATATCGATGGCATTCCATTTAAAAAATTTGAGGGCAATTACACCTTTAATAACTTTGATACCTTTTTAAAGAATGTTTTAACCGAAGCAACCAAAATCGTGGATACATCCACAATAACAGATATTCCTCCCTACACGATAGGCAAGCCAAAGACCGCGAAAGTGTGCTACTTGACGTACCAAAAGGCGTATTAGCGCGGTAAAAATGAAAAAAAGAATTGAAAAAAGATTGAATAAAATGTTTGAGTGTACATACTGTGATTTAACATTCAACGAGAAAAAATTATTTTCCGCGCATCAAAAAACCAAACGATGCTTAAACCACCGTCATCTTGGATTTACCTGCAAAAAGTGCTTAAAAAGCATTACAGGATACGATAACGCCCTAAACCACACAACCAATTGTAACGAACCCGAGTCTACACAGCCAACAGACAAACTAATCAAAATGATAAATCAGCTCGCCGAGCACTTCAAAATGACTATCAACTTCGAAAATGGATTGGACGAGGGAACCATCACATTTCAAAAAACAGTGGTCTATAAACACCCGTCCATCCTAACTCACGGAATTCCGATTGCTGCAAAACCCACGCTTTTTTATAAAACCCTCGAAAAACTGTCGATCGACAACGCCGACCCGACAATCGGTAGTCATAATCTTTATCTGAATGATATGCATCACAAAATTCTACGATTAAACGACTCGTTTCAACATCTAGGAGCTAAATGCAATTTTGAAGAGTTGTGTAAAATCTTATGGATAAACACCCCAACATCGTGTTTTCAACTGTATGAAAACAGAGTGTACATTTTGGACAAAGTGCAGTGCCAAAACCAGAACGGCCAAACATGGTACGGGGACACCTTCGTTTTGACATCCGACGAAACGATAGTAAAGTGCGTCTGGCATGCCGATCCATACCTAAAACAGTTTTACAAAAAGCTGAGCGTCTTGATAAAAGATCTGCTCAACCTTTATCTGGTGTTGGGCAATTGGTGTCTGAAAAAGAAGAAGATCAAGATTATGTCACTCGACGAATGCGACGCGGTACTCTCAGATGTTATGGAAGAGTTTCACAACACCAATTTGGTCACTAACCTAAAATTGTTCAGTCTTTACGAATCTTTTTTCCCACGATTTAAACAACTACTTGTAAAATGGCTACAACCAAACAAATATTCAAACATTGAATATATTTACAAGGACGAAGCAATCCCTTTTTTCGAGGACGTCTCATTGATGGAGTTGGTGGATCCCAGTTTGACGGGGGGAAACTATTACTACCTGATGTACTACATTTTGCCCGACTACGAGAAACCAATCTTTCTCTCCAAACACAAATAACTTTTTAATGCTCGTTGAGCATTAAAAGTCGGTTGTGGATTCGACACAAGAAAATTTTCTTAAACATTAATCGTGAACACATGGTCATCTTGCAGGCACCATAAAAAATCCCTATTTTTGTGGTATACGTCTCTCCAAAATACAAAAAAGAATTGTCGGGGTTTTACCCTAAAAACATCTTTAATCTGGGGGATTCCCCCCTCCATTTCTGGGAAGCAAAACTCCTTTTGCTCTTGCGTGAACTGGTTTATGAAACGATACTTCCATCACTTATCCTTACGCATTCACTCAACCATTTGGGCAGTCCATATGCAGAAAATTGAATGTTTCGTAAAAAAGACTTGAATAAATTAAATGGCATCAGAACAAATGAAAGTTATAAACGAAGTCTGTCAAAATTACTCAGACTATCACCTTTACTCTAAAAAGCTGTTGGACTATTACAAGTCCAACAATGCAACAATATACGACTTTGAAGATATTGAGTTAATCAAAGATCCATTCTATTCCCATTCTTTGTTAAAACTCCTAGTCTCTCACTTGTCAATCACGCCTGATGGGCGAGGAGAGTATGCAAGTATCAAGCAGTTCTTGTTTTCTAAATATAAAATTCGAGATTGCTTCGACGAGAAGAAACCCAATATTTTTACCGACTCAGTTTTTAACAAGTTGCGTGAAACCACAGAAATATTTTTGATGATGGCATTTAATTTATTAGATGGAAATATACTGTCTTTTATTTTTGATTTGGAAAAATTTGTAGAATGGGCCAAGACCGTGTATGGGTCGTGCTGGAAGGAAATTTTATCTTTTGATGTCTGTGCACTTGCAGAAATTGCTGACAGATTGGGACTAGTAAGTTGCTACCAACAGTTGTGTAAATATGATTTTCCATACTTGCAGATGGAAAAAAGCTTTGAATCGTTTGACCCAATTTTCGGCCCATGCATGCACACAAAAGAACAAGAAAAGTTGGCATATGCTATTGAGAACGGAGACGTGGCCACGTTTGATTTCAGCGGAAAGACTCCAAGTATACTATTTTCAGGCGACTTGTTTGATCAATTATTAAATCAACAGTCTTTGTATGACGATGAAGAATGGTATAAATTGTTAAAATATATACAGGATAGTTTACATTTACCGCCAGTTATATTAATGTTGGACAAATTTAAATGTTTTGCCGATCCCAGAGTTGAAAACAGCGATTGCTTGAAAGTTCGTAACTACGCGGTTCCTTTCTTGGATTCGTACTTTAAAACCCCCGACCCATGCTACATAAAAAACATCTTGCATTGGTTGGAAGATGTTTTTTCCTGCGAGAACGTTTATGTACAACCACTTAAAGACATTTATCTAAAATCAAAACAAACAATCTATCCCGAATGCCATCTGTATGCACCTGAATCTCGAAGAGATTTCATCCGTGGTTTCATTATGTTATTTCTTAACGAGCGGATTGAAGGTTTCAAACACAAAGAAGAACTGTTTGAAAATTGGTTGTGGCCAATCCTGAAAGTTATCGGGACTTTAAATTTTGATTCAGAGTTTGAAAATGGGTTTAGAAATTTATTACCAAGGTTATTAGAGTCATATAATATTGTTGATTCTGATCGAATAAACTATGATGATGAAATATTTAATTATCAAGAAAAGCTTGCGTCTAATTTTGCTTTTATAGTGGTGTATGCTGCTACTCGAAAAAATGACACCAACGCCATTGACAAGGTATTCCAGCGCTTTAATTTCTTAATTAACGAACTTGCGTTTCCTTCTAATATGGCGGGCAATGTACATCATCTTGGAAAGCGTATACTTGAAAATAGATATGAACTTGGACGAGGCGATTTGCTCTTCGCCGAGACTATAGTCGAAGACTTTATCCGCTCGCGTATCACAACTGAGAAGAACTTCTTTCTGTTGGATACCAGACCCATGTTACCTTATTATAAATATGACGCTTCCGCGCATAAAGATGACATGTTTAACGAAGACTATGATACCTTTTCGTTGTTATATTCGACATATCAAAATCTTTTAAACCATATTTATTTTGATATTTTGCTCGATATTAAACTATACAAGTATCTTCCATGGTGGGTAATTCGTCTTTTAACCCCAAAACAAAGGACAAAAATATATCTTGACATTGCCAAACCATTACGTATAGCATTTGCGATAGATGAATCGAAGAAAACGTCTAGGCGCGTTAAACTTGCACGTCTATTTATGGAACGATTTTCCCCGAACTACACACATGTAATTAAAAAGATAAAAATCGACTGTATTACGAAAACTATTTACGTGAACAATATAAAAACTACTCTTAAATGTTCACCCAAACAACTAGATAGGCTTAGACTTCTTCTAATTTAATCAATCAATGAAATAAAATTTTAATGGTTAATAAAAACCATCAAAATAAGGAAATCTGTCGATGGTATGTACCATGCCGTTTGACGCTAATATGTCGGGTGTTAAGATTCTAGATGTTCCAAATGGGGGTCGGTCAGAGTATTAATTGCGTTTCGAGTTTTCTGAATTGTTGATAAAACACTTGGAATTATCAAACTGTTCTAGCTGTTTCAAAATTGACGGCTAATACATCTTTTTTTTTATTCTGTCTTGAACACAAGACGAACGCGAAGCGCTGTTAACGGTGACAAACGCGAGCAAGCAGAGTTTGTGGAGTCAGATCAAAGAGTTTACGGGGTGGAAGACAGAGGGTGGTACTCGGCGTCCATTTGGATGATAGTTGAATTTTCAAATCAGATAAAATAAAAATGTATTTGAAAATTGAAACTGTGACAAGTTCAAAAAATTGCAATGTTGCAAAAGTTGGCGGGTTTTATGGAAAAAAATCAGAAGCCGTTTATTACATTCACCCGGATTTTTATTATTTAAAGGATTTCCTACCCTTTCAATTGCTTCGAACAGATAATACATCATTATTTAAAAATGATCCCGTCTTTCAAAAGTTGTATGTAAAACTGTTTGACGCAGACACCTCGCTTTTGCCAGAAACCACTGTTAAAGTCAAACTGACATCTGGAGATAGAGAGATTCTAAAAGAATTTAGTACACTTGCAATACTTAATGGTGTTAAAAAACGCTATTTAGATTGTATATTGGAATTAGATATTATTCCAGATTTAAAGACCCCACCATATTTTTTAAAATCGAATATGACATCTGGTAAAAACAGCAATGCGATTATTCCGGTAACAACGCGCGAAGCGGCTGCGCACAAATTGCTAACAACTGTTGAATGGAACTCTCAATACGCTCATGACGATTCAATGACCATGTTTTTTATACCATGGCGCGATTTTGAGGAGCGGTTTGAGTTTAGAATTTTTGTCTACCGAAAACGCATTATTACACTCTGTTCCCAGAAATGGTTCAAAGTTTGGGACTTTACAGATAATTTCATACAAAAAATCGAAAAGGCTTTAAATAAATTTCAAACCGATTTTGTTGATAAATTTGAACACGAAAATTATTCCGCCGACATTTATGTTGATGAACAATCAACCGGTATCCAACAGACGGGATCTGGTATACACTTGATAGAAGTAAATCCGTGGGGTAACTCTGGACCGGGATTGTTTTCTTATGAAGAACTCACGACCGAAAATAACTTTTCAGAAGTAAGGTGGAAAATACTCTCTTTGCCAGATCCGAAATCTCAATTCCCTCGGGATTAACCTTCCAAAGGTTAACCAACCTCCAAGGGTTAACACAACCAAGTTCAAACCGTTTTTCCCTACGAAACAACTAAATGATTTTTAAAAGATAAAAAATCTTTTAAAATAAAAAAATGAAGATAGAAGTTGTTCAAGAATTTTTGTCCCAGCGCGGGTTTAAGGAAGTCAAAAAGAGGAAAGGTGTGCTGGTTGGCGTTCGGCAGAGTGGACACGCCCCCGAGTATATTTATATTAAGATGTTTGAAACAAAGTTCGAGCTAAACACTGTAAGGGATTTTGTGTGGTCGAACTTTGTCATAAATTCTTCTGGCCAGATTGTAGAAAAGACCTCAAATAATGTAATATGCCAGCTCGTGATTATTTGCCTGAGTTTTCAAAACTCTCATGTTAAAGAGTTCCGCGAGGCCTCTCCAAACATCCAGATTATCCGATCCGACTTTTTTAACGTAAACATTACCAAAATCGTACCACACCATCAAAAGGTGTCACACGAAGCTGAATTTAGCAAAAAAGGTCTGCCAGTCATTAAAGAGGATGATCCGATCTGTGTTTTTTATTTTTTCAAAAAAGGCGACCTAATTCGCGTGATTCGCAAGAATGGCGAAATTTGCTACAGGGTTGTTAAATAGATTGAAAATCAATTGAGACGAGCGAAATATGAGTTCGGTGGTTTCACCGCCTCACGAGGGGCGCTCGCCCGAGTTGAGAAGAGAAAATAAAAACTCTCAATGCTCGAATCGTTTCTGATTGTATAGTCCAAGTCATGCCGCGGGACATCTTGCTCCTCGCCTTCATGCACGTAAACCCATGTTCTTTAAGGGCATCCATCTCATTTCTGAACCGAAGATCAGAAACAAAAACGTGGTTTACATTTGAATCTATTTGTCAAAACGTCTGTCTTTGCCTTTTTCGAAGCGACACGTTTCTTGTGCGTAGTTCGGCAAATGAAAGTTTGGCGCCACCGTGTTGTTTGACCAGATAGTCGCACGCGGTGTCTTTTCCCACGTGTTGTTTGTAACCGAAAGCAATTTTTAGGGTCATTTATTAGAAAATAAATGTATGTTCAATCTGTTTCGTTTCCATCATCCGAATGGACTTCAAACTCTTCAAAACACTGGTTGTTGAAACACAATTATCTGCCTATCAAACCTGCTCACAACACAAACAATTTCATAAAATATAGATTGGTCACACCCAACAAGTTTTACAACTATTCTACAATCATACTTCCAAATGGAGTGCATTTGACACTGATCAAATAGTGTGATAGAAGACTATCGCAAAGTCTGATTTGATTTTTTAAAAACTAATACAATAAACAAAAAAGATGGAAAAACAATACCCCGATCAACAAAGTCGATCTGAAAAGGAATGGAGTTTGTTTAAAATCCTTGCAAAAAAAATTTTACACCTAGACCCAAACACCCTAATAGACTATTGCGACATCGAGATCGACAATGAAGATCTAAAGATTAAACAAACATATGATATTCACCCGCCCAATCTTGAACCGCGGCCAAAGAATCTACTCTCAGAGTGGCCACCAGACGACAAAATGTACTTTTTTCACGACTATTTTAATACACAACTAAGCTTTGTCAATCTAGGAGATCATATCGCCACATTCAAACCAGAACACCATAGCATTGTAGTCATGTTGTCTCGCATTGCCATTTTACTAAATTGGTGTACCTATTATCGCTCGGAGGAGGAAGAGGAAGAGGAATTTGACAAGTTTAATGGTGTTCGGTTGTATTTAACAGAGCTGCAAACTTTTTTTGAAAAGATGTCTAATCGAAGATGTAAAAAGATTCCAAAATCCCATTTACAATCACCGATGTATAATACGACCCTAAAGGAGATTGAATCGTTTATAAACGACGAGAGTGGTGTAATTGAGTATGGGAAAAGATTGCAAGTTCAAAACGACAAAAAAGCACTGCAGACTAAACAGAAAAAGCTTGAGATGTTGCTACAAAAAAAAATCGAAAACAAAATACAACAGTATCAACTTTTTGTACAAAAATATGAAGACGACATAAAGACGCTTCAAACTCAACACGAACAAATTAAAACACAATTACTCACTTTGGAACAACAAATTGAGTAGAGAGACGAGCAAATTTTTTTGAGTAGAGAGACGAGCAAATTTTTTTAATTTTAATTTTTTTAAAAAATTAAAATTTCATATTAAATTGAAAAGGTATGGGTCTCTTCTCCCTTAACTTTATTTTGGGGTGCGCTTGCAAACCATAATCGTTTGCCCCATAAAGAGCAGACCAGGCTGAAAACCGCTTGTTGTTGCTGATAATCCCCGCTTCTGTTTTGATGTATTCCGAAATGAACTCTACCACCTGATTAAGCACGTAATTCGAACTCAATCCTACACTATCGTTGTTTTCAAAAGGGGTTGAAGTTGGCACAATCCCAAAGTCTCCGCTAAAATTCCCATCGCCAGGTATATGAAATCGTGTGTGAATATCTCCTACATATGATCTGTGGTTGCTCAGAAAGGTGTCCAAGACGCTAACAATGACTCTATCTGTTACTTGTATTGGTTTATTTGACACGCCCATTGTTTTGAACATGACTGCCTTCTTGATCCAGTCGATGACGCTTGGATCGAAATAGGCGTTGTTATATTTTTGACCAACCGAGGTAAAATTCCATCCAACATGACGACTATCCATTTATTTAATAAAAGAAAAAGCCAGAGTAAGTTGAACGAACTGGCACGACATCGGACCTTCCCTTTGGAATAATCGCATGCGGAATAGGCTGCGGCATCGGACCCGGAGGCAAGACCGGAATAGGTTGAGGCATCGGACCCGGAGTAGGTTGAGGCATCGGACCCGGAGGCAAGACCGGCTGAACAGCTGGATGCGGTGGATAACACGGATTCAAGTTCATCGGTGCTTGTGCCGGCTTGGCCTCGCACATTTGCCTACAACAGCAAGGCTTACACCCACAAAAACAATTTCCTCTTGGAGGTGCAGGAAGAGGAAACTTGTTTATATCAAGGGTGTAGTCAGCCTGACAATCCGGACAAAAGTAAGAATTTTGTTTCATATCCCATATTGAGCGTGCAATTGGAAATGGTGCAGAAGTGTGTCTGCACGGATTACATCTATTAGCCATTTATTTATTGGCGAATTGCAAAATTTTCAACCAAGAGAACAGTAATTTTCAACAAATGGCTTCGATGGGTCGTAATAACCATTTTTGATTGCAAAATTTAAAACTGCGTGATTAATCTGCAAAAACTTGTCGGTGTGTCCAATGTCGTCACAGATGACATGCGACAATTCGTGCAAAACGACAAACATTAGAGTATTTTTATCATAGTACTCTCCGTTTCGTGGAGACTTGGTGCACAAGTGAATAACGCGTTTGTTAATTGTGTAAGATTCGTTATCTTCAACAATTGTCAGATTATTTAAAATACAAGGATTGTTGAGCGGCTTCAACAACCCTATAAACTGCCCCTTTTTTGATTGAAGCATTGATACGAGATCTTTGTACAAGTCGTCGATGACCCGCTTTCTGCCCTCTTCGCGACGTTGAGCGCCCATCCCCTCCGTCCCTGACAGCTTTAACAGTCCCAACCCAATCAAAAAGCCGCCTATAACATATATCATTTATTATTTAGAATATTTAGTTAAGGGTTCTACCCAACGTCGCTCAGTAGCACTTCCGCCTTCTCAGAGTCTACCCTTCACACCCTATACATGTGTTTTCGGCCTCTTCTTTCAATTTGTCCACAGTCAGTAGTTTGGTGGACCGATAGTAGTAAAGCGTTTTCAAACCACTCAACCACGCCTGCAAATGAATTTTGTGCACTTGCGACTTGTCGGCGTTTGGTTTGAAGAACAGACTCACCGACTGCGACTGGTCTATATACTTTTGGCGTGCCGCAGCCAACCTAATTAAGAATTCCTGGCTTATTTCTGGCCATGTTTTAAAAACACTCTTCTCGTGTTCAGTTAAACACGTCAAGTGTTGAACCGACCCATCCTTCATTTTAACACTTCTGTAAATCTCCTTCAATTTCAGCGAATCGCCTATCTTAGTTTCTAGGAGCTTTTCTAAATGTTTGTTAATCTTTACGTGAGAGCCACTTAACGTGTCTTGTTTATAAATGTTTGCGCGAAACGGCTCGCAACTTGGACTCGTGTTGCCCATAATGATTGAGCTGGTGGCATTAGGGGCGATCGCCATCATATGACTAAAGCGTCGTCCTGTTCCAACACAGTCGGGTGGCGAGCCGCGCAATCTCCCCAATTTTAGGTTCACCATTTCCAGTTCAGTAGATATTTTTTTGAAAATCGCGTTGTTAAGGTGGTAAGCGGTCATACTTTCAAGGGGAATGTTTTTTGACTGAAGATACGAATGAAATCCCAATGCCCCAATACCGATTGCGCGTTCCGAGTGGGCTGAGTAGACTGCTCTTCTCAAAGTGGAATGGACAAACCCACCTACCTGGGTGCCCCGATTGGAGGATCGTTCATCTGGGAAAGTCTCGCCGATTATTTTTATCGGCGCATTATCGATAAAGTACTGTAAAACGTTGTCTAAATAAGTTGCTACATCCAAATAAAACTCTTTGTTGTCTTTCCATAGATCAAAATAATCTAAATTGAGGGAAGCTAAACAACATACGGCAGTTCGTCGTTCATCGGTCGGGAGGACGATTTCGCTGCACTGTCCTAACAGGAGCCCATTGAATATAGCGGCGTTGTTTTTAAACTCTGTAAAGCAAAACGTATCCTCCTTCTGTTTTAAGGTTGTCATCGAAGTGACATATACAATGGTTGAAACAAAATTTTGAAAAAAGTAAACCACCGGAAACCCCGCGGTCAAGCTGTACGCCGGAACCTTTTCCATCTTTTTGATTGTCGACCCTTCCTCCAAAACTAAAAACTTGTGATACGGTGTACATACTATAAAAGACCCATTGCTAAAACTTACCCGCACCATCTCTTGGTCGAGACCCGTTTTTTGCACCGTAACCATTGACCACTCATCTCCATTCCAAACGCGAACCGTCTGATGTGCAACATCCTTGATTTTCACGTTTCCTTGCTCTTTTGTCAACAACAAAGTATCCCCGGAAACGCACAAATTGCTCTGCTTAATGCTCAGCCCCAGCTCTTTTTGAAACTCGGGCAGCTTGGCATTCGACGTGTCTATAAAATGCAAATACGGCTCACCCGTTTCGGCTCGGATAATCAAGATCTGCTCCCACAAACATGTAGCGGAAACCGTTTCCTTAACCTCTTTTGTGTGCGGGTCAACCAGATCCCATCTATTCATCTGCTCAATCCACTGTTGAGCAGTTGCTTCGGTCAATCCATTCAACTCGTGATCGGTCCATCGACCAGACTCGAGAAACTCATCGATTACATCTCGTAACACCCTTTTTTTATTTAAAACATCTGACAGAGTTGAAATAAACCAAATCTTTTTCATAAAAGAGTCGGGTATGTTAACCGCATTGTGGAGATTCATTAATTTATAGTTGTAATCTCCACTAGCACGACGACTATTTAAAAAGCTTATAATTTCTGGATGACTTATATCCAAATAAGCGGCATATGACCCGCGACGCGTTTGACCTTGTTTGTAAGCAGTTGAGCTCGCATCGTATGTTCTCAGATGGTGAATGACTCCGGACGACTTGTCTCCCGCAGGCCTGATTCCCACACCCAACCCGATGCCGCCACCAATTACGCTAAGTTCGCTTACTTCGGCCCAGGTGTCAATGAGGCCGCGGGTTGTGTCGGGTAAGTAGGGCAGGAAGCAGGCGATCGGTAGTCCCTGTTTGGTCCTGCCAAAGCTCAGTTGTGGCGAGCTTGGACTCAGCCAGTGCTTCGAAATGTACTCGTACAGACGAGCGGCCAGCCCGTCATCGCTGTTGCAAAATGCCCGTGCAATAAATGCAAACCGCTGTTGAGGAGACGTTTCATTTGGAAGCATATACGAGTCCCGAAGTCGTATATGTCCTAAAATATCTATTAAATCATTTCTTGTTTCTTCAAGTTTAATCATGTTTATTATTAAAAATTTTTTATTTTAATTCCAACTTACACCTGTCAACCGAACGGAATTTTTAATGGTTTGATAGACTAATAATAAATTATGAATGTTTTATTACAAACGATGTTTCTGCTCGTGCTTTTTATGTGTTGGTACATACTCCAGTACTCTAAACACAATCACATTGAAGATGATTTGGTTAAAAATTACCACAAAATAGAAAAATATCCAAATAGGACTGTTTTGGTAATTGAATCGTTTGATAGTTTAGAGTCGTTACTGACATTGATTAGAAATGTTTTAAATCAAACAATTCGTTTAGATGCACTCGTTTTGATTTCTAATGACGAAGAAATCAAAAAAATCCCACTTGTTCAAAACACGTGTATTTTGAACAATGTAGGTGGACCGTCTTTTGTTTTTAAAGAAACTTGCAAAGACACAATAACACTACATGTTTATCCTTCGGGCTTTAACTTTTTTACCAACCCACACTTTTTAAAGTTTTTTCTCAACAACCAAATCCAAATCGACGGAATTAGCAAACATTCAAACGACCAGATTGATGTGAGTGTTGTTTACAAAAAGTAAATTTAAACCTCATTTAGCGAGTACTATTAAAATTGAATTTAAGAAACGGAAAAAATGGTAAAAAAAAAGATGAGCAAACACAACTCACGTCCAAATAGGGGATTGGACGCTCGTAAGGACAACGGGTCCTCAACGATCGTCGATTTTACAGGTGTTGATAGAACAAGAATAAAAAATATTCATGGAATAGAAACCACCGAAAAAATCAAAATTTACAGCGAAATCAAACACGTTAAAGAACTATGGACAACCTCCAACAACAAAAACGTCCGCTGCTTTTGGGACCACCACCCGTTTGACGGAATCGGCATCTTTTGTCCGATATCCTATAGACCCAAACAAGTCGCCAAAGTTGACACTTTCACCATCAAAGAAAATGTTCCAAAAAACAAAGACCTCTCATCCTTCCCAAATCTGGTTGAAATAACAGACGCGTATTATGAAGTTGATGGTGTGTTTTGTTCTCCAGAATGTTGTCTAGCCTACATTCACGAAAACAAAACCAAAGCGGGAGGCTCGCGATATAATGACTCGGAACGCCTACTGCACTTTATGCTTGGATACACCAAACAAATTACACCTGCCAACAGCTATAGACTACTCATTGATTACGGAGGTGACTTAACCATCGAACAGTTTCGTCATAGCAACAAAGCCGTAAAATACAAATACTATGGAACCACCGTCCTGGTTTCACACTTGTTTGAAAAATCAATCTTATCGCCCGAATAATTTTTTAAAGGTTTTTAACCTTTAAAAAATAATCTGACATGTTAGTAAACGATCTTGTACCTAAAACTACCCTCGTCAATCTCTGTCTTACTATTCTTCCACCCCGTAAACTCTTTGATCTGACTCCACAAACTCTGCTTACTCGCGTTCGTCACACTAAGTAATTGAGTTAACAGCACTTCACGCGAAATGATGCGCTCCTCTTGATCCTTGAGACTAGACAAGATGTCTTCCAACGCTTCTCTGATCGACTCTGTCTCCTCGTTCTCAACGTCTATTGTCTCTGTGTGCTCCCCGATTTGGTACGTGAGCTTCTTGTAGTTTAGCGGTGACGGAATGTCGTCCTCCTCTTCCATACTCTGATTCAGTCGTGTTTTGATAAAGTTGTTTATGTAATCCATACTCTCATCGTAGTTGTTCACTATAAAGGCAACTATGTCTTTCAAGTCGGTAAACTTTATTCCATGGTACATTTCGGATCTATTCTCTTTTGAGACGTCTTGATTCTTTCCATATTTGAACTCGGAAAGCAGTTTTTGAATGTGATTGTCTACGTCTTTCGAGTTGTAGCATTTGACGGCCCAAACGTAGTAATAAGTGTCGACCCCCTTTGCCCTTCCTGTGTTATACGAGGCGATTCGGCTACTTAGGCGTGTGGTAGACCCAATTTTGAATAGCCTTTCTCTTGCGTATTGGTCGTTTGTGGCGATGTAGATCCACTCTAGTTTGTGTTCTTTGACCACTATGCGTCTCATGAACTTGTTGACGCGGATCGCTTTGCGTTCAGCACGAACCAGCTTTTCCTTCATCTCTTCCTCCGACTTTTCTTTGAGAGCGAGTTGCGCGCTCAGCTCTTCCTCAGACTTCTCTTTGAGAACGAGTTGTTCGTCTTTGGTTGCGAGTTGTGACTTGGCCACCCTATTCTCCAAAGTCGCCTTTTCGACCATGTAGCTCAGAGTGTACTCTGAATAGGCGACGACCGCCTCTTCGAGATTGAGATAAAAGTCGCGTACCATATCTGCCGTTTTCGTGTTTAATCGGAGTACCGTTTTCTTAAAGTCCTTGGGATCCATGCAAATCCATCTTTTCTTATCTAGATTGTGTGATAGTTCTAGTTGTTTCGCCTCTCTTTGCACACAAGAGTACTCGAGGGCGAAAGGATGGTTACAATCAATCTCGTAATACGGAATGGTGTTCCTCTTTAACACCTTTATGAAACTTAAGTGTTTGTCGGAAATGTCTCGACCTTCAAATCCCATCCACTCTATTATATTTTGTGTTATAATAAATGGATGATTTCGAACCACTTTGGGCCCAGCCAGATGGCAGGGCCCGAAGTGGTTTGGTTTCGGCCCAAAATTGGCTCCGTATCCGGTATCCTTTTCGTGGTTCGAATTCGAAAACTGCTTTTTGGTCAAAGGGTACCACAAATCTTGAAACCATCCAGACTCCAAATCAAAGGCCAATTTGTACCCTTTGATGAATGAGAAAAGTCGACGAGTCCACTACATGTGTCAAGGAGCCACTTGTCAACCTGATTTAAGAAAAGCGTTTTATTTTTGTGGGTTCGAGACTCATTAATTAGAGAGCGTAATCCATCTTCGTTAATGTAAATTGCCTTGCCTTCGTTGAAAGTTAAAGGTCGGTTGATACCTAAAAAGGTGGTATCCAATTTGGATACCACCTTTTTAGGATCGTTTGGGCCTAAATCTTTAAGTTCTTTTTTATTTTCGGGTTCAACAAGTTTAAATAAAGTGGTTTTAATATTTTCATATCCCAACGTCTCACACACGTCCTTTCCGCAAAAGTAGGGCTCTTCGGTTGTCCCTGCCAGTTTAATGTTGTGATCTTTTCCACCATCCATAGTTACAACCATATATTCTCGACATTTGTCAAAATTGTTCATTTATTATACCCCGAGTGTGGAAAAGCAAATTCAATTTCTATGGAGAAAAAATTACATTCGCGTTGTGATTACACGACCCACATGTTGAAGGACACGTGTTGCAATATTTACACCCCGCCCGTTCGTTCAGACTGCAGCTGGCCGGAAAGCGGGCGTTCCCATACTCAAAGCAGTGGTTTGAGAGCGCTGGGCACCGACCACCATCGACCTTGACAATGATTTGGCGAAACGGGGCAAGCCCTGGAACTCGACAACCAACCAGAGATAGCGGTTGAGCGCCGTTCGTCGTGCCACTGATCGGCACCTGTCCGAAGACGCGCAGTCCCCCAACATTTGCAATGGGACCCGGATAATGTGGGTAAGGCCCAATCTTATCTAAAATTTGTGCATCGAACGATGATTGATTTAAATCTTTTAAATCTTTAATTGTAGGTTGAGACATCTTTATTATCTCTTTTCTCAATAATAAAGATGCGTCAGAAAAACATTACATACTCGGTCAGGAAAGTCGAACACGAGTTTGAACTGCCAAAAATTAAACCACGATTTTCCAAAATGCCAGAATTGTACTTGGAACTCTTGATTAACAAGAAAAAGGTCAATCCAATCTTGGCATCGGAAAAATATATTCATAACTACGCATTGGACGTCGTTTCGAGCGAAGACTCGTTCAAACCCGTCTCCTCGGTCACGAACAAAAAGTCAGCCCAAAGATCCAACGAGCGAGGAACCTTCAACTGGGAATCGTCCGCTTCTATTGAGCCATACTATAAACACGAGCCTATAACTGCGCGGATGAGTTCTCCGCCAATGGAGTCTTCTCCAGAAAGGACGCACTCGGTTGAGCGCGCTAATCGGTACAGGAAGGTCAAAAAGTCCATAGTTAGTTCTTATTACAAAAAACTGGAACCTGCGAAGGAACGAAACGACAAAAATCCAGAGTCGCAAAAACGCGAGTTTACCAAACGACGCCCCGAAACGCATCCTCCCCCAGTAGAACAAATCACCAAGACATTTGGAGACAACCGCCCCAACGTGCACCAGTTTGAAAACTACGAGTTTTCCAAAGACGAAGACGATAGAAAGCGCGAGCTCTTGTTCAAGTTCAATCGCCTAAAAAAGACTTACCCAAAAGTAGATATACCCGAGTTCAACATGATGTCCAACCACGAAAATATGAAACATACGTACGAATCAACCATGAAAAATCTGGCCATCGATTCAAGTGTAGAGACTTACAAGTCTTACCTGATGATGGGATTTATGGTGTGCGAGTTGGTGTTGGGTCGGGTCGGGTTTGATATGGAGGGGTATACGCAACAGCAAACGCTTTGGATGAACAAATACGAAAAGATGTTGATAGAGCTTGGAGAAAAATCGTACGTGCCTGCTTCTCTAAGTAAATTGCCGGTAGAGGTGCGGTTGATTGGCCTCGTCATATTCCAAACCACGATATTTGTGTCATCGAAAATCATTGCCAAAAGGACCAATTTTAATCTTCTCCAGGTTTACAACACGGTCACTGGCACATACGAACCTCCGATAAATCAGGCAGCGTCGAGTAGTGGATTTGCGAGTGGGGGTAGTTCTCCCATCGTGTTTATCCCAAAAAAGCGCACACAGTCTGTACCCGATGCGTTGGACAGAACCAATTCTGAAAGTAGAATGAAAGGTCCATCGGTGTCTTCTCGTGATTAATTTTTAATTTTTCGAAAAATTAAAAATTTACTTTTTCTTTCGCAAGTAAGACTCAATCATGCAGACCACATCCGCGAGATCGTCTTGCTTTCTGAATTGCTTAAACTGCTCTAAAGTCTCCCCCTGCAATAGATTCAGTGTGTATTCGACTGTCCACAATTTGCGATCCTTTTTTGTCTTTAAATTCTTTGCTCCCAAGAGCTTGGTCTTTTGAGACGCGCTGTAATTTATTACTTTTTTATCCGGATAGTTGATCTTCAGCCAGGCCTCCAGATAATGGGACAGTTTCAAAGCCTGACGGTTTACAAGCATTTGCCGTTCAACCAAAAAAATTTCACAAGTGTTAAAAGTATCTTTATATTTATCCATAACGTTAAACAGAGAAAGGCCCAGATCTGGTTTTGTTTTAGTATTTTTTGATAGGATGAGAGTAATCAGATCCTTTTTTGTGATTTTGAGTTTTTTTTCCATTTTTTCTATTTTTTTATCTTCTTTTTTTGTGAGAGATTCGACTTGTTCTGCTTCGCCCGAAGGGCAACGAATAGAGACTTCTCGCTCCCGACCTCCCGGGAGCGCTTCGGGCAAAGATTGAGTAAGTCGAAGCAAGTCCTCTTTTTTTAGTTTGGCAAGCTCTGTTTTAGTCCAAGAGTCTTGTACCAAACTTTCATTTATTAATAGAATAAAACTGTCTTTATTTTTAACAGCAAAAGCAAAATTTTTTATTCCAAGATCAAACGCAGCAATCATTTATTAAAACTAAACAAATTGAAATTGCGCAAAATTTAATTAATAAAAAGAAATGAGTTATCACAGATCCACATATTCAACCTTTAGCAGAGCTTATGTCGGGCGACAACAAAATTATGCAGAACAATTTAATTATGAAGAGCAATTGCGGATTCGCGAAGAACAAATAGAAGAACAACGACAGAATTATGAACAGAGGCGAACCCGCGCGGAAGAAGAGAGGCGAACCCGCGCGGAAGAGGAGAGGCGAATCCGCGAGGAACAACAACAGCGTTATGAACAGAGGCGTGAGGAAGAAGAGAGGCGAATCCGCGAGGAAGGAAAACTGCAGGCCGCTTTCAACGGCCTGACAACACTCGACAAAGCAAGACTTTCGCCCTGGTATCAGAGACTTGTGTTTATAACCGATAAAAACAACAAAGTTGCCGACTTTGTCTACAAACAAATTTCAGAATGTTTAAAAGACGCCGACTCCAACCACGAACTCGCCAACATTTTGTACACGATAACCGACAACGCACATGATACGTGTGATGACAGAGTTGCATTGTCTGTCATATATTTAGGATTGCAACAGTCATTAAACGAATATAAAAAAAGTATTGGGTCCAATCTTCCTTATGTTTATAATTTGTTGATAAATGGATTTTTAACCATCGAACTGTTGTATGAGTTGGCGCGGTACAAGGTGGCCGCCTCTCAGAACATTGATGAAATAGAGGTTTATCTGGGTTACCTGATCAAAACAAAAAAAGTGTTGGAGATCCCGATCAATTTGAATGAGATGGTTTTTCCAGATTTGGCCAACATCTCATCCGACGACGTAGCCGTTGCAGTCGAACGAGTCCAAAAAGTGCGCAACGACTCTCAAACGTGCCATCAGTTTCTCATCCAACAACCCATATGGATCGACATCTTAACAAACAAATTTAAAGACGCAGTCGAAACAATCACAAATACACGAAACGAAAACGACGACTATGTAGAAGCATTAAACACATATACCAAATCCATGGTCGAACTGAGCATTCATTGTTACCGAAGTGAAGCCGCAAGTAGTAACCCCAGAGAGGTCGCTACGCAGAATACACGTCAAGCAGTTGAACATGATATTCAAAATTGAAATTTTAATATTCTAAAATATTAAAAGATAAAGCATGGGCGAAACCAAGTACTGCAACTATACCATGTTTCTACGCGAACATGGTTACAAAATAGTCTCGTCGTTTAACGAGTTTAAAACTACTAAACAAATATCGTACGAGTGTGAAATCGGACATACAACAACACTCGCTCATACTACATTTGCTAATAAAAAAAGTTCGAAAGACCCCAAGGACTTATGCACCCTGTGTTGTAAAAAAGAAGTCGGAAACGATTTTGACCTGAAATACGATACAATATTAAACTTAACCGGTCATCGGATCCTAACAGTGGACGGGCGGAATGTAACGTATAAGTGCGTCACTTGCAATCGAACGCGATCAAGCACTTTTAGCAATCTAAAAAAGGGGTCCCAATTTTGTGGCGCGTGCATCCCAAACAACAAGGCGTCGATGGATGACGTGCTTCAAAGGTTTGAGCAGCTAAAGTTGGACGAAAACGTTCCAAAAGAGTATAAAATCCTAAACTACGTTACTAACAAGGAGGTTACGTTTCGATGTGACAACGATCACGTCTTTAAAATGAGCTATTCCGACTTTAAACGCGGTAGAAGATGTCCTGACTGCGCCGATAGTCGTCGTGCCAAGACAAATTTGGGGCGTTATGGAGTGGCGAACCCATTTGAAAGTGCGGTGGTCAAAGAAAAAATCAAAGAAACGTGTTTGAAAAAATATGGCGAAACACACCATATGAAAGTAGAAGAAATTAGAAAAAAGGCAGAACAAACTAATATGGTTAAAATTGGGGTTAAATATTCTTTCCACACTCCACAATCGTTTGAAAAGATTCGGAAAACGTGTTTATTGCGCTACGGAGTCCAGTTTCCTCTCCAAAGCGAATTTATACAAGCCAAAATTACTCAAAAATGGTTGGAGAAAATTGGGGCCGGGAGACCTATGACCAACCAGAAATATTGGAAACAGTGTATGGTCGACAAGTATGGAGTTGACCACTACTCGAAAAGCAATCACTGTAAAATCGCGTGTTTGGACAAGTATGGAGTGGACCACTACTCGAAGACGGACCGGTTTAAGATTGACTACGCAAATACGTGTTTGGACAAGTATGGAGTGGACCACTACTCGAAGACGGACCGGTTTAAGATTGACTACGCAAATACGTGTTTGGACAAGTATGGAGTGGACCAC
>Ga0105103_10000091_pt1 | contig 44594 bp, 32 predicted proteins | sample PPLLaktember2015_2_FD_79107 | JGI IMG/M metagenome (GOLD analysis project Ga0105103, IMG submission 79107) | Freshwater sediment microbial communities from Prairie Pothole Lake near Jamestown, North Dakota, USA - PPLs Lake P7 Core (6) Depth... | ecosystem: Environmental > Aquatic > Freshwater >...
GGTGTTTGTGTTCAACATCGGCGGATTGCCGCGTGTGAACCTGCTTCCCGTGGCCCTGAGTCTGAGTACGATGATCATCGCGTTGACCATCGGCCGCCTCGGGTTCTTTCACGTGCTGCCGGTAGCGCATGGGTTGCTCTTCCGCAATCTCACCGACGGAGCGGTGGTGATCGATTTCGAGGGACGGATCGTCGATGCCAATCAGAGCGCGTATGCGCTCCTGGGAATGACCAGGGGAAGCAAAGGATCGCCCGCGCGGAATCTTCTGAAGGCCGTCCCGGATGTCGAGCGATTCCTCGACGCACCCGAACGGATCCAGGAAGAGATCGAACTCCGGTCCGCCGAACCGATCTGGGTCTCGCTTGCCTCTGTGCCGCTCGTCGGCCGAAGAGGAACGCCGGTGGGGCGGTTGATCACCGTGCATGACATCACACATCGAAAACTCGTCCAACAAGAGCAGGAACGCCTGCTGGCAGAGCTGCAGGATGCGCTGAACAACGTCCGCACTCTTCAGCATCTGTTGCCGATCTGCGCCAATTGCAAGAAGATCCGGGATGACAAGGGGTATTGGACACAGGTAGAGGCATACGTGATGGAACATACGGACGCCAGGTTCTCCCACGGCGTATGCCCCGAGTGCTTCAAGCTCCTCGCGCCCGGCGAACAGTACCCCGAACCACCAAACGAGTCATGAACATGAGCACTGCGTATGCATTGACGAATCCCCTGTCCGTTCTGCTCGACAAACCCCGCGAACAATTCACGCGCGCCGATCTGCTGAAGGTCATCGAGTCGCAGAAGATCGAGCGTATCGTGTTTCATTACACCGCGCTTGACGGCAAGTATAAGGAACTCAAGATCCCCGTTGCGAGTCGCCTGCAGGCAGAACGGGTTCTCGCCGATGGCGAGCGTGTGGACGGCTCGTCGTTGTTCAAAGGAATGGTCGATACGGCGGTCTCGGACCTGTATGTCGTCCCCGTCTACAAGTCGGCGTTCCTCAATCCGTTCGTCGACGGCAGTCTGGATTTCACCTGCCGTTATCTCACGCGCGACGGCGTGCTCGCATCGTTCGCGCCGGATACCATCCTGCATAATGCGGCGACGCTGTTCCGGAAGAGCACGGGGATGGAACTCCAGGCGTTGGGAGAATTGGAATTTTTCCTCCTCTTTGACCACGAGACACCGCTGTTCGTCCCGAAGAAGCAGCGCGGATACCATGCGTCCGCTCCGTTTCTCAAGTCCGGCACCATCCTCGACGAAATGGTTCGCTACATCGTACAGATCACCGGCAGTGTGAAATATGCGCACAGCGAGGTCGGATCGATCGAGCGCCTGCGCAGCAATCTGGATGAGATCAAGGACAAACAGGGGGAGCAGCTCGAGATCGAATTCCTTCCCGCACCGATCGAGGACGCGGCGGATTATCTCGCACTTGCACGGTGGCTCATCCGCAATGTCGCCTACAAGCACGGTTGCGTCGCAACATTCACGCCGAAGTTGGAGGAAGGAATCGCCGGCAACGGCATGCATATTCACATGGAGGCGGTGAAGGAGGGCAAGAACGTCATGACCACGCCGGACGGGAAGCTTTCCGACACGGCACGGAAGATCATCGGCGGCCTCTGCACGTACGCGGATTCGTTGACCGCGTTCGGAAACACTGTTTCCTCCGCCTACCTGCGTTTGGTACCGAACCAGGAAGCGCCGACGCGCGTTTGTTGGAGCGACATGAACCGAAGCGCGATGATCCGCGTTCCGCTGGGATGGTCGAATCTGAGCGATCTCGCAAAACGGCTCAACCCGCAGCAGATAGAGGCAGTCTCCCAACCCGGCGGAAGGCAGACCGTCGAGCTGCGCAGTCCGGACGGAAGCGCCATCGTGCATCTGCTGCTCGCGGGTATCGCGATGGCGGCGGAATGGGGGATGACGCACGCGGAGTCGACGGAGATCGCGAAGAAGCTCTACGTGACCGGCAATATCTTCCAGGATGAGCAGTTGCTTCATTCACTCACGGCGCTGCCGAAGAGCTGTGTCGAGTCCGCGCGCATCCTGACGGAGAAGAGGGAACTGTATGAGCGCTCCGACGTCTTCCCGGAAAGCATCATCGAATACGTCACGAAGATACTACGGAAGGAGAACGACGAGTTCATGAACCGCACACTCATGGACCTTCCCGCGGACGATCGATTGATGGAAACACGGAAGATCATGCACAAGGACTTGCACAAACACTGAGCCTCAATCCACAATCAATAATCAACAATCCGTAATGCTCTCCTTCTCCTGTCCCATTCCCCTCAACGAGTACCCGCACGTCTCCATGGCGCATGGGGGCGGGGGAACGCTGATGAACGCCCTGATCCAAAAGATGTTCGTCGCGACGTTCGAGGGTGAAACGCTGAAGGCGATGCACGACGGCGCGATCCTTCCTCCGCCAAACGGACAACTGGCCTTTTCGACCGATTCGTACGTCGTCAAGCCACTGTTCTTTCCGGGGGGAGATATCGGGTCGCTCGCGGTGAATGGAACCGTCAACGACGTCGCGATGTGCGGCGCCCGGCCGCTGTATCTTTCCGTTGGCTTCATTCTCGAAGAGGGTCTTTCGATGGAAACCCTCTGGCAGATCGTCCGCTCGATGCGGATCGCCGCGGCGTCAGCGGGCGTGGAGATCGTCACAGGCGATACGAAAGTGGTGGATAAGGGGAAGGGCGACGGCATCTATATCAACACCGCCGGCGTCGGCGTGATTGAACGGAATGTTCAGATCGATCCGCGTTCATGTCGTCCCGGAGACAAGGTTCTCCTCAGCGGACCGATCGCGATGCATGGGATCGCCATCATGTCCAAGCGTGAGGGGCTGGGATTCGATACGGAGATCCAGAGTGATTGTGCGGCACTGAATGGATTGGTCGATGCGTTGCTCGAGAGCGGCACGATGGTGCGCGTCATGCGAGACCCGACCCGGGGGGGCGTGGCCTCCGCCTTGAATGAGATCGCGTCATCGAGCAGACAAGGGATTCGAATCGATGAGGCGGCCATCCTCATCCCGGAGCAAGTGCGCAGCGCGTGTGAGATCCTGGGATTCGATCCGCTGTATGTAGCGAACGAAGGAAAGATGCTTGCGATCGTTGCGCCGGATGACGCTCCCCGCGCACTCGAGGCGATGCGAGCCCATCCGCTTGGACGTGACTCGGCCATCATCGGCGAAGTCGTCGCCGAACATCCCTCGACCGTCGTCATGAAAACCCGCATCGGCGGCACTCGCGTGGTCGACATGATGAGCGGAGAACAGCTTCCCAGAATTTGTTAGGATACTATGCCTCCTCCCTTCTCCTACATCTTCGGTCCCGTTCCTTCCCGGCGTCTCGGCCAATCGCTCGGCGTTGATATCATTCCGTCGAAACTGTGTACGCTTGACTGCGTCTATTGCGAAGTGGGGGCCACCGACAAGCGGGGGCTTGCACGGCGCGAATATTATCCGGTCGAAGAGATCGTTGCCGAAGTCGGCGAAGCCATCCGCCAGTATCCTCACCTCGATCATATCACGATCTCCGGTTCCGGCGAGCCGACCTTGCACTCCGGACTGGGGCGCATCATCCGCGGCATCAAGATGCTCACGGAAGTTCCGGTCGCTGTGTTGACGAACGGCACACTGATGACCGATCCCGAAGTTCGCAGCGACCTTGCGGAAGCGGACATCGTTTCTCCTTCGTTGGATGCGGCGTCGCAGAAGGTCTTCAACGCCGTCGACCGCCCGCATCCCGACCTCCGCATCGAGAAGATCATCGACGGCCTCGCCGCGTTCCGGTCGGAGTTCGCCGGGCAGATCTGGCTTGAGATCCTCTTCGTCCGAGGAATGAACGATAGCAACGAGGAAGTGCTGCGACTCAAGCAAGCCATCGAACGCATCTCTCCCGACCGCATACAACTCAACACGGTCGTCCGCCCTCCGGCCGAACCGACCGCGCTTCCCGTGACGGAACGTCGTCTGAAGGAGATCTGTGCACTGCTCGGCGGGAATTGCGAGGTCATAGGCGTCTATCATGAGAAGACCGTGACGGCGGAACAGCGCGTAGATGCGGAGCGTGTGGTCGCATTGTTGCGGAGGCGGGGGATGCGTCTTGAGGAAATGGCCGATGCCCTTGAGATGCATCGCGCCGACGTTGCCCGACTCCTCACCGAGCTTGTCGCGCACGGAACGGTGGTGAAGCAGGTCTACGAAGGTGAGACCTTCTTCCAGGCACGCGACACAGAATAGCTGTTCCTTCTCCCCCGTCCTCGAAATCCTCGAAATTTTCGCAGATTCAAAGAACCACTCGAATTTCTCTCAGAAATGCGAATCTCGCTGAGGTACGAGATAACATTTCGCCGAAATCATGCCGATATTGACTACCCGAAATGGAACACTTCTTGCGTGATGTGAACCTCGGCATTGTGCCCCAACCTTGAATACCTGAGTGTTTCGCTATTCCTTCAATCATCTCTAGAGACCATGATCATGTCAGAGACCAACAATAGTCGCAGCATGGTGACGATCGACGGCAACGAGGCGGCTGCATACGTCGCCCACAAGCTGAACGAAGTGATCGCCATCTATCCCATCACGCCGTCGTCCAACATGGGCGAATGGGCGGATGAATGGTCCGCGCTCGGGCGGAAGAACATCTGGGGCACAGTGCCTTCAGTTGTCGAGATGCAAAGCGAAGGCGGCGCCGCCGGCGCGGTCCACGGTGCGCTCCAGACCGGCGCGCTCTCGTGCACGTTCACGGCGTCGCAGGGATTGTTGTTGATGATCCCCAACATGTTCAAGATCGCCGGTGAACTCACACCGACCGTCTTCCACATCGCGGCCCGTACAGTGGCGACGCATGCCCTCTCCATCTTCGGCGATCACAGCGATGTGATGTCGACCCGGTCCACGGGATGGGCGATGCTTTCCTCGAACAGCGTGCAAGAGGTGATGGACTTCGCCTGCATCTCGCAGGCGGCGACGCTCGAAGCACGCGTGCCGTTCATCCACTTCTTCGACGGCTTCCGGACCTCGCATGAGGTGATGAAGATCGAGCAGTTGTCCGACGCCGACCTTGCTGCCATGATCGACGATGCACTCATTCAGAAGCATCGTGAACGTGCGCTTTCTCCCGAGCACCCGGTGTTGCGCGGGACCGCGCAGAACCCCGACGTCTTCTTCCAGGCGCGGGAGGCTGCGAACGTGTTCTACACCGCGGTTCCGGGGATCGTCGAGCGTGCAATGCAGAAGTTCGCAAAGCTCGTCGGCCGGGAATATCAGCTGTTCCAGTACGTCGGTCCGAAGGATGCCGAACGTGTCATCATCATGATGGGCTCGGGCTCCGAGACCGCACACGAGACCGTCGAGCATCTGAACGAACAAGGGGAAAAGGTTGGATTGTTGAAGGTTCGTCTCTATCGCCCCTTCTCCATCGAGCATTTCCTGAAAGCCCTCCCCGCGACGGTCAAGTCGATCGCGGTACTCGACCGCACGAAGGAATACGGCGCCACCGGCGAGCCCCTCTATCTGGATGTCGTGAATGCGTTCGTCGAAGCCCAGACGGCCGGCACGATGCCGATGAAGACGATGCCGAAGATCGTCGGCGGACGATATGGATTGTCGTCGAAGGAATTCACGCCGTCGATGGTCAAGGCGGTGTTCGACGAACTCGGAAAGACCGTACCGAAGAATCACTTCACCGTCGGCATCGACGACGATGTGACGCACACCTCGCTGCCGTACGATCCGACATACAGCGTCGAGAAACCGGACGTCGTTCGCGCCCTGTTCTACGGTCTCGGGGCAGACGGCACGGTCGGCGCCAACAAGAACTCCATCAAGATCATCGGTGAGGACACGCCGAACCACGCTCAAGGGTACTTTGTCTACGACTCCAAGAAGTCCGGTTCGACGACGACCTCCCACCTCCGGTTCGGTCCTCGGCCGATCCGGTCCATCTATCTCATCAACCAGGCCAGCTTCATCGCATGCCATCAATGGTTCTTCCTCGAGAAGCTTGACGTTCTCGAGACGGCGGCCCAGGGTGGGGTGTTCCTGTTGAATTCGCTTTACGGTCCCGATGACGTGTGGAACCATCTGCCGAAGCATATCCAGAAGTCCATCATCGACAAGAAGCTGAAGCTGTATGTGATCGATGCATACGAAGTCGCCAAAAAGACCGGCATGGGCGCGCGCATCAACACCATCATGCAGACCTGCTTCTTCGCCATCTCCGGCGTTCTGCCCAAGGACGAGGCGATCGCGGCGATCAAGAACGCGATCAAGAAGACGTACAGCAAGAAGGGAGAAGCGGTCGTCCAGCAGAATTACCAGGCGGTCGATCAGACGTTGGCGAACCTGTTCGAAGTGAAGGTCCCCGGCAGTGTCACGAGCACCATCGAAATGCCGCCGGTCGTTTCCGCAAAGGCGCCGAAGTTCATTCAGGATGTGACCGCTCGCATCATCGCGGGCAAGGGAGACAGCCTGCCGGTCAGCGCAATGCCGATCGACGGCACATTCCCCGTCGCGAGTGCCCAATGGGAAAAGCGGAACATCGCGCTCGAAATTCCCGTGTGGGAATCGGACATCTGCATCCAATGCAATAAGTGCGTGCTCGTGTGTCCCCATGCGGCGATCCGAGCGAAGGTGTTCGAGCCGAACGCGCTGGCGAACGCGCCGGAGACCTTCAAGACCGTCGACTTCAAGGGGGGCGAGTACAAGGGAATGAAGTACACGATCCAGGTGGCGCCGGAGGATTGCACCGGCTGCAGCCTCTGCGTCGAGGTCTGCCCCGCAAAGAGCAAGAAGGAAGTGAAGGTGAAGGCGATCAACATGAAGCCCCAGCCTCCCATCCGCGAAACCGAGCGGGCGAACTACGAGTTCTTCCTCGGCATTCCCGAGGTCGATCGCCGCACGGTGAAGGTCGATACGGTGAAGGGATCGCAATTCCTCCGTCCGCTGTTCGAATACTCGGGAGCCTGCTCCGGCTGCGGAGAAACACCCTACGTGAAACTCGTCAGCCAACTCTTCGGCGATCGGGCGATCGTCGCCAATGCGACGGGATGTTCCTCCATCTATGGCGGCAACCTCCCGACAACCCCATGGGCGGTCGATGCCAATGGACGCGGTCCGGCATGGTCGAACTCGCTGTTCGAGGACAATGCGGAATTCGGCTTCGGCATGCGCCTCACGGTCGACAAGCTGAACGAGATGGGGCGGGAACTGGTGCAGAAGATGGCGAACGAGATCGGCGGCGACCTTGCCGACGCCATTCTCAAGGCCGACCAGAAGGACGAAGCGGGAATCTATGAGCAGCGTGAACGCGTTGCATTGCTGAAGAAGAAGCTCGGTGCAATGAACACCCCCGAGGCAAAACGCCTGCTCAGCATTGCCGAGCACCTCGTGAAGCGGAGCATCTGGATCATGGGCGGCGACGGATGGGCGTACGACATCGGCTACGGCGGACTGGACCACGTTCTCGCGTCGGGCAAGAATGTCAACATCCTTGTCCTCGATACGGAGGTCTATTCGAACACCGGCGGCCAGATGTCGAAAGCCACGTCGCGTGCGGCGGTGGCGAAGTTCGCGGCGGCCGGCAAGCCGACGGCAAAGAAGGACCTCGCACTGATGGCGATGATGTACAACAACGTCTATGTCGCCCGCGTGGCGATGGGCTCCAGCGACGCGCAAACGGTGCGCGCGTTCATCGAAGCGGAAGCGTACGACGGCCCATCCATCGTGATCGCATACTCGCACTGCATTGCGCACGGTATCGACATGGCGCGCGGCATGACCAACCAGAAGATCGCCGTCGAGACCGGCTACTGGCCCCTCTTCCGGTACAACCCCGAACTCCTGAAAGAAGGGAAGAACCCCTTCAAACTGGATTCGAAGGACCCGAAGGGTTCGATCGCCGACTTCACGTCGCTCGAAACCCGCTTTAACGTGCTCACGAAATCGCATCCGGAACGGGCACGCGAGCTTCTGAAACAGGCGCAGGAGGACATCAAAGTCCGCTGGGCAATGTATACCCAGCTGGCCCATGAAGAGACCGACGGCGCCAAACCAACAGCGACCACGACGAACTAGTCACCGCGGAGGACGGATTCCATGGATTTCTCAACGACATATCTTGGCTTGAAACTGAAGAACCCTGTGGTCGCGTCGGCGAGCCCGCTGTCCAAGTCGCTCGATTCGATCCGCAGGATGGAAGATGCGGGCATCTCCGCGGTCGTCATGTATTCGCTGTTCGAGGAACAGCTGACGCATGAAGCCGAGGCGCTTGAGCACTACCGCTCGTATGGAACGGAAAGCTTCGCCGAAGCGTTATCGTACTTTCCGGACGCCGGCGAATACAATCTGGGTCCGGATGAGTACCTGGATCTCATCACGAAGGCGAAAAAGGCCGTCAATATCCCGATCATCGCCAGCCTGAACGGCGTGACCGACGGCGGCTGGATCGACCATGCGAAGAAGATGGAACAGGCGGGAGCCGATGCCATCGAGCTCAACGTCTATTACATCCCGACGCAAGGCGGCTTGGCGGGCGGCGACGTGGAACTCCGGTACATTGAGATCCTGCGGCATGTCCGCAAGGCGGTGAAGATCCCCGTTGCGATGAAGCTCAGTCCGTTCTTCAGCTCGCTCGCCAATGTGGCCGAACGGCTGGTGAAGGAAGGCGCCGACGGACTCGTGCTCTTCAACCGGTTCTATCAGCCCGACATCGACCTCGATGAACTCGACGTGAAACCCGGCGTGACGCTGAGCGACTCCAACGACAACCGCCTGCCGATGCGTTGGATCGGCATCCTGCGCGGAACCGTGAAGGCGAGCCTGGCGGCGTCGAGCGGCATCCATTCACACGAGGATGTGTTGAAGCTGACGATGGTCGGCGCCGACGTGACGATGATGTGCTCCGCGCTGCTGATGCACGGACCGCAACATGCGACGAAAGTGCTGAAGGGCCTGGAGAAGTGGATGATGGAACATGAATACGTTTCCATCGAACAGATGAAGGGAAGCATGAGCCACAAGTCCCTCGCCAATCCGTCGGCGTATGAACGTGCGAACTACATGAAAGCATTGAATCGGTTTCAGGTGTTGGTCTAAGCCGTGTGACGTTGGTTGAGGCGAAAGGGCGGAATGGTGCGGAAAAAACAGACGCAGAAACGAACTCCCAAGAAGGATCTCCTTCGGGCGCTCAATGCGAACCTGACGGCGATCGAGCAGACACCGTTCGTCCGTTCGATGGCGGATGGGAAGGAGTTCGTGTGCTCCGTCTGTGACCAACCCGTCAAACCGTGCGAATCCGATCCCACAGCCGTCTGCGGCCACATGGTTCGCGAAGGGACGGAGTCCTGGTTGTTGGAACAGTCTCTTCAGCACCCGGAGGAACGAACGCCGGGCATCTGCATCGCCTGCGGCGGACGCATCGCCCCCGCCCACCTCAAGAAAGATCCCACAGCGGAACTCTGTTCTTCTTGTACTGCCAAAGCCGAGCGGGTCCGGGCTGCCCATTCCTAGGGTACGCCCGGCCGGTATCGGTTCTTCCCGCTTCGGTTCGTCTCCGCTGCCGGACCCGCAACGCCGCGCGTTGCTTTACGGTCCAAAACTCTGTATACTCAAGCGCAATCCGTTTCCCCACATCCGTTCTCACCGAAGAACTCCCCACAACGGAGGATTCCATGATTCGCAAGCAAGAAGCACTCGATTACCATTCGATTGGACGTCGCGGAAAGATCGAGGTTATTTCTTCCAAGCCTTGTCAGACCCAGCGCGATCTCTCGCTCGCCTACACACCGGGTGTCGCGGAACCGTGTCGCGAGATCGAAGCGAATCCCGAAGATGCCTACCGCTATACCGCCAAAGGAAATCTGGTCGCGGTTGTCTCGAACGGGACGGCGGTCCTCGGTTTGGGCGACATCGGTGCGCTGGCCGGCAAGCCGGTAATGGAAGGAAAAGGCGTGCTCTTCAAGCGGTTCGCCGACATCGACGTCTTCGACATTGAGCTGAATTCGCATAATCAGGACGAGATCGTCCGCGCGGTCCAGATGCTTGAGCCAACCTTCGGCGGCATCAACCTGGAAGATATCAAAGCGCCGGAGTGCTTCTATATTGAAGAGAAGCTGAAGGCGACGATGAGCATCCCGGTGTTCCACGACGACCAGCATGGCACGGCCATCATCAGCGGTGCAGCGCTCGTCAATGCGTGCGAACTGACCGGCAAGAAGATCGGCGAGGTGCGCGTGGTGTTCAGCGGCGCTGGCGCGGCTGGCATCGCATGCGCGAAGTTGTACGAGAAACTCGGCGTGAAACGGGAGAACATGCTCCTCGTGGATACCAAGGGAGTCGTCTACAAGGGACGCACCGAGGGGATGAACCCGTACAAGGAATACTTCGCGGTCGATACGAAGGCCCGAACGCTCGCCGACGCAATGAAGGGTGCCGACGTGTTCTGCGGCGTTTCCGTCAAGGATATCGTCACGCCCGAAATGATCAAGTCGATGGCCGCCAAGCCGGTCGTGTTTGCAATGGCGAATCCCGATCCCGAGATCACCTACGAACTGGCGACCTCGACGCGGAACGACATCATCATGGCGACCGGTCGGTCCGATTTCCCGAATCAGGTCAACAACGTGCTCGGATTCCCGTTCATCTTCCGCGGCGCCCTGGATGTGCGTGCGACGAGCATCAACGATGAAATGAAGATCGCTGCATCGCATGCGCTTGCAACGCTGGCGAAAGAGGATGTCCCCGATTCTGTGCTCAAAGCGTACAACGTGAAAAGCATGGGCTTTGGGAAAGAGTACATCATTCCGAAGCCATTCGACCCCCGCGTCCTCTTCTGGGAAGCGACTGCGGTGGCGAAGGCGGCGATGGAAACCGGCGTCGCAAAACAGCCGATCAAGGACTTCGAGGTGTACCGCGATCAGCTGGAAGCGCGACTCGGCAAGTCGCGTGAGGTCATGCGGGTGTTCGTCCACAAGGCGAAGAGCCAGCCGAAGCGGATCGTGTTCCCGGAAGGGGAAGAGGACAAGATCCTCCATGCGGCGGAGATCCTGGTGGACGAGAAGATCGCCGAACCGATCCTCATCGGCAGCAAGCAGGTGATCAATGAGCGGATCAAGACGCTCGGCATCGACCCGGAAGGAATGCACATCGTCGACCCGACCGAGTCGCTCCGCTACGACGAATACACCACGACGCTCTACAATATGCGGAAGCGGAAGGGTGCCACGCCGCAATCGGCGAAGCAGCACATGAAGAACCGCAATGTCTTCGGCATGATGATGGTTGAGATGGACGATGCAGACGGCCTCATCTCCGGGATGACGCAGCATTATCCCGAAACGATCCGTCCGGCACTGCAGATCATCGGCACGCGGGAAGGCGTGAAGCGCGTGTGCGGCATGTACATGCTTATCTTCAAGAACCGCACGGTGTTCATCGCCGATGCCACGGTCAACATCGATCCGTCGGCGGAGGATCTGGCGGACATCGCGCTGCTGACGGCGGAGAAGGTCCGGTATCTTAACATCGAGCCGAAGGTCGCGATGCTCTCCTTCAGCAACTTCGGAAGCACGCCGCATCCGTTGTCGGAGAAAGTGAAGCGCGCGGTGGCGATCATCAAAGCCAAGGCGCCGAGCCTGACGGTCGACGGCGAGATGATGGCGGACACGGCGACGAGCCCCGATATCGTGGCGGAATTCTATCCGTTCACGGACATCAAGGGGGATGCGAACGTGCTGATCTGCCCGGACCTCACATCGGCGAACATCGCGTACAAGTTGTTGGCGAAGCTCGGCGGCGCGACGGCGATCGGACCCATCCTCCTCGGCATTCGTCGGCCGGTGTATCTGCTCGGTCCCGGCGTGGATGTCAACGAGATCGTCAACGCGACGGCGATGGCGGTGGTTGAAGCCCAACGCATCTCCGAAGGAATGCCGGCCCGTCCGGAGGAAGTGCTGGTCGGGTCGAAGTCAGCCGTGAAGGCGTGACCAACGGACGCTTGAGCATGCTCTGCGGACGTCTCATCCGCAGAGCATATTGCTGTAGGAGAGACAACGGCGGGGATCGTGCAGAAGGAGCGCGATTCCCGCTCTGCGTCTTGGTCAGGCACTCTGCTTACCGCTTTCAAGAATCAATCCCCCCATTTTCCCAAAACTGCCAATATTTCGCAAAAACCGGCGTTTCAATCGCGTGATTTTGCCCGCAAACTCTCACTTGCGTGGCACGTATCTTGAGCCGGCGACAGCATTCCATCATGTGCGACTGATTTGCTGAGGAGATCATGATCCGAGGAACCATCGTTGTTGCACAGGATATCTGCAAAGCCTGTGAACTCTGCATCGCAGCCTGTCCGCAAGATTGCCTCGAACTCTCACCCAACCTGAATATCAAGGGGTATCATTACGTCCAACTGAAGAACGATACCTGCACCGGTTGTGTGAACTGCGCGATCGTCTGTCCGGACAGCGCCATCACCGTCTATCGCCAGGCGAAAAAGCCGAAGGCCGCCTGAGTACTTCATCCACCGATTTTCGAAACCGATCATCACCCCATGGGAAATACCAACGGTAATCCTGATGTCAGACTGATGAAGGGAAACGAAGCCCTCGCCGAAGCCGCGCTTCGCGCCGGCATGAAGGCTTACTTCGGCTATCCCATCACGCCTCAGTCTGAAGTGCTCGAATATCTCACCGCGCACGCTCCCGAACATCCGGAGGTCGTCATCCTCCAAGCGGAGAGCGAAGTCGCGGCCATCAACATGATCTACGGCGCGTCCGGCGCCGGTGCCCGCGTCATGATCACTTCCTCAAGTCCCGGCATCAGCCTGATGATGGAAGGGATCTCCTATATGGCCTCGGCGCAACTGCCGGCGCTCATCGTGAACGTCCAACGCGGCGGTCCCGGTCTCGGCACCATCCAGCCGTCGCAAGGGGACTACTTCCAGGCCGTCAAAGGGGGCGGTCACGGCGACTACCGGCTCATCGTTCTTGCGCCTGCCTCCGTTCAGGAAATGGTCGATCACGTGTTCGAAGGCTTTCGCCTGAGCGAGAAGTACCGCAATCCGGCGATGATCCTTGCCGACGGCGCGCTCGGCCAGATGATGGAAAAGGTCGTGCTTCCTCCGGCCGGCTCGCTGGCTCCGCCGGACTTCGCCTGGGCAACGAGCGGCAAGTCAGCAACACGCGATCGCAACGTCGTCACGTCGCTTTTCATTCAGCCGGAACGCATGGAGCAGATCAATCTTGCGCTGCAAGCGAAGTATCGAACCATCGAAGAAGCGGAAGTCCGGTGCGAATCGATCGGCATGGACGATGCGGATGTCGCCCTTGTCGCCTTTGGCCTGACCTCCCGCATCTGCCAGAAGACGATGGAGCTCGCACGAGCGAAGGGGATCAAGGTGGGACTCATCCGTCCGATCACGCTGTTCCCCTTCCCCTACACGGTCGTGAGATCGTATGTCGATCGTGTCGAGGCATTCCTCACGGTTGAGATGAATGCCGGACAGATGGTGGAGGATGTTCGTTTGGCTGTGGAAGGAGATCGGCCCGTGCACTTCACCGGTCGCATGGGAGGAATGATCCCGACGCCGGAAGAGATCCTGGCGAAGGTCGAAACGATCGTTCATCAACCGGCCAAGGCCTGACGGAAGGAGCGAGGACCATGGAGAACACGATGATCCCTGAAGGCATGGAAGTCGTTTACAAGAAGCCGCAAACCCTGACCGACACGCCCATGCACTACTGTCCGGGTTGCGGACATGGCGTCATTCACAAGATCCTCATGGAAGTCATCGACGAGATGGGCATTCAGAGCGAGACCATCGGCATTGCGCCGGTCGGATGCTCGGTGTTCGCGTATGACTACATGAATGTGGATATGCAGGAAGCCGCCCACGGACGCGCAAGCGCGGTGGCGACGGGCGTTAAACGCGTGCGTCCCCACAAGTTCGTCTACTCCTATCAAGGCGACGGCGATCTTGCGGCGATCGGCACGGGTGAGACCATCCACACGGTCAACCGGGGCGAGAACATTCTGATGCTGTTCGTGAACAACGGCATCTACGGTATGACCGGCGGCCAGATGGCGCCGACCTCGCTGCTTGGGATGAAGACCTCGACATCGCCGTTCGGACGCGAGGCCAGCACGATGGGGTATCCGCTCAAGATCACGGAACTCGTCGCACAACTTCCAGGCGCGTACTACGTCACACGTCAATCGGTCCACACGACGGCGAACGTGCGCAAGCTGAAGAAGGCGATCGAAGCTTCCTTCCGCTATCAGAAAGAGAAGAAGGGAACGTGCTTCATCGAGGTCGTTTCAAATTGTCCGTCCGGGTGGAAGATGACGCCGATCGAGGCGAACGAGTGGCTCGAGAAGAACATGTTCCCCTACTATCCCCTCGGCGACCTGAAGGCGCCGAAGTAGACATTCGCGAGTGCGAGGATGACCATGATACAATCGCAAGAGATCATCATTGCCGGGTTCGGCGGCCAGGGAGTGCTCTCCATGGGCCAGCTGATCGCCTACGCGGCGATGAAGGAAGGCAAAGAAGTGAGCTGGATGCCGTCGTACGGTCCCGAGATGCGCGGCGGCACGGCGAACTGCATCGTTATCGTGTCGGAGAACCGCATCAGCTCTCCGATCCTGACACGGTTCGACACGGCGATCGTGCTGAATCAACCGTCCATGGACAAGTTCCTGCCGGCTGTCAAACCGGGGGGCTTGCTGATCTATGAACGGTCCACGATCATCCATGTGCCGCAGCGGAACGATATCGAAGTGATGGGACTGTTCGGCCTTGAAGAGGCACAGAAGCTCTCGAGCAAGCAGGTGGCGAACGTGGTCCTGCTCGGAGCGTTCCTCGACCGAAGACCTATCGTGAAGCCGGAGACCGTCATCCAGGCGTTGCGCAACGTACTGCCGGCGCATCGTCAGCATCTGGTGCCGGTGAACGAAAAGGCGCTCGCACGCGGGAAGGAACTGGCGCTCGAAGTGACCGGCGCGGTTGCGTAGGCTGGAATTCGTTGTTCGTGCAGAAGACTCTATGGGAGAGAAGAACATGGCAGAACACATTGAATGCTCGCACGCATGTCGCAACACCTGCGGCCTGTTGAATGAAGCCATCCGGCGGGAGAGCGAGATGGTGAAGGTGTACGAGACGATGATGAGCGATTGCGACTATCCGGACGTCCAGGCATTTGTGCGGGAAGTGCTGGAAGAACGGAGCCGCACCGTCATCCGCATGATGCAGAAGCTGAACGAACTCCGCGCGCGCGGACAGATCCTCGACGGAGTGATCTCGAGCTACAATCCCTCCATCTAGCGACCGGCAGAAGACCGACGTTCACGTTCTTCCGTTTCAATCAAAGGGTTCTTCGTATGATCTTCGGCATCCTCAAAGAGAATTTCGTTTCCGAACGACGCATCGTCTTGACGCCCCCCGCGGTGCAGTCGCTCACCTCGGCGGGCCATCAGGTCTACATCGAACGGGATGCGGGAGCGCTCAGCCACTTCCCGGACGAGGAGTTCCGCAAAGCGGGGGGAACCATCGCCTACAGCGCCGATGAAGCACTGCATCGCGCCGACACGGTCCTCAAGATCGCACCGCCGAGCGACGCGGAACTCGGCGCCCTCAACGAAGGACAATCACTCTTTTCCGTGCTCCACCTTGCGATCGCCAAGCGGCAGACACTCGACAGGCTCCTGGAAAAGAAGATCTCCGCCGTCGCGCTGGAACTCATCGAAAACGCGCATGGTGACCAGACACTGTTGCAGGTCATGAGCGATATCGCGGGACAGATCTCGATCCACGTCGCCGCACAGTACCTGCAGGCTGAATCGGGGGGACGAGGTGTTCTGCTCGGGAGTCTTCCGGGGATTCCCGCGGCGACGGTCGTCATTCTTGGCGCGGGCGTCGTCGGCCGGACGGCGACCCGGGTCGCCCTTGGGCTCGGCGCGCGCGTCGTGGTGCTCGACCGCGACCTCCGACGATTGCGTGAGCTGGAGGAGCTATTCCAGTGGCGGGTCACGACGGCGATCGCCGACCGCTACTATGTTGAACGCGCGGTCGCAGAAGCCGACGTACTCATCGGCGCGGTCCTGATCAAAGGCGGAGAGAAGACACCTCACGTGGTGACGGAAGCGATGGTGAAGCAGATGAAACCGGGTTCAGTCATCGTAGACGTTTCGATCGATCAGGGAGGGTGCATCGAGACCAGTCGTCCCACCACGTTGAACGATCCGGTATTCATGGCGCATGGCGTCATTCATTACTGCGTACCGAACATTCCCGCGGCGGTTGCGCGCACCGCATCCGTCGGACTTTCCAACACGTTGCTGCCGTTCCTCCACGAGATCGGCTCGCAAGGAGCTCCGGCGGCATTTTACGCAGACAACGGCCTCGCACGCGGTGTGTGCACGTTCGGAGGCCGGTGTACGAATCGCGCAGCCGGACGCGTCTTCGGTGTCGAAACGACAGACCTTCAACCACTTCTGAAGTGAGCAGTTCTGAACCGAACGGAATGAATTCCCCATGGCCTGGATCGACCAATATCGTTCAAAGTGTGTGACCGCCGATGAGGCGATGGAATCGCTGAAGCCGAATGACCGCATCTTTTTAAGCGGAAACGCGGCGACGCCGTTGCTGTTGATGCGTGCGCTGGCGAAACGCGCCGCGGGTCTCTCGAATATCGAGGTCAACCATGTGTTGCTCCTCGGTGAGGATCCGCTCTCGAAACCGGGCATGGAGAAGCACTTCCGCCACAACTCGCTCTTTGTCGGACCAGCAGACCGCGCCGCCATCGCGGCGGGGACATCCGACTACGTCCCGGTCCACCTGTCGAACATCCCTTCTCTGTTCCGCGAAGGGCAATTGCCGCTGGATGTCGCCATCATCCATTGCTCGCCGCCGGACGATCATGGATTCATGAGCTACGGTGTGGAGTGTGCAGCTTCGAAATCAGCGGCGGAAAATGCGAAGCTTGTGATCGTGCAGGTCAACGAGCAGATGCCGCGAACGCTCGGCGACGTGTTTATTCACGTGTCGCGTGTGCACAAGGTCGTGGAATGCTCCGAACTGTTGCTCGAATTACCCCCGGCGAATTCGTCGGAGGTGGAAGGAAGGATTGCGGATCACATCGCACCGCTCATTGCTGATGGCGCGACGATGCAGATGGGGATCGGCGGTATCCCGGATGCGGTGCTTGCGCGCCTCGAGGGGAAGCACCATATTGGCATCCACACCGAAATGGTCTCCGACGGCGTCGTGAAGGCGATCGACAAGGGCATCATCACGAATCAGAAGAAGACGCTGCATCCGGGCAAGGTCGTCGCGACGTTCATCATGGGATCCCGAGACCTCTATAAGTACGTGCACAACAATCCGCTCTTCGAACTGCATCCGTGCGATTACACCAACAATCCGTTCATCGTTTCGCAGAATGCGAATATGGTCGCCATCAACTCCTGTATCGAGGTCGATATCACCGGTCAGGTATGTTCGGATTCCATCGGGACGAAGATCTACAGCGGATTCGGCGGGCAGGTGGATTTCATCCGAGGCGCATCCTATTCGAAGAACGGCAAGCCCATCATCGCCCTCCCCGCCACGACGAAGAATGGCACGGTCTCACGCATCGTTCCGTTCCTCAAGCAGGGAGCCGGCGTCGTCACCACGCGCGCCGACGTCCATTACATCGTGACCGAGTTCGGCGTCGCGTATCTTCACGGGAAGAACCTTCGCCAGCGCGCCGAAGCGTTGATCGCGATCGCCGACCCGAAATTCCATTCGGAGTTGGAGGAGCGGTTGCGGACCGCCACGTTGAAGTAGGCCGCTGACCTGGCGACAAAGCTGGTTCTAGTAAATGCGGGCTGTCCTCTCGCAGGGGGGGGACAGCCCTTCCTCTTGCACGTAATCCCAAGAATGCGCGAAATATTGCTGGTTTTGGGATTTTGTTGATTATTTCAACAGCGAATTCCACCACACTCCTACCAATTCTGGCCAAATTTCACCATCATCGTTGGTACATGATTTGCGTTTCGTGAAGCGCTTTCCATTCATTCGAAGAACGTTCATCAACCCTGCGCTCCAATGAACAATCGCTTCCGGCTCCTGCTGTTGATCACTCTCCCCGCCGCCGTCAGCTTCCTGACCGCAGACCTCTCCGCGCAAGTGAACGACGATTGTCTTGCGTGCCATGAGGATAATTCGCTGACGATGGAGAAGAACGGCAAGACCCTCTCCCTCTTCGTTGACAAGAATGGATTCAAGAGATCCCCGCATGCAAAGCTCGTCTGCACGGCCTGCCACGTCGGATTCGACAAGGACAACGTTCCCCACAAGGAGAAGATCGAGCCCGTCAATTGCCAGTCGTGCCACACCGACGCTCCTGTGAAACACCGGTTCCATGCAAGCATGATGAAGGCGAATCGGGGAGATCCATCGCTCAACGCCTCCTGCAAACAGTGTCATGGAACGCATTCCATCACGCATCTCGAGGCGGGCGAAGGGATCTATTCTGCAGTTAACCAGATCACGACCTGCGGAAAATGCCACGCGGCAGCAAAGGAGTCATTCAGCCGCTCCGCACACGGAGTCGCGCTGAAGGCCGGTGTCGTCGGCGCCCCGGATTGCATCACCTGTCACCAGCAGTCCCTGACGTTTGGTCCCGGTGCGGATTCGCTTCAGGTCAAGCAGGCGCAAACGCAGGTCTGCATGAATTGCCATCGCGACGATCCGAACGTGCGTTCGCGCGTCGCTCCCTCCGCAGGCTTCATCGCGTCATATGACGAAAGTGTCCACGCCTCTGCCTTGGCCGGGGGCAATGCGCGCGCGGCGAACTGTGTCAACTGCCATGGCGGACACGACGTCGTGAAAACGGCGGACCCCGCATCGCACGTCAACCGAAATCGCATTGCGGAAACGTGCGGAGCATGTCACTCGCCTGAGGAGGAAGCGTTTAGGGGAAGCATCCACGGCGTCGCGGTATCCAAGGGAGTGATGGCGTCTCCGACATGCACGGGATGTCATGGAGAACACAAGATCCTCGGCCGCTCCAATCCCAATGCCCCCATCGCACCCACGAATGTCTCGAGCCAGGTCTGCGCGCCGTGTCATTCATCCGTGCGTTTGTCGGAGAAGTACGGCCTTGCCGCAGATCGGTTCCGGAGCTTTGAGGATAGTTTCCACGGTCTGGCCGGCCGTCACGGTTCGGTCGAGGTCGCGAATTGTGCGAGTTGTCACGGGTCTCACGATATCAAGCCTTCCACGGATCCCAGTTCACGCGTGCACAAGGATAATCTCATCGCGAATTGCGGAACGTGTCATCCCGGCGCCAATGAGAACTTCACAAAGGGAACGGTCCACGTCATCGCGTCGGAGGGACAAGACGACGTGCTGTACTTCGTCGCGACGGCGTACATCATTCTCATCATCGCGATCGTCGGCGGGATGGTGGTACACAACATCCTCGACTTCATCACGAAGTCGAAACGGATCCTGCGCGAACGTCGCGATCCGGTGTCGCACGAGCCGAAGCCGCATCGGCTCTACGTCCGCATGACGTTGAATGAGCGGCTCCAGCATGGAACGCTCGTCATCAGCTTCATCACGCTCGTGCTCACGGGATTCGCGCTCCGGTTCCCCGATGCCTGGTGGGTTGTTCCGTTCCGCGACTATGTGCCGGGGGCATTCGAACTCCGCGGACTTCTGCACCGCATCGCTGCCGTGGTGATGGTCCTCGCCAGTCTCTATCACACCTACTACTTGTTCTTCGTCCCGCGCGGCAAGCAGCTCCTCCGGGACCTCCTCCCGGTGTGGAAAGACCTGACCGACGCCATCGGCGTGATGAAGTACAACCTTGGCCTGTCGAAGGTCAAGCCGAAGTTCGACCGATTCAGCTACATCGAGAAAGCCGAATATTGGGCGCTCGTGTGGGGGACCGTCGTCATGGGCGTGACGGGTGTGATCCTGTGGTTCGACAACTACTTCCTGGGCATCCTGACGAAACTGGGGTGGGATGTCGCCCGCACCGTGCATTACTACGAGGCATGGCTTGCCACGCTGGCCATCATCGTGTGGCACTTCTATTTCGTCATCTTCAATCCAGATGTATATCCCATCAATCTTGCATTCTGGAAAGGAACGTTGACGCACCAGGAAATGGAGGAGGAGCATCCGCTTGAGCTGGAACGCTTGGAGGCGGAACACGAAGAAATGATCGAGGTGCACGAAGGAAGGAAGAACGACCGCGGTGAGGAGCAGGATTCGAACGCAAGCGAACAATCCAACAACGAGGGCCGGTGATCGGGCCCGCATCGAAGAGGATACGCCGTGAAACGCCGATTCCCGACCGTATTCTATAATGTGACGACGCTGACCGGCGTCACGGTCGCGCTGATCAGCTTCGGCTTGATCGTGTTTCTGACCGTCCTGGACCTGCTGGCCGGCGAGCAGAAGCCGTATATGGGCATTCTCACCTTCATCATCCTGCCAGCGATCATGTTGGCCGGGATCGCGTTGGTATTCATCGGCGCATGGCGGACGCATCGGCTGGAGAAGGCGGGTACGCCGCATGAGATGCATCTCCCGACGATCGATCTGAACGATTCGCGTCAGCGCCGTGCGTTCGTCTTCATCGCCGTCTCGGGATTCCTTTTCCTCGTCTTCACCGCGTTCGGCAGTTATAAGGCGTACGAGTACACCGACTCGGATCAATTCTGCGGCGAGATGTGCCACTCTGTGATGCATCCGGAATACACGGCGTATCAGAATTCCCCCCATGCGCGCGTCGGCTGCGTGAAATGCCACATCGGTTCGGGTGCCGGGCCATTCGTGCAATCGAAACTGTCGGGAGCGTACCAGGTCTATTCCGTTCTCTTTGATAAGTATGCTCGTCCGATCGCGACGCCCATTGAGAACCTCCGCCCGGCGCAGCAGACCTGCGAACAGTGCCATTGGCCGCGGAACTTCTTCAGCGAGAAGCGTGAAGCGCATGTCTATTACTTGAGCGACGAACAGAACACCCCGTGGCACCTCGACATGCTCATCCGGGTCGGCGGCGGCAACGACGAGACGCGCGAGACGGACGGCATCCACTGGCACATGAACATCGCCAACGAGATCACCTACGTTGCCATCGATCGTCAGCGGCAATCGATTCCCTGGGTTCACATGAAGAGCCGGGACGGGAAGGTCGAACGCACCTATCGAACGACGGACAGCACGGTCACGGACGAGCAGCTTGCGCATCATGAGAAGCGCGCAATGGATTGCATCGACTGTCATAACCGGCCATCCCATAACTATCATCCTCCTCGGCCGATGGTGGACAACGCCATGGCCGTGGGCTTGATCGATCCGTCGCTCCCGTTCGCGAAGAGTGTGGCGATGGAAGCGATCGACAGGATGTACAGTTCGCTCCCGATCGCGCGGGACAGCATCCGGACGCTGGTGGAATCGTATTACGGGGATCACTATCCAGCGCTCGCCGCATCGAGGACCGCGGCGATCGACCAGATGGTCGCAGAACTTCAGCGCATCTATGCGAGGAACTACTTTCCGGAAATGGGTGCGAACTGGAAGCGCTATCCCGATAATATCGGCCACATGTATTATCCCGGCTGCTTCCGTTGCCACGATGGCAAGCACGTGAGCGACGATGGCAAGGTCATCAGCAAGGACTGCAATGTGTGTCATACCATCGTGGCGCAGCAATACGAAGGGAAGGTTCGTCGCGTGTCGCTTGACGGCTTGCCCTATCAGCATCCCGTCGACATCGGCGATGCATGGCAGACGATGAACTGTTACGACTGTCACACCGCGGAATAGTCACCTGATTTTTGGCCGCTTTTTGAACGATCGAGCGGTTGAATTTGATGATACGGAGTGCTACCTTTTCGATGCAGAAGCGCCCAGTCGAAAGCAACGGAACAACTCAATCAAGGAGCGAGATATGCGCAATCTGATCAAAGTCCTCGTGGTTCTCCTCGTGCCCATGGTCCTAACGGCCCAAGCAAAATATATCGGCGTGAAAGCATGCGCGCCGTGCCACAAGGGCGAGAAGAAGGGGAAGCAGATGGAGATTTGGCAGGGAAGCGGACATGCCAATGCGTTCAAGACGCTGGCAACCCCCGCGGCAGCCGAGATCGCGAAGAAGAAAGGATTGACCAAGCCCGCAACAGAAGCCCCAGAATGCCTGGAATGCCACGCGATCGATGCGAAGAACGTTGAAAAGGCGTTCGACATGAAGGACGGCGTTCAATGCGAATCCTGCCATGGTGCGGGTTCGGGATACAAGAGCATGGCCGTGATGAAAGACCATGCAAAGGCCGTGGCGGCGGGCATGACGGACTTCAAGGACGACGCGGCGATCGAGAAGGCCTGCAAGTCGTGTCACAACGAAAAGAGCCCGACCTACAAGCCATTCAAGTTCAAGGAGATGTATGCGAAGATCGCTCACCCGACACCCAAGAGCTAGCCGGTCGGAGAGCATCGGTATGTATTGACCTGAAGCGCTGCAACGGGACGGTCTTCGGGACCGTTGATTGCGGCGCTTCATTGTTTTTTGTCGATCCCCGCCCGGGGATTCTCACCAACCCGATCACCAGTCATCCACCGGGTCCGATCCATGAACCATATGACTCTCTCCTCACTCCGCTTCGCTGCGGTGTTGCTCGTGGCGCTGGGTGTCGTTGCGCCGGCTTCATCGCAGTTGATGCAACTGAGGCTTGTGACCTCAGCCTATGCCTGGCAGAACCAGGATACGGATGGAGCTTCGTCCTCTCACCTATTCGGCTACCAGACCGCGCAATTCTCCCTTGCGGGTGATCGCCTCTCGTTCCACACCTACCTTCAAGGGTTCAACGATTTCGCCGGACCGGTGAAGAACGATCCCCGCCTGCGAATGTACAACCTCTATCTTCGGTACGCGGGGTTGTTCGATCGGGTCGACCTTTCGCTGGGACGGCAGCTCGTCTTCGGCGGTGTCGGGAACGGCACCATCGATGGACTCTCGGCGACCGCGCGATTCTTCGACAGCCAGGTCAAAGTCCTCGGCTACTACGGTGCTCTGCCTGCTCCCGGGAATGAGGTGAAGCTCATCGACAACCCGACGGACAATGCGATGTTCGGTCTCCGCGTAAGCGGATCGCCGGTCGAGTTTGCGCAGGTCTCCCTCAGCTATCTTCACAAGAGCATCCTCCCCGAAACCTACGCCGCCATCCGGTACGACACGACGGAAACGTCGTTTGTCACGGAGATCCGGCCGAACGCCATGACCGAGCAATTGCTCGGCGGCGATGTGACCATCGACAAGGGACCGGTCTCCGGGTATGCGCGCTATGCGTTCGACTTGGAACATGAACAGACGGACCGCATTCAGCTCTTCACCCGTGTGGAGGCGATGAAAGGTCTGTCGCTGACCGGTGAATATTTGCGGCGCGAGCCCCGGCTCTCCTTCAATTCGATCTTCTGGGTGTTCACGCTGAATCCGGTGACCGAAGTGGAAGGCGGGGTCGAATATGCGCTGGATCATGCGTGGCAGTTCTTCGCGAAGTACGGGACCGTTTCGTACGGTGCGGATGAGAAATCCGACCGGATCTCCATCGGCGCGAACTGGACGTATGCATCGGCGAGTGTCGGCTGGAGCACGGGCGATGCGGGCGAACTGAAATCCTTCGCCGTCAATGCGGGCTATCCGTTGTTCGACAATATCATCACGCCGACCCTCGCGGCAAGCTATGCGCACTACAAGCTTTCGGATGAGACCCCCGAGGAAGGGGCGCTGACCCTTGCGGGCGGTGTTGTCTACCGGCCGTTGCAGGCCCTCTCCGTCGACGGTCAGTTGCAGCTCGTGACAAACAAGATCTATGCGAACGACGTTCGGGTTTTCCTCCGGGCGAGTTACCATCTCAGTCATCGCTTGAATATCTTCTAGGACCGCCATGCACACCCATCGAACCGTTACTTCGACGATCGTCCGTCACGGGTTCCTGGCCGCCGCGTTGGTCCTGGGTCTCGTGATCGTCTATTCCGTCCAAATCACCTCGACTGAAATGTCCGGAGCCGACTCCAAGCGCTCGGTCAAGTTTTCCCATTCGCTCCACGTCAAGGATGCCGGGATGGCCTGCGCGGACTGTCACGTCGCCGCGACGACAAGCATGTCGGCTTCCGACCGTCTGCTGGTCGACCATCCGGCCTGTCAGAGCTGCCACGAAGAACAGCTCAGCAGCAATTGCACGTTTTGCCACCTGAGCGAGGACACCGAGACGTATGCCTTGTCGGCGAATCCACGGCGCGAGTTGCGATTCCCGCACAAGACGCACGTCGATCAGGGAACATCCTGCGAGACCTGTCACCCCGCCATAGACGACGAAGCGGCCGTCATCGGGCAGCAAGTCCCGCCGATGGCGACCTGCAACACATGTCACAACGATGTGCAGGTCACGAATGCGTGCGAGGTCTGCCACACGAACATGGCATCGCTTCGACCGCGCGAACATAATCGGACCGACTTTGTGAAGGAGCACAAGATCCCCGCGCGGATGGGGGATGCGACGTGCGCGGCATGCCACACGCAGGAATCGTGCATCGACTGCCACAATGGCGCCGATCTGGTCAAGGTTGATATGCCAGGACGAGACCTCGTCTCTCCGCGCACCGCACGCCTGACCGCCATCGACCGCGGACAGGGGATGAATCTCGTGAAGGTCCACGACCTGAATTTCCGATTCACGCATGGGATCTCCGCCAAGGGCCACACGCAGGAATGCGAATCGTGTCATTCCAAGGAGACCTTCTGCAATACGTGCCACGGAGCGGGTGGCAACGTCACACAAGATTCCTTCTGGCCCGCGTCGCACAGCAAGGTCTCGTTCAAGTTCGTCGATCATCCGCGATTGGCGCGTCGGGACATCGAGTCGTGCATCGGCTGTCATGATGCGCAGGGAGCCGACCCGACATGCGTGCGGTGTCACTACGACCATGACGGACGGAAGGGAACGAATCCGAAGTTCCATTCCTTCAGCGCGATGCGCGACGATGAAGGGACCTGGCATTCCGATCCGGGTTCCGGATGTTACTTCTGTCACACGGACCCGAACGCCCGTCCGGGCGGTGTGAAGGGACGTGGATTCTGCGGGTATTGTCACAACTGATCAGGGCACAGCGAAATGAAAACGTCGAACTCTTCCTTGCTTCTTTCCTTCGCGACGGCTGTGCTGGCCTTGTTCCTGGTCTCGTGCAGCGAGCTCTCGAAGGATATTCCGCCGGTCGCACCAAAGGCGAAGGCGCATCCATCCGGATGGCTCAATCCGTCCGATCCGGTCAACTTCCACGGCGTTGCGTTGCAGAACGCCGACTATGATCTCTCCTCCTGCGTGACTTGTCACGGCGCGTCACTCGCCGGGGGGATCAGCAATGAATCGTGCTCGCAATGTCACGGCACGACGTATCCTCATCCTGAAACGTGGAGTGATAACACGAACGCGAGCTACCATGGCGCGTATCTGAAGGGGAAAGGATACAAGTCCGTCGAATGTCAGGAATGTCACGGCACGGACTATCGCGGTGCGGGTGACCCCTCAAAGTCCTGCTACCGGTGTCACAATTCGTATCCGCACTTGCCAGCCTGGACCAACGTCGCATCCGGCAGTTCGCACGGCCACTACTTGAAGGGGCGGAGTTGGGCGACGGTCGAATGCCGCGGATGTCATGGTGAAGATCACGCCGGTGGTTCAAGCGGACAGTCCTGCTTCACGTGCCATCCTTCGTATCCGCATGTGGCGGGGATCGGCACGAGCCATCCCGCATCACTTCGCACCGCCGGCTATCCGTTCGGCACATGTCACGTATGTCACGGAACTGATTATGCCGGAGGAACTGTTGGAGTAACATCCTGCATGATCTCCGGATGTCATCGCGACGCGTCGAACAACCCGAAATCGCCCGAAGCGTGCAACACCTGCCATGGGAATTTCCGAGGTGCGGCTTCTGAGCCCGGCACGTGGGCCCCGTCGACGGGCGCGCATGCGAAGCACCTGAGCACCAACGTCCGCGGTGCGACGGCGCAATGCCGGGAATGTCACAACGTACCATCCACGACCTTCGCGGCGGGACATCTTGGCACCGACGGCGTTGCCGAGATCGCATTCAATGGACCGGTCGCATTGACGCAAACGGACGCGGGCCGCGTGGTCCCAACGCCGGCGTACAATTCGTCGACCGGCCGATGCAGCAATACCTATTGCCATGGCAATTGGGTCCTTCGTCGCAGTTCGGCGCAGTCGTCGTACCAGCATTTCTACACAGATTCTCTGATGGTGGGTGCGAATGCGCAGCCGTCATGGACCGGTGGTGCCGGCGATGCTGCATGCGGAACCTGCCACGCGATCGCCCCGGCGGGGCACTTCAGCTTCGCGTTGAATGCATGTGCGACGTGCCATGCCGATGTCATCGACGCGGCGGGGAATTTCATCGACAAGTCGAAGCATGTGAACGGCAAGCGCAATGTGTTCGATTCCGAGGTCGCTGCACAGAAGAAGATGAGACTGGGATTGTTGCGGACAACCGGATTCTGAAGAGGAGCCCTTCGTTGTAATACGTTGTGGGATGTGATGTTCTCCCCGGCAAGAGGCGGACGCATCGTTCGCCTCTTTCGGTTTTATATTCCTTCATCTTGAGGAGTCGTGCATGATTGGTACAGTTGTTGTGTGGATCACCTTTGCGGCATTCATCGGTTCGGCGTTCTTCTACTACCGTTCAACATCCGCCGCGAGGTTTGAAGGACTGGGGAGACAGTTGTTCTGGCTCGGAAGCGCGGGGGTCGCGGTCGCTTCGGCGTTGCTGATGACGTACATCCTTCAGCACCGCTTCGAGTATCATTATATCTGGGGGTACAGTTCCCGGGATCTTCCGCTGTCCCTGCTTGTGACGACCTTCTGGGCGGGACAGGAAGGGAGCTTCCTCCTCTGGGCGTTGTTTGCCACACTTGTCGGCATCTTCCTCCAACGGTACGCGTCGCGGAAGCACACGGAGCATGAGGTCATGGCCATCTACGCGGCCGTCATGTCGGTCCTCTTGATCCTGCTTTCGGCGAAATCACCGTTCCAGTACATCTGGCAGGTGGATGCGGAAGTGCCCGTGGGATTGATTCCCCAGGATGGTCGAGGTCTCAATCCGCTTCTACAAAACTTCTGGATGATCATCCATCCCCCTGTTCTGTTCGTCGGATTCGCCGCGCTCGCCGTACCGTTCACCATGGCGATCGCCGCACTGTGGCAAAAGCGTTATTCCGACTGGATCAGGCAGGCATTCCCTTGGGTGCTGTTCGGCGGTGTTTCGCTGGGCGCCGGTCTGATCCTCGGCGGTTACTGGGCGTACGGCGTGCTGGGCTGGGGAGGCTGGTGGGGCTGGGATCCGGTCGAGAATTCGTCCCTCATCCCGTGGATCGTCAGCATTATTCTCATCCACACGATGCTGATCCAATTGCTGACCGGACGACTGGCGCGAACGAATTTCATGCTTGCGATCGCCGCGTTCCTGCTCGTCGTGTATAGTACGTTCCTCACGCGAAGCGGGGTCCTCGCAGAAGCCTCCGTGCATTCGTTCGTTGACCCGGGAATGTACGCCTATACGCTGCTTGTGTTGTGGCTCGTTGGTTCGGCTGTCGTCGGCTTCGGCATGGTCTGGCGCCGCCGGATGGATTTCAAAACGACCACCCCGACCTCAGATTGGATGACGCGTGAATCGATGCTTTCCATCGCGAGCCTGGTCATGGGAGTCAGCGCGCTGGTCATTCTGTTCGGAACAAGCTGGCCGCTGTTGTCGAAGATCCTGCCGTTTGGAAAAGCATCAGTGGAACCGTCTTTCTACGATAAGACCAACCTCCCGCTTGCGGTGCTGATGACCATCCTGCTCGGATTCAGTCTCAAAGTGAAGTGGAATGAGTCCTCTGCTGTCGGATTCATCGGACGACTTGCCGTTCCGTTGGGCATCGCGATCGTGTTGACGGTCGTCCTGGGAATTCTGGGGGTGACCGATATCGCGGCGCTCGCGCTCTGTTTCTCCGCTGCCTTCGCGATGGCGGTGAGCGTGGAGCACGGGTTCCGCCTCGTACGGCAGCAACCGTCGTTGGTTGGCGGAGCGCTCGCGCATGCAGGATTAGCTATGCTCCTGCTGGGCATCATCGCCTCCGGCCGCTACGGAGAGAAGCAGGCTGCGTCCCTGCCGATGAATCAACCGAAGGAAGTGCTTGGATACACCGTCACCTACCTTGGTGCGAAACAACGCGATGACGGAAAGTGGGAATTTCTTGTTCAAGCGGAGAAGGACGGAGGCACGACCGTGCTCGCCCCGGTCATGTATGAGAGCACGTACAACAACAGCCTGATGCGGAATCCCGATTATGCAAGTTTTCTGACGCGGGATTTCTACATTGAACCCGTTTCGCTGGAAGAGGGGACATCGTCCCACGCGGGAGAAGGACAGCAGGTCGTCGAATTGATCAAGGGAGAACCGATGACGATCGGTCCGATGCAGGTGACGTTCGTGGGTTTTGAAATGAATGCCCACGGCGGACAAATGGGGGCGATGGGGCAGATGACGATCGGTGCGAAGCTCGAGATCGTAACCGAAAAAAAGAAGCAGACATTGGTTCCGACATCGGTCTTTGGGGCGGAAGGTCCGACGGAGGTCCGGACCGCGAACCTCCCCGGCTCGAATATGGGATTCCAGCTGGTCGCCGTCAACGCCGCTCAGGGGGGCGGAAAGTCGATGGTTCAGATGAATATCGTCGGATTGCACGGCATGCCATCGCAAACGCAGACTCCCCCGACACTCATCGCGGAAGTGAGCGTGAAGCCGTTCATGACATTCGTCTGGGCTGCGGCAGTTCTGATCCTCGGCGGACTCGCCGTAGCGATGGTGCGCCGACTGCGTCTCAGCAATGCCTGAGGCACGAAGGCGGGAGAGAAAAAAGAAGGGCGACCGTGTTGGCCGCCCTTCTGTTTTCTATGGGGAATGAGGAGATGGGCTAGCGCAAGTTCTGTTTCCAGAAAAACCGACGCTGATTCTGATCGACCAGTTGTATGTCGACCGGAAGAACTCTGATGATCGCCTTGTCCATGATGTTCCGCTGGCTCAAGTCGAGCACGAAACGGAATTTGAAAAAGAGGCTTCCTTCGCTCGCCTTCGCATCCATGGCGATTTTGCGGTCCACGGTCCAATTGAAGACCGGATCGAACGTGAGATAGAGTTTCGACATCCGGTACCCGCCGCGCGTCGTGTCGGTCAAGCCGACGAAACCGTTGGGGGCGATGGTTGTGACAAGATTCGGAATGTCGTACGGGAATTCGACCGAAGTATCGCATGCGATGTTATACACGCCCGTGTTTGCATCGTAGGAAACCAGCCGCGCTTTCAGGAGCACGCCGAACATCCGCTTGTTGATCTTGTGCTCCTTGATATGGGCTTCCACCTTGGCGCTGTACGCTTCACGCTCCCTCAGACTTCGAAGATTGAATTCCTCGGTTGTTTCGAACTCGCCCCGCTGTTCGACGCTCTTGAAATACTCAGCCGTCAGATCCCGCAGAACCGTCCAATGCGTTTTCAGCACTTCGGTGGTCTTCTCCGGCGTCATGTTCAGGTCTTCGGTGGGAGAGAACTGTTGCGCGGAGACTCGCGGAGTGACGCAGGTGAACAAGAACAGCGGAAGCCAAGTCCATCGAATGAGTGTCTTCATGCTGACCTCTGGATCGGTGATGAGGACTGCCGCATCGATCGTGTTCGACCGAGGCGCGCGATGATGATTTCGGTATGCCGATGCGCAGCCGCAACGCGGGCGCCCACGGAGATCCCCCCGCGATAGCTCCCTGCGAGAATGATTCCGGGATACTCCGTTTCAAAATCTCTGAGCTGTTCCATGCGGCGTTCGTGGCCGATCTCATATTGCGGAATGGAACGCGCCCAGCGCGTACTATGCAAATATACAGGTTTTCCCTGAATTTGCATAGTCCGGGAGATCTCTGAAAGAGCAAGTTCCGCCGCTTGGTCCTCCGGTATTTTCGCAATTTCAAGGCCGTTCGATTCTCCCAGGAATGCGCTGATGGCCACATGACCGCGCGGGGCACGATCGCGATATTGGCTTGAATTCCAGAAGCAACCCAGCAGATGTCGGCGCTCAGACGCAGAGAGGAAGTAGCCAAAGCCGTCGAGCGGGTGCCGCACGTCCGATCTCCGAAACCCGAAAGAAATGGTCATCAACGATGCATAGGGGATCGATCGGAGGACATCCGCCGTGCGAGGAGAAAGAGCGGTAATAAGATCAGAGGCGGCATACGCCGGAATGGCGAGCACGACCGCTTCCGCACTCACCTGCCGATGAGAACCATCCTGATCATAGGAGACGGTGTACGGTGAGGTGACAGGGTGGTTTCGAACGACACTCACCCCGGTCGCACGAGCTCCCGTCAGGCAGGTCGATCCGAGCGCAGCGGCCAATCCGTTCGTCACTGTTTCCATCCCGCGTTCGAACGTGAACCCGTGCGCGTACGTGCGGGGTCGCGAGGTGTTTCCATGCAGCCACCCATGCAGCAGGCCCCGGGTCACGCTTCCATGCTGTTGTTCGAGTGCATGAAGAACCGGAAGCGTGGAGCGAAGGGACAACCGGCTCGCCTGTCCGGCAAGCGTGCCCGGAAGAAGCGGTTCAATGCCGTAGTCGAAGATCTCCTGACCGAAACGGCGCACGAAGAATTCTGCGACCGATTCATCTGTTGATGATCGCGCGATGAATGGTTCGCGGAACAAACGGAACTTGGCGGATCGAGAAAAGAGGGTCGTGCGGAGGAATGTGATCGGATCCAGCGGAAGAGGATGCAGTGACCCGTTGCGGTTCAGCAGGATCGTGCGGGCTCGGGGGGAAGGGAGGAGGATCTGGTGCCGCAATCCGCATGCATCGACGAGTTGCAAGAACTCGGGACCGCGCGGCATGACGCTTGTCGCTCCGGCTTCACACAGAAAGCCGCGCTCGAGAATCGTCTGAATAGAACCACCGACCCTCGCTTCCGCGGAAAGCAGCTGCACGCGCAAGCCGTTTCGCTGAAGGAGGAAAGCGGTGGATAGCCCGGTGATCCCGCCGCCAATGACGAGGACGTCAACCGATTCGGTCATTCTTGCTTCTTCGGCGTGTCCTCGGTGAACGTCGACAAGAGATCCTTCCATTCGAACCAACCTGGGTTCCCGCGTACGTATCGTTCGAACCAATTGAATTCGGAGACCATCTTGATCATCTGATGCCGCAGCTCGGTGAGTCCGTGACTCGATCCCGGATAGACGAAGTACTCCGTCGGAACACCATGCGTGCGGAGGGCCATATACAACTCATCACTCTGCGGCCGGGGAACGCGCGGGTCTCCATCCACGACATGGATCAGCGTCGGGGTCTTGGCGTTTGCGATGTGCTTGAGTGGTGATACATCCCAGTAATGTTCAAAGCGGTCGTAGGGCGTTCCGCCAAAATAGAATTCGCGAACGCGTTGAACGTCGGTCTGCGCATACATGGAGATCCAATTCATTGCCCCTGCGCCGGAAGAAATGGCTTTGAAGCGATTCGTATGGGTGAGGATCCAGTTCGACCAGTGCCCTCCGGCGCTCCAGCCCATGCATCCGAGCGCCGCGCTGTCCACGATTCCCGCGCGGATGAGCGCATCCACTCCGCTCAAAATATCGTCATACCCTTGTCGGAAGTAGTCGCCGGCGATCTGCAGCTTGTGGCGTTCGCCGTAGTTCGATGAGCCGCGATAGTTCGGGAGCAGACAGACGTATCCGGCCCCCGCGAAGACCTGGGAGTAGTAGTAGCAATTGGCATTGAAGCTCAACACTTCCGCACCTGCCGGACCTCCGTGGATCTGTACGATGAGAGGATAGCGTTTGCCCGGGACATAATCGATCGGTTTGACGAGAACGCCCTCGACCTCCGCACCATCCGTTGATGTCCACCGATACGCTTCCGTTGTTCCGAGTTTGAGACTTTCCACCTGCGGATTCGAGTCAGTCAACCGGATCCAGGAGCCTCGATCTCGTATGCGGGCGAGCGAGGGGATATGATAGAAATTGCGCGGGGTGGTCGGATTGGAATACGATGCGGTGAAGACCTTCGCGTGCCTGTCGTACGAGATCTGGGTGCTCGCCTCATCATGGGTCAGCTGGGAGGTCTTTCCCGTTGACACCGAGACGGAAAGGAGTTGGTTCGTTGCCCCCACCCCCGCGTTGCAATAGATCGTCCTGCTGTCCGACGACCAGAACGCGATATGGAGATCGCCGTCGAAGTCGGAGCCGAGTTTTCGCAGCGGGGCGGTCGAGTCCGAAACAGGCCGAACATAGATTCGCTCGTTCCGGAAGAATTCAAAATCATCGGCGGCGGAGAATGCCAAGAGCTTGCTATCGGGAGAGAAGACGATTCCCCCTTCTTCGATGTCGGCGTTGTTGGTGAGTCGCTCCATCGCACCGGTGGGAACATGGATGAGATAGAGGTCGCCGAAGGTGCTTTCGTCCGTCGTGTTGCGGATGGTGCGATCGTCGGGAATACCGCGGAATCCGATCCAGGTTCCGTCGTCGGAGATCGACACTCCTTCCACTGCAAACGGAGCATCTGGGGTGAGGTTCTTCATTGCCTTTGTTGTGCAGTCGATGCGCCAGAGACGCTGCAGGGGTGTGACTTCGTTGCGGATCCGGACGTCGAACTTCTTCTCCTTCCGCTCGCGGTTTGGTACATCGGCGCTGTCTGCGGAGACGAAATAGATCGATGTTCCGTCGGGGGAAAACTGCCACGATTCGATGGAGGCCTTGTGCGAGGTCAGTTTCGTCGGCGTGTTGATTCCGAGACCGCTGACCGGCACGATCCAGATCTGGCGGTCGTCTTCCTTCCCGGAAGAAAACGCGAGCCAGGTTCCCTCCTTGCTGAATGCGAATGAGTGGACTCCTTCCTTCCCCTCGGAGATTCGCAGTGCCTCGCCGCCGTCGATCCGGAGATAGTACAGTTGGTTCTGCGCAGCCTTGCCTTCGGGCGCTTCGCGGTTTGAGAGAAATGCAACGCCGCGGCTGTCGCGGGACCATTGGGGGGAAGATTCATTCTTCTCCTTGGTGAAGGTCATGCGTCGCGCCTTGGCATCCCCTCCCGCGAGCGGAGCGAGGTAAATGTCGGAAAAGCTCTTGCCCGCCTGCCAGTCCGGCGTCGTCAAGGTGTACGCCATCCACCGGGCATCGGGACTCACGGCAGGCTGGCTCACGCTGCGCACGGTGACGACATCCATGAAGGTCATGGGTCTCGGCGGTATGCTCTGGGCGAAAGCGAATGTGGCCAGAAGAAGATGAATGACAAGAGCAGAACGGCGGATGATCATACGGGGAGATCCTTGTGTGGATGATTTCATTTCACGTCAGCGCGTTGGCGCCGCGAAGTGCTGTTCGAGGGAATCGAGCAGCGCCTCGGGGGAAGATCGTCCGGGGATGATGCGAGGAACCAAGCCGACGTTCCGGACGGCTTCGGCTGTGGACGGGCCGATCGCGGCGATGGCCGAATGGGAGAGCGCGTCACGGCCGACGAGATCGGCGGCGTGCTGTGCGGACGGCGGAGCAAGGAAGGCGGTTGCGGCGATCTGCCGCTTGAGGAGAGCGCGGCGGATATCATCGATCTCGTTTGCAGGGGGGAGCTTCTGTTGATAGACGATGACCTCGTCCACGATTCCACCCAGCGCGCGGACATGTTCAGCGAGCGTTCCCCGTTCGTCCCTGGCGTGCGGACAGAGATAGCGCCGTTGCCAGGTTCCAGCCCGCGCGAGCATCGATTCGAGGTCTAATGAGGTCGACGTCCGGGGGACAACGGATGAGGCGAGGCCAGCGTCAAACAGAAGTTCTTCGGTCCGGGCTCCAGTGGCGACGATACGGCAGGAGGCGAGTTGACGGATCTGTTTGGCGTCGACCGTATGGATACGTTTCAGGAAGAACTCGACCGCATGGCGATCCGCGAACAGCAGGCCGTGATAATCGGAAAGCCGGTGAATCGCGTGATCTGCCTCATCCCACTCAGGAGGATCGACGATCTTGATCTCCGGGAGAATGAGCGGGCGTCCTCCGCGTGCTTCGAGGAGCGTCGCGAAGGGCTGCGCGATGTCCGGCCCGAGCGGAATGAGGACGGCCTTTTCGGCGAGGGGGCTTCGGGACAAGGGAATTCCCGTCAGGAATGCGTGAAGGGAGAAGAGTATCGGAGAAAAATGTATCGAATTGTTGGAGGAGAAACAACCGTTGCCTTTCCTTCACCCCATCCGTACATTGAGAAAAGACTTCCATCTCTCAGGTGTGGAGTCTTCTCCGTTTGACGTGACATCCCTGTTGCCCCGAAAGGAAGACCGATGCATCTTCTTCATCAACGTATCGATGCGAATCATGACCGCTATCTCGCAGAGCTCAACGAATTGTTGGCCATCCCCAGCGTCAGTTCCCAGGCCGAGCATGCCGGTGATATGCGCACGGCAGCGACCTGGCTCTCGAACCACATGCGCTCCATTGGCCTCGAACACATCGAGGTGATGGAAACCGGAGGGCACCCGCTTGTCTACGCCGACTGGCTGCACGCACCCGGCAAACCGACCATCCTCATTTACGGCCACTATGACGTTCAGCCCGAGGAGCCTGTCGATCTGTGGACCACGCCGCCGTTCGTCGGAACCATTCGAGATGGACGGCTGTATGCCCGCGGAGCCGCGGACGACAAAGGGCAAGTCTTCATTCATCTCAAAGCGATCGAACTGTTGATGAAGGAGACCGGCGCGTTGCCGTTGAACGTGAAGTGCATCATTGAAGGCGAGGAAGAGATCGGCAGCGAACACCTCGATGCCTTCGTCGCGACGCACAAGGACTTGCTCAGCGCAGATCTCGTGGTGATCTCCGATTCCGGCATGTTCGCCAAAGGCGTTCCATCCGTGACGTACGGTCTTCGCGGATTGTCGTACATGGAGATCGAGGTGACTGGCGCGAAGAGCGATCTGCATTCCGGTTCATTCGGCGGTTCCATCCACAATCCGATCCAGGCGTTGACCGAAATTGTTGCATCTCTTCACGACAAGAACGGACGGATCACGGTGAAGGGCATGTACGACGACGTTCGTCCGCTGTCAAAGGCGGAACGCGCCGCATTTAAAAAGTTGCCATGGAACGACAGGAAGTACGCCAAGGGGCTTGGCGTCAAAGCACTCTACGGCGAGAAAGGCTTCACGACGCTCGAACGATTGTGGGCTCGGCCGACGTTGGAATGCAACGGCATCTGGGGGGGCTATACCGGGCAAGGTGCGAAGACGGTCCTGCCGGCGAAAGCGTTCGCGAAGATCTCCATGCGTCTTGTCCCCGACCAGGAATCGGCGAAGATCGCGAAGCTGTTCGAGAAGCATATTCGCAGGATCGCTCCCAAGACGGTCACCGTCGATGTGCGATTTCTGCATGGCGGAGAGCCGGCGATCACACCCATTGAAAGCCCGGGCGTGCGCGCGGCGATCTCCGCACTCGAGAAAGGATTCGGCAAGAAGCCGCTCTATCAGCGGGAGGGAGGATCGATCCCCATCGTTGTGCAGTTCAAGAAGCTGCTCGGTATCGACACGGTCCTGCTCGGTTTCGGGCTTCCCGACGAGAACGCGCATGCGCCGAACGAATTCATCGATCTTGGTAACTTCTTCGGCGGGATCAAGACGACGCTCCATTTCTACGAAGACCTTCCGGCGGCGTGGGAAGCTGGTCGGTCGCTGACGGCGGGAAAGAAGCGGTCGCGGGGATAAACAATTGTGACAAGACACCCCCGGGATCTTAAGAAGCCGGGAGTGTCATTTCTCTGTTTGGGATGAAGTGTTGGAACGATGTAGCAAGGCTGAGAGAGAAGGGAATTCGAATTGAGTTCTATGGATGTCCTTGCAAAGATCCCCCTGTTTGAATCGCTGACGGAGGCGGAACGGAATATCCTCGCCGGGCTCTGGCATCCGCGTACGCTCAAGGCCGGAACAACCCTCTTTAAGAAAGGGGATGCCGGGGATTCCATGTTCGTCGTTGAAGTGGGGATTATCGAAGTGTCCATCCCCGGCGAGCTCGGTCGTCCCTCGATCCGCGTTTCAGTCTTCCATGCAGGGGACTTCTTCGGAGAGCTCTCTCTGTTCGACAATCTCCCCCGCACCGCATCCGCGGTTGCCATGGAAGAGTGTCGTCTTTTGGAGATGACACGGCACGATTTCCGATCCTTCCTTATGGACCGCCCTGCGGTCGCGCTCTCGATGCTCGGCGAGATCAGCAAGCGCCTCCGTGCGACGAACGAACTGATCACTTCTATAGCCTCTCGGAATGTCAACGTTGAACTTGAGGAGCAGCTGACGTTCGGCGATCGCATGGCAGACCGCATCGCCGTGTTCGGCGGCAGTTGGGCATTCATCATCATGTTCGGCGTACTGCTGTTCGGATGGATGGGCGTGAACACCGTGCAGCTCTGGTTCAGTCCGTTTGACGAATACCCGTTCATCTTCCTGAATCTCATGCTGTCCACGCTGGCCGCCATCCAGGCTCCCATCATCATGATGAGTCAGAACCGCGCGCAGAAGAAAGATCGGTTGCGGGCAGAGATGGACTATCAGGTCAACTTGAAGTCCGAGCTCATGCTCCAGCAGTTGCACGCCAAGATCGACGAGATGCGTGCGGCGGAACTGCATCAGATGCAGGAGGTCGTTCAGGTGGAACTCGCGCTGATCCGCCGAGAGATCGAAGGACTGGAAGCGAAAACGTCATCGTCGAACGCGGAGAATTCGTGAAGATCTATACAAAGACCGGTGATGAAGGCACCACAGGATTGTTCGGCGGCCAACGTGTTACGAAGGATGCCGCCCGCATCGAGGCCTACGGAACGATCGATGAATTGAACGCCGTGTTGGGGGTGGTCCGAACGCTTGGGTGTGCACCGCATCGGGATTCAGAACTTGCGACGCTTCAACGCGAGCTGTTCATACTTGGCGCGGATCTCGCCACTCCGTTGGGGAAGGAATCATCGCGCATCCGGCGGATCCAATCCGATGACGTCGAGCGTCTCGAACGGGTGATCGATGATCTCGAGTCACAACTTCCGCCACTCAGTTCATTCATCTTGCCCGGCGGCTGTCCCGCGGGAGCCCAGTTGCACATCGCCCGAACGGTCTGCCGTCGCGCGGAACGGGGTGTCGTTCACCTCGGTCATGAGGAACAGATCGGAGCAGAACCGCTTCGCTATCTCAACCGTCTCGCCGACCTTCTGTTCGTACTTGCCCGCGCAGTGAATCAGGACGAATCCTCCCCGGAATCAACTTGGCCATAGCGGAACCCTCCCACATCTCGCTGCAGAATATTCTTCAATAGACCGCAGTTAGCCAATTCGCGTAAGGTCTGCGGGTCTCCCTTCCATCGTATCCCCCGTTCTATTTCGTTTTCGCCACCTGGAACTGACCTGGTTGGACCTTCTTTGGCATTTGGTATGCAAATGGAGAGAAGTTGAAGGTTCTCCATGCATTCACTCAGATCAAACTTGCCATCGTGGTCCGATATCGGGCGCGTGATCGTCATTGCCGCGCTCTACTATGGCGGGGCACATGTTGGATATGCGGTTGCGTTCGTCAACGCTCCCGTTAATCCCATTTGGCCTCCGAGCGGCATTTCGCTTGCACTCTTGCTGATCGTCGGCATTCGGTACTGGCCGGGAGTCGCGATTGGCGCGTTCTTCGCAAACCACGTCAACGTCCCCTGGGACATTGCGCTCGTTGTGAGCATGGGCTCCACACTGCAGGCTGTCTCAGGTGTCTGGCTGCTGCATCGGGTGAACGGATTTGATCCAAAGCTCGGCCGTCAGACCGACGTCTTCAGCCTGCTCGTGATCGGTTGTGCCATCGGTCCTGCGATCGCCGCCACCTGGGGCGCGGCGGGTCTGATCAGGGGAGGGATCTTGCCGGGGAATGCGTTCGGAACTATTTGGTTCACTTGGTGGATCGGTGATGCGATCGGGGTTCTCGCGATGACACCGTTGATCCTCGCATGGAAGTATGCGCGCACGTTGCCACGAGAGCGGTCGTGGTTCTTCGTGGTCGAAGGAGCCCTCCTTCTGATCCTGCCGTTCTTCGTTGAGTGGTCGATGCACAAGACGTTCGATCACCCCCACTTCTTCTTTCCCTTCGTCATCTGGTCGGCGCTTCGGTTCCGGGTTCTCGGTGCCGCGAATGCTTCATTCATATTGGCTGCGATCTCCATCGTGTTCGTTCGCACGCAGCCGATGCACGCGGATTCTGGCGGCGTCAACGCCGTCTTGATCAATCTGATCGGCCTGCTGTCCGCGACGGGAGCGACAGGGTTGATCCTTGCGGCGATCGTGACCGAGCGCGATGCATCCGAACAGCGGCTGCGCAACTCCCGTGACGACCTCGAACAGCAGGTAGCAGACCGCACAACCCGGCTGTTTGATATGAATGCGAGGCTGCAGCGGGAGTTGTCCGAGCGGACCGCAGAGCAGCTCCAAAACCGCCGTCGGGCGCGCATCTTCGACCAGGCGGAATGGGGGATCGTCGTCACGAGCGTCGAAGGGGCGCGCATCGAAATGATGAACGATGCATATGCACGTATGCATGGCTATACACGCGACGAACTTGAGTCGATGGATGTCGCGACGCTTTACACGCCGAGGGAACGCGAAGAATTTCCTCGGCACCTGGCACGCATCCGGCAGCTCGGACATCACACATACGAGACGCTGCATGTCCGGAAAGATGGAAGCGCCTTCCCGGTGATGGTGGACGCGTCGGTGGATCGGGATGATCAAGGCAATGCGACACACTATCTCGTGTACGTGCAGGATATTTCTGAACGCAAACGCCGGGAGCAGGAACTCGCACAGATGGAAGAGCGCTATCGCATTCTCGCGCGCAATCTGCCGAACAGCGCCGTTCTTCTGATTGACCGGGATCTTCGATTCGTGTTGGTTGAAGGTCCGGAACTTGGGCGAACCGGTTTCTCGAAGGAAATGATGGAAGGGAAGACACTCCAGGAGGTCTTTCCGCCGGAATTCGTCTCGCAGATCGAGCCGAACATCAGCGCGGTTCTCCGCGGGGAGTCGTTCTCGGCGGAAATGCCGTTTGGCGCGCATATCTATCAGTACACGTACGCTCCGTTACGGTCCGGGAGTGGGTCGATCGAGTACGGCATGATCTTGGCGCAGGATATCACGGAGCGGAAACGGGTCGAAGAGGTTCTTGAGGAATCCGAACGCCGTTTCCGGGACATCCTCGGGAACGTCCGGCTCTTCTCCCTCATGCTCGATCAGGAGGGGAATGTCACGTTCATGAACGAGCATGCGCTGAAGGCAATGGGGTACACCGCCGATGAGATCATCGGCCTGAATTGGTTCGAGCGATTCGTTTCTGACCCCACCATCGCAGAGGTGTTCCGAGAGGCGTTCAGATCGGGAGAATTAGCGACCCACGTCGAAAACGAGATCGTGACGAAGCAAGGAGAACGGCGACTGATCCGCTGGAATAACACAATGCTCCATGATTCGCACGGTACCCTCATGGGCACTGCGAGCATCGGCGAGGATATCACGGAACAGAAGTGTGCGGAGGAGGAGCAGCGGCTCAATCAAGCGCGCATGGCAAGCCTGCTCGCGATCATGCAACAGCAGGCTTCCTCGGTTCAACAGTGGCTAGATTTTGCCCTTGATGAGGCCATCAAGCTCACGCAAAGCAAGATCGGCTACATATATTTCTACAATGAGCAGCAGCAGCAGTTCGTTCTGAATTCCTGGTCGAAGGATGTTATGGCTGCATGCCGTATTCAGAATCCGCAGACCTGTTACGAACTTGACAAGACGGGAATCTGGGGTGAAGCGGTACGCCAGCGTCGGCCGATCATGCTCAATGACTACGCGGCCACGCATCCGTTGAAGAAGGGATATCCGGAGGGTCATGCGCCGCTGCGGAAATTCCTGACGATCCCGGTCTTTGCGGGTGAACGCATCGTTGCGGTCGTCGGCGTCGCCAACAAGGAATCTGACTACACGGACAGCGACGTCACGCAATTGTCGCTCTTGATGAATTCCGTCTGGAAGGAGGCTGAACGAAAGCGGGCACAGGAGCAACTGCTCGAAGAGAAGCAATTCACCGAGCGGCTTGTCGACAGTCTTCCGGGATTGTTCTTTGTCTTCGATGCTGAACTCCGGCTTCGACGTTGGAACCAGAACATGGAAACGGTCACCGGATTCTCTGCTCGTGAACTCCAGGGGCGTCCGCTCGTCAACTGGCATCCCGATGCCACGGGACGGGAGGTTTTGAAGAACCTGGGTCGCGACGTCTTTGCAGGGTCCGGATTGGTCGAGCTCGAGGCGGAGATCGAGGTGAGGGGAGGGCGGCTGCTTCCCGTTGCGCTTTCGGCGATCAAGATGGAAACGCCGGAAGGTGTGATGATGGTCGGACTGGGCCTCGACATCTCGGACAGAGTGAAAACAGCATCTGCCCTTCGCGACAGCGAGGAACGATTCCGATCCTTGTTCGAGCTCGCGAACGACGCCATTCTCGTGATGCAGAATTCCGTCTTCGTGCAATGCAATCCCCAGGCGCTGAAGATCTTCCGCTGTCGGCGGGAGGACATCATCGGCAGAACGCCGGCCGACTTCTCGCCGCCGACGCAGCCTGACGGATCGAATTCGCGCGACGCAAGTCTGGAGCGGATTGTGGCGGCTGCGTCTGGAACGCCGCAACGCTTCGAATGGATTCACACCCGAAGCGATGGCACGCCATTCTTCACGGACGTCTCGTTGAATCAGGTCTATCTCGGCCGCGACCTCCACGTGCAGGCGGTTGTTCGGGATATCTCGCGACGCAAGAAGGCGGAAGAAGAGATGCGCCGGACGAATCAGCTGCTCACCGACGTGTTATCTTCTTCCTCGGAGGTTTCGATCATCGCGACCGATCCCGATGGCATCATCACAGTGTTCAACCGTGGAGCGGAACGGATGCTTGGATACACTGCCGAGGAAATGGTGGGAAAGCGGACGCCGGAATCGATCCACGTCGGCATCGAGGCGCTGTCACGCGGCCGGGAGCTTGCGGAACGGTTTGCAGAGCCCGTTGTCGGCTGTGATGTGTTCTTCCGGGTCGCGAGGAGCGAAGGATCGGAATCCAGAGAATGGAATTACCTTCGCAAGAATGGGACGAGTTTCCCCGCGTCCGTGGTTGTCACGCCGATGAGGTCTGTGAACGGCATGGTCATGGGGTATCTGAGCATCGCGCAGGATATCACCGACCGCAAGACCGCCGAGTATGAGTTGCGTCAGAAAAAGGAGGAGCTGGACCGGTTCTTTGGCGTGGCGATCGACCTGTTCTGTATCGCCGACTCGGACGGGAAGTTCTTGCGGCTCAATCAGCAATGGCATCACACGCTGGGGTTCGAGATCGAAGAGATGATCGGGATGCCGTTCATGAATCTGGTGCATCCCGATGATGTTCCTGCGACCGTTGAAGTCACGAAGGAGCTTTTCGGCGGCAAAGATGTCATGAATTTTGTCAATCGGTACCGTCGCATCGACGGTCACTATCGATGGTTGGAATGGCGCTCCGCCTCGTTGAACGGGATCATCTATGCCGCAGCGAGGGACATCACCGAACAGCGGTATGCCCAGCTTGAGCTCGAATTCCACGCTGAGGAACTGCAGCGAACGAGCAAGGAACTGGACCAGTTCTTCAATGTGTCGGCGGACCTGCTCTGCATCACGGACCTGCACGGTCGATTCCATCGCCTCAATCGCCAGTGGTCGCGCGTGTTGGGATACTCGCTCCACGAACTCCAGGAAAAGAGCCTGCGGGAGCTTGTCCTTCCCGAGGATCGAACGGCGTTCGACCTGTCGATGAAGCAGTTGAGATCTGCCGGAGAAGTCCTGAACTTCGTGTGTCGGTTCCATACGCGTGCACGGGATGCCCGATGGCTCGAATGGCATTCCGTTCTCGTCGAGGATTTTGTGTATGCGGGAGCCCGAGACATTACCGAGCGGATCGAGGCGGAACGAGCGCTGGCCGAACGGGCGGACGAACTGGTCCGGTCGAACCAAGAACTCGAGCAATTCGCGTACGTCGCATCGCACGATCTCCAGGAGCCGTTGCGGATGATCTCGAGCTACACACAACTTCTGTCGAAGCGGTACAAAGGGAAGCTCGATGCGGATGCGGATGAGTTCATCCAGTATGCGGTGGGCGGGGCAGTTCGTATGCAGGCTCTCATCAAATCGCTGTTGACCTATTCGCGCGTGACCCGCGACCGCACACCCGCCGAACCCGTCAACCTAGAAGAGGTCTTGTCGGATGTCCGGTCGAACCTTAAGGTCGCGTTCGAGGAATCGCAAGCAAAGGTGACGAGCGATCCCCTGCCGACGGTGCGGGGGAATCGGATGCAACTCATTCAGGTGTTCCAGAATCTGATCGGCAACGCGCTGAAGTTTCGAGGGGATCGCGCACCGCGTATCCATGTTGGCGCGAGTCAGGGGGATCACGGATGGGAGTTCACCGTTGAAGATAACGGCATCGGCATCGATCAGCAGTTCTTCGACCGGATCTTCGTCATCTTTCAACGCCTTCACGCGAACCAGGAGTATGAGGGGACAGGGATCGGACTTGCGGTGTGCAAGAAGATCATCGAACAGCACGGGGGCCACATCAGCGTTGCCTCCGAGACGGGGATGGGGACGATATTCACGTTCACGATTTCTGACGGAGAACAGAAGCAATGACCACCTTGGAAACAGCAGCGCGGCCGATCGAGATCCTCCTCGTCGAGGATAATCCCGCTGATGCCCGCCTCGTTCGGGAAACGCTCAAGGACGGCCGGATGGAAACAAATCTGACCGTTGCGAGAGATGGGGTCGAAGCCATCGAACGATTGGCTGATGCAGAGCACTATCGTCCGGATCTCATCCTGCTTGACCTGAATCTGCCGCGCAAGAACGGGTTGGAGGTGCTCGAAGAGATCAAGCAGCACGAATCGTTGTGCAGCATCCCGGTCATCGTGATGACCACGTCCGAGAGCGATCAGGACATCCTGCGCGCCTACAAACTGCATGCGAATGCATTCATCACCAAGCCTGTCGATCTTGACCAGTTCACAGAGGTTGTGCGAAAGACGGAAGATTTCTGGTTCACGATCGTGCGTCACCCATTGAGGAGGGGTTGAGATGTCGACACCCGTTCGCATACTCCTCGTGGAAGACAATCCCGGCGATGCGCGCCTCGTGCGTGAACTGTTGAAAGAGGACAGCGCATTTCCGTATGAGCTGATTCATGTTGAAACGTTCGCGAAGGCCGCGGACGCATTGGGGCAGGGACCGGCCGATGTCGTGTTGCTTGACTTCTCGCTCCCCGATGGTCAAGGGGTGCGATTGCTCCAGAAAGTCGCCGACGTCGATCCGAACGTTCCCATCATCATCTTCACCGGGCTGGACGATGAGAAGGTTGGCCTGGAAGCCGTTCGAGAGGGAGCGCAGGATTACTTGGTCAAAGGGCAGATCGATGGTCGTCTGCTCATCCGGACGATCCGCTACGCCGTTGAGCGAAAGCGGATGCAGATCGAACGGGAGAAGTTGTTTGCGGAACTCCAGGATCTCTTCCGCCAGGTGAAGACGCTCCGCGGACTATTGCCGATGTGTGCTTGGTGCAAAAAGATCCGCGACGACGAGGGAGAATGGGTCGCGCTGGAGACGTACATTGTCGAACATTCGAACGCAGACGTCTCCCACGGCATCTGTCCCGAATGCGCCGCGAAGGTGCACAGCCGAGTCGTGGCGAAATAGGGCATAGCAGTCCCGGATTCGGTCCCGGACCCAGTCCGGGAATCTCCCCGGGGATCACCCCGGGAATCTCCCCGGGAACGACCTTGGAAGACTGGGACAAGAATTTGGCACGACTCCCGGCTCATTGGCTCCCCGGCTCATTTTCTTGACTCTTGCCCAATTCCTCTCTATATTTTTCCGCTCTCTCACCACCCGTTGTACGCACTCTTCTTGAGTCTGCCATGCTCACGGAATTCGGAAAAGCCTTCATTTTCATCCTCCTTGGGGTCGTTTTTGTGGCAGCAGGCCTGTTTGCTGCATGGATTTTGCGTCCCCATCGCCCGTATGTAGGCAAGAACGCGACCTATGAATGCGGCGAAGAACCGGTCGGCGATGCCTGGGTCCGGCTGAATGTCCGCTTCTATGTCGCCGCGCTTGTCTTCCTCATCTTCGATGTCGAAGTGGTCTTCCTCTTCCCGTGGGCCCTCGTCTATCGGGAACTGGGGATGTTCGCCTTCCTCGAAATGGCCGTCTTTCTCGCCATTTTGTTCGTCGGCTATGCATACGTCTGGGTGAAGGGCGACCTCGCCTGGGATAAGCCGGCCCCGGAGATTCCCACCGTCAAACGATCTCCGAACCCCGCGGCGCAACACCCGGCCGTTTCCTGACCACACCGGATAATCGGGAGAATCACACCAGTGGCACTTCTGCATCAGCGTTTCGAGAACGAC
>Ga0105103_10000092_pt1 | contig 44511 bp, 26 predicted proteins | sample PPLLaktember2015_2_FD_79107 | JGI IMG/M metagenome (GOLD analysis project Ga0105103, IMG submission 79107) | Freshwater sediment microbial communities from Prairie Pothole Lake near Jamestown, North Dakota, USA - PPLs Lake P7 Core (6) Depth... | ecosystem: Environmental > Aquatic > Freshwater >...
ATCCGAATTTCGTTGTCCCCGGTGCCATTGAAAGAATGGGAAGCGCAATGTCAGAACTGTTTCTCGAAATCCTCGCCGAATCAAGTCAGATCGTCATCCTGGTCTTTGTGATGATGGTGATCGTCGATCTCTTCAATCTCTGGACGAAGGGTCGATTGGGCATCTTCCTCTCCGGCGGGGGGACATGGCGTCAGTATGTGCTGGTCCCTCTCGTCGCCGCAATGCCGGGCTGTCTTGGCGCGTTCACCGCTGTCTCGCTCTATCTGCACGGTATGATCAGCTTCGGCGTCCTCGCAGGAGCGATGATCGCTTCTTCGGGCGACGAAGCATTCGTGATGCTGGCCATGTTCCCGAAAACCGCAGTGATCCTCTTCGCCCTGCTCAGTGTGTACGGGATGATGCATGGCTGGTGGACCGACAAACTGATGAAGCTCTGGAAGATCACCCCATGCACCGATTGCCAGGTGCCGACCTATCATCCATTGGAAGGGGGATTGAAGCATTATGTGCGGGACCACGTCTGGAAACATATCGTTCAGAGGCACATCTGGAGGACCGCCTTATGGACGGTCGGGGCCTTGCTCGTCGTACGAATCGGGATGGAGCAACTGAACCTGGGTGTCCTGACCGCGGAGTATCCGTTCTGGACGTTGGTTGGAGGCGGCTTGCTCGGCCTGATCCCTGAATCTGGTCCCCACCTGATCGTGGTCACCCTGTTCGCGAAGGGAGCCGTCCCGTTTTCGGTTCTCTTGACAAGTTCGATCGTGCAGGACGGACACGGGATGCTTCCTATGCTGGCACATTCAGTTCGGGATTCGCTCATGCTTAAAGCATTCAATCTCGCGTCAGGCCTTCTGCTTGGGATCGCGCTTTTTCTGGCCGGGCTTTGATATGAGTCTGCAAGATAATTCTTTACAATAACTGAAAGGGAGTAACATGGAGCAGAAGGAACAGAAGATCGCATTCGTCACAGACGACGGAATCAACATCAGTTCACATTTTGGCCGCGCACTCTACTATGAGGTCGTCACCCTTGCGGATGGGAAGACCCTGAGCAGAGAACGACGAGAGAAAGCAGGACATCATACCTTCGGCGAGCACCAGCACCACGGCGCGTCCCATGATCATAAGCATGGGGTAATGACATCGCCGATCACCGATTGCAGCGTGCTTGTTTCGCGCGGCATGGGGACAGGCGCTCAGCAGCATCTCTTGTCGATGGGCATTACGCCGGTGCTCACTGATCTGCACACGATCGAGGAGGCTGCGGCTTCGTTCATGGCCGGTACATTGACCAACAACCCGAAGCGGCTGCACGACCATGGCCAAGGGCAGCATCACTGATCAGCATATCGTTCCAACATCTTGACCACACTCATTCAAAGGAGAAGGAGAGACGAATGGAAGAGACAACGGTGATTTCCATGCCGCGGATCGGAGAGAAGGCCCCGGCGTTCAAGGCTGTTACGACCCAGGGCGAGATCAATTTCCCCGATCAGTACGCAGGTCATTGGGTCATTTTGTTCAGTCATCCGGCAGACTTCACACCCGTGTGCACGTCGGAATTCATGACCTTTGCGCACCTGGAGAACAAGTTCGAAGAAGTGAACTGCAAACTGGTTGGCCTGTCGGTGGATGGACTCTACAGCCACATCGCCTGGCTTCGGACGATCAAGGAAAAGATCGAGTACAAGGGGATGAAGAACATCGAGGTCAAGTTCCCGCTGATTGAAGACATCACGATGGAGGTGGCGAAGAAGTACGGTATGATCCAGCCGGGCGAGAGCTCGACAAAGGCCGTGCGTGCGGTGTTCGTCATTGATCCGAAGGGGATCATCCGGACGATCATCTACTATCCGCTGAGCCTCGGGCGGAACTTCGACGAGCTGCTGCGCGTCGTCTACGCGCTCCAGACGGCGGACGCATTCTCGATCGCGACACCCGCGGACTGGCGTCCGGGTGACGATGTGATCGTGCCGCCGGCCGGATCCTGCGGCGTTGCAAAAGATCGCATGGAAGGGAAGTCCGACATGCATTGCTACGACTGGTTCTTCTGCACAAAGAAGATCGACAAAGACACCGTGTGGAAGACGATCACGAAGAAGTAGAACCAAACGATCCACAGAAGACAAGAACGCCCTGCCGATGTTCCCGGCGGGGCGTTCCCATTTCTCCAAAGTCGAACCCGGTTGGTGTCCCGATGACTCACCGGGTTAGTTCCCCGGTGTGTGTTTCACTCGAACGGATGACGTTCGGAGCACGGGGAAAAGCCGAGGCTATCTGGTTTGTGATGAGTCGGCCTCTGGCCGCATCATGGACGGTGCCGTTTCGACGATCTGTCGGATCTCATACTTGAAGATCGACTGATTGATTCCCTCCGTCTTCAGCACGGCGGTAAACGCGAATGGCCCGTCCTCGCGGATCTGCGGAAGTTTCTCGCTGATCTTTCGCATGATCTCCGGGTCTGTGATCGCCTTGGCTGATTCGATCACCCCTGTGTCCGAGAAGCCCAGCAGGAGGATGATCGTGCTCCCCTCGGGTCCATAGGCTTTGGCGATAACAGCATGGTCCTGCTCATAGTTGCCCCCACCGATATTCCCCGCGGAGAATACCCCGGAGGAATCAAGCCCGGTCAGGCGAAAGGATGCGGGAGAAAGGTTGTAGTCGATGTGGAACAGATGGAGGATCTTCTTGAGGTTGAACAAGCTCTTGAACGATCCGATGAAGACAACATTATTCGTTTTGAGGTCCTCGATCGCGAACTGCGACGCGAGTTTCAAGGTGTAACCCTTCGGTGAAGACTGCAGGATCGGGAGGATGGATGCGAGTCCCCATGATGCGCTGGGACGGAGGAACGTGAAATCGGCCTGAACGTATTTCCGCGCAAAGGAGGGATCGCGACGCACGACCTGCCGGAAGTCATCGACCGAATTGATATTCAAGTCGCGGATGAATCGGCCCGCTTTCCCCGTGTCGGGTCGTTCATATAAATAGAAGAAATCTCCAAGGAGGATGAGTGTCGGTCTCCCGCCATCGACGAGATACTCGTTCCAAATGAGACCAGGCTTTGCGACCGCAGGGAAGTCCGAGCTCGGGAACGCGATTCGAGCGATCAGTATTCCAAGAATGAGTCCTGCTGCCGTTCCTCCTCCCGCCAACCAGCGCCAGTTTACGGGGGACGTCCTGGTCGGTGGAGGCTTTTCCGGTGATTTGACAAATTCGACCTGGTAGTGCCCCTTGGGAATCTCGAGACGAAACGGCGCGGACTGGTCCGTTGTCAGGTAGTGATGCTCAAGTTTCTTACGGAGGTTGTTCAGGTAGACACGAACCGTCGGGTCATCCTTCGGATCGAACGAGGCGTCCTTTCCGAAGAACTGCATCCCGATCGTGATTTCCTTCGGGGAATTGCCGGCGAGTGTTTCCTCGACGAGATACTTCAGCAAATCCTGGTACCGCTTGGAATCCTTAAAATCAGGACTCACCAGGATTGCGTGCAGTATCTTCTTCTTTTCTTCCTTGGTGACCATTGTGGAGGGGCTCTGGGCGGGGGCAATGTAGCCGTTAATTAACATATCTGCAACCGTTCTTATCTTGCAACACCTGCCCCGAACAGGTAACTTGCCCATGCCCAAAGCTGCAAGAGTCGTGCGCTTATGCATGGAGGACCGATGGTACGGCCATTAGCCGTGATGCTGTGCACTATGTTCGTGCTGACCGGAATCTCTCGAGCAGAGAATACCGGCAAGGTCGCTGGTTCAGTGAAGAACAGAACGACGGGGGAGCCCTTGATCGATGCGACCGTCATGATCGAAGGAACCCTGTTGGGAGCGCGGGCAGACGTGAACGGCGATTTCTTCATCATCAACATCCCTCCTGGCGTCTATCGGGTCACGGCATCGTACGTCGGATTCCGCAGAATGACGCAGACGGATGTCCGCGTTCGGATCGATCAAACAACGGCGCTGACGTTTGAGCTCACGGAAGAATCGGTTGAAGCGGAAGCCGTGACCGTTGTCGCGGAGCGTCCAAAGGTCGAACTGGATCTCACCGCCAGCAAAACCTCAATGTCGCGTGAAGAGATTGCCAATGCGTGGGCGAAGGATATTCGTGACGTTGTCGGCGATATCTCCGGCGCGAATGTGAATGGAGGAATACGAGGGAGTTTTGGGAACGACATGTCGTTCCGCATGGATGGCCTGGATCTTCGCGACGTCGGTTCCAACACGAACTTCAGCTCGGTCAACATGTCAACCATCCAGGAGGTGGAGGTCTTGACTGGCGGGTGGAATGCGGAGCACGGTCAAGCGAACGGATCGATCGTCAATATTGTGACGCGAAAGGCCACCGACCGCCTGCACGCTGTTGTGACGTACAAGATGCGTCCGCCAGGACAATATCATTGGGGAAGGAATGTCTACGACGAGAACGACGTGTTTCACACCGTCATGACGACCGCAGCGTTTTGGGACACGTCTCAGACATGGCGCACTGAATGGATGGCTCCCGGCGAATCACAGAGGGGGAATCTGGGGGATGGGCGGTTCGCGCAGATGACGCCGCAGGAAAAGGCCGACTGGTGGAAAAGCTTTGTGAATGATAACAACCGCTTCCCACAATTCGACTACACCAAGCAAACAGAGTGGGAGAAGGAGCTGACGCTCTACGGACCGCTTGCTCCCGGTCTGGGATTCCTGGTTTCCGGACGATACAAGGAAGGGGTGGGCATCTATCCCTCCGCGTTGCGGTACAATCCGGACATGACGCTTCAGGGATCGCTCGACTGGACACCCGTTGGCGGAACCGTTGTCAGCTTGAACGGGATGTTTACCAAGTTCATCAACTCTGGTGCTCCCCGCACCTCCTATCAATCCTCTGAGACTATTGTTGCCGACAACGCCTCCCAGAATCTTCCGTTCATCAACGACCCGTACAACAAGTTCAAATACTGGCTGTGGGGACCCGCAAACAACGGAGGAAGCTTCGGTGACGGGAGCACCATGCGTGCGCCGGAACGCGCTCAGCTCCTGAATGTTCAGGCGAAGCTGACGCACGTGTTCAGCCCGCAGACCTTCCTGAACGTCGCCCTCCAGCACAGCCAAATGGAGTACTATCTCGACTTTCGCGACATCGCCAAGACCGCATACTTCCGGGAGTACGGGCTTCCATTGCCGACGGACTCCGCGTTCTGGTATGGCTACATGCTTTCCTCGTTCGGGAAACCCCCCACCTCGAATCTCTTCGATGCCCAACGATGGGGGTATGCCGGGGATGTCTGGCGAAGCGAGTCGAAAACTAAGAGCTACAGCTTCAAGGCAGATTTGACGAGCCAGATAGCGAAGAGTCATTTGGTCAAGGCAGGAGTCGTCTTCTCGATCCAGGAGCTCAAGACCCTCATTCATGAGGGGAATATGATCTCGTCCCCTTATGTTCAGGTGAACGACATCGTCCCGATCACTGACAGGCCTTACGAAGGCGCGGTCTATGTCCAGGACAAGATCGAGGTCGGCGGCATGGTGTTGAACGCCGGTATTCGCCTGGACTTTTTCAACGCGAACAAGAACGTCTCCGCCGATTTCTACGATCCGCTAATGCTCTCTCAATACACGGCCGGGAATTCGGGACGCACCGGACTGGTCGGGTATCGTGAAGATGGATCGGGTGAAGGTTACGTGCACACGCCGACGCGCTACGCCGTGTCACCCCGGATCGGCATCTCTCATCCCATCACCGAAACGACCGTGCTCCACTTCATGTATGGCATTTTCAATCAGCGTCCTTCGTGGGTGAAGATCCTCTCGAACCCGGTCGTCTGGACTGACAACCGCGCCAGTGGAAACCTCGACGACCTGATCCGGGCAGGACTCATCGCCTCGGATTTCGATGTCCCGGACACGCTTCTTGTGACGTATCGGTATCTCGGAGCAAAGGTGGGAAACCCGGCGCTGACGTGGGAGAAGATGACGCAATATGAAATTGGAATCGTTCAGAACATAGCGGATATCCTTTCGCTCGACGTGACGATGTACTATAAAGAAGGGAAGGATTTGACGTCGCTGGGGATCGATCAAGGACCGGCGACTTCTTCTTTCAAAGAGTCAGGAGGGAATGTGGATGTGCGCCTCTACGGCGATCCGTCTCAGGCGGATAATCGAGACCCAGGGGTTTACATCGGCAATTTCACGACCACGGTGAATGGCGCCTGGGCGGATGTGCGCGGCATCGAAGTCAATCTGAAGTCGAGATTCCGTTGGGTCAATTTTGACCTGGGATACACCGTCTCATATCTGGCGACGGGCAGGTATCACAACAGCAAGTTGTTCAAGCCGTCGGTCATTTCCGGCCTCCCGCTCGCGGACAACACGTACGCCGGCGCGAACAACACTGACGGTGGCGGCATCGGCGTAGATGACGCGCTCTGGAATCCCCACAACTCTGCGCTGTTAAAACTCACGATCATCAGTCCGCCGGAATTCGGCCCGGAGTTTGCCGGCTTCAATCCCTTTGAAGACTGGACCATCAGTTCGTCCACGCGTTGGGTTCAAGGAAGTGAGTTCACCTGGTACGCTCCAGACTATCAAGGCGTGAAATTGCCGAACAACATGCGTTGGGAAGACCGGTGGAACACGAATATGACCTTGAGCAGGCGCGTGAGACTGTATGGAGATCTGACCATGAAGCTCTTCATCCAGGTGACAAATCTCTTCAATCAACAACATCTACGGATGCTTGCGGAAGGCTCGTCCGCGCTTGATAACTATATGCTGGATGGGATCTTGCCGTACCAGGCAACGACGAAGGAGCCGACCGTGTGGAACTGGTACACCAATCAGCCGCGGCAGATCTACTTCGGCACGACGATCGAATTCTAGGCGCATCCACTCAGAGGCGAAGACGGTGATCAGGAACAACTCGGTTACTCAGGTGCATCCAACGATGATCGCGGCACTCCTCGTTCTGTGCTCGGTCGTGGTTTCCGCGCAGAGCGTGAATCCCGAGAAGCTGATGCGCGGCAAGTATTGGATCAAATGTCTCCCGAACGGTGCGTTGGATCGCGAAACGACGGTGGGGAACAATCAATGGGAGTCCCTCTATCCGGGCGACTACAATGCACAGGGGGAATCTGCGGGGGGCTGGGACAACACGGTCGTCTACAACGGCGCGATGGTTGCGGGTCAACCGGTGGCATGGTACTACCGCAGTGTTCAGTACAACAGCCCCCATGTCTATGCGATCACCCAGACATCGATCACGCGGAACCACAATCTGGTCAATCCCGGCCGCGCCGAGGAATACCTGACCGGCGTTATCGGCTCATACAAGACCGACGCCTCGGGGAACCGACATATGGCGTACTCCCTGAACGGCACGGTTCGCGTCTGGAGTCAACCGCAGTACGATGATTTTGTGATCATGGAATGCACGCTCACGAATACCGATGACACGACGTTCAACGATTTCTACTACGCACGATTGGTCACGCCCAACGGACCGTATCGTCCGGGGTCCGTTTCTCCGGGGTGGGATAAGGAGTACGAGTGGGATGCGTCGCTGGGCGATACCCTTGGATTCATCTTCTATGATGACACTTCGTTGCCCCCGACCTCCGCTGCGCCGGAGTACACGATCCCGCCAGGAGACTCGACGGGGAATGCGGGAGATCCGGGGAACATCGGCATACAAGGGTCCAAGAACTACAAGCTCTACTCGCCGTACGTCTATGCATACACCTTCCTCCTCGATTCGTTGCCGCTGAACAAATTCGGTCAGCGGAAGATCTGGCGGAAGGTCGTCTCCTCCTCCGATCGCGCGGACGCCCTCGAGCTGATGCCCCCTCGTTACGATGCGCTGAGTCAATATGGGACGTTGGTGAACTTCATCACGACCAATGAACAGCCCAGGGCGAGCTGGCGTGCGGCGGATTCCGCGCACGTGGCCGGCGCGGGAAGCAAGTGGGAACGGAATCCCCGCTACCTCTATGCGATCGGTCCGTTCGACATTCCCCCCGGAGGATCGATCCACTGGTTTGAGGTCTTCGTGGCAGGACAGATGGATCGGAACGTCACCATGCGCGGAGGATACGAGGCGACGCGTCGATTCAAAGCCGAGGGAATTCAGAATCTGAAGGAGAACTTCGCCGCAGCGCGAACGCTGATTCGTCGACGTTGGCAACTCCCCTTCGGCGCGTTGCCGCCACCAACGCCGGCAGACGCGCCGAGAACTGCAGACGGAGGATTTGCTCCCTATGAACTGAAGGTCGTCCCCTCCGCCGTTACAGACAGCCTCGGAGTCCGGACTCAAGGCGTGCAGATAACCTGGAAGGCGGTGCATCGTGGATACCGTGATCCCCAAACGCTCCGCACCGATTTTGCCGCCTACAAGATCTATCGTTCCAACAGCACGATCGAAGGACCATGGTCCCTCATTGATTCGGTGCATTACACGAAAGCGGACAGCCTCGTGTCAGGGACGGAGGTCAACTACTTCATCCCCTCCGAGCCCAATGTCCCGTACCGGTATTGCGTCACGAGTATTGACACCGGGCGGAATGAAAGCGCAATGACCGGCTACACGTTCTATCCCGTCGCGGCCGAGCCTGCACCCAGCAACGCGCAGAGCGACGTGCTCGTCGTTCCCAATCCGTTTCGTCAGGTGAGCGGATATCCTGAACCGGCCGAGAACAAGCGCTTGGCATTCGTGAACATCCCGGCCCACTGCACGATCCGCATCTACACGCTCGCGCTGGACCTCGTGAAGACGCTCGAGCATGCGAGTGGCGGCGGCATCGAAACATGGGGCTCGCAGTCGGGAAAGGATTACATGCTCACCGACTTCGGACAAAACGTCCAGCCGGGCATCTACATTTACCACATCGAGTCGCATGTCCCCGGGCACGAAGGCGAGACCTCGGTGGGGAAATTCGCCATTATCAAATAACCGGCGGAACCCATGAGATCGAACATGAGTCAGAGTATCCTCACGCGTCGCATGATGGTCGCCGGTGTTGTCCTCGTCCTGATTGCGATTGCCGGAGGGGAAAGCATCGCGCAAGTTGGCACCAACACGGTGAACTGGGGTGTTGAGCCGCAGGACATCAGCCGCGTCGGTGCTGCGGGGTTTCAGTTCCTGAAGCTTCCGACAGATGCCCGCAGTGCTGGCATGGGTGGGATCAAATCCGCTGTCGGATTCGGGAATGCGAACTCGGCCTTCAATAATCCCGCATCCACGGTCGACGTCACCGACATGGACCTCCAGTTCACTTCGATGAAATGGGTCGCAGAAATTCAGTACAACAGCATGTCGTTTGTGAAGGACTTTGGTGATTGGGGGACGATCGGCGTGAACGCGATCTACGTGAACTATGGCGATATGATCCGCACGAAAGTGGCACAGGGATACGATGCCGCAGGCAATGATCTGGGCATTCTGCCGATCACCGAGGGACTCGGAACGTTCACAGCGCATGATCTCTCCATCGGAATATCATATGCACGCCAGATCACACGGTTCCTGCAGGTGGGCGGATCGGTCCGATATGTCGAACAACAGATCGATGACGCAACGATGCGTGGATGGGCGCTCGACGTCGGCACGATGTACTGGACGGGGCTCGGAAGTCTGCGCATCTCGATGCTGGGCAGGAACTTCGGTCCGGACGGCGAATACAAGACGTACGAAGGTCGGATCGCCCAGGCGCCGGCGAAGGTACGGATGCCAATGATCTTCATATTTGGAATGGCCTACGATATCATCGAAGCTTCAAAGGAAAGCGATGTTCGGATGACTGCGGCCGCAGAATACGTGAAGCCGAATGACGGTCCAGAGAAGGCGAATGCCGGTCTGGAATTCTTTGCATTCTCCAACTTCTATCTTCGCGGTGGATACCGATTCAACTACGACGAAGAAGGGTACACGTTGGGTTTCGGAGCGGAATACTCGATCGAAGAAGCGACGGTCGTGAAACTGGATTTTGCATATGCCAATGCCGGCCGGTTTGGTTCCATACCGGTACTATCATTGGGATTGGGTTTTTGAGATCGACTCAGGATTATCGCGTATCACCATCACTTAACTGTATTTCCATTTGGAGGTACCATGAAGAATCTCACGAAAGCAGTTCTGGTCCTCATGGCGATGGCTGTCGCCCCCGCTCTGATGTTCGGCCAATTGATCGTCCAGGACGATTTCAGCTATCCAGAAGGCACTGATCTGTCCGCCAACGGATGGAGCAGGTCGGGGACATCATGGAACGGCGCGACGGTCGTTGCTCCCGGATTGAATTACCAGGGGTATATCGGTTCGGGAGCAGGTAATGGGGTCTCATTGGAAGACTATACCGACCGATACTACAAGTCGATGGCGATTCCGGCTTCGGGAAACATCTACGCGGCATTCATGATCAGAGTGGACACGGCCACCTTGTCGGGTGGCTATGTCGCGAGTTTCTTCTCAAACAACGCCTCCCGCGGCCGATTCTGGTTCAAGCAAGACAGTTCTGGGAACCTTCGATTCGGTCTCAGCGGCAAGAGCGCAAGCAACCTGCCGGTGTATGATGCAACAAACTACAGCTTTGGCACAACCTATCTTGTCGTTCTCAAGTACATCATTGTCGCAGGAACAACGAATGATCAATACGCACTGATCGTGAATCCCGTGCCGGGGCAAGCGGAGCCGGCACCTGTCGTCGGTCCAAACACAGACACCGGAAGCGATCTCGGCGCAAATACGGCCGGCAGCAGTTTCTCCATTCAGGGACGCGATAGCTTGGGAACCGGTGGACGCTTTGTACTCGACGGGATCAGGGTCTCGCAGAGCTGGTCCGTTGTCATGCCTCCGCCGCCGTACTACTACACCGGCAGCGGCGCGCTGGATGATGTCAACAATTGGGGAACAAACACGAACGGAAGCGGCACTCGTCCGCAGGACTTCGCGGCGGACAACCAGCTCTACTTGTTGACGAACACCGCTTCAACGACACTCTCCACTCCGTGGGCGATCTACGGCGCCGGTTCGAAATTGATCGTTGGAGGCGGAACGGCATTTACGATCGACGCGGGAGGCTTGCTTATCGGCACGTTGGATGTTGCATCCGGTGCAAGCTTGACGTTGAAACACGGCGACTGGCCGCTGTTTGGCAGCGTCGCGGGGAATGTGTATCTCGATAATCCGGCTGGTATCAGCCTGTCGGAAAACAAGGAACTTCCTGCCAGTTCCGGAACGTATCAGCTGTTGAACGGAAACCTGAACCTTGCGGGATACACCTTGACGGTCAAAGGCCGCATCAGATGCAACGCGAACATCGTAACGGGGAATGGCACGTTCATTCTTGATTCGGCGGCGACCATCTCTGTGTGCTCTCCGGGAGGAATCGCAGTTACCGGCGCTGCCGGCGATATCCAAACGACGACGCGGACATTCTCGCGCTACGCAAACTACACCTACGTCGGAGCGGCGAACCAGGTGACGGGGGATGCGATCCCGGATACGGTCGCGAATATCACCGTTGCCATGGCGAATCGCAATCTGACGACGGCGTTGTCGAAGTCGGTCTTCGTCACTTCGAACTTGACGATGACAAGCGGAAAATACGTGCTGGGGAATTACAATCTCGTCTTCAACAATCCAGCTGGACAATCCGATTCGTCCTACGTGATCACGGATGCCGCCGGTGCGCTGGTGCGAGTCGTTGCCAACGCAAATGTCAAAACGATGCCCGTTGGCTCTGCGCTGGAGTACCGTCCGGCCAAGTTCACGTTCGAAGCGCCTCCTGCGGCGGCACGGTATATCAAGTTCCGCTACGTGACAGGCGACACCGGATCGGTCGGATTCCCGTCAAACATCTACTATCGCTACAAAGAAGGCTATTGGCACATCGCCAACGACAGCGTTGTGAACCCGACGTATCGGCTGGATATTCTGTCCCCGAACGGATTCGGTGAGCCTACGATTCGTCGGCTCATCTATCGTGCAAACAACACGGCTCCGTGGGATACGGTCGGTACGATTCCCACGACCAGCGGCGACACGGTCATTCAGGCTGGCGTCAACGTTTTCGGCGAGTTCGCGGTCGGCGTGGGTGCTCCTTTGCCGCCGACGACCGGCAAACGATACGAGAGCGAAGTGTTCACCTCATATCAGATTCAATCTGGCATCGTTGTCGGCCCCGATTCGAAGCAAACGATCGATCTTTACACGGGCACGGGAGATACGTACGTGGATCGACCGTTGGTGATCTTCATTCCTGGCGGTGGATTCAAGGCGGTGAATGCGCCCGGTCAGTTCAGCAACATCCTCGGCGGAGGACTGGCGAAGCGCGGCTATGTCGTGGCGAATGTCAATTACTACCGAACGACATCGAATCAGCCGACCGACTCGGTTTCCTTCGAGGCGATGTTGAAAGCACAACAAGATGTGAAGGCGGTCATCCGCTTCCTGCGAAAGAACGGCACCGCCTACGGGATTGACACCTCTCAAATCTTCCTGACCGGAAGCTCGGCAGGTTCGATCACGGCTCTCCACATTGCGTATCTGGATTCCACAGAGATCCCGGCGAATGCCGTGAACTGGGCCAATCTGGGCGGCACGTTTGAAGGGGCAGACCGCGGAACGCCCGGCGTCTCGACACGGGTGTCGGGTGTTATTGCGAATTGGGGTGCGATCGGTGACACGGCATGGATGAAGAACAATCGCGTGCCGGTGTACTGCGTCCATGGCGATTCCGACAAGACAGTGTTCTTCGACGCCATCCCTTCGGACGGACCGTTCGCGTATTCGAGCAAATACATTTCGTTGGAAGCACAGCGCATGGGCGTATCGAACGGACTTCTTGTGTTCCCGAACACAGGACATACCCTGGACAACGATGCGGCAAAGCAATACGACGCCTACGTGGCTTCGGCAGCATGGCTGCTGACGCTGTTGAAGCCGAGCACGGTCGACGTCGAGGAAGGGGCAAGCGCGCTCCCAACGGAGTACATGTTGCAGCAGAACTATCCCAATCCGTTCAATCCCTCGACGACGATTCGGTACGAACTTCCTGCGAAGTCAAAGGTGACTCTGACGGTCTTCAACATGTTGGGCCAGCAGCTCGCAACGCTTGTCAACCGTGAAGAAACTGCCGGCCGGTATGCGGTCGCGTTTGACGCTGCGCGGTTCGCGTCGGGAATGTATTTCTATCAGTTGAGGACAGACTCGTACGTCCAAACGAAGAAGATGTTGTTGCTGAAGTAATTCCAGGCCGGAGCCGTCTGCCGCATCTGCAGGCGGCTCTCTACTGTAAGGAATACCTCGATGACGAAGAATGTCGCCTTCCTGCTTTGCCTGGTGGTGCTGGGAGATCCTCGTTTGTCCGCCCAGGTCGTCATCACGACAGATACTCTGTACCAGCAGTCATTCGATATCCTGAGCGGTGTCGGTCCGGCCGGAAGGACGGAGCAATGGACGGATAATGATCAGGACACGTTGCCCGGCTGGTATGCGTATCATGGTCGGCAATCGACAAGCTATACACCCGGGCCGCCGAAGTTCTACATCATCGATGATGGCACGTCCACAGTGAGCGGAGAAGGGCTGCGGAGTTACGGATCGCTCTCCTCGGGTCAAGCAAATTCGCCCGCGGACCGTGCTTTGGGGGAACTTTCGTCAACGACGGCGACGATTCCCTACAGTTTCGCCGTGCGACTGCTCAATAGCAGCGGTCATCCGATAACGGATTATGCGGTTTCGTATTGGGGCGAGCAGTGGAAAGAAAACACCGGCTCGAATGGCCTCGTCTTCGAGTATCAGATCGGCGCCGCTTCGATCACGGGTGGGACGTGGACGCCAGTTCCTGCGTTAGACTTCGCCCCGCTGAAGACCGCTACGGCACGGGCTCTCGATGGAAATGCCCCTGAGAATCGCGCACGGAAGACGGGCATGATTACGGACACCGTCGCCGAGGGGGGAGAGATCTGGCTCCGTTGGACAAAGATGGGAACGTCCAGTTGTGGATTGGCGGTAGATGATCTCACTGTGACCTTCCGACCCGTTCTTGAGCCGGCTACGGAACCGACGTTCCAGCCGACGGGCCTGTCCTTCTCTCAGGTAACGATTTCGTCGATGGTCGTCTCATTCATCGCCGCAGTCCCCCCGGCAGACGGGTATCTGGTGGTTCGCAAGCAGGGATCGGCGTCATCAGCGATTCCCGTTGATGGAGTCGCGTACGCAGCAGGCGATTCGCTCGGGGACGGAGTCATAGTGTATTCCGGTGACGAAACCATGTTCCAACAATCGGGCCTGGATCACAGCGCGGAGTATCATTTTGCAGTGTTTGCATACAACGGAGAAGGAAGCCTGACGAATTATCTGACTGTCGATCCACTCGTCGGGAGCCAGAGCACGCGAGTACCTCTCGCCTCGTTGGAAAGTGACATCGTAGCCGTGAACGGTTCTGAGGCAGTGAACATCTCATCGTTGGTGAACGACCTCTCACCACTTACTCCGGCCACCGGAGTGCAAGTATGGCAGGTCCAGGTTCGCGATGGTGGCGCCGCAGGGGATGTGGATGCGAAGCCGACGATCATTCGAGCGTTGACGTTAAGGCCGGCGAGTGGGAACACCGTCGCAGACTGGGCGAGTTGCGTACAAGCCATGGATCTTTTCAGGGGTTCGACGTGGTTAGCCAGCGGCTCGCTCCTCGCTCAATCCGTCGTGTTTGCCGGATTGTCCGACTCGGTCCCCGATGATGGTTCCCTCACGCTGACTTTCCGGATTTCGCTGAAGTCGAGCGGAATCGTCGACGGCGCGTTTCTTCAATTTTCCCTCTCTTCATCTGACGTCGTGCTTGAATCGGATTCGACCAGCTCACAGTTGAAATCCATGGTGCCGATCAGTTCAGGAGCGAGTACGAATATCATTGAGGTCGTGGCAACCGGGCTTACCTTCGTCCGTCAGCCCGTGACAAGTTTGATCGGAATGCCGATCGCGCCGAGCGTCATCGTTGCCGCCGCGGATGCCAATGGAAATCCGGACTGTGACTACACCGCTGCCATCAGTATGACGGCCACAGGTGCGGTGCTCGACGGCGCGCCGGTCGCAGTTCTGCCTCAGGAAGGGGTCGCCGAGTTCCCGTCGCTCCGTTTGCTCACCGGAGGGACCAACGTTGTCCTCACGGCTGCATCTGGAAGCTTCTCCACACCGTCGGCCGCATTCCAAGTACTCACACACCGATCATTCCACGTCGACGCCGATCTGGGGAATGACAGCGCAGATGGACTCACTCCAACATCTGCCTGGAAGACGTTATCCAAGGTGAATCTCACCATTTTCCAGCCTGGGGACAGTCTACTCTTCAAGTCCGGAAGTGCTTGGACCGGGATGCTGAATCCGAAGGGGTCGGGAGATTCGAATGCACCGATCGTCATCGGCAAGTATGGCGGAACGATCAAACCGATCATCAACGGGAATGGCATCATCGGGTTTGGAACGGTCTATCTCTTCAATCAACAGTACTGGGAGGTAAACGATCTCGAGATCACAAACGATGCGGCGACAGGAGCGGATCGTCGCGGAGTCTACGTCGTGTTCAACAATATCGGACTTGCGCGGCACATTCATCTAAAGGGTCTTGACATTCACAACGTCAAGGGCTTGATCGGCCACGAGCTCTATCACAAGAAGACGGCGTCGATTGGAATTGAAACGAATGATAACGGCACGGCCCCGACGCGCCTGGACGATCTGCTGATCGAGGGTTGCACCATCGCCAACATTGAGAACACCGGCCTTTACACCGCCAATCTGGCGACGAGCGCCTATCCGCTCACCGCAGATTGGATGACGCGGCGTTTTACCAATGTGCGCGTCCGCAATAACACGATCCATCATATCTCCAAGAATGCGATGATCCTGCGATTCCTGGATGGAGGACTGGTCGAATACAACGTCTGCTACGAAACGGCAACGGGTGTCACCGGAAACACCATGTTCACGTCCGGATGCAATGGAACGGTCTTTCAGTTCAACGAGGGATACCTGAATCGTGCGTCACTGCATGGAACGAATGACGGAAGCATGTACGATCCCGACCTTCGGAGTATGAATATCGTGTTCCAATACAGTTACAGCCATGACAACAGCCAGGGGCTCCTCTGGACCTGCACTGAACAACCTGACACGGGGATCATCTGCCGGTACAATGTGAGCCGTAACGATCAAGGCGCGATCTTCTGCATTAGCTATCCGGTCACTTCCGCATACATCTACAACAACACAGTCTACATTGGATCTTCGGTGTCGCCGACGATCATTTCGGAGCGAAACGTCGGGACGGGGACGAGAACATATCATTTCTATAATAACATCATCTACAATCTCAGTCCTGGTGCGACGTACGACATGACGTCAAGCTACACGCGCATCGTGAATAGCAATCTGTTCTACGGGTTTCATCCCACCGGTGAACCGGCGGATCCGAACAAGCAGACAAGTGATCCGTTGTTCGTCAATCCCGATAGCGGGGGAATCGGGCTTGGAGCCGTTGTTGGATTGCGATTGCGTTCGAATTCTCCCTGCATCGACAACGCGCTCCCCATCCCCAATAGCGGCGGATTCGACTACTGGTCGAATAGCGTCCCGACAGGAGCCGCAGCCGACCGTGGTGCATTCGAGTATGTGCCGCCGGTATCCGTCACTCCGCTCAATGGCGCGACGCCGCAACGATTCGCTGTGAAGCAGAACTACCCCAATCCATTCAATCCGTCCACGCACATCCTGTTCGATCTCCCCGCTTCGGGCCGTGTTTCCGTTGCCGTGTATAACATCCTCGGAGCGGAGGTGCGCTCGCTGGTGGATGCGGACCTGTCTGCCGGCTCGCACCAGATCGCTTGGGACGGACGTTCGTCCGACGGACGGCGGCTTTCCTCAGGTGTCTACTACGGGGTCGTTCGAAGCAGGGAGGCATCTCGGACGATCAAGATGCTCCTCATGCAGTAACCGTCGATCTTCCTTCAGGGAGCCAACATTCTTGAGACACAAACGAGTCAATCATATTCATCGTCGTCGGCTGTATGTGTTCCTGGCGGCGGCCGTGTTGAGCGGCGTCGGATTCTTCGGAGGGGCGGAGTCAAATCAGGGGGAGTATGGCGAGCGCATCGGCACCGTACGACCCCGCCACGCACGCACGATCGTCTCATCTCCTTGGGGGATTCAGACCGGAAGTCTGCAGGAACGACATGTTGAACTTGCCGCTTCGATCGGCGTGAAATGGACGCGATTGAGTGCATCATGGAAAGAGATCGAGTCGGCGCGAGGAGTATACGATTGGGAACAGACCGACGACGCGTTTGCGACTGCGATCCAGAACGGCATCACTCCATTCATCTGTTTGCACGTCGCGAATCCGCTCTACTGCGCCGAACGTCGCACTCGGGATCAACGGGAGATCGAAGTGTACGGTTCGAATCCTCTCCCTCCCACGAAGGATCCGGCCGCACTCCGCGCATGGCTCGCGTTTGTCCAGGCAACAGTCACTCGCTACAAGAACACGATCCGTTATTGGGAGGTGTGGAATGAGCCGAACCATTGGGCATATTGGGGAGCGGAACCCGATGGGGATGAGTATGGCCTTCTGCTTCGCGAAACGGCGAAGATGATCAAGTCGGTTGATCCGTCGGCAAAAGTGATCGGCGGGGCCCTCGCGGGACTGGATCCGGAGTTCACAGACGATTTCCTCTCCGAGGGAGCGGCCGCGGTCATCGATATCATCACATTCCACAACTACGCTTCACTCCCGGAAGAGCGCATCTACAAAGCGGTCGAGACGTGGAAGGTGATCGAGAAGCACAATCCCACGCTCGAATTGTGGCAGGGGGAATGCGGCTTCCCCTCGCACAGCAGCACGCGTGACTATCGGGGGACAAGCCCGTGGGGACCGAGGATTCAGGCGAAATGGCTTCTTCGACAGTCGTTCACGGATGTCTACTTCTGTCGTGCAACCCTGAGCAATTACTTCAAACTGGTACACCTTGGCGGACGCGGAGAGATGCCCAAGCGTTCGTTCATGACGGCGCTCGATAGCATTCTCGGCTATCCGGAACGCAACGGTTCTCGTGTGAAGAGTGTCGGCGTCAATGAGAAGTGCATCCTGGAGAATCCCACGCTGAATCCCAAACCGGCCTTTCACGCGTACCGGAATCTCTGCGCTGTGTTCGACGGGCGCTACAAGGCGAAGCCGACGCGGACAACGGTGGAGATCATTGATGCGGGGAGCTTCTACGGCATTGGGAAGGAAGATGATGCGTTTCCTTCCATTCCTCTCGTCTCGACATTCCAGGCCACAACAGGCTCCTGGATGGCCGCATACTGGCTTCCCTGGCATCCGCAAGAGCTCATCGAAAAGGCGACCGTTGATCTTCGTGTGATGGGCGTCGCATACGCAGATCCCGTGCTGGTGGACCTGCTCGATGGAAACGCCTACACGATTCAGATGAGCGCAGGAGCGGACGGGACCATCGTGTTCCACGATATTCCGCTCGTGGACTATCCGTTGTTGATCATCGAACGCAGTGAGGTCGAGCTTGAGTGAAAGGCGGTAGGTTCTGCGCTCGATCGCCCCTCGTATCATTCTTTCCCCTTATTGAAGCGATGAATTCTATGCGACCCATCTCGTGTATGCTGATCTGTTTGAACTGTATCGCCCTCGCGGTGCTTGACGCGCAACCTCGTACGGACAAGTCACTCGGTGCGGGATGGGCGTTCACTCGTGAAGATGTTCCCGCCGCAGCGTCGGTCTCCTACGACGATGCCTACTGGGAACGCGTTACGGTCCCACACACATGGAATGCGCGGGATGGCCAGGATGGCGGCGGCGATCAATACAGAGGCACCGGCTGGTATCGAATCCCGTTCGTGCTTGAAATGGCGGATCTTGATCGAAACATATTCTTGAAATTCGACGGTGTCGGAACCGTTGCCACTGTGTATGTGAACGGGAATGAGGTCGGCATGCATCGGGGCAACTTCGGTGCGTTCATCTTCGATGTGACGCCGTACGTCTCTGCTGGCAGGAACCTTCTGGCCGTTCGCGTGAACAATGTGCGCGACACGACGATCACCCCCCTTCGAGGCGATTTCACGATCTATGGAGGCATCTATCGCAGCGTACACCTGCTGATGACAGATCGGCTGGGGATCTCGCCGCTCGACTATGCTTCTCCCGGCGTGTTCGTCACGCAGCGATCGGTGTCGAAGAATGCCGCGGTGCTTGACGTGCGGTCGCTTGTCCGTAACGCATACGATGTCACAAAATCGACGACGGTCCATGCGACCATCTATGATCACATGGGGGGCATTGTGACAACGACGGTGATGTCAGCGCAGGTCGAAGCCCGCACGACGAGCTCGATCGTGCAGGAGCTGACGATCGTCCAGCCGAGACGGTGGCACGGGAGGAAGGATCCGTATGTATATCGTCTGGTCGTTGAGGTACGCGAGAACGGGGCGATCCGAGACCGGATCGAACAGCAAATCGGCGTTCGTTCATTCGTGATCGATCCGGAGAAGGGATTCTTCCTCAACGGCGAGCACCTGGCTCTGAAGGGCGTGAACCGGCATCAGGACCGAGAGAACATGGGGTGGGGGATCGGGAGGAAGGAGCACGAAGAGGATTTTCGGATGATCGAGGAGATCGGCGCGAACGCCATCCGGTTGGCGCACTATCAGCATGCACAGGAATTCTATGACCTGTGTGATCGGGGCGGCATGGTCGTCTGGGCGGAGCTCGCCTTGGTTGACGAGATCAGCCTGAATGAGAAGTTCATCATGAACTGTAAAGAACAATTGACCGAGTTGATCAAGCAGAACTACAACCATCCGTCGATATTCTTCTGGAGCCTGCAAAACGAACTCATTCCGGATGGACGAGAGGAGGCATATGGCGATGTGGTCGCGGAACTGAACCGCGTCGCGAAGTCGCTTGATTCAACCCGGCTGACAGCCGTTGCCAGCAGAAGCAAGTATGATCGAGCGGATGCCATCAATGCTGCGACGGACGTCGTCGGGTACAACGTGTATCGTGGGTGGTATGAAGGGAAACCGGAGAACTTTGCGAAATATGCCGACACGCTCCATGCGCGATTCCCTGACCATGCGTTTTGTATCAGCGAGTATGGTGCCGGGGCGAGCATCCATCAGCACGAATGGCCCACGAAGCGCCCCGCGCCGAAGGGGCCGTGGCATCCCGAGGAATGGGCTTCGGTGCTGCATGAGATCACGTGGAAGGCCATCTCTGAGCGTCCGTTTATTTGGGGGTCGTTCGTCTGGAACATGTTCGACTTTGGTTCGGACGGCCGGTCAGAGGGGGACATGAACGGGCGGAATGACAAGGGCCTGGTTACATTCGATCGGAAGGTCCGGAAAGACCCGTTCTACTTTTACAAGGCGAACTGGAATACCGAGCCAATGGTGCATATTGCAAGCAAGCGATACACACCCCGACCAGCAGCCCCGACGGATGTAAAGGTATACTCCAACTGCGATAAAGTAACTCTGTTCGTGAACAGCGTGTCTCTGGGTGAACAGGCTTCCACCGGAGCGGTGTTCATCTGGACTGGTGTTGAGTTGAAGAACGGGAGAAATGAAATCAGGGCAGTGGGAACAAAGGGAGATAGAGTCCTGGAGGATTGCATCGACTGGATCGGAGTTGCCAAACCTTAGGCGTTTTCTCACTTGATGCATGAATGATTCCTTAGTATGATGATCGCGGAGATCTCCGTGGTGCCCCCGGCTTTTACCGTCCACGAATTCTCGTTCCGATCCCATCCCTGGTTCCTGCACGTCGCGTGGCCACATAGTTGAATGTGACCAAAACCATCCCTTAATTACCGGCCGTCATCTGTCCGGTAGGTTCTGAAACGCTACGATCATGTTGAAGTAGTCGTATTCCTTTCGCAAAGTTGCCTGCGAGCTCGTTCGATGCGATGCTGATTCGGACGAGCTCGTCGTCTTTCAACTGTCCGTTGTTGTCACAATTCTTGTTTCTCCTCCAAGTTTTGCCGAAATTCTGTCTGCCTTCGCCATCCACCTCACCAGGAGCCCATGATGCCTTTGAAGATCAGAACAGAACAGGAAACCGCTTTTGACCTCGTCGCACTCGGCGAATGCATGATTCGTCTCAGCCCCCCGGGACATCAACGCATCGAATTCTCTCCAACGCTCGAAGTGTGGGTCGGCGGGGGTGAATACAATGTTGCCTACGCCCTCTCACGGCTCGGTCTCCGAACCGGATGGGTTGGCGGACTGAATGATTCTCCAATGGGTGCGCTCGTCCGGAATCACGCACGCGCTGTCGGCGTTTCGACGGACTACGCGGTCACGCGCAAGTACGATGGAATGGGGAAGAAGGATCGCATTGGGCTGAACTTCACGGAGGTGGGATTCGGACCGCGGGCCTCTGTCACGCTATATGACCGGGGACATTCCGCGACGGCTGGGATGAAGCCGGGCGATGTGAATTGGAAGGAATTGTTCGCTGAGCGCGGCGCACGCTGGTTGCATACGGGGGGCATCTTCACGGCGCTTTCGGAGTCGACACGGCTTGTCGTTGCCGAAGCGGTCAAGGCAGCGCACGAGGCGGGGACGATCGTTTCGTACGATCTGAACTTCCGTTCGAAGTTGTGGTCAAGCAAGGAAGCGATCGAGACGACCCGTCCGCTCGTTCCGTACATCGATTGCCTCATAGGAAATGAAGAGGATTTCCAGAAGGTCCTGGGTTACGAAGTGGAGGGAGTGGATGTCGAAAAGGGGGAACTCGATACGAGCGCGTTCAAGCGGATGGTCGAGAAGGTCGTCAAGGACTTCCCGAATATCAAGGTCGTTGGAACCACCTTGCGGTGCGTGAAGTCGGCGGGCATCAACGACTGGTCCGCGATCATGTGGCACGAGGGGGCGTTCTATCAGGGTTTGCAGATGCCTGGGCTTGAGATCGAAGACCGCGTCGGTGGCGGGGATGGGTTTGCATCGGGTTTTACCTACGGATTCCTCGCCGGGAAAGGTCCGCAAGAGTGCGTCAACCTTGGCGTGGCACACGGTGCGATGCTCATGACCACTCGCGGCGACACAAGCATGATCACGCTGGATGAATTGTTTCATGTCGCAAAGGGTGGAAGTGCGAGGATAAAGAGGTGAGAGATATGCCAGATGGGATATGTGAGATGAGAGATGTGAGATGTAAGATGTGAGATGTGAGATGAGAGATGTGAAATGTGGAGGGGAGGGCCGTTTCCGGAAGAGCGTACCGCGAGGATTCATGCGTATGTTCAAGTCATTCGTTGTCTGTCTGATTCTCCTGACGTGTTGTGACCGCGCACATGGTTTCACCGCAAGCGCGGTGCCCGACACGATCGTGTCCGGGCAGAAGATTCGTTTTCAGTCCGCGATTCGAGAATATGTGAGCGCCGATTCGGTTGATCCTCCACCGCGCGAGGCTATCTGCTTCATCGGGAGCAGCATCTTTCGGCAGTGGACGAGCCTGCAGGAAGACATGGCTCCGCTCCCGGTGTATAACCGCGCGTTCGGGGGATCGCGGACTATCGAGGTCCTCTACTATATGGATCTTCTCGTCCTGCCACACGATCCGAAGATCGTTGTCTACTATTGTGGCAGCAATGACGTGAACGGCAACCAGCCGGCAGATTCCATCGCCTCTCGGTTCTTCCAATTTGCGGAACGGCTCGCGGACAGCCTCCCTCGGACGAAGGTCTTCTATGTTTCGGTCAACCGGGCGCCGCAGAAACGTGCGAAATGGGCCTCCGTCGATTCCGTCAATGCACTGGTTCGCACGTATTGCGATGGTCATCCCGCTGTGACCTTCATCGATGTCAATCCGGCGCTATTCACAGAAACAGGGGAGCCGCGCCTGGAACTTTTCAAAGATGACCTTCTCCACTTCAAACCGACTGCGTACCGGGAATTCGCGCGCATCATCAAACCGTACGTCGAGCGGGCTTGGAGAGAACTCTCCGCTTCTCCCCCGATCAACAAAGAATAATCCGCAATCCCCAATCATCAATCGCAAATCGACGGTCATAAATAGAAACGCCCCGGCTGATCTTCCGGGGCGTCTTTGTTGCGGATGCGATCCCTCCCTCAAGGGTCACATATGCTGCAATTGGAGGCCGAGCGACGCAACGTCGCCTTTGGCCCAGATGACGCTGAATTCCTTTCGTTCTGTTGACCGGGATCTCATCGCTTCCAGGAATACTTCCGCGACATCTGCCCGCCCGATCTTGTACCGTGCTCTCAGCGGGATGTCGCCTTTGACCAATTCGACCGCCCGCAGACCGGCGCCGTCGTTGGTCAAAACTCCTGCGCGGATGATGGTCCATCGAAGGTCGCTTGTACGGATTGCTTCCTCAGCTTCCCGCCGCCAGCGCATGACGCCCTTCTTCATGACTCCGAGCAAGTAGCCAGCGAACGACTTCCGCGTCGTTCCGATCGTGGTCATGTACAGGAATCGTCCCTTGAACCCGCTTGCGGTAGCCGCGCGCAGCGCTGCCACGACACCGCCATAATCCACTGCCCGGATCTGGTCTTCCGTCGCCGGACCCGGTGGAACAGCGGCTGTGAAGATGATGTGTTCGACATCATGAAATGCTCTCTGGAATTCACCGTTCGGCGCGCTGAGGTCAGCCTTGATGATCTCCGCATTGCTGCCGAATGCGGCGCGGGCTTTCACCAGGTTCCGTGCGACGATACGTACGGGAGTACCATGCTCGAGTAATCTCGTTGCAATGATCAATCCGGTTCCGCGTGTCGCCCCAATAACCAATACGGGTTTTGGCATAATCCAACTGCTGGTAACATCCTGTTGTCTCTTCGCCCACCCCTTGCTGCGCACCGGCCGCCCCAGCAACCGCCAAAGCGGCCCGGAGATGCGCTCCCCCGACGGACCATCCAACCGCACTGTCCCCCTTCAGGAAGAAAACCCCCTGCGATCTCTCCCTGCGCTCAGGTCTCCATCGGTATTGAAATCGAAAACTCTGCTCCGGCCCCGGGCTCCGAATGCACGTCGATCGTGCCGCCAATGTTCTCCACGATCTTTCGACAGATCGGGAGTCCATACCCGTGGCCGGTCGGCTTCGTCGTCACTTTTTCCTTGAACAACTTCTCCAGCACTTCACGACTGATCCCGGGTCCGTTGTCGCGGACGGATAGCGTGACCGCGTTCTTTTCGGGAACCACGGTCGTGATGACGTCGATTCGGGCGTCCGGCTTCGCTTCCACCGCATTCGTGAGGAAGTTAAGAACGACCTGCTGGAGCTGCTGCTTGTCAAACGAAACGAGCGGCAGTTGCTCGTCGAACGTTGTGACGATGGATGCTTTGCGGAACTTCTGCAGTGGCTGCACGAACCGAACGGTCTCTTGCACGCAATCATTGACGATCCCCGGTTGCGGCCGGGCGGCCAAATGAGACGATTCTGCGAGGCCGAGCGAGAACAACGAGATGCGCTTGACGGCGCTGCTGATCTTCTCGATGCGCTCTTCGATGTCCTTCTTCGTGAATCGCTTCAATCCGCGCTTGAACGACGCAAGATGGAAGGCGACAACGCTGATGAGATTGTTCAATTCGTGACTCACTTCGGCGGCCATCTCGCCTTTCATCGCAAGGCGTTCGAAAATGATCAGCCGTTCGTTTGCCCGCTCCAATTCCTGGAACGAGGTTTGAACGCGTTCGTACAACTGGGCATTCTTGATGGCGATGGCGGCCTGGCCAGCCAGAATCTCGAAGAGATAAATGATCTCGTCCCGATGGACTGGCTGGATATGCCGGCTGTCCACGTACAGGACGCCGATCTTCTCGTCGCGCACCGTGAGCGGGGAACACAGAATGGTCTCCAGTTCCAGCGACCGAACGCTTTCACGGTGGTCGTACAGGTCGTCGAGCTGCGCGTTCTCCACGCACACCGACTCTCCGGAAGCGAAGACATCGTCGGCGACGGTCCGGCTGTACTTGAGCGCACCCGGTTCGAGCGGGACTCCCGCGGCGTCGTGCGAGATGACGCATTGGAGTGTTCCCTTGTCGTCCGCTAACAGCAGAAACCCGCGCTCGGCGCGGGCAACGCGAATAGCATAATCAAGGACGGAACCAAGGACCTCGTCCAGGATGAGGCTGTGCGTGATCTTCCGCGTGACCTGGAGAATGATCTCCAGATTCTTCGCGCGATCATCGCCGGCGACGATCCCTTCGATGTGCTCTGGAATGGACGTTTGTCGAGGATTGAGCGGGTCTTGTACTTGCATGCCGTTGTGATCCGAGTACTGCTACGCCGCGACGATCGCCTGGGCATTGCGGGCGTCATGTTGGGCACCAACCTTCTTGAAGTAGGTGACCGCCTTCTTGACTGCCTGCGTTGCCTTGCTTTCCTGATGAAGCCGCTTATATAGCTTCGCCAGTTCCGCGTACGTTTCACCGAGGTTCAAGGGACTGTTGTATTCTTCATTCAGACGAAGGCTCGTTCGGAAGTACAATTCCGCCAGTTGGGGATGATCCAACTCGCGGTGAATGATGCCTTTTACTTTGTATGCATCGGCAATGCTGAGCTGATCGTTCAGTTGCCGGAAAATGCCGAGGGCCTTCTGGGCGAACACCATCGCCAGCGGGTAGTCCTCAAGCCGAGCATAAGCCGCCGCTTTGCCAAGGTAGGCAAGACCGGCGAATGCGCGGTAGTGAAGAAGGTTCGCATGGCTCAGGCTTTCATCGAATTGGTTGATCGCCGCGCGCAGGTCACCCTTCGCGAGGAACAGCATGCCGATGTTGTGATAGACCTCGACGAGGCGCGACATTTGCCCAAGCTTCTCGAATTGCGGCAGAATGCGCTGGTAGTGGGCGAGTGCTTCGTCCCACCGGCCGGCGATCGTCGCGAGAATGCCCAGGTTCATCAGCGCCGTGTTCGCCCGCTCAACGTTCCCGCTCTTCTCGAATCCGGTTTGCGCCCGGCGGAAGTGCGTCGTTGCCTTCCGAACGTCGCCTTGCTCGCTTGCGAACACGCCGTAGCTGTTCTCAACGATCGCGAGCCCTTCCGCGTCCTTTGCCTTTTTATACATCGCCGCGGCCTTCTTCAGGTCCAGCTGCGCACCGGTCCAGTGAGCCTGTCGCAGGCGGAGCTCGGCGCGTTTGCAGAAGGCGGTGCCGGCAATCGAGGCGAAGCGAACTTCCGCTCCCGCGGCTTCGATCACGTTGGAGAAGACGGTCTTGGCGGCGCTGTGTTCGCCGTACTTGATGCACAACGAGCCGAGCTCGACCATGAGCTCGAGGTACTCACGTTTGCCGAGCTCACGCTCGCATTCGGTGATGATGTTCTCGAGGTAACCCGCTTCAACAAAACTGTGTTCAGCGCGGAGCTCGCTCTCCTTACTCCTTGCCTGGTCGATCAGTTCCGCCTCCAGGACGCGGAGGTGCTCCACCTGCTCATTGAGCAGCTTGAGAAGCGCTTCCGGACAGAAGCGCTTCAACAAGTGCCCGAGGCTCTCGGCAAAGCCTGTATGGTTCTCCATGAGTTGCATGACGGTATCCTTGCCCCTGAGTTAGGGAATCCGTTCGTTGCCGAGTGGTGGGTTAGATGCCAAATCCGTAGCGTGAGAAGTGCTTGATCACGCCATTCTTACACACGACCGTGCCGGTCGCAGCGTCCACCTGGAAGCCGTAGGCTTCGATCGGTTCCCAGTTGCCGGTGATCTCGTTCTTATAGAGCAGCTTCAAGCGATTCTTCAGCGCATTGACGTCGCCATTCATATCCAGACCGCGTGCTTCAACATAGAGCGTTCCCGGCTTCTTGAACTGCGTGCCGTGGGGTCCGAATGTGGCCGAAAGGACCTCGTCATCGGCGAACATGTCGAGCGTCATATCGGATTCGACCGAGCCCGGTCCGAAGGAAAGCACGATCTTGACAGCGAAATTGCCTTTGCTGTGCTCGAACGAAAGCTGGCCGCCTTCTGCCGCAGTCACGGTTCCGCTGATCTTTACGGTCTTCTGAAGTCCATTGCCGGCAGGGAGGGCGAAGGGTTGATACGCCTGCGTGGACAACGCGGCGCCCGACGGAATGGGTGTATCCACAGGGTTGTCGATCGTGCAGCTGACGAGACCCATCAACAAGATGGCGACGATGAGGGAGTTCAAGACGTTCCGCATGGTGAATCCTCCTATAGGGAGTTGATCAGTGAGGGGGGGATGATTGAGACGTATGAGTTCATTGTTCACTTGAGATCCTGAGCATCAGCCGACGGACCAGCACACCGGGCATCAACCCCATTGATGCATCGGAGTGGGGTGCCGTAAGCCCTCATCAACCCACCTCCCACTCGCTACGATCTGGCGGGGCTTGGAACGGCATGCGCATGTGTCATCTCACTGCACGGTCGGGATCGCTGCGACAGGCGCACCATGGCGCCGGTCCGCACATCTCGGAGCGGCAAGAGAGAACACGTATGGATATGTCACACGACAGAGATAGGCGCGTGTGCCGGGAACCTCCGGTTGTTGTACGTGAATTCGTTGAAATGGCAGTGCGTGCGGATCGATTGCCCGGACTGCCAGACGTGGCATTCATCGGAGCGCTCGGAGCGGCGCGACGGAGAACAGAATAAACCTCCGATCCCACTCGCGCATCGGCAGAGCGTGATGAATATGCGGGAACGCGCGGATCAGTCGCGCGAACCGCCCAGATGTGTGCATGCATCGGACGCGGGAGGGAAGCACATGCTGTCGTACCGATTGACGGAATGGTTGTTCTCTTCCGTTCATCGCGTACGGATGTGCATCCGCGTCGCTGATGTACGCATCTATGTCATTGCACAAGCAACGGTGCAAGGAGCGTGCCACGCTCTGATGATGAACCGCGATGGACGTGATCGTGCAATGCGTCTCAAAATCAACCGCTGATCATCGAAGAGATGATCACGACGGACAAAACGCGGAGAAGGTGAAACGATTCGTTACAGCGCAGCTGTAATGAAATGATGCAGAGGAACAATCTTGGGAAATCGATTACTATCGCAGGTTGAGTGAATCACTCGACGAAGCGCTTGTGACGAGCGACACGCCTTTGTGGAGGAGGAAATGGCGGATGTGCGTGCTGAAGATCGCCTGAGAGATCCCTTCTGTTCCGAGGACGAGTGTGAATCCGAAGGGTTCTGAGAGCGGTGGAAGCGGATACGCGGCAGCAACTGAATCGAAGAGCGCAGGATCACACGCTGCGTTTCCCCCGGCGATCACACCGTTCTCCGTGAAGCCCAGGATCATGAGGATCGTGCAGCCGTCGGGTCCATGGCCCTTGGCGATGAAGGAGAAGTCCTTGACATAATCCCCGCTTCGCGGACCACCGATGCTGAAGGTTTGCACGGAATCCCCAGCTTCATTCCGGATGGCGATCGATTCGTACTGTTCGGGGGTCCCGAGGCGCGCGGTCGTGCGCTCCATCCTGAACATGTGAAGGAACTTCCTGAAGGAGTGCAGGGTCTTCATCGTCCCGATGAAGATGATATTGTTTCCTTTGAAGTCCGCCGAAGTGAACTCAGAGGCGAGTTTCAACGAGTACCCGGAAGGATTCTCCTGGATGATGGGAAGGATTTTCGCCATGCTCCACGGTCCGCTCGGACGAAGGAACGTGAAGTCGTTCACCTGGAAGGTCTTTCCCAAATCGGGCTCCCGCCCGCTGAACAGCTGATAGTCCTCGGTAGAATTGATCGAGGGTCGTCGGTAGTAACCCGCCCGGTCGGTTCGTTCTCGGAGAAAGAAGTAATCCCCGATCACGATCAGCGTGTGCCGTCCGTTCGAAGATTGAAACTCATGCCAGATCGGATCTGGAGCGCGATGTTCCGCAGGAGCCGATTGCTGCAAGGCGTGGACCACATAACCGAGGCCGAACGCGACGACGATCGCTGATCCAACCATGATCGATCGAGCGTGCGATTTGAGGAATGGCTTGGGGATTTTCAGATCGAACGGGACGAGTTCAACGCGATAATGGCCGACGGGGATGCTGAGGCGGAATTCGTGCGGTTCGCTGGACGTGAAGTAGTAGTGCTCCAACTTCTTCCGCAGGTTGTTCATGTAGACGCGGACGGTCGCATCTTCCTTGGAATTGAACGATGCTTCCTTTCCGAAGATCTGAACGGCGATCGTCGTCTCTTTGGGCTGTCGGCCTGCGATCGATTCTTCGACCAGAAATTGCAGAAGCTCCCGATATTTCTGAGAATTGTGAAACTCGGGGCTTTCGAGGATCTTGGCGAGTATCTGCCGAATTTGGGTTGGTTCGAGCATGATCCCTCATCGAATCGATGAGAATATGTCGTTATTTACCCGTTAAAACAATTGGGATTAGCGGTTTTTTTCTTGCGTAACCCTCCGACAGTCCGGTATTTTGCCCATCGTGTGATTTCGTAATCCGGCCGGAACAATTGATCCCCTTGGCGCCGGATTTGCCCGAATCATTCCTCTGGAGTGTTCCCTGATGCTCATGCGCCGGGTTTGCCTCGTCGTCGGAATCTTCGCGTCACAATTGCTTCTCGCGCAACCGCTTCCATCGTCACCACAAACCTTTCGGAATCCAATTCTCCCCGGCTTCTACCCGGATCCTTCGATCTGCCGCGTCGGGGATGAGTATTATCTCGTGTCATCCACGTTCGAATACTACCCCGGCATACCGATCTTCCACAGCAAGGATCTCATTCACTGGAAGCAGATCGGTCATGTGCTCGATCGGCCCTCGCAGCTTGCGATCGACTCTGTTCGTCCATCGGGTGCAGTTTTTGCGCCGACGATCCGGAACTCTGACGGCACCTTCTACGTCATCAACACGCTGGTCGGAAGGGGAGGAAACTTCATTGTTACCGCGACGGATCCTGCCGGCCCTTGGTCGGACCCGCACTGGCTGCCGAACGCGCCAGGGATCGATCCATCGCTCTTCTTTGATGATGATGGGAAAGTGTACTATCACGGGAACGTCAGGCCGGATTCCCTGCCGTCAGATTCAAAGTACCGCGTGATCTGGCTGCAGGAACTCGACCTGAAGACCATGCAGCTTATCGGGGAGCGGACAACGATCCTTCGCGAGGGAGCGCTCCATGGTGCAAACAATGCGGAGGCACCGCATATCTACAAGGTGAATGGATGGTACTATCTGATCATCGCTGAGGGAGGAACCGGGGAGAATCATGCGGTCACGGTTTTCAGAAGCAAGAACATCCGCGGCCCCTATGAGGGAAACAAGAGGAATCCCATTCTGACGCATCGGCATCTGGGGCAGAACGTTCCGATCGCGTGTACGGGACATGCAGATCTGGTTGAAACACAGCGGGGTGAATGGTGGATGGTGCTTCTTGCGGTGCGGCCGTATGGCGGGTTCCACTACAACCTCGGGCGTGAGACATTTCTGACTCCCGTGGCGTGGGAGGATGGATGGCCCGTCGTGAATCCGGGGCATGGCCGAGTGCTTGAGGTTGATCGGGTGCCTGATCTGCCCCTCGCTCCCGTACCGATTCCTGCGGCACGAGACGGATTCAATGCGAGCCGCCTCGGTCTCGACTGGAATTTTCTTCGCACGCCGCGGGAGGAGTTCTACAGTCTCGCAGCGCGTCCCGGCCATCTTCGGTTGTTCCTGCGGCCGCAGGTTGTCACGAAATGGGAGAGCCCGACCTTCGTTGGCAGGCGTCAGCAGCACATCAATTTTTCGGCAAGCACAGTGATGGAGTTCACGCCGAGCACGGAAAACGAAACGGCGGGACTCGTGCTCATCCAGAACAGCGAATTCCAGTTTCGGATGGAGCGCATGCTCGTTGCGGGCATGCACGTCGTTCGTTTGACGCGTCGCCATGCCGGCAAAGAAGACATCCTTGCCGAACGGTCGGTGGAAACGCCCCGCGTGTTTCTAAAAGCGTCCGCTGTGGGACAGTGCTACAGTTTCTTCTTCGGGACGAAGGAAGGCGTTTGGAAGGAGCTGAAGACGGACGTCGACGGGCGCACGTTGAGCCGTACGAATGCGGGGGGATTCGTGGGAACGTACATCGCGCTGTATGCGAGTTCGAACGGGGAGAAGAGTTCGAATGTTGCCGATTTCGATTGGTTTGAATACACCTACTAACCTCGTATCACGCAGGAGAATACTTGTGAGGACAACGCGCGTTGTGTCATTGCTGGTTCTTGTCCTGATCCTGGTTCCGTTCACCCGCGCTATCGCGCAGACGGGGCTTCGGGGGACGGTCACCGATTCGCTCAGCGGAGGCCCACTGATCGGTGCGAATGTGTTCTTGGTCGGCACGAGCGTTGGGAACTCCACGGACGTTGAAGGCCGTTATCGCATCCTCGGCGTGAAGCCGGGGGAGTACCGCGTGCGTGTTTCGAGCATGGGATATGGTTCGAAGGATTTCGACGTTACCATCACCGAGAACGGCGTGCAGGAGCTCGACTTCACGCTCGCGGCAGTGTTGATCGAAGGGGAAGAGGTCGTCATCACCGCGCAGATGCGGGGCCAGGTGGCGGCGATCAATACGCAGCTTTCGTCCAACGCCCTGGTGAATGTGGTTTCTGCAGACCGCATTCGTGAATTGCCGGACGCGAATGCCGCAGAGTCGATCGGCCGCTTGCCGGGGATCTCGCTGCTGCGGAGCGCGGGCGAGGCGAACCGGGTCGTCATCCGCGGGCTCGAGCCAAAGTTGAACACGATCACGGTGAACGGGGTGAAGATCCCCTCCACAGGCGCGAACGACCGGGCGGTCGACCTGAGCATGATCGCTTCCGAAACGCTCGAGGGGATCGAGGTATTCAAAGCGACCACACCGGACATGGACGCGTCGGCCGTCGGAGGCGTGGTCAATTTGAAGATCAAGAAGGCTCCGGTTGAGCGGGTCATTCGAATCAAGGGGAGCCCCGGATACAACCAGCTCGTCGACAGCTACGGGGATTACAAGTTTTCCGTCGAATACAGCGACCGATTCTTCGATGATGTGCTCGGCGTGGTCGTCACCGGCAATCATGAGAAGGTGAACCGAAGTTCGGAGAGCTTCACAGGGTCCTATGAAGTCCTTGGATTGCGCGACACCGTCACGGGCGTGGTCCCGATCGGCGGAACATCGATCGTCGTCGGAAACTCGCTCGAAGATCGAACCCGTTCGGGCGCGAGCATGACGCTTGACTATGACTTCGGACTGGGGACCGTCTGGCTGACGAATTTCTACAGCCTCACCTCGCGCAATCCGTTCAGCACGAGAAAGGAGTACGATCCGCAGAACGACCTCATTCGGTACACGATCCGTGACCAGGAGATCGACCTCGACGGACTGTCGACGGCTCTGAATGGACAGATCTCGGTGTGGGGTCTGGAAATGGACTGGGTGGTCTCTCGCTACCGTATCGTGAATGACAATTCGTTTGACTACACGATGACGCTCGACCAAGGATCTTCTTTTGATCCCGCGGTCCTTTCGGTGAACGACAACACGACGTATGTGCCCGCCGCGCGCGACAGTGCCCACAAGCTCTATCTCAGAGGGAACATTGACGAGCCGAATGCCACCACGCAGACGGACTATACCGCTCAATACAATATTAAAGTCCCGTTCAGCATCTGGTACATAACGGGATCGGTAAAGGCCGGGGGAAAATATACCAGTACCGACCGGGACAACCGTTCTTCGGGGTACGGCGCGTTGCAGTACTACCTGGGCGGGGATTTCATTGCGCGGGCGCTTCCGTACTACGACAAACCAGTCATCCTGACCTCGTCGGGTCAGATCTCCAGCCTGAACTTTCTTTCGGACCCCAACGCTGCTGCAACAGTGGTCGACGGACGGTATCGCATAACGCCGATCTATGATCGCGGGATCATCAAATCGTGGGCTGTGCAACAGCGTCCGATCTACGAGTTCGACCGAAATGCGCTCTCCGAGAACTATGATGTGAAGGAGACCGTCGCGGGCGGTTATCTCATGACCGAGCTGAAGTATGGTACCTTTGCTACCCTCTTGGCCGGCATCCGCTATGAACTCGAGGATAGCTGGTACAAGTCTGTCTGGACGACTGCGTACGAGGTCTATGGACGCGCCGGGATCTCCTTTGACACCTTGACCACGCGGACAAACGCCTACTGGTTCCCACATGCGCATCTGAAGCTGCAATTCACCGATTGGTTCGATATCCGTCTCTCCGCGAATCGAACGCTCGCTCGCCCGGACTTCTACTGGGTCTCGCCTTGGACGCGCTACGATCTCACCAATGCGCGGCTGTATCGCGGAAATCCGTTGTTGAAGGACATGAAGGTCGCGAACTACAACGTTTCCGCCTTCTTGTACAACAACATCTTCGGGTTCTTTGGCGTGAGCGGTTTCTACAAGGACATTCGGGATGTGTTCTACGCAAAACGGACGCAGGTGTATAAACTCGAAGATATCATCGCGCTCGGAATCCCCGGACGCGAAGGCGGGTACGAAATGCGAACATACGAAAACGCCGAGAAGTCCGAAGTGCGCGGAGTCGAGGTCGAATGGCAAACGCAGCTCGCGTTCTTTCCCGGTATCCCTGAATTCTTGCGCGGGGTCGTATTGAATGCGAACTACTCACGGATATGGTCAAAGACGCTCTTCCCGTTCTACAAGTTCACAGCGACGCGCATCCCCGGTTCTCGGCCGCCACGATTCACGTACGAGTTGTCGGATTTCTTCCGGGAGGGCCCGATGCCGGGGCAGGCGGACGAGATCATCAATGTCTCGCTCGGGTATGACCGGGGGCCATTCTCGGCGCGCGTGTCCTTCTCCTATCAAGGGCCGAGTATCAACGGCGTGGGAGAGATCGCTGAGACCGACACGTGGAATCAGGAGTTCACTCGATGGGATTCGACGATCAAATATCGATGGACGGATTGGCTCGCACTCAGTTTGAATCTCGTCAATCTGTCGAATCAGCCTGATGAAGCGTTCTTCGGATCGGATCGCTATCAGACAAGCAGTTTCTACTACGGAATGACAGGAAGTGCGAGCGTCGAGATCACGCTCTAACAATGCAATGAAGAAGCAGCAGCTGCATCGTTCAACCACACATCATCAAGGAGTACGCACCATGAACAAATTGCTCTTCGTATGCTTGCTGTTTGTCCTGATCGCCGTACCGGCGGCGAGCCAGCGGTATGTCATCGTCACCCCGGAAATCGACGATGAGCTCGCCAGAGTGATTAGTACAGATTCATCGGCGCGAAACGCCGCTTTGCCGACGCCGACGATCTACCTTCTGAAGCGCAACGGCTACTACCCGGTCGCTTCGAAGATCGAGAACACGAACTACTTCCTGCACATCAAGGCGGAACCGGGCACCGGATATCGGCCGTTGCTGGCGCCCATTCCGACATCTGGAACAACCTACGCGTACGCGATCAACTTCCGGGCAAGCGGAAAACTGGAAGGCCTGACGTTGGAAGCGGTTCAGCCGACCGGTGGTGTTCGGAACCGTTATATCAATGTCTATAATGGTGCGAGCCTGTTTGTGGACGATTGCGAAGTGGTCCACGACCGCGGTTCTGCCTTCGCCATCCTGAGCGACAGCTGCAGCATCTACATCACAAACTCGTTCATTCACAGCGTGGGCCATCCGAAGACACTCGGAGGCAATGGAAGGCTGGTCGATCTCCGGCCGACGGCGTTGGTGATGGATACGATCCTCATCCAGAATACGACGTACTTCAATGTGACGGACCGGATCATCCGGAATATGAACACGGTCGTCAATTATTTGAAGTTCGACCACAACACAGGCTTGGGAACGCAGGGATATCACGGAGGACTTCAAGCGGGGCGCACAAAGAACCTGATCATCACGAATAACATCTTCTACAACACGATCATGTACGGGTCGCATTACAATCGGGTCTTAGGTGGAGCAATCTCCGAACAGACGCAACCTGAGAAGAGCGACATGTACGTCGTCACGTTGGATACGGCGTACACGAGCAGCGGCTCGGTGGTGGTGCGGAACAACAATATGTTCTGGTCAAATGAGATCAATGCCATCTGGGCGAAGTATCCGGACACGACAAAAGCACCGAAGACTGTCACGTCGACGATCAACAAGGCTCTCGTTGATTCGACCAAGGCGTGGTTCGAGGAGAAACTCACATTCCAGGCGATGCCTCCTGATATCTACAACTTCATCGATTCAGCGCTGGCATTCCCCAATGCCACGGTATTGCCTGAGAATTGGTCCTATGAATATCAGGACTCCCTTGGGACAAGTCCTGTGAACGGATCCTACGGAACAACCGCGACCTCATACACAGCCGCGGACGGCGGGTATCCTTTGGGAGATCTCAACTGGTATCCGACACTGAAAACCCGCTGGCTCCAGGGACTTCCGGCAGCTGTGGAGTATATCGCGGGCATAGTTCCTTCCTCGCCGACGCTCGCGCGCAATTATCCGAATCCGTTCAATCCGTCGACCTCCATCCGGTTCACCGTCCCGTCACGCGGGAATATTGTGCTCGCCGTGTATGATGTTCTCGGCCGCCTCGTGAAGACGCTTGTGAACGAAGAGCGCGAAGCCGGTGAACATACAGTGACGTTGAACGCCGGTTCCATGACGTCCGGTGTGTACTATTATACCTTGACGGCTCATGGTGAACAGATCACCAAGCCGATGGTTCTGCTGAAGTAATCTCGCCGGAGTCCTCATGGGAGCATCCGGTCGGAAAATCGTCCGGCTGGATGCTCCTTTCTGCTCCCCTTCGTCCCAAAACATGCGTATCATATACGACAAGCGGGATTGGCGCCGAGAGCCTCCTGCCGGATCTTTTCACGATCGGAGTTCATCATGCGCTATTTGATTTCGCTCATTGTGATCGCCTTCGCGGCTGTTTCTTCAGTGCGGGCGCAAGAGCCGAAGGAACGCGGACTGCTCTTGCTTCAGGCCGATGCGATTGAGCGGGCGCGGACGGCGTACGCAGCAGGTGGAGACAGCGCAAATCCGTTGATCGCAGAATTGATGCGTGATGCACGTGCGGAACTTGGAAGGCAGCTGGTCTCGGTGATGCAGAAGGAACAGGTCCCGCCGAGTGGTAACAAGCATGACTACATGAGTCTCGGTCCCTATTGGTGGCCCGATACGACAAAGCCGAATGGCCTTCCCTACATCCGCCGGGATGGTGAAGTGAATCCGGAATACCGCAAGTACGGTGACAATGAGCGGACGGACCGGATGCGTGAGAAGGTGTTCACGCTTGCGCTCGCATTCTCGATCACCGGCTTGGAGGATTATGCCCAGCGCGCGGTGCGGCAGTTGTCTGTCTGGTTCCTTGATCCCGAAACGCGCATGAACCCGCATTTGGAGTATGCGCAGGCGATCAAGGGGGTCAACACCGGCCGCGGGATCGGGATCATCGAGACCTATTCATTTCGCGAACTATTGGACGGGATGATTCTCCTGCATTCGTCTCGCGCCTGGACACCGGAGGTGGACCGCGGAATGCGCGCATGGTTCACGAGCTACCTGGATTGGCTCCTGAATAGTCCCAATGGCAAGGACGAGGCTGGCTGGAAGAACAATCATGGAAGCGCGTACGATGTTCAAGTATCCTGCATTGCGTTCTATCTTGGCAAGCGAGAGATCGCCAAAGCGATTCTTCAGAATGTCGGTTCGAAACGAATCGCGGTGCAGATCGAACCGGACGGCTCGCAGCCGCTGGAACTTGAACGAACGAAGTCGTGGGGCTATTCGAACATGAATCTGGATGCGCTGGTCTACCTGGCTGTTCTCGGAGAGAGGGTTGGCGTTGATCTCTGGAGGTTCGAGATGCCGGACGGACGGAGCATCCGCCGAGCGATTGATTTCCTTCTTCCGTTTGCGTTGGGTCAGAAGGAATGGCCATGGACGACTCTCTCTCCCCTGAACCCGGAGCGCATGTACCTCTCGACCGCCTTTGCAGCGTTCCAATATCATGATGAACGGTATCGAGCAGCGCATCTTCGCTGGAAAGACCTGATGCGGGCTTCCCGCGAAAACCTCTTCATCCCTGAGCTTGACTAGACCTCACACCATCATGCGAATCCTCATCCCATTCCTCTCACTGTTGGCGCTCTCGCCCGCGGCATACGCGCAGACCAGCGCTCTCGTCTCAATCGGTTCCGGCGGCAGGCTGCAGTATCAACCCTTTGCGAATTGGGGGCAATCAAATGCAGACAATGTCGTTCCCGACTTTTCCGCCGCAGGATACGTCGGAGGAGGTGTTCCGTTGCCCGTAATCCCGGCCGTCGAGACGGTCGATCCGGTCACGGGTGACGCCAGAGCGGTCATTCAGGCGGCGATCGATCGCGTGTCTGCACTGCCCAAAGACCTGAACGGATTCCGCGGAGCCATACTGCTGAAGAGCGGACGATACTATGTCGAGGGAAGTCTCGTTCTCCGGGCGGACGGCGTTGTGCTCCGTGGGGAAGGCCAGAACACGCCTGAACACGGCGGCACGGAGATTATCGCAACCGCGCAGGTTCAGCATACGTTGATTCGGCTCGTCGGGTCCGAAACGGCGACAGGCTCAAGTTCCGAGGTTGTCCTCGATTCGAAACTGTACCCTCCGCAATATACGATCGCCGAGTATGACGTCCTTTCGGGCGTGGCGGAAGAGCTGGAAGGAGACCGAACGATCTCGTTCCATGTATTCACGAACGCCAATCAATATACTCACTATGGAAGCCGCGAGGATGCGGAATTCCGGCGCCCTGTTCTTGAATTGACGACAAGCAGTTCCGTCCCGGGAGAGGACACAGTGGTCGCGTACTGGCCCGTAGCGGACGCGTATGTGCGCGGGGGCGTCGATTCACTCCACAACTTCGGAGCGGACAGTTCGCTTCCGATCAAGTACTCAGGAGAAGGCGCGGCAAACACCCGAGAAGGATTTCTGAAGTTTAATCTTTCCTCGATCACGGATACGCTGAAGGCCGCGAAGCTGAAGCTATATGCGAAATATGACCTCACACGCCCGGATGTGACGGTCCCCGTCCTTACGCACTTCGTCTCGGTTGTCAGCGATGATTCATGGGATGAGATGACGATCACGTACGCCAACCGTCCGCGACCTGCGGCGACGAATGCGGTCAAGAGGATCGCGACCACGTACGTCCCATCGGGAGCGACGATGTTTACTTTGAGTGACGTGACAGGACTCACCGTGGGGGATTCCATCAAGATCGTTCGCACGCCGAACGACACGTGGATCAACACGCTGGACATGGCACAGTACGGATGGATCGCGGCGAACTACCGGACGAAGTATGAGCGTGTGATCACGGCGATCGATGGCAGCACGATCACCATCAACGTTCCGGTCGTTCAGGCGATGGAGGATCAATTCGGCGGCGGCGAGGTCTACAAGGAGACGGTCCATGGCCGCTTGGTCAATTGCGGTGTGGAGTCCATGTTGCTAACCTCCGTGTATGCGAGCGACATCGACGAACAGCATGGATGGAACGGGATCTCATTGACGCAGACCGCGCATTGCTGGGTACAGAACGTCACCGCCCGGTATTTTGGCTATGCCTGCGTGATGCTTGACTGGGCATTCAATACCACCGTCCAGAATTGTGCCATGCTCGATCCCAAATCCATCACGACCGGTGGGAGAAAGTACTCCTTCTATATTGACAAGGGCTCCTTCAATCTCTTCCAGCGATGTTATGCCCGCGGAGGGCGGCACGACTATGTGACCGGTTCTCAGGTCGCAGGCCCGAACGTCTTCGTAGATTGCGCCGCAGTGCAAACGTACTCGGATATCGGTCCGCACCATCGGTACGCGACCGGTGTCTTGTTCGACAACATCTACGGCGGCGAGACGCGGGTGCAGAATCGTAAGGCGATGGGAACGGGTCACGGGTGGGCCGGCGCGCAGACGATGTTCTGGAACTGCATCTCCAATGCGGGGGAATTCAAGGTGGAGAGCCCCGTCGGCGCGATGAACTGGGGGATCGGAGGGACTGGTCTGGTGAAGACGGGAGCCGGGTTCTGGGAGCAGTACGGCACGATGGTGACGCCCCGGAGTCTGTACTTCCAGCAACTCCAGGACCGTCTGGGCACATCGGCCGTTGAGAATGTGACGCTCTTGCGCCAACGGCAAGGACCGATCTGGAACCAACTGGTGTTGTGGGGTGGATTCGGCGATCTTTCGGCGATCCTGTCGGATGTTTCCGAGGGGGGGGAAGTGCCGGAGACGTACGCGCTCTTTCAAAACTACCCCAATCCATTTAATCCGACGACCAATTTCGGGTTTCGGATTGCGGATTTCGGATTTGTCAAGATATCTGTCTTTGACTTGCTTGGGCGTGAAGTTGCAGTACTGGTGGACGAAGAGATGACGCCCGGCTTCTACTCAATGACCTGGGATGGTCGCGGGATATCGTCAGGCATGTATCTGTATCGGATCACGGCGCGGTCGGCGAGCGGTACGCGATTCACAGACACAAAGACAATGATGCTGCTCAAATGAAGAATGCCATCGGCTCTCTGCTCCTCGGCACCGTGTGTTTGGGGATCGAAGGCGTCGCACAATCGACTGGTTGGTACACGGAAGGGAATTTCACTCCGAAGGAGCGAATGGAACTCACCGTGGTCAACACGCTCGATGTTCCCCGGTCGAACTGTCCTGTTGTTGTGACGCGTGATGCGTTCCCCGTCAAGCGTCTGCATGAGATGTGGGTGACGGTGGTCGATCCCTCGTTGCCGTCAAGGGCTATGCCCTCGGAGGAAGAAATCGCGTTCCACGGCGGACACGGCATCCGGGAAGAAACGAACGGACATCAGATTTTCTATCAACTGGACGACCTGGACAAAGACGGTATCTGGGATGAGCTGTTCTTTCAGACCGATCTGAAGCCGAAGGAAACGAAGCGGCTGTTCATCTATTTCGGCAGTTCGGGACGCGGATGGAATCCACATGGGACGCTTGGAATGATCGGCAGCTACTGCCGGCATCTCGTGCCATTCTGGGAGTCCGAACACATCGGATGGAAGTTGTGGTTTCCGACGAGTGTGGACATGTACGGAAAACGGAAGCCGGTGCTAATGGCGCACGAGATGTGCACGAAGAATCTGAGCGGATATGAAGGCGTCCCCAAAGTGAACTACGACTACGGCTCGGATATCATGACCGTGTCGAATTCCTTTGGCGCGGGGGGCATCGGCGTGTGCGAGATCCCGGAACGGCGAGACTCCGTTTCCGTCCCGCGATTCACACCGGTTCCCGCGTCCGAATTCGCGGAACGGAACTTCAATCAGGACCAGCTTACTGACACTCGGTATGCATTCGATGTCGTTGTGAACGGTCCGTTACGCAGCATCGTCCGCATCACGACAATGAATTGGGTGACAGGACGGGGGAGATATGAGGTGGTGCAGGACTATGCCGCCTACGCGAAACAGAGTTATTCGACGTGCAAAGTGACCTTTACGCGATTCGGTCCCTATGAATTGGGTGTGCAGCTTGCGTGCGGGATCAAGTCGAATACAGATGCGTCGCTCAATGTCGTGGAGGATGGACTCGCGATCCGGCTCGGAAGCGAACTCGCGATCGATCCGGACGACGATACCGGGCAACGGGGTCATACGATCGACTTTGTTGGAACGGCGCTTGCGGTGAAAAAAGAATTCGCGCCCGTCTATCAGCACACGAAGTCGTTCGGCGGGAATCATCTCTTCCGGATCATCAATCCGCGGAACGCTTCGTTCGAATATCTTATCTCGGGGGCATGGAGCGAAGGAGCAGTGCTGAACACGCCGGAGAACTTCACGACGTACATGCGTGCCGTTGTACGCGAGTACAACGAACCCGTTGTGATCGTGTACGGTTCATTGGAGAGGAAACGATGAATTGGCAAGGTAGTCGCGGCACTTCTGCAGCGTTGATCGTATCCATCGCAATCTCATGTTCCATTCAGGCACAAGTGACAACGGAGGATATCTCCCGCGCCATTCCCGCACGCTCGCTCACACATCCGTATTTGTTCTTCACGGAAGAGGAGAAGCCGGCGATACAATCGCGCATCAAATACGATCCGGCCAGCGGGAAGGTGATGGCGGGACTGCTCGCGCAGGGCTTCCGGTACGTTCGCATGCCGTTCCTCTCCCGGCCGGCAACGGAGCTGGAGCATCCCCGATTTGACCGGGAAGGGAACGAAGCGCGCGAATATATGTCCATGATTGTGGACGGCATGATGACCTGCGCATTCCTGTATCAAATGACCGGCGAGGAGCAATACGCCAGGCGTGGAGCAGAATTCGCGATGGCCGTTTGTGACCTCCCTTAATGGGTCGGCGGGGCGCATCGGTTTGATATCATCTATCCGCGCGTGTGGCCCTGGAATGTTCCGGACGATCAGGTGGTCTTTTCGTTCGACATCAGCGCAGCAGGGAAAGCATCGAGTCTCGCGACGGCGTATGACTGGCTGTATCCTGCATTGACGAAACACCAGCGGGACAAGATCCGGGGTGCGCTGCTGGAAAAAGCCATCACGCGCGTGCGCGGAAACGACGAGTTCTTCTGGTGGTCCACCGCGTATCGCTGCAACTGGAGCGCGATCTGCTATTCGGGACTCGGCGTCGCGGCGCTTGCGTTGCTGGGCGAACACCCGCAGCTCGCGGACGTTGTGGCGCTGGCGTATAACCGTATCAGCAGGTCATTCGACGAGATCGATCCGGACGGCGGATGGCAGGAAGGGCGTGGATACTACAGCTACATGCTTCACGAGAGCGTGGAGTTCATGGATGCGTTGAAGCGTGCAACGCGTGGACGATACGACCTCTTCCGGCACAGCAAGATCGCCGAGCATCCGATCCGATTCCTTCTCTACGCGCAAACAGCGAGCTTCGGAGACAGCGATGGCTCGCCCTCCGAAGCGCCGAGCATGGTCAACAAGCTGGTCGCGGAGACGCAGGATAACGAGGGAGCGTGGTATCGCAAGACGTTCCTGCGCGAAGGCTCATCGATCTATGATATCCTCTGGCCGACCACAGATGTTTCACCGATTGCACCAAAAACGCGTTCGAAGCACTTTCGCGGGATCGATTGGGCCATCCTTGGGACCGACTTCACCAGCCAGGACGCGATGACGGTCGCATGCAAGGCCGGGATGAACAACGACCCGCATCATGGACATCTCGATTGCGGCAGCTTCATCCTCACGTGGAACGGCGTGCCGTTTATTCGTGATATCGGCAAGATGGAGTATGATGAGTTCTACTTCAACGAAGACCGGTATGACTACCTGTATGGGTCCAGTGTGGGCCATAATGTCATCCATGTGAATGGCGAGACGCAGGACGTCGCGAAGAAGAAGAATTCTCCGTGGAAAGAATCGGTCGGAGGCAAGATCGTGGAGTTCCGGACGAGCCCCACGCAAGACTATGTCCGGATCGATGCGACGAAGGCATATCCGGGCAAGGAATTAAAGAAGTGGAAACGATCGATCATCTTGGCGAAGCCGTCCGTTCTGCTCGTCGTGGATGAGGTCGGGACTGCGACGGGTGCGGACATTCGCAGCAGGCTCTTCCCGGCGTTTTCGGAGGATGGGGAGGAACGGCGTTCGAGAAGGAATTCAGGAGAAATAGCGCTTCGTGATGCGAACACGTACGCGACGGTCTCTGCGAGGGGAAAGACTCTTGCCATGATCCCCGCCGTGCTGAATGCGGAAGTGCATGTGGTTGCGGGTGAAGCGCCGAACATGCAAGTCACCAAAGATGCACAAGTCGACTGGATCCCCTATTGGGAATCTCAAGTCATGGCGACATCCTCGACGACGATGTTGGCAACGCTTTTTGTCCCGGTGGAAACCGATGCGGATGTCGAGACGTTGGCGCGTGCCATGAAAGTACGCCAGACAGAGGATGGTTCCGTGGAGGTCCGAGCTGACGTTTCACCGAAGCCGATGGTCTGGCAATTCCGTCCAACGAACGAAGGATACGTTCTGAACAATGACTGATCGGCATCAAAGACGTATTCTTGCGGACTGGAGATGGGCTGCCCGGTTGCGGACTCTATTCCTTTCGACTGTGCTTGTACGGGTCATATCCTTCGGGACGGAATACCGTGTCTCGAGCGCTGCTGCGGTCGCTTCTGCAATGGCGATCGCCCGTCCCGGTGATACGCTGACGATGACGAACGGTATCTGGACGAATCAGCTCATCTCGTTTGCGGGGTATGGCACGGTGCAGGCACCGATCGTCCTGCGTGCGGAATCGTACGGAGGCGTTGTTCTGAACGGAACCTCCACCCTGCGCATCTCCGGAAGACATCTGGTCGTCGACGGATTGTTGTTTCGGAATGGGTATAGTGCCTCGGGAGCCGTCGTCGAGTTCCGCGGAACGAACGGGGAGAGTGATTCATGCCGGCTGACCAACTGCTCCATCATCGATTACAATCCCGCCGTAAACACGACGGACTACAAATGGGTCTCGCTGTACGGGACCCACAATCGCGTCGATCATTGCTACCTCCGAGGGAAGAAGCACGCGGGAACCACGCTCGTCGTCTGGCTGGCCGCGAAGCCGAACTCCCATCGCATCGACTCCAACTACTTCGCAGAACGTCCTCCGCTGGGCGTGAATGGAGGAGAGACGATTCGCGTGGGGACGAGCGACTGGTCGATGCATGATTCATACACAACGGTCGAGTACAACCTCTTCGAGAAGTGCAACGGCGAGATCGAAGCGATCTCGAACAAATCCTGCGAAAACGTGTATCGGGGGAACACATTCGTGGACTGCCAGGCGACGCTGACGCTACGGCATGGCAATCATTGCATCGTCGAAGGGAACTTCTTCTTTGGAAATCATAGATCGGGTTCAGGCGGCATCCGGATCATTGGTGAGGATCATAAGATATACAACAACTACATTCAGGGAACAGACGGGAGTGGTACGCGGTCGGCGCTCTCGATCATGGACGGCGTCCCCAATTCCGCGCTGAATCAGTATTATCAGGTGAAGCGAGCAATCATCGTTCACAACACCTTCGTGGACAATCGATACACGTTCACGTTGGGAGCACAAGGCGATGGGACGACGCTTCCCCCGGACAGCTGCATCATCGCCAACAACGTTGTGTATTCGACGTACTCGCCGCTCATCACGGTTGCCGATGCGCCGACGAATCTCACGTGGCAGGGGAATGTCTTCTACGGTGGCACGCTCGGTATTGCCCAGCCATCCGGCATCACGATCACCGACCCGCAACTCACGCTCGCTGCGGATGGCATATGGCGTCCGGTGGCGACGAGCCCTGCGTTACATGCTGCAGCGGGCGTTTTCCCGTACGTCACCCTCGACATGGACGGACAGGTGAGAGACGCCACGCCGGACGTCGGTGCGGATGAATACTCTGGCGCTGCGAAGCCGAGAAGACCCTTGACGGCAGCGGATGTCGGTCCTCCACCGGCAATGATCACGGGGATCGCTGACGATGAGATCGCGACCGCAGTTCTCGACGGGTTCGAGCTGAAACAGAATTATCCCAATCCATTCAACCC
>Ga0105103_10000093_pt1 | contig 44468 bp, 47 predicted proteins | sample PPLLaktember2015_2_FD_79107 | JGI IMG/M metagenome (GOLD analysis project Ga0105103, IMG submission 79107) | Freshwater sediment microbial communities from Prairie Pothole Lake near Jamestown, North Dakota, USA - PPLs Lake P7 Core (6) Depth... | ecosystem: Environmental > Aquatic > Freshwater >...
CGATCTTCCTGTCCTTCATTGGCGGGGTCGAGCCCTTCATCCTGCTGGCCGTGCCGCTGTTCATCTTTGCCGGCGAGCTGCTGGCGCAAGGCGGCGTGGGCAAGCGCATCGTCGAGTTCGCGCGTGTGCTCTTCGGCTGGCTGCCCGGGGGCTTGGGCGTGGTCACCGTCATCAGCTGCACGCTGTTCGGCGGCGTGTCGGGCTCGGCCATCGCCGACACCGCGGCCATCGGCTCGCTGGTCATTCCGGCGATGGTGGCACGCGGCTACTCGCGCGGCTTTGCCGGGGCACTGCTGGCCGTGGCCGGCACCATCGCGCTGCTGATGCCGCTGTCGATCCCCTTCCTGGTCTATGCCTTCATCTCAGGCGTGTCGATGCGCACGCTGTCGATGGCCGGCCTGCTGCCCGCGCTGGCCACCGCGGTGGCGCTGATCGTGATGTGCATGTGGCACGGCAAGAAGTCCGGGGTGGACAACGGCGAGGACCGCTCCACGCCGGCGCAGATCTGGGCCGCCGCCAAGGACGCCGGGCCGGCACTGCTGATGCCGCTGATCATCATCGGCGGCATCTGGAGCGGCAAGTTCACGCCCAGCGAATCGGCGGCGGTGGCGGTGTTCTATGGCCTGGCGGTGTCCTTGTTCTATTACAAGGATCTGAGCTGGCGGCACATACCGCAGCTGATGCTCAATGCCTTTTCCACCAGCGCCACGGTGATGCTGGTCATCGGCGCCACCGGCGCGATGGCCTGGCTCATCACCGTCGAGCAGGTGGCGGTGCAGATGGCCGATTGGATCCAGCTGGTGGCCACCGAGCAGTGGATGTTCCTGATCCTGTTCAACGTCTGCCTGCTGCTGCTGGGCATCTTCATCGAGCCGCTGCCGGCGATGCTGCTGAGCGCGCCGCTGTTCCTGCCGCTGGCCAAGCACTTCGGCATGGACATGGTGCACGTCGGCGTGATGATGACCGCCAACCTGGCGATCGCGCTGTACACGCCACCGGTCGGCGGCACGTTGTTCGTCGCCGCCAAGCTGGCGCATGCCGGTATCGGCGAGATCACGCGCTACCTTTGGCCGCTGATGGTCGCCACCTTCACCGTCGTGCTGTTGATCACGTATATCCCATGGCTGTCGCTGTGGTTCCCGCGCTGGCTGCAATCGCTTTGAACATCATGCAAGCACTCGTCGTCGAATTCCGCATCAAGCCCGAGTTCGTGCGCGACTTCGCCGTCGCGATCGAAGAGAACGCGCGCGCGTCGCGCGAGACCGAACCCGGTTGCCGCCAGTTCGACGTCTGTCGCGACCCGGCCGATGCTGCCGTGTTCTTCCTGTACGAGCTGTACGACGACGAGGCCGCGATCCAGGCCCACCTGAAGAGCGCACACTTCCTGCAGATGGACCAGCGCAGCGCCGGCTGGGTGCACGGCAAGGTGGTGCGCAAGCTGCAGCGCACGGCGCCGTGATACCGTGACCGGCCTCAGCGCCAAAGGTCGCGGCGCGCGCACGGAGTACACCGCATGAAGCCTGTCGTCGGCGTGATCGGACTGGGGGCCATGGGCCAGGGCATGGCGCGGTCATTGCGACGTGCCGGTTTCCAGGTACGCGTGTTCGACCTGCGGCCCGGCGTGGCCGAGGGCTTTGCCCGCGACGGCGGCACCGCCTGCGGCAGTGCGGCCGAGCTGGCCCAGGGCTGCGAGGTGGTGGTGTCGGTCGTCGTCAATGCCGCGCAGACCGAGGACGTGCTCTTCGGCAGCGGGCAGGTGGCCGCGTCGCTGCCGGCGGGCGGCGTGTTCGTGATGTGCTCGACCGTCGACCCGAACTGGTCGGCCGCGCTCGAGGCGCGTCTGGCCGAACGCGGGTTGCTGTACCTGGATGCGCCCATCTCGGGTGGTGCTGCCAAGGCCGCGAGCGGCCAGATGACGATGATGACCGCCGGCCGCCCCGAGGCCTATGCCCGATGCGGCGGCGTGCTCGATGCCATGGCCGCCAAGGTGTACCGCCTCGGCGACCGGGCCGGCGCCGGCAGCAAGGTGAAGATCATCAACCAGCTGCTGGCCGGCGTGCACATCGCCGCCGCGGCCGAAGCTATGGCGCTGGGCCTGCGCGAAGGCGTGGACCCGGCTTCGCTGTACGAGGTCATCACCCACAGCGCCGGCAACAGCTGGATGTTCGAGAACCGCATGGCCCATGTGCTGGCCGGTGACTACACGCCGCTGTCGGCGGTGGACATCTTCGTCAAGGACCTGGGCCTGGTGCTCGACCTGGCAAGGGCCAGCAAGTTTCCGCTGCCGCTGTCGAGCACCGCGCACCAGATGTTCATGCAGGCCTCGACCGCTGGCTATGCCCAGCAGGACGACAGTGCCGTGATCAAGGTCTTCCCGGGCATCGACCTTCCGGAGCCGAAAGCATGACACTCAAACTGGGCTGCATCGCCGACGATTTCACCGGTGGCACCGACCTGGCCAACAACCTGGTGCGCGCCGGCATGCGCACGGTGCAGGTCATCGGCGTGCCCGGTCCTGACAGCCCGATGCCTGACGCCGACGCGGTGGTGGTGGCACTGAAGTCACGCACCGCGCCGGTGGCCGAAGCGGTGGATCAATCGCTCGCCGCCGCCCGCTGGCTGCGCGCTCAGGGTGCCGCGCAGATCTACTTCAAGGTGTGTTCGACCTTCGACTCCACGCCGCGCGGCAATATCGGCCCAGTCACCGAAGCGCTGATGGATGAACTGGGTGCGGAGTTCGTGGTCATCACCCCCGCCTTCCCGGAGAACGCGCGCACGGTCTTCAAGGGCCACCTGTTCGTCGGCGACCTGCTGCTGTCGGACAGCTCGATGAAGAACCATCCGCTGACGCCGATGACCGACGCCAACCTGGTGCGCGTCATGCAGGCCCAGCTGGCCGCGACTGCGGGCCGCCGCGTCGGCCTGATCGACTATCGCTGCGTGGCCCAGGGCGCCGCGGCCATCGGCCAGCGCATCGCAGCGCTGCGCACCGAGGACGTGACGCTGGCGGTGGTCGACGCACTGAACGACGACGACCTGCGCACCCTGGCCCGGGCGACTTCGGGGCTGCGGCTGGTGGTGGCCGGCTCGGGCCTGGCCATCGGCATACCGGCGCAACACGGCCTGGCGCCCGATGCCCGCGCGGCCCAGTTGCCGAAGGTCGGCGGCATGAAGGCCGTGGTCTCGGGCAGTTGTTCGGCCGCGACCAACGCGCAGGTGACGGCCTTCATCGCGGCCGGCGGTGCGGCGCTGGCGGTGGACCCGCTGCAGCTGGCCGCGGGGCGCGATCTGGCCTGCGACGCGCTGGCCTGGGCGCAGCCGCGGCTGGCCGGCGGCCCGGTGCTGGTCTACGCCACGGCGCAGCCCGACGCGGTGCGCGCGGTGCAGCAGCAGTTGGGCGCCGAGCGTGCCGGTGCGCTGGTGGAACAGGCGCTGTCGCGCATCGCCGTCGGCCTGGTCGAAGCCGGCGTCGGCCAGCTCATCGTCGCCGGCGGCGAGACCTCGGGCGCCTGCGTGCAGGCCCTGGGCATCACGCAGCTGCGCATCGGGCCGCAGATCGACCCGGGCGTGCCCTGGTGCCATTGCGCCACCCCCGTGCGGCCGGCCGGACTGCACCTGGCGCTGAAGTCGGGCAACTTCGGCGGCACCGATTTCTTCAGCCGGGCCTTCGAGCTGCTGTGAGCGACGAGAACCAGGCCCGCGAGGACATCTGCCGCGTCGGCCGCTCGCTGTTCGAGCGCGGCTACGTGCACGCCACCGCCGGCAACATCAGCGTGCGACTGGACGAGGGTTTCCTGATCACCCCGACCGACGCCTGCCTGGGCACGCTGGACCCGGCGCGCCTGGCCCATGTGAATGCCGCGGGAGGACAGATCGCCGGCGACCGCGCCAGCAAGACCCTGGCGCTGCACCGGCGCATCTATGCCGCCGCGCCCGAGGCGCGCTGCGTGATCCACACGCACGGCACGCACCTGGTGGCGCTGACGCTGCAAGGCGTGTGGAGCGACGACGACATCCTGCCGCCGATCACGCCCTACTTCGTGATGAAGGTCGGCCATGTGCCGTTGATCCCCTACCACCGCCCCGGCGACCCGCTGGTGGCCGAGCGGGTGGCCCAGCGCATCGCGGCGATGGCCGCGCGCGGCACGCCGATCCGTGCGGTGATGCTCGACCGCCTGGGCCCCAACGTCTGGCACCGCAGCCCGGCCGAGGCCAGCGCGGTGCTCGAGGAGCTGGAAGAAACCGCCAGACTGTGGCTGCTGTGCCGGCCGCGGCCACAGGCGCTGAGCGAGGCGCAGATCGAGCAGTTGCGCCAGCAGTTCGGCGCAAGCTGGTGACGAACGGCGCGCGCCGATGGGTCGCGGCCTGAGACGGCACCCGGCGCGCCGCGCCGCCTTCGTCGCCGGTGCCCGCGCAGTGCTGCCCAGCCTGCCGGCGATGGCGGTGTGGGGCGTGGTCACCGGTGTGGCGATGATGAAGCTGGGCCTGGCGCTGGCGCCCGCGCTGGGCATGACCTTCATCGTCTATTCGGGCACCTCGCAGCTCACCGTGCTGCCGCTGATGGCCAGTTCCACCGCGGTGCTGACGATGGTGCTGGCCGCAGCACTGGCCGGACTGCGCTTCGTCGTCTACAGCGCGGTACTGTCGCGCCACCTGGCGCGCGTGCCGCTGCCGCTGCGCCTGGGCACCTGCTTCCTCACCATCGACGGGCCGCTGGCGGTGCTGACTCAGGCCCAGGCACGCGGGCCGCTGGTGCAGCGCGTGGCGTTGCTCAATGGCGCCAACGTGGTCACGGCGGCCGTGTGGTGCGCCAGTTCGGTGCTGGGCATCGCCATGGCCGCGCTGCTGCCGCTGGGCGCCGAGCTCAGCTACCTGGCGGTGCTGGCGCTGCTGGCCTTCACCGTGCCGATGCTGGTGGGCCGCCCGGCCTGGGCCGCCGCCGCGGCGAGCATCGCGGTGACGCTGCTGGGAGCGCACTGGCCGCACAAGCTGGGCACTTTTGCCGCGGTGCTGGCCGGCGTGGCCGCGGCGTTGTGGGCCTCACCCCGACCGCCGCGGAAGGACTGACGCCGTGCAGTACGGCCCCCTGGAACTGTGGCTGCTGATCGTGCTGTTGTCGCTGCTGACGCTGCTGTCGCGCAGCTTCTTCGTGCTGCTGCCGCGACGTTGGCAGCCGCGCGGCCGCGTCGAGCAGGCGCTGCGCTACGCGCCACTGGCAGCGCTGCTGGCCATCACCCTTCCGGAGGTCGTGCAGCAACTGCCCAGAGCGCTTCAGCAAGCCGCACCGGCCTGGGCCATCGCTGCCGACCCGCGACTGTTGTCGGCACTGGTGCTGGCCGTGGTGACCCGGCTGACGCGGCACACGCTATGGGGCCTGGCAGCCGGCACCATCACGTACTTGACGCTGCTGCAACTGCACGGCTGAGAGTCATCAAGAGGGGCCAGCCCTTCGCCCGGCCATTTGCCACCAAGACGCTGGCCGACTCCGGGGCCGAGGCCATCAAGATCGAGCCGCCCGAGGGCGGTAACCCGCGGCGGGCGTACGCTTGTCACATGCCGATGCGCGGACGTTCCGAATCCAGCCGAGCTCGCCGCGCAGGCATCTGCTGGCCGACCCGACCACCGCAGCGCGCGGCCAGGCGGCCTCAGGGCACGCTGAAGCGCACGATGCCGTTGCGCGTCAGCACGTACAGCGCGCCGTCCAGTCCGGCCAGCATGCCCACCGGCGATGCCGACACGCGGCCAAAGGCGTATGCTGCGTTGCCGTTGGCCAGGTCGATGCGACCGATCACCGGCGTGCAGTAGTCGCTGAAGTAGTAGCTGCCGCGATAGGCTGCCGGGAACGCGCCGGCCTGCGGATAGAACGCGCCGCCGGCAACAGCGCAGCCGCTGAAGAAGCCCCCTGCTCCCGTGGCGGAGCCCGCATCGTGGTCGTAGGCGAACAGCGGCGCCGTCACGCCGGCGGCGCTGGTCGGCCCTTCGGTGGCCGGCCAGCCGTAGTGGGCGCCCGGCACACCCAGGTTGATCTCTTCCCAGGTGTTCTGGCCGACATCGTTGATGTGCATGCGCCCGTCGCTGGCGCGCACTGCAAAGGTGAAGGGATTGCGCAGTCCGCGTGCCCAGATGGCACAACGCAAGGTGGCTGGCGTGTTGCAGTAGGGGTTGTCGGCCGGAATGCTGCCATCGTCGTTGAAGCGCAGCATCTTGCCGAAGGGATCGTTCAGATCCGGCGCCTTGGCGCTGTTGGCGTTGTCGCCCACCGCGACATACAGCTTGCCGTCCAGACCGAAGTTCAACGCACCGCCGTTGTGGTTGGTGGCACCCGACAGCGCCGGCAGATCGACGATCGGCACTTCGCTGCCGGCGTCGGCGATGTTCGGGTTCGCGGCATCGGCGGTGAAGCGGCTGATGCGGTTGTGCGTGCCGTTCTGGGTGGTCGTGTAATACAGGTAGACGAAGCGGTTGCTCGCGAAGTCCGGGTGCAAGGCCACGCCGAGCAGGCCGCGTTCGCCGTTCGGGTCGACTGCCAGCGTGACGAAGGGCGTGCCCTGCAGGGCGCCGTTCTGGACGATGCGCAGTTGCCCGCCCTGCTGCGTGACGAAGATCCGTCCGTCGGGAGCCTGCGCCATGGCGGTGGCGCTGCTCAGCCCGGTGATCCAGCCCTCGTTGCGGGTGAAGCCCGCCGGCTGGTTGCGGCTGCCGCCGAACTGCACCGTGGCGGCCGACCAAGGCGACAGGTTGCCGGCCGCGTCGCGGGCGCGTGCACGCAGCACATGCTGGCCCGATGCATACAGCGTCGTATCGACGCTCACGCTGTAGGGCGCGCTGGTGTCGATGGCACCGACCTGTTCGCCATCGACCTGGAATTCCACGCCGCTGACGCCGACGTTGTCGTTGGCCGTGGCACTGAGCGTCACGCTGCCGCTGAGGTTGGCTTGGAGATCGGCGGGAGCCGTCAGCGCCACCACCGGTGCCTGCGTGTCGGCTGACGGCGCCGCGGTGATGGTCACCGTGACGGCAGTGCTGGTGGTGGTGGCGCCCTGGCTGTCGGTGGCGCGTGCCGTCAGGCTGCGCACACCGAGGCTGGCCGGTGTCCAGCTCAGGCCGTAGGGCGCGGTGCTGTCGGTGGCGCCGATCTTCACACCGTTCTCGAAGAACTCCACGCCGCCGATGCTGCCGTCGGCGTCGCTGGCCGATGCAGCCAGGTTGATTGCCACGCCGAGGCTGCCGTTGCTGCCACGGGCCGGCGCGGTCAGGCTCACCGCAGGCGGGGCATTGCCTGCCGCGCCGACGTCGGTGTAGGTGGCGATGTAGGTGGTGTCGGATGCCGGCGTGGCGAGAGTGTGCGTGGCCGCCATGCCGTGGCTCCAATTGGCAAACCGGTAACGCCGGCCGTTCAGGTCCTGCGTGGCCGCGGCGCCGAGCGTGCGTTCGATGCCGACCACGCCGGTGAAGGTGGCGGGCCCGGTGATCGGCTGTCCGTCGAGCGTGAGCGCCAGGCCGGAAGGCAGCGTCGCCACGGTGACCTGCGACTTCAGCGGCAGGATGTCGCGCGTGACCACGCTCGTCAGCCCGGCGCTATCGGTGGCGCGCAGGTGGAAACGATAGAAGATGTTTTCGTCGGTCTCGCCCTGGGTGGGGATCGCTGCCTGGCCCGTACTGCCGGCGGTCTCCGGCACGAATGGGTGCGAATGGATGTCGTGATGCAGCTCGGCCCACCAGGTCAACTGCGCACCCGCCAGATCGCCGTCTTCGACATCGCGCGCAGTGCCAGAGAAACTGATCGTGTCGCCGGCCTTGAAGGTCACGCCTTCGGCCGGGGCAACGATCGCCGCCACGGGCGCCTGATTGGTCGCCGGTGGTGCATCGCCGCCACCGCCACAGGCTGCCAGGCCGGCGATCGACAGGGTCGACACCAGCCCATGTGCCCATCGCTTTGAAATCATCCGCGGCCCCATCGCCCACGCGGTCCTGACGCAGGCGCCGCCGGCATTCTGCGGCCGGCCGGCCGGGGGTCTGTCAGCAATTGTTCGCACACCGGGGTTCAGCCTGTCACCAAGGCCCGGTGCGGGTGGCGCGGCTGGCGGAGATCAGCGCGCTTGACGAGAACCTGCAACGGACTCGTTGCGTTGGGCCTGTCCGGTGCCGCCCAGTCGCTGCGCGTGGAAATGAAGACCTCGAATGGGCGCAGCACTTCATCATCGCGTCGCCGCTCTCCAACGAGGCGATGTTCATCGGCGAGACCGCCGGTACGCAGGCCGAGGTGGTGCTACCCACCGAGTTCGAGTGACAGGCCACAACGAATGCCAAAACCGAAGAGACGGCACGCGCCGGGCACTGTCGCTGGGATCTTGACCTTCGAATCCGACTCGGCCTCAGCGGCATCATTGCGGCTACGCTTGCAAAACGATACCGCGCATGAACGACACCGCCTTCACCCCGAGTGGCCCGCTGCAGGGCCTGCGCGTCGTCGAGATGGGCCAGCTGATCGCCGGGCCCTTTGCCGCCAAGACGCTGGCCGACTTCGGCGCCGAGGTCGTCAAGATCGAGCCGCCCGAGGGCGGTGACCCGCTGCGCGGCTGGCGGCTGCTGCAGGACGGCACCTCGGTGTGGTGGCAGGTGCAGTCGCGCAACAAGCGCTCGATCGCGCTGGATCTACGCGCCGCGGAAGGCCAGGACCTGGCCCGCAGGCTGATTGCAGAGGCCGATGTGCTGATCGAGAACTTCCGCCCTGGCACGCTGGAAGGTTGGGGCCTGGGCTGGGACGGGCTGCATGCGCTGAACCCGGCCCTGGTGATGCTGCGCATCAGCGGTTACGGCCAGACCGGGCCCTACCGTGACCTGCCCGGCTTCGGCGCCATCGGCGAGGCCATGGGCGGGCTGCGCCACCTGACAGGCGAGTCCGGCCGCGTGCCGGTGCGCTGCGGCATCAGCATCGGCGACACGCTGGCCGCGCTGCACGGCACGATCGGCGTGCTGATGGCGCTGTACCACCGCAAGGTGCACGGCGGTCCCGGGCAGATGATCGACGTGGCACTGCACGAGGCGGTGTTCAACGTGATGGAAAGCCTGATCCCCGAGTACAGCGCCTTCGGCGCGGTGCGCGGGCCCGCGGGCAGCGCGCTGCCGGGCATCGCGCCGAGCAACGCCTACCGCTGCCGCGACGGCGTGGTGCTGGTGGCCGGCAACGGCGACAGCATCTTCAAGCGGCTGATGACGGCCATCGGCCGCGACGACTTGGGGACCGCACCCGACCTCGCGCACAACGCCGGCCGTGTAGCCCGCGTGGCCGAGATTGACGGCGCCATCGAGGCCTGGACGCAAGAGCGCAATGTGGACGAGGCACTGGCCGCACTGGGCGCGGCGCGCGTGCCCGCGGGCAAGGTCTACACCGCCAAGGACATCCACGAAGACCCGCACTACCGCGCGCGCGAAATGATCCTGCGCCAGCCCACGCGCGATGGCCATGAGGTGGAGGTGCCGGGCATCGTGCCCAAGCTGTCGGCCACGCCGGGCGGGCTGCGCAGCCCGGCGCCGCAGCTGGGTGGTGATACCGATGTGGTGCTGCGCGAGATGGGGCTCGACGACACGCAGATCGCCGCGCTGCGCCAGCGCGGCATCGTGCGTTGAGGCGCTGCGACCGGGTTCAGATGGCGACGCGCGTGCCCAGTTCGACCACCGCATTGCCCGGCAGGCGGAAGAACTCCACCACGCCGCCGGCGTTGCGGCTCATCGCCGCGAACAGCTTCTCGCGCCAGGCCGCCATGCCGCCGCCCGGCGTGGGCACCACGGTCTCGCGGCTGAGGAAGTAGCTGGTCTCGAACAACGGCATCGGCACGCCCTGCGCTTCGGCCCCGGCCAGCGCGGCCGGCACGTCGGGCGTCTCCATGAAGCCGAAATGCAGCGTGGCCTGCCAGAAGCCCGGCGCCAGCGCGCGGATCGACAAGCGCTCGGCCACCGGCACGTAGGGCACCGGCTTGAACTTCACCGTCACGATCAGGTTGCGCGCATGCAGCACCTGGTTATGCTTCAGGTTGTGCAGCAGCGCCTGCGGCACGGTGGACGGGTCGGCCACCAGGTAGACCGCGCAGCGCTCGGCGCGATGCACCTGGCTGTCCGCCGCCAGCTGCTGCACGAAGGGCTCCAGCGCCAGGCCGTCGCGGCGGATGGTCTCCAGCATCAGCGCGCGGCCGCGAGCCCAGGTGCTCATGCCGGCGAAGAGCAGCGCGCCCAGCGCCAGCGGGAACCAGCCGCCGTCCAGGAACTTGACCGCGCAGCCGGCCACCAGCAGCGCGTCGATGGCCAGGAAGAACAGCGTGGCCACGGCCGCCACTGGCGCGGGCAGCTGCCAGGCGTTGCGCACCACGAACCAGGTCAGCACGGTGGTGATCATCATCGTCAGCGTCACCGCGATGCCGTAGGCCGCGGCCAGTGCCGACGAGCTGCCGAAGCCCACCACCGCCGCCACCACGCCGGCCAGCAGCGCCCAGTTGACGGCCGGCATGTAGATCTGCCCGGCCTCGCGCGCCGAGGTGTGGCGCACCGTCATGCGCGGCATGAAGCCGAGCTGGATGGCCTGCTGCGTCATCGAAAAGGCGCCGGAGATCACGGCCTGCGAGGCGATGATCGCCGCCAGCGTGGCCAGCAGCAGCGCCGGCAGCACCAGCGCGTCGGGGAACAGCCGGTAGAACGGGTTCTCGATAGCCGTGGGGTCGGCCATGAGCAGCGCGCCCTGGCCCAGGTAGTTCAGCGCCAGGCCGGGCAGCACCAGGCCGGTCCAGGCCAGCTGAATCGGCCGCCGGCCGAAGTGGCCCATGTCGGCATACAGCGCCTCGGCGCCGGTGATGGCCAGCACGATGGCGCCCACCGCGGCAAACAGCTTCCAGCCGCGCGCCGACAGGAAGTGCCAGGCCTCCAGCGGGTTCAACGCCGCCAGGATGGCCGGCTCGCGCAAGATGTGCACGATGCCGATGGCGCCCAGCATCACGAACCAGGCGACGATGACCGGCCCGAAGAAGCGGCCCACCGCGGCGGTGCCGAAGCGCTGCACCAGGAACAGCGCCACCAGGATCGTCACCGTCAGGGGCAGCACCCAGCGGCCGAGCTCAGGCTCGACCAGCGTCAGCCCTTCCATCGCGCCCAGCACCGAGATGGCCGGCGTGATGACGCTGTCGCCGTAGAACAGCGTGGCCCCGGCCACGCCCAGCAGCAGCAACACGCTGCGCAGCCGCGGCCGGTCGCGCACCGCCTCGGAAGCCAGCGCGGTCAGCGCCAGGCCGCCGCCTTCGCCGCGGTTGTCGGCGCGCAGGATCAGCAGCACGTACTTCAGCGTCACCACCAGCATCAGCGCCCAGAAGATGGTGGACACCGCGCCGATCAGGTGGCGCGCATCCAGCGGCACGCCGGTGTGCGGCGCGAAGATCTCCTTGACGGTGTACAGCGGGCTCGTGCCGATGTCGCCGTAGACCACGCCGAGCGCAGCGAGCGTGAGCGCCGCCACACCCTGGCGGGCGGGCGAGGCATCGGGTGTGGCGGCGAGCGGGGCAGTCGTGGCGGACATCGCGGGCACGGAAAGTGGAACCGGCCCGAACGATGCGCCGCAGCGCATCAGGATCGCATCAGGATCGCTTTCGAACGTGCCGCCGCAGAAAACCCGAGAGGCGCTGCAGGCGTCAACCGCCCGATGCGCCCGCCTCGTCCCCCTCGACGATGCGGTAGCCGACACCCGGCTCGGTCAGCAGGCAGCGCGGCGCGGCGGGTTCGTCTTCCAGCTTGGCGCGCAGCTGGCCCATGTAGAGCCGAAGGTACTGCGTCTGCTCGGTGGCCTCGGCCCCCCATACGTCGGCCAGCAGCCGTCGGTGCGTGACCACCTGGCCGGCGCTGCGCACCAACCGCGCCAGCAGCGCGAACTCGGTGGGCGTCAGGTGCAGGTCCTGCCCGTCGCGGCGCACGCGGTGCGCGGCCAGGTCCACTTCCAGCGCACCATGGCGCCAGCGGATCACCGCCGCCGCCACGTGACGGCCACGGTGGCGCAGCGCCACGCGCATGCGCGCCAGCAGCTCGCCGATGCCGAAGGGCTTGACCAGGTAGTCGTCGGCGCCAGCGTCCAGCAGGCGGATCTTGCGCTCCTCGGCCGTGCCGGCAGAGATGACGATCACCGGCACCTGCTGCCGCGCGCGCAGCTGCGCCAGCAGCGCCTGGCCGTCGCCATCGGGCAGGCCCAGGTCCAGCAGCACCAGGTCGATGCCCGGGCCGCCGTCGCGCTGCGCATGAGCGACCAGCGCCCGCGCATCGGCCAGGCTGGCGGCGGCCAGCACGCAGTGACCTTCGACCGTGAGCGCCTCGCGCAGCGTGGCGCGCAGCTCGCGGTCGTCCTCGACCAGCAGCACCTGCAGGCTCACGTCGCCCCCTGCGGCACGGCGGGCTGCGGCCGCACCGGCAGCACGCATTCGAAGGCGCTGCCGCCATGGCTGCGGGCGCGCAGCCGCAGCGTGCCGCCATGGGCACGGGCGATGGCGCGGCTCACCGCCAGGCCGACGCCGGCCCCGGGCCGGTCGGCCACGGCCGGCGCCTCGCCGCGGCGGAAGACCTCGAAGATGCGCTCGCGCCAGGCCGGCGGCACGCCCTCGCCACGATCGCGCACGGCCAGCACCACCTCCTCGCCCTGGCGCCGGGCGGTGATCTCCACCGGCGCGTCGGCCGGGCTGTACTTCAGCGCGTTGTCCACCAGGTTGTCCAGCAGTTGCGACAGCAGCAGCGCATCACACCACAGCAGCGGCAGCGCGGGTTCGACCCAGGCCTTCAGCCGCTGGCCGCCGTCGCGCCGGCGGGCGCGCTGCAGCGCGGCGCCCACCAGCTCCTCGGCCGATTCCCAATCGCAACCCAGCTGCACGCCCGGTGCGTCCAGGCGGGCGAGCTGCAGCGTGTTGTCGGTCAGCCGCGCCAGGCGCCCGGCCTCGTCGACGATGCCATGCGCCAGGCGTCGACGTTGCGCGGCGTCCAGCCGCTCGCCCTGCTCGGCCAGCGACGACGCCGCGCCCAGGATGGTGGCCAGCGGCGTGCGGTGGTCGTGCGCTATGGCGGCCAGCAGCGCGCTGCGCGTGGCCTGGTCGTGCGCGGCATCGCTCAGGCGCTGCGCCTCGCGTTCGCCCTGCGCGCGCAACAGCGCCTGGCCCATCTGGTCGCACAGCGCCTGCAGGTGCGGCAACAGCAGTTCGCTGCGCGCGCCGCGGCCCTGCCCCTGCAGCACGGCCGCCCCCAGCGTGTGGCCGCGGCCGCGCAGCGGCAGGTAGACATCGGGCTGCTCCTCGTAGCGGCCACTGCCCGGCCCCAGCGGCCGGCCTTCACGCAGACAGAGTTCCAGGCCGGCGCGCTGGTCGGCATCGGGCGTGCCCACCTGCAGTGGGTCGGCCTGAGCGGTATCGATCAGCAAAGCCACCGGCACACTGGCGGCCTCGGCCAGCATCGACTGCAAGGTGCCGGCATGCACCGCCGGGTCGGAGGCATCGCGCAGCGCATCGCCCCAGGTGCGCAGCCGGGCCTCGCGCCGCGCGTCGCGCGCCGCCGCCAGGGCCAGGCGGCGCTGCCGCGTGACCAGCGCGGCCACCGTCCACACCACCACCAGCAGCGTAGCCAGCAGCAGCGCGTGCTGCTCGACATCGACCGAAAAGCTGTAGCGCGGCGGCACGAAGCTCCAGTTGAAAGCCGCCACTCCAGCCAAGGCGGCCAGCGCGCTGGCCCAGCCGGGCAGCCACAGCGTGGCCAGCGCGGCAGTGGCCACCAGCACCAGCGCCTGGTTGGCCAGGTCCACGCGGCCATCGAGCAGCAGCAGCGCCGCCCAACCGGCGGCCCAGATGGCAATGCCCGGCCAGGAGCGCCGCCAGGTTGAGGAAGAAGACTCGTCCACGAGACCCAGATTAGACCCGGGCGCATCAGGAACGCATCAGCGCTCGTCCGGGCCACGCACCTGGCTGCTTTCGATGGTGGGCGTGCTGGTGGTGGCTGTCAACGCCGAAGTGAGCCTGCCCCACCCCGGCGCGATGGATCGCGCTGCCTGGCCGGGCGGGGCATCGCCCGTCCGCAGACTTGGCTGGCTACCATGGCGGCGCTCCTCGCGCCGAACGGCCTGCCTTGTCGATCTGCCGACGGACGCGCCACCTGGTCATCAACGGGAGAGTGGACATGGTCAGCAAGAACACCCTGTGCCTCTGGTACGACGACGACGCCCTGGACGCTGCGCGCTTCTACGCCGCCACCTTTCCAGACAGCGCGGTCGTCGCCATCCACCGTGCGCCGGGCGACTATCCCTCGGGCAAGGAAGGCGATGTCCTGACCGTGGAATTCACCGTGATGGGCCTGCCCTGCCTCGGGCTCAATGGCGGCCCGGTCTTCAAGCACAGCGAGGCCTTCTCGTTCCAGGTGGCGACCGACGACCAGACCGAAACCGACCGCTTCTGGAACGCCATCGTGGGCAATGGCGGCGAGGAGAGTGCTTGCGGCTGGTGCAAGGACCGATGGGGGCTGTCGTGGCAGATCACCCCGCGCGCGCTGACGGCCGCGATCACCGACCCCGATCGCGCCGCGGCCAAGCGCGCCTTCGCGGCGATGATGCAGATGAAGAAGATCGACATCTCCGCTATCGAGGCCGCGCGGCGCGGCTGACGCCCCCTCACCCCACCCGCGCGCAACCCCAGGTGTTGTAGCCGGCAAAGCGCGGCGTCTTCGGCAGGTAGGCCTGCTGCAGCTCGTCGAAGCGAAAGCCGCCGGCAGCGATCAGCGGCGCCATCCCGCGGTTCAGGTGGCAGCCGCCGGCGAATCGGCCCCACAGGCCGTCGAGCCGGTCCTGCCAGCGGCGCACCGCGGCATCGGGCGCGGCGCCGTGTTCGCAGAACAGCAGCCGCCCGCCCGGGCGCAGCACGCGGCGCACCTGAGCGAGCGCGGCGGCCGCGTCGGGGATGGTGCACAGCGTATAGGTCATCACCACGCAGTCCACGCTGGCGTCGGGCAACGGCACGGCCTCGCCGGGCAGGTCCAGCCACTGCAGGTCCAGGCCCGATGCAGCGACGCGCGGCTCGGCCAGCGCGCGCATCTCGGCCGAGGGCTCCAGCGCCCACAGCCTGCTGACCTGCTCGCGCCGGTAGTGCGGCAGGTTCAAGCCCGAGCCGAAGCCGATCTCCAGCACCTCGCCCTGCGCCTTCGGCACCACCTTCTGGCGCTGGCGGTCGATGACCGGGCTGCCGCAGGCGCACTGGATCAGCCGCGGCAGCAGGTAGCGCTGGTACAGGCCCATCGCTCAGGCCGAAGCGACGAAGTGCACCGCCAGAACCAGCGCCACGGCGCCGAGCAGGTAGTTCACCCACACGCCCAGCTGCGTCCAGTAGCCGCGCGGGATCTCTTTCTCGCCCAGGCCGCGCACCACGCTGCGGAACTGCAGCGCTGACAGCACGGCCACGACGGCGCCCATCAGCAGCAGCGCCACGCCCAGCCACAGCGAGAAGCCGCGCTGCGACGCCGTCAGCGCCTGGCCGCTGAACATGCGAAGGAACAGGCCGAAGCGCTCGACCACGAAGCCAAAGCCCATCAGCGCGATGGCGGTGCGCTGCCAAGCCAGCAGCGTGCGCTCGGCGGCGAACAGGACGCGGGGGTCATCCAGGTACGACATGGGCGTTTCCGGTCAGACGGCAGCGGTTGTGCAACGGGCTACTGAGCAGGCCTCGGTGCCGATCCGCCGGCCGGCGGGTCGGCCTTGCCCTGCAGCCTGTCAAACACGCCGCGCCCGACGCTCTTGAGGTGCAGGTCTTGCTGCGGGAACGGGATCTCGATGCCGGCGTCGCGCAGCGCATCGTGGATGGCCAGACCGAGCGCGCTGCGCACGCCGGGATGGTCGTCGAGTCGGGTCCAGACACGCACGCTGAAATCCAGCGAACTCGCACCGAAGCCGGTGAACCACACTGCCGGTGGCGGCTGGTGCACCACGCGCTCGGTACGCTGGGCCACTTCGAGCAACAGCGTCCTGACCTTTTCAGGGTCGCTGCCGTAGGCCACGCCCACCGGGATGTCGACGCGCCGCGTGTTGCTGGTCAGCGTCCAGTTGATCAGCTTCTCGGACAGCAGCATGCCGTTGGGCACCACCACGTCGGCACCTTCGAATGTGGTGAAGGTGGTGGCGCGCATGCCGATCTCGCGCACCGTGCCGACGGTGCCTGCCACCTCGACGGTGTCGCCGGGCTGGATCGGCCGTTCGAACATCAGGATCAGGCCTGAGACGAAGTTGTTCACCACCGTCTGCAGCCCCAGGCCGATGCCCAGGCTGAGCGCGCCCAACACGATGGCGAGCTGCGACACCTCGAAGCCCGCCGCCGCCAGCGCCACCACCAGCCCCAGCATCAGCAGCAGGTAGTAGGTCATGGTCGAGGCGCTGTTGGCCACGCCGCGTGGCAGGCTCATGCGGGGCAGCACGTCCTCCGCAAGGATGCCGCGCACCGTCTTGGCGACCCAGAACGACAGGTAAACCGACAAGGCGAAAAGCACCGTACCACCGACGGTGATGGCGATGTTGCCGAAATTGAGCTTCCAGGCGAAGGCGGCAGCCAGCCAGGCCCGCAGCGGCCGCAGGATGCGAAACGCGTCGAGTGTGCCGTACAGCCAGGCCAGCATCACGCCGAAGTCGAACAGCCGCGACAGCTCCTGCATCAGGGCACCGGCATGGTCGGCCTCACTCGTCAGCTTCTCGGCCACGGGCCGGAACACGAAGGCTGCCCAGCTGCGCACCACGCTGCCGGCAGCCAGCAGAAAGAGGCCGAGGTAGCCACTGATCAGCGTGGCATCGGTCAGCATGGCCGCCAGCGTGATGTTGCCTGCGAGGTTGGCCACCACGGCCACGGCGATGGCGGCGCAGCCGCCCACGGCCAGTCGATGCACCATGCGCTGCAGCCGGCTTCGTGGCGAGGCGCCGGCCTGGCGCAGCCGCCACAGCAGGCCAGCCAGCGCCGCCAGCATCAACAGCCCGTTGAGCAGGACCACCAGGCGATACAGCAGCGTCAGACCACCGATCAGCTGCCCGAAGAGGTGCAGCAGCAGGAACACGCCGCTGAGGTAGACCCAGCCGCCGAGCAGGCTGCGCATGCGCTCGGGCTGCAGTCGCATGATCGGCACCCAGGCCAGTGCGAGCAGGGCCTTGAGCATCGTTGTCGGGCCGAGGAAGTTGATGACCACCAGCGTGGCCAGGCACAGCAGCAGCCAGGCGGACACCGGCCGCATCAGCGCCAGTGGATGGCGCGTCAGTGCAGGGTTGGCGGCGATGGCCTTGCGGGCCCGCCATGAAACTCCGACGAACACCGGCAGGCTCAGCAGGCCCAGCCACAGGACGCTGGCATTGATGCCGCCGAACGAGCGGTCGAATTCGTCCATGAATTCGATCTCGGCGCGCAGGTCGTCGGCCAAGGTGCCCATGCCGAGCTTGCGTGTCAGGTCGGCCTGGGCCAACGCGCTGAACAGTCCTGCCGTGTCGCGCTGGAAGAGTTTGCGGTCGATGCCGGCGATCTGCGCGCGCACAATGCTCATGGCCTTGCCGGTGCGCGCCAGCACGGCGGCGGTATCACGGCTCAGCGCCAGCTGCTGGGCCAGCGGCTGAGCCAGCGCCTTCTCGGCCAGGGCGAACTCCTTCAGCAGGCTGTCGATGCGCTGGGTCAACGTGAGCAGCTGGTCCGAAGCAATGTCGTCCCGCGTGTCCAGCCAGAGCTTGCGCCGACGCACGATCTCGGAGGCCGCTTCGCTGGTCGGGCGCACCATCTGCTGCAACTCGGCCTGCAAGGCGCGCAGTTCCCGGTCGAGGAATCGCAGGTAGCGGTCCAGCGTTTCCAGGTTGGCCAGCGGCAGCGCCGCCAGGCGCTCGCCGTGAATCCTGGCCTCGAGTGCGCCGACGTTGCGCTTCAGGATGGCGAGTTCATCGGCCAGCGCCGCCGTCTTGTCGGCGCTGGCGCTGCGCTCGATCACCTCCTTGGCAAAGACCTCGTCCTCATCGGCACGCTGCGGAATCTCGGCGATCGGGATGCTTTTCGCTTCGGCAGGCTTGGCCACGGCCGCGTCGGGCTTGGACGGCAAGCCGGGAATCTGCGCCAGCGAAGCGTGCATCATCAGCAGCAGCAGTGTCGGCAGGCATGTCCATCGACTCAGACGCATGATCGATCAAGCTTCCTTCTGGGACTCGGGGCAGCGCGACTGGCAGCGCGATGCTGTGTCAGGGCCGGCTTGCAGTATTCTCCACGGCACGTGTTCAGCAGGAGTCTGGCGATGGGAAAGATGGTGCAGTTCAAGCGCCCCGACGGGCAGAGCGTGCAGGGCTACCTGGCTGAGCCAGCCAACGCGGCAGGAGCGCCGGGCGTGGTGGTGATCCAGGAGTGGTGGGGGCTGAATGCGCAGATCAAGGGCGTGGCCGACCGCTATGCCGCGGCCGGCTTCGTGGCACTGGTGCCCGACCTTTACCGCGGCAAGAGCACGGTCGAGGCGACCGAGGCCGAGCACCTGATGACCAACCTGAACTTCGGCGACGCGGCCGGGCAGGACGTGCGCGGCGCGGTGCAGTACCTGAAGGCGCGCGGCACCAAGGTGGGCGTCAGCGGCTACTGCATGGGCGGCGCGCTGACGCTGCTGGCTGCGGTGCACGTGCCCGAGGCCGATGCCGGCGTGGTGTTCTACGGCTACCCGCCGCTGGAGTACATCGACGCCAGCAAGATCAGGATGCCGCTGCTGGCGCACTGGGCGGTGGACGATGCGCCCTTCCCCATCGCCAAGGTCGATGACCTGGAGAAGATGCTCACTGGCGCCGGCGTGAACTTCGAGTTCCACCGCTACCAGGCGATGCACGCCTTCGCCAACGAGACGCAGGTGGGCGCCAACCGGCTGCCGATCACCGAGTACAAGCCCGAGGCGGCGGCCACCGCCTGGCAGCGCACGCTGAGCTTCTGGAACAAGCACCTGCGCTGAAGTCGCAGGTGCGCCGCAGGGGCGCTACTTGGACAGGAAGGCGAGCATGCGGTCGGCGAACTTGCCGTAGGGCGGCATCAGGAACTTGAGGCTGGAAAAGCGCGCCTGGTAGAACACCGGGCGCAGCTTGCTGAAGGTCTCGAAGCCTTCGCGGCCATGGTAGTGGCCCATGCCCGAGGCGCCGACACCGCCGAAGGGCAGGTCGTGCTGGCCGACGTGCAGCACCGCGTCGTTGACCGACACGCCGCCGGACATCACGTGGTCCAGCACCTTCTGCACCGATGCGGCATCGAGGCTGAAGGGATACACCGCCAGCGGCCGCGGCCCGGCGTTGATGCGCGCGATGACCGCGTCCACATTGTCGTAGCCGCGCAGCGGCAGGATGGGGCCGAAGATTTCGCGCTGCATCACGAGGCTTGCGTCCGGGGCGTTCAGCACGATGTGCGGCGCAATCTTGCGCGTGGCACGGTCGTGCGCCGGGCCGGGTACCAGTTGCACCAGCGTGGCGCCGCGCTCGCGCGCATCGTCCAGCGCATGCACCAGCCGGTCGAAGGAGCGTTCGTCGATCACCGAGGTGTAGTCCGGCGAATCCAGCCGCGGGTAGCGCTGCGGCACGATCTCGCAGGCCAGCTTGACGAAGGCCTCGATGCTGCCCTGCGGCAGCCAGGCATGGTCGACGGTGGTGCAGATCTGCCCGGCATTGAGCAGTTTGGCGAACAGGATGCGCTCGGCCGCGGTGCGCAGCGGGTAGTCGTCGAAGACGATGGCCGGCGCCTTGCCGCCGAGCTCCAGCGTCACCGGACACAGGTTGCGCGCCGCGGCAGCCATCACCGAGCGGCCGGTGTTGGTGGAACCGGTGAACAGCAGGTGGTCGAAGGGCAGCTTGGAGAACTCGATGCCGACGCCGCCGGTCTCGTCGAAGAACTGCAGCTTCTCGGGCGGAAAGTACGTCGGCATGCGCTCGATCAGCAGCTTGGCCAGGTGGCGCGAGTTCTCGCTCATCTTCACCATCGCGCGGTTGCCGGCGGCGAAGATGTAGTTCAGCGGGATCAGGCTCAGGTTGATGGGGAAGTTCCACGGCACGATCACGCCGACCACGCCCAGCGGCTGCGGGATGACGCGGTTGCGCGCGCCGAAGAAGGTGATCCAGTCGACCGAGCGGCGCTGCGGTTTCATCCAGTCCTTCAGGTGCTTGAGCGTGTGGCCGATGCCGTCGACCGCCGGCACGATCTCGGCCAGCAGCGTCTCGTGGCGCGAGCGGTGGCCGTAGTCGGCGCTGATGGCGTCGATAAGCGCCTCCTTGTTCTCGCGCACGAAGCGCTGCAGCGTGCGCAGGTCGGCCTTGCGCTCGTCCAGCGTGGGCACCGGGTGCTCCAGGTAGGCCTTGCGCTGCAGCGTCAGCGCGTCGGCCAGGCGTTGCACGGTGGCCTCGTCGGCCAGGTTGAGCGTCATGTCGTTCATGGTGGAGTCCTGTGGCAGCGGTGCCGCGCCGGATGAAGGCTGCATTGTCGGGCCTGGGCCGCACCCGTCAAGGCAGGGACTTTCAGCACCCTGCCGGCGGCCGGATCACAGCAGCAGCAGGCCCTTGACCGAGTCGAGAATGGCCTTGAACGGCACCTGCGTCAGCGCCACGCCGGCCAGCGGCAGCGTCGCGGCCACCAGCAGCGGGAATATGCTCGCCTTCGTGATCGGCACCGCCTGCATCGACCTGACCAGGTCGTAGGCTGCCGACAGGTCGGCCAGCGAGGACACGTCGGGCGAGCCCAGCACCTCGCCGCCAGGCGTGGCGGCGGCGCCGCCCAGCCACTTGGCCTCGAAGGCCAGGTGATGCTGGCTGACCAGCGCGCCATAGCGGCTCAACCCCTGCTTCTTCAGCGCCGTCAGCACTGGGGCGAAGGCCAGAAGCGGCAGCACAAAGGCGATGACTAGGAAGACGACCAGGCCGAACAACGCGAACTTGAAGCTCAGAATGCTGGCACCGGCATGGACCACGGCCTTCAGCACGCCGGCGGACAGCACGGTGCTGAGCGCGAAGACGAACAGCAGGTAGGTCTTGGGGTACTGACCGATGAAGGCGATGCCACCGCATCGGTCGGGGTGGGTGGCCACCAGGCGCAGGTCGCAGCGGGCGATGTCGCGCAGCATCAGCCCCCAGGCGAAGAAGCGCCACAGCCAGCGGCCGAGCAGGAACCAGAACAAGGGCAGCGCCATCCCCAGGGCCCACCAGCCGGGCCACGTGGGCTGCAGTCGGCCGTCCACCGACTGGCCGAACCAGGTGCCGCCAGGGAAGCGCGCCGCACCGATGACCATCCACTCGTAGGCGATGGCAAAGGCAGCCAGCAGGATCAATGCCTCGACCCAGGCGTTGTCCGTACGCCGCTCCATGCGCAGCCTCGCATTGACGAAGCCGGTGCGCGCCGAGTCGCGCACGATGCCCTGGGCGACGAATTGGCTGACCAGCCAGGCCATCCGCTTGTCGGAGGTCTGCTCCATCAGCACGAAAGCGACGATCGCCAGGCCGAAGGCATAGACGCTGAAGTCGAGCAGCAGCGCGCGTTCGTGCAGCGGGTTCAGCGCCAGGCCCTGCAGCACGGCGAGCAGCAACGTCGGCAGCCAGGCCAGCGCCAGGAACAGCGCAGCGCGCCGGCCCACGGCCAGATCGTCAACGCTCAGCAGGCCCAGGCGCAACTGCAGCCTGTAGAACGGCCCCTGGCGGTTGAAGGAGAAAAGCGCTGCCGGCGGTTGCGGCAAATCTGTGGCGGCCATGTCCGGCTTCCAGCCCCGTCCACATGCGGAACCTGAAGCCGGCATTGTCGGCGCTGGGCCGACGCGTCGTGCCGGGGCTTAGCTTGGCGTCGGCGTGCCCGCCATGCGGTCGTACTTCAGGAAGAACTGCCGCGCCAGCGCCACCAGCTGGTTCTCGCTGGGCCGGTCGCTGTGCTCCCAGCCGACGATCTGCTTGCCCACCGCCGAACGGTGCTTCTCGACATAGTGCCGGAAGTCGGCCAGTCCGGTCTTCGGGCCCACCGCCAGCACCTCGGCGACGCCGACCAGCGCGTCGCACACCTCGGCGTAGTACTGGTGCTCGGTACGCACGCTGCTGCCGTGCCGACGGGTGTGGTGCGAATGCGCCTTGACCTTCTGCGCCTGGATGTGCTCGGCATCGAATTGCAGGATCTGCGTGCTCTCATGGTCGATCCAGACCACCGCGTGAAACATCGTCATCGTCACCTTTCCGGGAGTTTCGGTCTTGGGGTTCACAGGCGTGCCGAGCGCTCGCGCCGGCCTTCGCAGACCACGCAGCGCAGCGCCCAGGGCTCGACCTTCAAGCGGTCGAAGGCAATGGCCTCGCCGCAATCGCTGCAATTGCCGTAGCGGTCTTCCCTCAGGCGGCGCAGCGCCGCGCTGACGACCCCCAACTCGGCAATTTCACGGTCGCCGAGGGTCATGTCCATCTCGCGTTCGGCCTCGCGGTGCGAGATATCGTCGCTGTCCTGCGACAGCACCTCGCGGGCGTGCTCAACGCGCGACAGGCCACCCTGGTGTTCCGCCACCTGGCGGTCCAGTTCGGCTTGGCGGCGTACGAGTTCGGCTTCAAGCAAGGCGCGTTGGCCGGCAGTCAGGTGAGAGGTCACGGTCGGGTCTCCTGTCATTAAGCAAATACTCCACCAAGTGGCCCCACGTTGTCTTGCGCTCGGTCAATTGCGTGGCCTCGCTGCAGGCACTCGACTTGCCGCGTGCTCGGCTCGAAAGGCCCCGTCGAAGGCTGACGCCGCTCAAGCCTGCAGTGGCGGGCTCAGGCTAGGCTAAGGCATGCGAAATGCAGTTGCGCAGTTTCCAGGCACGCTGGCGCGGCGCAGCTTTGGGTTGCGCTTGGCGCCGGCCGGGATGGGTCGCGCCGCGCGCATCGAGCGTCGCTGGCGACTGCCGACGCTTTTTGCCCAGCTGGCCACCGTGCCGGCGTTCTATCTGGACATGCTGCGCGAGAACGTCTCGTGGCTGGCGATCGGCGCCTATCTGGCCGCGGCCTTGATGTTGGCCGCAGCGCTGTGGCACACGGCGCGCGCGACGGGTCATGCCGTCGATCATCTGCGGGCCAACTGGCTTGACCTGCTGCTGATCCTGGGCCTGCTGGCGGCGGCCGTGACGCCACCGAGTCAATATTCGGACTGGATCCTGCTGCTGCGCCTGTGCGTGGCCTTTCTGAGCCTGGTGCGCATGGTCTGGTGCCTGCAGCACCTGCTGAAGCGCGGCGGCACCTTGTACCTGGTGGCCCTGGCGTTCGTCGTGCTGGTGATGTGCGGTGTCGGTTTCTGGTGGCTCGAGCCGCGCACGCCGACCTTGAGCGATGGCTTGTGGCTGGCCTTCACCACCGCCGCCACGGTCGGCTATGGCGACGTGGTGCCGACCACGCCGGCGTCGAAGATCTTCGCCGTGTTCGTGGTGCTGCTGGGCTTTGGGGTGCTGACGATGGTGACCGCGGCCATCGCCACCAGCTGGATCGAGACCGAGGAACGGCGCATCGAGCGCGAGATTCTTCATGACATGCGCGCGCGCATCGGCAAGGTCGATGCCGATCTGGCTGCACTGCGAGCCGAACTCCGTGCCGCGGCACACTTGCTGGCTTCGGCCGAAGAGACCAGGGCGACGCGCCAAGAACGCCGCTGAGCGCGCCCGGTCGGTCCGAAGCGCGCATCCCTTCGGCGCGCAGTGTGGCGGGTAGCCCAGTGAGACCGCGGTTGCCGCGCTAGACTGCGCCGCACTCCACTACGCAAGAGCCTTGCCATGCCCCTGCTCACCGGCATCCGCGTGCTCGATTTCGGCCGCTTCATCGCCGGGCCCTACTGCGCGGCGCTGCTCGGTGACCTGGGCGCCGACGTGATACGCATCGAGCGTGTCGAAGGCGGCGAAGACCGTTACGTTCCGCCGGTGGCCGACACCGGCGAAGGCGGCCTGTACCTGCAGATGAACCGCAACAAGCGCTGCCTGACGCTGGACCTGGCCAGCCCGCAGGGTCGGCAGATCGTGCGCCAGCTGGTGGCCACGGCCGACGTGGTGGTGGCCAACCTGCCGCCAGCCACGCTGAAGCAGCTGGGTCTGGACTACGCCACGCTGTCGGCGCTGAACCCGCGCATCGTGCTCGCGGCCGTCACCGCCTACGGCCCAGGCGGACCGTACAGCGAGCGCCCGGGCTTCGATTCGATCGGCCAGGCGATGAGCGGCGCGATGTTCATGTCCGGCCTGCCCGACGCGCCGGCGCGCGCCGCCGTGCCCTATGTCGACGTCAGCACCGCGCAGGCGCTGGCCATGGGCACTCTGGCGGCGCTGTGGGCTCGCGAGCGCAGCGGCCACGGCCAGCAGGTCGAAGGCTCGCTGCTGCGCACCTCGTTGGTGATGGGCAACTCGGTGCTGATCGAGCAGGCGCTGAAGGCACCCAACCGTGTCCCGCAGGGCAACCGGGGGTTCACGGCCGCGCCCAGCGACCTGTTTCGCGCCAGCGACGGCTGGCTGGTGGTCGCGACCATCGGCCAGGCGATGTTCGAGCGCTGGTGCGAGCTGATCGGACGGCCGGAACTGATCGACGACCCGCGCTTCGCCGACGACGAGCAGCGTGGCAACCACAGCCAGGCCATCAGCGAGCTGATGGCCGCCTGGTGCGCCCATCGCAGCTGCAACGCAGTGCTGCAAGCACTGGCCGCGGCCAAGATCCCGGCGGCGCCGGTGCTCAGTCCGCAGCAGGCGCTGGACGACCCGCACATCCGCGCGGCCGACTTGCTGCAGCAGCGGCCGGTGACCGGCAGCGCCCAGCACGCGCCGATCGCGCCGCACCCGGTGGACCTGTCGGCCGACCCGGCCGTGTTCGCCCGCAGCGCGCCGGCGCTGGGCGAGCACACCGACGAGATCCTGGCCGAACTGGGCTACGAAGCCCCTGCGGTGGCCGAGCTGCGCAAACAGCGCGTGGTCTGATGGCCGGGGTGGCCGACGCACCCGCCTGGCCGGAGGGGCTGGTCGAGGCCTACCCGTCGCTGGCCGGGCTGCCCGACGAGCTGCGCGCGCTGGCCTGGCCGCGCCAGCTGCAGGCCATGACGGTGCCGGCCGGCACGCTGCTGTTCGAGGAGCATGCGCCCTGCCAGGGCTTCCCGCTGGTGCTGGACGGCGAGGTGCGCGTCGCCCGCGGCACGCCGCAGGGGCGCTCGCTGGAGCTTTACCGCGTCGGGCCGGGTGAGCTGTGCGTGGTCTCGGCCTGCGGCCTGTTCGGCAATGCGCCGCTGGCGGCGCACGGCGTGGCCATCGCACCGACAAGGCTGCTGCTGTTGACACCCGCGGGCTTCGAACAATGGGTGGCGCACGAGCCCTTCCGCCGCTTCGTTTTCGGCGTCTTTGCCGACCGGTTGGCCGACCTGATGAGCCTAGCCGAGGCGGTGGCCTTCCAGCGCCTGGACCAGCGCCTGGCCGCGGCCCTGCTCGGCCACGGCCCCACGGTGATGACCACGCACCAGGCGCTGGCCGACGAACTGGGTACGGTGCGCGAGATCGTGACCCGGCTGCTCAAGCGCTTCGAGCGGGCTGGCTGGGTCAGCCTGGCGCGCGAGCGCATCGAACTGCGCGACGCGGCGGCGCTGCGCGCGCTGTCGGCCGGCGACGTCCGGCCTGAGTGACCCAGGTCACAGACCCGCCGCCGGCGCGGCCCGACACTGCCTGCATGCCGCGCGTGTGGACGCGGCTACAGGAGCAGGACATGAAGACCAACGAAGGAACCCTCGACCGCGCACTGCGCGTGCTGGCCGGGCTGGTGCTGATCGCGTTGACGCTGACCGGCACCATCGGCGTGTGGGGCTGGATCGGTGTGGTGCCGATCGCCACCGGCCTGATCGGCTGGTGCCCGGCCTACACGCTGCTGGGCATCAACACCTGCCCGATGAAGGCGCGCCAGTAGCCACGGCTCAGGCCGGCGCCGGTGTGGCGCCGGTCAGCAGGCACTGCATCAGCTCGCGCACGCCGCGGATCTGCTCGCCGAAGGGCAGCGCCCCGGCGCCGCGGAAGAACAGGCCCTTCTTGACATCGCCGCGCAGCGCGGCGGCCAATTGGGTGTCGATGCAGAACTGGCCCCAGCCGGCCAGACCGTCGCGTAGCCCGCATTGCGCCAGGCAATCGAAGGCCACGGTGCAGCGCGGCTTGACGTGCACCACGCTCTGCAGCCGCGGCTCGGCCTTGAGGTAGTTCTTCAGCCAGGTCGTGGCCACGGCGCGCGCCGGCAGCCCGGCCACGCTGGTGAACTCGACCATGTCCTCGTCGCGCGCCTGCGCCAGCACGCGCTTGAACTCGGCATGGGCATCGCTTTCCAGCGTGACGGCAAAGGGCGTGCCCAGCTGCACCGCCGCCGCGCCCAGCGCCTGCAGCCGCACGATGTCGGCATGGCTGCGGATGCCACCGGCAGCAATCAGCGGAATGTGCTTGTCGATGCCGGCGCTGCGCAGGAAGGCCAGCGACTGCGGGATGACGTTTTCGAAATCGAAGCGCGGGTCACCCAGGTCGGCGATGCGTGCTGCGCCCAGGTGGCCGCCGGCCAGCCGCGGGTGCTCGATGACGATGGCATCGGGCAGGCGCTTCTTGCGCTCCCACTTGCGCACCAGCAGCTGGACGCCGCGCGCGTCGGACAGGATCGGCACCAGCAGTGCCTGGGGATGGTCCTGTGCCAGGTCCGGCAGGTCCAGCGGCAGCCCGGCGCCGACGACCACCGCATCGATGCCGCACTCCAGCGCCCGCTTGACCGAAGGCGCGTACTCGGCCACGGCACGCATCACGTTCACGGCCAGCAGCCCGCGCCCGCCGGACAGCGTGCGCGCGGCGCGGATCTCGCGTTCCAGCGCCTCCAGGTTGGCGGCATTGATGGCCAGCTTGGCGGCCTGGGTGGCGGCCTCGCCGGGCAGCAGCTCGTGCGTGCGCTCCATCAGGTCAGGGTGGTGACGGCGCAGGTCCACCGACGAGATCGTGCCCACCGCGCCGAGCGCGGCCACGCTGCCGGCCAGCCGGTGTGCCGACACCCCCACGCCCATGCCACCCTGCACCACCGGCAGCAACGTGTGCGCACCCAGTTGCAGCGGACGCAGGCCGCCGTCCATCGCCCTTTGCATCAGGTCGAGGGCTGTGAGATCGGGGCAGGCTGGGGAGTTCATCACGCGAGCGGCAACACCCAAGCGAAGCCGCTGCAATGGCAATTTGGCAACCTTAGCGGATCCACCCGCCCGGCGTGTTGACGCCGATCAAGATGGCCTGGCTACTTGTGCTCGCGCGTCAGGTGCGCCGACGAAGTGGCCGTGGCCACCAGCTCGGCCTTGTCCGAGTACAGCTCGGCCTTGAGGAAGGCCACGGTGCGGCCGGCCTTGACGATGCTGCCCACGGCGGTGAAGCCGCCGGCACGCGCCGGGCGTAGGAAGCTGACGTTGATGTCGATCGACGACACGCGCACCTTGCCGTGTTCGGCGGCGATGACCACGTGCGCCATCGACGCATCGAGCATCGCGGTGATGAAGCCGCCCTGCACGACGTCCACCGTGTGGCAGAACTCGTGGCCGATGTGGAATTCCATGCGCAGCTCGCGCTTCTCGGCCGCATAGGCCGCCACCCGGCCCTTCAGCGAACGTATGACGGCGGGCGGGTTGGCGTTCAGCTGTTCGACGATCTCGTCGCTGCTCATGCACGGGCTCCTGCGGGTTGCGGGGCCGATGCTACGATGAAGCGAACCACTCGAACGGAGTCGCCCATCGTGATGCCCCGCCCCATCGAACAATGGCACCAGGTCGTGAAGAGCCGAGATGCCGCGGCGCTGGAGGAGCTGCTGGCCGAGGACGTGGCTTTCATCTCGCCGGTGGTGCACACGCCGCAGGCGGGAAGGCCGATCACCATGGCCTATCTGCGTGCGGCGATGCAGGTGCTGAACAACGACAGCTTCCACTACCTGAACCAATGGTATGGGCACGAGTCGGCGGTGCTGGAATTCGAATGCGTGGTCGAGGGCATCACCGTCAACGGCGTCGACATGATCCACTGGAATGCCGACGGGCGTATCGATCACTTCAAGGTGATGGTGCGGCCGCTGAAGGCCATGAACAAGCTGCACGAGATGATGGGCCGCGAGTTGCAGCGCGGCGCGGCGCAGCAATAGCGCGCCGTTGCGTCTGCGGCCTTCGACGCGGCCGCCATGAAAGGAGACACGGATGGACACACGAGCCACCGTACGCACCGAGCGCGAGGGCCCGGTGCTGACCATCACCCTCGTTCGGCCGGAGCGTCGCAATGCGGTCGACGGACCGACGGCGCTGGCCCTGCGCGCCGCGTTCGAGGCCTTCGAGGCCGACGATAGCGCGCGCGTGGCGGTGCTCACCGGCGCGGGCGGCCACTTCTGCGCTGGCGCCGACCTGCAGGCGCTGGGCGACCCGCAGCGGCGCAACCCGATCGAACCCACCGGCAGCGCGCCCGGGCCGATGGGGCCGACGCGCATGGCCTTTGCCAAGCCGGTGATCGCCGCGGTCGAAGGTTATGCGGTGGCCGGCGGGTTGGAGCTGGCGCTGATGTGCGACCTGCGCATCGCCGCGCGCAGTGCCACCTTCGGCGTGTTCTGCCGGCGCTGGGGCGTGCCGCTGATCGACGGCGGCACGGTACGCCTGCCGCGCATCGTCGGCATGGGCCGGGCGCTGGACATGATCCTGAGCGGCCGATCGGTCGGTGCCGACGAGGCGCTGCTGATGGGCCTGGCCACGCAGGTGGTCGACGACGGCCAGGCGCTGGCGGCGGCGCAGGCGCTGGCGCAGCAGCTCGCCGCCTTCCCGCAGCGCTGCATGCGGGCCGACCGTGCTTCGGCCTACGCCCAGTGGGACCTGCCGCTGGCCGAAGCGCTGCGGCGCGAAGGCGCCGGCGGATTCCCGGTGATCGAGGCCGAGGCGGTGGCCGGGGCCGCGCGCTTTGCCGCGGGTGCAGGGCGGCATGGCCGTTTCGGCGATGAGTGAACCGCGCCGCCACCCCGCGCCGGTGTTCGCCGGTGTGCTGTATCACAGCCTGCGCGACGCGCGGGTGCTCGTCACTGGCGGTGCCGGCGGCATCGGTGCGGACATCGTGCGCGCCTTTGCCGCGCAAGGCAGCCACGTGGGTTTCGTCGACCTGGACGTGGCGGCAGGCACGGCGCTGGCCGCGGCCACACCGAATGCGCACTTCGAGCCCTGCGACGTGCGCGACGTGGCTGCGCTGCGCGCCGCGCTGGCCGCGCTGCAGCAGCGCCTGGGCGGCGTGGACGTGCTGGTCAACAACGTGGCCAACGACCAGCGCCATGGCATCGATGAGGTCACGCCCGAGTACTTCGACGAGCGCATCGCGCTGAACCTGCGGCCGCACTACTTCGCCATCCAGGCGGTGCTGCCGGCCCTGCGCGCGCGCGGCGGCGGCGCCATCGTCAACATCGGCTCGGGCAGCTGGCGCATGAAAACGCCTCAGCTGTCGGTGTACGTCACGGCCAAGTCGGCGATGACCGGGCTGACGCGCTCGCTGGCGCGCGACCTGGGGCCTGAAGGCATCCGTGTCAACTGCGTCGTGCCCGGCTGGGTGATGACCGAGCGGCAGCTGGCGCTGTGGGTCGACGAGGCCGGCGAGCAGGCGATGGACGCCAACCACTGCATCCCCGGGCGAATCTTCGGCACCGACATCGCGCACATGGTGCTGTTCCTGGCGGCCGACACCTCGCGCATGATCACCGCACAGGAATTCGTCGTCGATGGCGGCTGGACCTGAGGCGGTAAGGGGTTTCACGCTGGCCGGCGCGGGCGCGGCCTTCGTCGCCGACCCCTACCCGACCTATGCGGCGCTACGCGAGCATGCGCCGGTGCATGCCCTCGGCCCGGGCAGCTGGCTGGTCACCCGCTACGACGACGTGCTGGCGCTGTACCGCGATGGGCGGCTCAGCTCGGACAAGCAGCGCGAGTTCGGGCCGAAGTTCGGCGATTCGCCGCTGTTCGAGCACCACACCAGCAGCCTGGTGTTCAACGACCCGCCGCTGCATACGCGCGTACGCCGACTGCTGGTCGGCGCGCTCAACCAGCAGGCCATCGCGCGCATGGAAGCCGGCGTGCTGGCGCTGGTCGACGGCCTGATCGACCGGTTGCAGGGCCTGGCCGAGCCGGACCTGATCGAGGATTTCGCCGCGCGCATCCCGGTGGAGGTGATCGGCAACCTGCTCGACGTGCCGGCCGCCGAACGCGGCCCGCTGCGTGACTGGTCGCTGGCCATCCTGTCGGCGCTGGAGCCGCTGCCCGACGCCGCGGTGCTGGCGCGCGGCAATGCCGCGGTCGAGGACTTCAAGGCCTACCTGCGCACGCTGGTGGCCGCGCGCCGGCGCCACCCCGGCGATGCGCAGTTCGACGTGTTGACGCGGCTGATCCAGGGCGACATCGGTGGTGAGCGGCTCAGTGAAATCGAGCTGCTGCACAACTGCATCTTCCTGCTCAACGCCGGCCACGAGACCACCACCAACCTGATCGGCAACGGCGCGCACGCGCTGCTGGCGCAACGCGACCAGTGGCAACGGCTGCTGAATGATCCTTCGCTGCTGGGTACGGCGGTGGAAGAACTGCTGCGCTACGAGAGCCCGCTGCAGCTGAACAACCGCCTGTGCACCGAGCCACTGCGCATCGGCGGCGCGGTGCTGCCGGCGGGCAGCTTCATCACGCTGGCCATCGGCAGCGCCAACCGCGACCCGGCGCAGTTCCACGACCCCGACCGGCTGGACGTGGCCCGCAAGCCCAACCCGCACCTCGCCTTCGGCCAGGGTGCGCATGCCTGCGCCGGCATGAACGTGGCGCGGCTGGAGGCGCGCATCGCCTTCGGCCGGCTGCTGGCGCGCTGCCCCGGCCTGCAGCTGCGCGACACACCGCAGCGCGACCCGCGCATCCGCTTCCGCGGCTGGCGCACGCTGCCGGTGGCACTGTAGGCATGGCCGAGGCCTTCAAGAACCTGATCAACGCCGGCACGGTGGGCGAGGCTTCGCGCCACCTGCAGCGCGCCTGGCCCGGCTTCGACGCCGCGAGTTTCCAGGCGCTGGCGCTGCAGGGCCTGGACGACCTGGAATTCAAGGCCCGGGCGATGCATCTGTGCGCCGCGCTCGAAGCCACCCTGCCGGCCGATTTCGACCAGGCCGCCGCCATCATCGAAGCGGCGCTGGCACCGCCCGGCGAAGGCGACGACCTGTCGGCGCTGCGCAGCGGGCCGCAGGGCCTGGCCGGCTGGGTGGTCTGGCCGCTGGGCGAATTCGTCGTGCGCCGCGGCGCCGATGCTCCGCAGCGCGCGTTGCGCACGCTGCACGCGCTGACCCAGCGCCATACGGCGGAATGGGCGCTGCGGCCCTTCATCGAGCGCCATCCCGACATCGCCTTTGCCACGCTGACCGCGTGGAGCACCGATGCCAGCGCGCATGTGCGCCGCCTGGCCAGCGAGGGCAGCCGCCCGCGCCTGCCCTGGGGAGCGCAGCTGAAGAGCCTGATCCGCGACCCGTCGCCGACGCTGCCGCTGCTGCGCCGCCTGCAGGACGACCCCAGCGCCTATGTGCGGCGCAGCGTCGCCAACCACTTGAACGACATTGCCAAGGACCACCCGCAGTTGATCGTGCAGTGGCTGCAGCAATACCTGAGCGACGCGCCGCCGCCGCGCCGGGCGCTGCTCAAGCACGCCTGCCGCACGCTGATCAAGCAGGGCCATCCGCAGGTGCTGAAGGCCTGGGGCCTGGGCAAGCCGCTGCGCGGCCAGGCCACGCTGGCACTGGCGCCGAAGACGCTGGCGGTGGGGGAGTCACTGCAGCTGACGGTGCAGCTGCACTCCAGCGCCGCGCGCGTGCAGACCCTGCTCATCGACTATGCGGTGCACCACGTCAAGGCCAGCGGCGCGACCACGCCCAAGGTCTTCAAGGGCTGGACATTGCAGCTCGGCGCTCGCGAGCAGCTCACGCTGCACAAGCGCCATTCGATGCGCGCGGTGACCACGCGCCACTACCACGCCGGCCGGCATGAGGTCGACCTGCGCATCAATGGCCAGGTGCTCGCCCGCGCCTACTTCCAGCTCAAGGTTTGATACGCTGGGCCCAGCCGTGCGCGTCGAAGCCGACGCTGATGCGACCATCCGGCCACTGCACCACCGGGCGCTTGATGATGCTGGGCTGGTCGAGCATCAGCGCGCGGGCGCTGGCAGCGTCCTGCACGGCCTCACGCTGCGCGTCGTCCAGCTTGTGCCAGGTCGTGCCCTTGCGGTTGAGCAGCGTTTCCCAGCCGGCAGCGGCCAGCCAGCGATCCAGGCCGGGCCGCGGCACGCCGGCCTTCTTGAAGTCGTGGAAGTCGAAATCCACGCCCTGGCCCTCCAGCCAGGCACGGGCCCGTTTCACCGCGTCGCAGTTGGCGATGCCGTAGAGCGTCGGCTTGGCCATCAGCGCCCCCAGCTCGCGCCGCCGAAACTGCCCGGATCGCAGCGCGGGTCGATGCCGATGGCGCCGCCGTCGCGCAGCTTGCCGTCCTCCAGCACCGACACCTGGAACCACAGGCATTCGGTGGTCGGATAGCGCCACGACCAGACCTGTCCGCCCTGCCAGCCACCGCCGCGCACCTCGCCCGGCCGGCCCAGGGTGTAGCGCAGCCAGTCCTTGTCCTGGCCCTGGAAGTTCTGCTGCACGTAGCTGAACGCGGTCTCGTTCAGCACCTGGCCCCACACCAGCACCTTGCCGCTGGCATCGACATCCACCATCCAGGTGACGCGGCCATAGGGGCCGGTGGCGAACTCGATGCGCGTCTGCCCGTTCGGCCCCGGGTAGCGGCCGGTGGGCTGGCCCATCAACTGCAACAGCTCGGCCTCGGACTGGCCGGCGCGGATGTCCTGCGGCTTGTAGGTGGCGCAACCGGTGGCGGCCAGCGCCAGCAGCAGGCTCGGGACAAGGCTCGTGATCTTCATGCTTCAGGCTCCTATGGATCGGTGGCGCCAGGCACGCCGTGGCGGGCGGGCCGGAGGCAACAGTACGCAATTCTGTGCCTGGCGTCAGGGCGCGGGTTTTCCCCTCCCGGCAGGGTGGACGTTGATGCATGTCAAGCCAGCGCAACGGGCTGTGTCGCGGTTGCGTTGACAATTGCGCAGCCTGAAATCAGCCCCTCATGCCCACCCCCCCTGCCCTGAACGACGGTCTCGAACTGCGCGACCTGGCCTGCGTGCGCGGCCGCCGCAGCCTGTTCCTTGGGCTGAATGCCATGCTCGAGCCAGGGCAGTTGCTGCGCGTCAGCGGGGCCAATGGCGCGGGCAAGACCAGCCTGTTGCGCATGTTGTGCGGGCTGCTCGCCCCGGCGCAGGGACAGGTGCTGTGGCAGGGGCAAGACGTGCAGCGCTCGCGCGAGGCTTTCCACCAGCAGCTGATCTACCTGGGCCATGCGGCGGCGCTGAAGGACGACCTGACACCGCTGGAGAACCTGCACGTCGCCACCCGGCTGGGGGGCACGGCGCCGGACGACGCGGCGGCGCGCCAGGCCTTGGCCGGTGCCGGATTGGGCGGTCGCGAGCACGTGCCGTCGCGCAATTTGTCGCAGGGCCAGCGCCGGCGCGCGGCGTTGGCACGGCTGCCGCTGGGCCAGGCCTTGCTGTGGGTGCTGGACGAACCCTTCAACGCGCTGGATACGGCGGCCACCGCCTGGCTGCTGGGGCTGATCGAAACCCATCTGCGCCGTGGCGGCCTGGTGGTGCTGACCAGCCACCAGCCAGTGGGCCTGAGCGACAGCGTGGCCCAGGTGAGCCTGGCGCTGTGACATGAACGAGTTGACACAGCGCCTGGCCACGACCCCGCAGGGCAGCGGCAGCTGGAGCGCATTGCATGCGGTGTTCCAGCGCGACCTGCGCATCGCGCTGCGCCGCCGCGCCGACACCGGCAGTGCGCTGGTGTTCTTCGCCATCGTCGTGGCGCTGTTCCCGCTGGGTGTGGGCCCGGAGTTCGGGCTGCTGCGCCGCATGGGCCCGGGCGTGGTCTGGGTGGCAGCGCTGCTGGCGTCGATGTTGGCTTTGGGGCGCCTCTTCGCCGACGACCATGCCGACGGCACGCTCGAGCAGATGCTGCTGTCGCCCACGCCGCTGGCCCTGCTGGTGCTGGCCAAGACGGCCGCACACTGGCTGGCCTCGGGGCTGCTGCTGGTGTTGATCAGCCCGCTGCTGGCCTTGCAGTTCGACCTGGGCAGCGAAGCCGCCGGCGTGCTGTTCCTGTCGCTGCTGCTGGGCACGCCACTGCTCAGCCTGATCGGCGCCATCGGCGCGGCCCTGACTGTCGGCCTGCGCGGTGCCGGGGTACTGCTGTCGCTGCTGGTGCTGCCGCTGTGCGCACCGGTGCTGATCTTCGGTGCCGGCGCGGTCGAAGCCAGCCTGGCCGGTCTGGGGGTCGGCGCGCACTTCTCGCTGCTCGGCGCGATGCTGTTGCTGGCACTGCTGCTGGCGCCGCTGGCGGCGGCTGCGGCCCTGCGCATCGCGCTGGAATAGCCTCAGGGCAGAATGGAGGCCTGATGTCCTGGACCCGCTACGCCGCGCCGCAGCTCTTCTATCCGCTCGCCGGGAAGATGATTCCCTGGTTTGCGGCGTTGGCGTTGCTGCTGACGGCAGTGGGGTTGTACCTCGGCTTGCTGGTCGCACCCACCGACCATCAGCAGGGCGAGTCCTACCGGATCATCTTCGTGCACGTCCCGGCAGCCTGGATGTCGATGATCATCTACCTGGCCATGGCCTTCTGGGCCGCGGTGGGGCTGATGTTCAACACCCGGCTGGCGTCGATGCTGGCCGTGGCGCTGGCGCCCAGCGGCGCGTGGATGACCTTCCTGGCCTTGTGGACCGGCGCGCTGTGGGGCAAGCCGACCTGGGGCACCTGGTGGGTGTGGGACGCACGGCTGACTTCGGAACTCATCCTGCTTTTTCTGTACATAGGCTTCATGTCCCTGCACGCCGCCATCGACGATGAACGCCGCGCCGACCGTGCCGCGGCGGTGCTGGCGCTGGTGGGCGTGGTCAACGTGCCGATCATCTATTTCTCGGTGAAGTGGTGGAACACACTGCACCAGGGCGCCTCGGTCAGCCTGTCCAAGGCACCGTCGATGGCCACCATCATGCTGGTCGGCATGCTGGTCATGGCGCTGGCTTTCTGGATGTACAGCATCGCGGTGGCGTTGGCCCGGACCCGCGTCATCATCCTCGAGCGCGAGCACAACACCCGCTGGGCGCGCCAGTTGCTGGGGACGACATGAACTGGAACAGCCTGGGCCAATTCCTCGAGATGGGCGGCTACGGCCTGTACGTCTGGGGTTCGTTCGGCATGTGCGCACTGGTGCTGGCAGCGGAGTGCTGGGGCATCGCTCAACGGCGCAAGGCGCTGCGCGAGTTGCCGCTGGACGATCTGGACGATCGCAACGACTTGAACGAAAGACCGCTCCATGAAGCCTAGAACCCGACGCGGCCTGGCCATCGCGGCAGGCCTGGCCACCTTGGGCGTGGCCAGCATGCTGGTGCTCAATGCCTTCCAGAGCAACCTGGTTTTCTTCTTCAGCCCGTCGCAGATCGCTGCGAACGAGGCGCCACGCGACCGCAGCTTTCGCATCGGCGGCCTGGTCGAGGAAGGCAGCCTCAAGCGCGACGGCCAGAGCCTGACGGTGAACTTCGTCGTCACCGACATGGCCCAGCGCATTCCGGTGTCCTACACCGGCATGCTTCCCGACCTGTTCAAGGAGGGCAAGGGCGTGGTTGCGCAGGGCAAGCTCGGCTCCGACGGCGTGTTCCGCGCTGAGCAGGTACTGGCCAAGCACGACGAGAACTACATGCCGCCCGAAGCCGCGGACGCGCTGGAGAAGGCGCGCCACGGCCAGATGCCCACTGCGCCAAAACCGGGATACAAACCATGATTCCTGAAATCGGCCACTTCGCGCTGATCCTGGCGCTGGCCATGGCACTGAGCCAGAGCGTGCTGCCGCTGATCGGCGCCAGCAACGGCAATGCCAGCTGGATTGGCCTGGCCAAGCCCTCGGCGCGTGCGCAGTTCCTGTTCCTGCTGGTTGCCTATGGCTGCCTGACCTGGGCGTTCATGACCGACGACTTCTCGGTGGCGTTGGCGGCCAACCATTCCAACAGCCTGCTGCCCCGGGTCTACAAGTTCACTGCGGTCTGGGGCAACCACGAGGGCTCGATCCTGCTGTGGGCGTTGATCCTGGCGGGGTGGACTTTCGCGGTGACCATGTTCTCGAAGCAGCTCGACGATCGCACGCTGGCGCGCGTGCTCGGCGTGATGGGGCTGATCAGCTGCGGCTTCATCCTCTTCACGCTGCTCACCTCCAACCCCTTCGAACGCCTGCTGCCGGCCGCCCCCGACGGTCGCGACCTGAACCCGCTGTTGCAGGACCCGGGCATGATCATCCACCCGCCGATGCTGTACATGGGCTATGTCGGCTTCGTGGTGGCCTTCGCCTTTGCCATCGCCGCGCTGTTGTCGGGGCGGCTGGACGCCGCCTGGGCGCGCTGGTCACGGCCCTGGACCACGGTGGCCTGGTGCTTCCTCACGCTGGGCATTGCGCTGGGCAGCTTCTGGGCCTACTACGAACTCGGCTGGGGCGGCTGGTGGTTCTGGGACCCGGTGGAAAATGCCTCGTTCATGCCCTGGCTGGTGGGCACGGCGCTGATCCATTCTCTGGCCGTCACCGAAAAGCGCGGCGGCTTCAAGATGTGGACCGCGCTGCTGGCGATCCTGGCGTTCTCGCTGTCGCTGCTGGGCACGTTCATCGTGCGCTCCGGCGTGCTGAGCTCGGTGCATGCCTTCGCCTCCGACCCCGCGCGCGGCGTTTTCATCCTCGGCTTCCTCGCCCTGGTGGTCGGCGGCTCGCTGCTGCTGTTTGCGTGGCGCGCGCCCAAGGTCGGCTCCGGCGGTGCCTTCGACATGGTGTCGCGCGAATCGATGCTGCTGGCCAACAACGTGCTGCTACTGGTGGCTTCGGCCGCGGTGCTGCTGGGCACGCTGTACCCGCTGGTGCTGGACGCACTGGGCATGGGCAAGATCTCGGTCGGACCGCCCTACTTCGATGCGGTATTCGTGCCGCTGATGGCACCGGCACTGTTCCTGATGGGCATCGGCCCGATGGCGCGCTGGCGCTCGGCGCAGGTCGGCGACCTGGCGCGCAAGCTGCGGTGGGCGCTGGCGGTCAGCGGCATCAGCGCGGTGGTGGCGCCCTTCGTGCTGGGCCACTGGACGCCGATGATCGGCTTCGGCCTGCTGCTCGGCGTGTGGGTGGCCAGCACCGTGCTGCTGGTCCTGTGGCTGAAGTTGCGCGAGCAACCGCTGTCGCGCTGGCGGGCATGGATGGCACAGCAGCCGGGCAGCTGGTACGGCATGCTGCTGGCGCACCTCGGCGTGGCAGTGTTCGTCATCGGCGTCACCGTGGTCAACGGTTTCCAGGTCGAGAAGGACCTGCGCATGGAGCCCGGCCAGAGCGCCGAGATCGCCGGCATGCGCGTGCGCTTCGACGGCGTGCGCGAAGTGCGCGGCCCCAACTACGTTGCGGCGCGCGGCACGCTGGTGCTGACCCGCGGCGAGCGCCAGCTGGCCGTGCTGCAACCCGAGCGCCGCAACTATCTCGTCAGTCGCATGCCGATGACCGAAACCGCCATCGACCGCGGCTTCACCCGGGACTTGTATGTATCGCTGGGCGAGCCGCTCGGCGGCACGGCCTGGAGCGTACGCGTGTACTACAAGCCCTTCGTCGGCTGGATCTGGGGCGGCTGCGTGCTGATGGCGCTGGGCGGCGTGCTGGCCGTGCTCGACCGCCGCTACCGCGCGAAGGCCCGCGTGGCCGTGCCGAGCGCGGCGCCACGCCGGGATGACGCCGCGCCGGCCCTGACGCGGCAGCCGGGTACGCCATGAAGCGCTACCTGCTGCCGCTGATCGTCTTCGTGGTGCTGCTGGGCTTCCTGGCGGTGGGGCTGAACCTGAAGCCGCGCGAGGTACCCTCGCCACTGATCGACAAGCCCGCGCCGGCCTTCAAGCTGGCCCGTCTGGACATGCCCGAGAAGCAACTCAGCCTGCAGGACCTGCAGGGCAAGGTCTGGCTGCTCAATGTCTGGGCCTCGTGGTGCGTGGCCTGCCGCGTCGAACACCCGTTGCTGGTGGAACTGGCCGGCAGTGGCGCCGTGCCGATCTACGGCCTGAACTACAAGGACAAGCGCGACGACGCCATCGCGTGGTTGGCCAAACATGGCAACCCCTATGTGGCATCCCTGTCCGATACCGAAGGGCTGGTCGGCATCGACTACGGCGTCTATGGTGTGCCCGAGACCTTCGTCATCGACAAGGCCGGCGTCATCCGACTGAAGCACATCGGCCCCGTCACGCCCGAGGTCCTGCGCGAAACCATCCTGCCCCTGGTGAAGAAACTCAATGCTTGATCGGCCCACCCCCGCAGCGGCCTTTGGCCGCTCCCCCTCAACGGGGCGACACTGGCGGCCCGGCCAAGCCGGGTCCATGGTGTCCGCTCCATCGGTGATCGCGGCGTTGCTGCTGGCCCTGCTCTGCGCGGGCGCGTCGGCCCAGGACGCGCGCCCCTTGGCCGAGGATCCGGTGCTCGAAGCCAAGGTCATGCGCATTGCCGAGGAGTTGCGTTGCCTGGTCTGCCAGAACGAGACCATCGCCGCATCGCATGCCGACCTGGCGGTGGACCTGCGCAAGCAGATCCGCCAGAAGCTGCAGCAGGGGCAGAGCCAGGAGCAGATCCTCGACTTCATGGTGCAGCGCTATGGCGACTTCGTGCTCTACCGCCCGCCGGTGAAGAGCAGCACCTGGCTGCTTTGGGGCGGGCCCTTTCTGCTGCTGGGTGCGGCCTTGGTCGGCCTGATACTGAACATCCGGCGCCGACGCAGCCCGGCGAGTGCGCCGCTGCAGGCCGATGAGGCCGAGCGCGTGCGTCGCCTGCTCGGCGAAGAGAAGAGTTGAGCATGACCTTGTTCTGGGTGATTTCAGCAGCCTTGCTGCTGCTGGCACTGTGGATGGTGGTGGGCACGCTGTGGCGCAGGCCCGCCCAGGCGCGCACGGTGCAAGACGCCAACCAATCGAACCTGGCGGTTCTGAAGGCCCAGCTTCAGCAGATCGATCAGGACCTGGCTCAGGGCGGCATCGACGCGGCGCAGCACCAGGTCACGCGGGCCGAGATCGAACGCCGCGTGCTCGAGGAGGAAAGCGTCGCCATCGCACCCGTGCGCGAGGGTTCGCCGCGCACCACCATGCTGCTGCTGCTGGTCGCGGTGCCGGTGCTTGCACTGGGCCTGTACGGGTTGATCGGCACGCCGGCTGCGTTGTCGCCGCAACCGATGGCCGCGCAAGGCGCGCCGTCGTCCCACGAGGTGGAGGCGATGGTCGCCAAGCTGGCCGAGCGCATGGAAAAGCAGCCCCCCGGCAACGTGGCCGACACCGAGGGCTGGGTCATGCTGGGGCGCAGCTACGCGGTGATGCAGCGCTATCCCGAAGCCAGCCGTGCCTTTGCGCGAGCGTTGCAGCTGATGCCCAATGAAGCGCAGATCCTGGTCGACCAGGCCGATGTGCTGGCCATGCAACAAGGCGGCAACCTCGAAGGCGAGCCGCTGCGTCTGGTTGAACGGGCGTTGCAGAACAGCCCGTCGAACCTGAAGGGCCTGGCGCTGGCCGGCACCGCGGCCTTCGAGCGCAAGGACTACGCCGGCGCCATCAAGTACTGGACCCGCGCGCGCGCCACGGCGCCACCGGAGAGCGACTTTGCGCGCGGCCTGGACCAGAGCATTGCCGACGCCCGCGCTGCTGCCAGCAGCAGCGGCAGCGCCGCCCCGGCGGGCCCGGTCGTGGCTGCTGCCGCGTCTGCTGCGGCAGCCCAGGCGCAGGGATCCGCGTCGATCACGGGCCGCGTCAGCCTGGCACCGGCGCTGGCGGCACGCGTGGCACCAGGCGACACGCTGTTCGTGTTCGCGCGCGCGGCCGAAGGTCCGCGCATGCCGCTGGCGATCGTGAAACGAACTGGCGCCGATCTGCCCTTGAGCTTCACGCTTGACGACAGCATGGCGATGGCACCCGAATTCAAGCTCTCCAGCTTTGCCAACGTCGTGGTCGGCGCACGGTTGTCGAAAGCTGGCAATGCCATGCCACAGAGCGGCGATCTGGAAGGCATGTCCGCGCCGTTGGCCGGCCGCAGCAGCGGCATCGAGATCGTCATCGACACCGTGCGCCCGTAGGCGCACGGATCAGCTCTGCTCGGCGAGGATTTCCAGCAGCTGGCCCGGCCGCTGCACCTGCCAGCGCGGCGGCATCGGCAGGCTGTGCAGCACGCCATATCCCCAGCCGGCCCAGACTGCCGGCGAGCCCGCGGCGGCGGCCGACCCCATGTCGGCGGCGCTGTCGCCGACCATCAGCAACTGCTGTGTCGACAAGCCCAGTTCCTGCGCGGCCCGGTTCAGCATGGTCGGCGCGGGCTTGCGCAAGGCTGCCACGTCGGCGCCGTAGACCGCGGCAAAGTACGGCAGCAAGCCGCCGGCATCCAGCACGGCGCGCGCCAGCGTGCTGGGTTTGTTGGTCACCACCACCAGCGGCCAGGCGGGCCGCAGCGCCTGCAGCAGGGCCAGGATGCCTTCGAACACCGAGCCATGGGTCAACGGCGCGCTGAGGGTGGCGCGGTCGAAGCCCTGGCGCAGCGTCATGTGCAACTGCGCACCCTCGCCCTGCCCCAGGGCCTTGAGTGCACGATCGATCAGCACGTCCGGCCCGTCGCCGATCCAGGCCCGCACCTGTTCCAGATCGAAACTGCCGAAACCCGACTCGTGAAGTGCCTGGTTCAAGGCGTGCCCGATGTCGGGCGCACTGTCCACCAGCGTGCCGTCGAGGTCGAAGGCCAATGCACGCAGCGTTGCACCTTTCGTGCTCATCGTGACGGCTGCGCGGCGCATCGGCCCGCAGGGTCATCGGCGTCTTGGCAGGCGGGTGTGGACATGCCGTGCGTCCTTGTCTACGCTGTTCGAGGAGCCGACATGTTAAGCAGTTCGGCAGCGACCGGGCGCCGCCTGTCAACCGGCCGCCATCGGCCGGCGTTGCAAGCCGCGTAGGCTAGACTGTGAGTCATGGTAGTCGGCAGCTGTACGCCGCCACTTGCTGTATTTCAACCCCAACGATGGAGCCCCACCGTGAATCTGACCAACCGCCGCGTTTTCATGTTGACCCTGGCTGCCGGCACCTCGGCCTTGGCTACGTCCGCCATGGCGCAAGCCAAGCTGGACGAGAAGGACCCCACCGCCGTGGCCCTGGGTTACGTCGCCGACACGGCCAAGGCCGACCAGAAGAAGTACCCGAAACACGAGGCGTCGCAGAAGTGCAGCAACTGCCAGCTGTTCCAGGCCAAGGCCGGTGCCGCTGAAGGCCCGTGCCCGCTGTTCCCGGGCAAATCGGTTGCCGCCAACGGCTGGTGCGCGTCCTGGGTGAAGAAGGCCTGAGGCCGCTGAGCCCCATGCCTGCGCCAAGGCAGCCGGTTGGGTGCAGGCCCTGATGGAACACTCCACATGAACAGCTCGTCACGGCGCAAGGCCGTACGCCTGGGCACGCAAGCCTCGGAGATGATGCTTGCGGCGCCTCAGGTGGTGGCCCACCGCCTGGGCCGCATGGCCGTTGCCGGGCACCGGCCCAGCGCCAAGGACCAACGCGAGTTCCACCGCATGGGTGCCGAAAAGCTCGCTGCCTTCGGCGAGGCCTGGCAGGCAATGACCTTGCAGATGCTCAAGGCCAACCAGCAGCTGGCGGCATCGATGATGCGCAGCTGGTGGCCGGCCGCTGCCGCTCGCCGCGGCAAGACGGCCGCACCCATGGCGCAGGCGGCGGCCCAATGGCAACACGCCGCGCTCGACATCCTTGGCCAGGGCATACGCCCGGTGCACCGCCGCGCGGTCGCCAACGCCAAGCGCCTGGGCCGCAGCCGCACCCGCTAGTTCCTGTCCCCTGCGCCGGGTTGACGGCGTTGAAGTTAGCATTGCGCGCTGCCGCCTCGCGGCCTTCAACAATGCGCCTGCCCATGTTCTTTGCGACCTGCTTCCTTGCGCTGCGTCCGGCCGGAACTGGCGCTTGGCGTCGGGCTGCCTGGGCCGGCGGCCTGGCCGTCGCCCTGGCCGGCTGCACCAGCCTGCCCGACCAGGTGGAGCGGCAAGCCACCAAGGCGCAGCGTCCGGCCGTGGACACGCCGCTGGGCCGCATCGCCAAGGCCTCGACAGCCGACCCGGAGCAGAGCGGCTTCCGCCTGATGCCCACCGGACAGTTTGCACTGCAGGCGCGACTCGAACTGGCGCGGCGCGCGCAGCGCACGCTCGATGTGCAGTACTACCAGATCCACGACGACCGCACGGGCCGCTACCTGCTGCGCACCTTGCGCGACGCGTCGGAGCGCGGCGTGCGCGTGCGCCTGATCATCGACGACCTGTACACCTCGGGCATGGACCCGCTGCTGTTGGGCTTCGACGCCTACCCCAACGTGGAGGTGCGGCTGTTCAACCCGTTCCCGGCCGGCCGGCAGAACTTCCTGACGCGCTTCGTCGTCAATGCCAAGGAATTCGACCGCGTGCACCGGCGCATGCACAACAAGCTGTTCATCGCCGACGGCGTGATGGCCGTGGCCGGCGGACGCAACATCGCCGACGAATACTTCATGGCCAGCGTCGGCGCCAACTTCGTCGACCTGGACACCTTCATCATCGGCGCGGTCCTGCCGCGCCTGGGTGAACTGTTCGACCTGTACTGGAACAGCGACCGCGTGCTGCCGATGCGGGCCATCGTCAAGTCCGAGCTGTCGGACGAGCAGCTGCGCGCGGACTTCGAGCGCATGACCACGGCCGAGGCGGTGCCGATCCAACGCGTCACCAGGTTGTCCGAAGAGGCCGGCGGCGGCGAGGTGGTCGAGGTCATCGGCAGCACTGGGGGCACGCCCGAGCCGGAGCCGCCGCCGCCGAACGACGTGCTCGGCTACGGCCCGATCGTCACCGAGCTGAATGCAGGCAAGGTCGGCCTGATCTGGGCCGATGCGCAAGCCTATGCCGACGCACCCGACAAGGTCATCGGCCGCGTCTCCACCTATGGCGTGGCGCCGATCGACGACGTGGACAGCGTGCGCTACAACGTCATCGAGATGATGCGCCGGGCGCGCAAGGAAGTGGTCATCACCAGCCCGTACCTGATCCCCGGCGAATCCGGGCTGGAGACCTTCCGCAATTCAGTGCAGCGCCACGGCGTCAAGTACACGCTGGTCACCAACTCGCTGGCGGCCACCGACGAACCGGTGGTGCACACCGGCTACCGGCGCTACCGGCCGGAGATGCTCAAGCTGGGCATGAACCTGTACGAACTGAGCCCGCAGAAGGTCAGCCGCAGCCTGCGGCTCGGGCGCTTCTCCACCTCGATCGGCCGGCTGCATGCCAAGAGCGCGGTGGTCGACAAGGAGCGCGTGTTCATCGGCTCGATGAACTTCGACCCGCGCTCCGACCAGCACAACACCGAGATGGGCCTGTTCATCCAGAGCCCGCAGATCGCGCAGCAGGTGCTGAAACTGGTCGAGGTGATCCGCCAGCAAGGCGCCTACAAGGTGACGCTGGCAGAGAACGGCAAGGACCTGGTCTGGAGCACCACCGGCCCCGGCGGGCAGGAGGTGGTCGTCGAGGAGCCCGAGACCGATGCCTGGTCGCGCATCATGCTCGAGGTGCTGTCGGTCATCGCGCCCGAAGGGTTGCTGTAGCGCCGCAGCCCGTCGATGCAGATCACTGCATCTTGATGGCTTCGACCTGGATGATCAGCTTGACCGCATCCTCGAAGCCGAACTGCAGGCCCCACAGGATGTCCCACTGGCTGCGCTGGATGGTGGTCTCGAAGTCGCCGCCGCAGACCTCGCGCTTGAACAGCGGGTTGATGTAGCAATTGAACTTGCTTGCCTTCAGCACCACCGGATGGGTCTTGCCCTTCAGCGTCAGATTGCCCTGCACCTCGGCGACCTTGTCGCCGTTGAAGACGAACTTGTCCGACACGAAGCTGCCGGTGGGGAAGTCGGCGACGTTGAAGAAGTCCTTGCCCTGGATCTGCCGGTTCAGGAAATCCACCCCGGTGTTGACCGAGGAAATGTCGATGATGATCTCGACCTTGCCCTGCTGGCCGGCGCGGTCGAAGAACAGCGTGCCGTCCTTGGTGCTGAAGCGGCCACGGTTGGTGGTGGTGCCGTAGTGGCCGTTTTCGTAGTTGACGAAGGTGTGGGTCGGGTCGATCGCGAAGTTCGGTGCCTGGCCCCAGGCCGCGGCCGACCACAGTAACGGTGCGGCAAGTCAGGCCGCCAGCCTGGAGGCGGCCTTCACAGCGGGCCCAGGCCGGTGAGGGCCAGCTTGAACTTCACCGTCACGTCGTTGGCCACCACCGTGGTGTCGGCCCA
>Ga0105103_10000094_pt1 | contig 44403 bp, 28 predicted proteins | sample PPLLaktember2015_2_FD_79107 | JGI IMG/M metagenome (GOLD analysis project Ga0105103, IMG submission 79107) | Freshwater sediment microbial communities from Prairie Pothole Lake near Jamestown, North Dakota, USA - PPLs Lake P7 Core (6) Depth... | ecosystem: Environmental > Aquatic > Freshwater >...
GCCTATTTGCCTTGAGCCTGCTGGTCTTGAGCCTTGGGTCTTGGGTCTTGAGTCGGGAGTCGTGGGCCTTCGCCACGGCTACGGCGAATACGGCCTTTCGGCCCCGGAGACCGGAGACCGGAGGCCGGAGGCCGGACACCGGTTGCCGTCTGCCGTCCTCATTCTTCCACCACCGGCAGCACCACGTGCGACGCGTGCGCGCCGTCGTGATGGATGCGGACAGTGGCGCGCTGGCGGCGCGACGATGTGGTCTCGAGATCGCCGGTGTGGAGGTTGCGCGAGAAATTGGGAAAGAAGCTCGTCGAGATCTGCAGCCGGATGCGATGGCCGCGCTTGAACTGGTTGCTGGTGATCAGGTGATCGAGATGAAGTTCGTAGACCGTCCCCGGCGAGAGGAGCTGCCGCCCCTTCTCCAACTCGCGATAGCTGGCGCGGATCACGTCGAGCCCCGGGCTCATCAGGTTCCAGGCCGTGCCATCCGGCGCGACGTCGAGCAGCCGCGCCCAGATGTCCGTGTCGCGGCAGTCGCACGAGACGAACAGCCGGGCACTGATCGGCCCGGTGATCTCGGTGTCGCGAGCGAGGGGCTCGGAATCGAAGGTGAGCACATCGCTGCGCTCCGCCAGGGCGCGGTAATCGTGCGCGCCAGCGGACGGATGCGGGTTGACGAGCGGCTGGTCGGGATCCGAGACGATCTGGCTGGCCCTGGCACCCACGGGGGGCCGCGCATCAACGAGGCCGCCACGAGTGCTCGACGCCGCAGTGGGAGACAGGTAGAACGACGCCTGCCGTGCCGGTGGCGGCCAGGCATCTGCCGTCTTCCACTGGTTCTCGCCCATCACGAAGTACCGCACGGGTGGCCCAGCCGACGCCTGCGTGGTCTGCCCGCGCAGATGCCGATCCATCCAGTCCAGCACCACATCGTCGTAATCGATCGCGGCCTCGACGCCGAACTCGCGCTCGCCGGACTTCGTGCGTGCGGTGGAGGCCACGCCGTGCACCCAGGGCCCGATCAGCAACGCGGTTCGGTCGGCCCGCCCGGCTCGCGCGCGGACCAGTCCTTCGAAGTTCGTCGTCGCCCCGTCTGGGCCGTAGTTGTCGTCGTGCCAGCCTGAGAGGTTGAGCACCGCGGCGTTGGTGCGCCCGTACTTGCCTCGAAGCTCCGCGAAATCCCAGAAGGGATCCTCCGGCGGATGGTGCAGCCAGTCGTAGTAGTACGGAGCCACGGCCCGCAACTCCGCGAGCTGATCGAGCGGCAGGGTGCCCAGCATCTTCTCTTCCACGGCGGCCAGCGCGGCACGGGCTTCCGCCCCCGTCCTCGGCCCCGGCAGGTTCTGCTTCACCCTGGTGTCGGGCGCGATGTTCTGCCAGATCCAGTAGATCCAGGACATGTCCCACACGCCCCAGGTGAAGAAGAAGTTCTGCGGCGTCGAGAAGGTCATGGCCGGGACCATCGCCTTCAGGTGCGGCGGCGATTCCATCGCCGCCAGCCACTGCACGGCGCCGGGATAGGACAGGCCGAACGTGCCGACGTTGCCGTCGGACCACGGCTGCTGTGCGGCCCACTCGATGGTGTCGAAGCCGTCGCGGCCTTCGTTCTCGTAGGGACGGAACTCGCCATCGGAGCGGTAGCGTCCGCGCACGTCCTGGACGACCACGGCGTACCCGCGCTCCACGGCGCGGGTGAACGTGGTCTCCTCCTCGAGCGTCGCGTGCGCGCCGTAGGGTGTGCGATAGACGAGCGTCGGGAACGGGCCGGGGCCGCGGGGGCGCAGCACCTCGGCACGCAGCACGACGCCGTCCCGCATCGGCACGGCGACGTCCACCTCGTGCTGAGCACCGGTGGCCGGCGCCGTTGGCGCACACCCGCTCAGCACCAGCAGTGCTGGGATCACACATGCGACCAGGAGTGACGTGAACGCTCGGGGCATCTGGCGGCCTGAATCCGGTGGCGGGAGTATACTGCGCCGGTACCCCCATGACCGAGCCGACGAGCACGCGCGTGAGCGGCTATCGGCGTGTGCTGCCGAACGGCCTCGTGATCGCCTCGGCCGAACCTGTACACGCCCCCCAGCTGGAAGCCCTCCAGCGAGTGGTGTTCCCCACGCTGGCCGACGAGGAGCGCTTCAAGGCGCCACACTACCTCAAACACATGGAGCTGTTTCCCGAGGGGCAGTTCGTGGGGCTCGATGGCGACCACGTCGTCGCGGCCACGGCCACCATCCGCATGCACTTCGACTTCGAGCACCTGAATCACACCTTCGCGGACGTGATCCAGGGCGGCTGGCTCACCTCTCACGAGCCGGATGGCCCGTGGCTGTACGGCGCCGACATCGGTGTGCACCCGGACCATCGTGGCAAGGGACTCGCGCAGGCGCTCTATGCCGCGCGCCAGGAACTGGTCTGGGGCCTCGGGCTGAAGGGCCAGGTGACGGCCGGCATGATGAGCGGCTACGGCGCCGCGAAGGATCGGATGACCGCCGAGGCGTACTATGAGGGGCTCGTGGCCGGGCGCATCAACGATCCGACGCTCTCGATGCAGCGGAAGGTGGGATTCGAGTTCCGGGCGCTCTTGAAGGACTACCTGCAGGACCCGGTCTGCGACAATTACAGCGTGCTCATCGTGCTCGACGCGGCGAAGGACGTGCCCGGCGCCGTCCGGCCGATCACGACCGGCCCATCAGTGAAGGAGCAAAGGTAATGGCTTCGATCCAGTTGAAGACGGAAGTTCCCGGCCCGCGCAGCCGCGCGACCCTCGCCCGCCGCGCCTCGGCGGTCCCGAACGGCCTGGGCAAGGCCACCGAGGTGGTCGTCGAGCGCGCCGAGGGGGCACTCGTCCACGACGTGGACGGCAACACCTTCCTCGATTTCGTCGGCGGCATCGGCGCGCTGGCCGTCGGCCACTGCCCGCCGTCGGTAGTGCAGGCGGTGCAGGCGCAGGCGGCGTCGCTCATCCACATGGGCTCACTCGTCGGCACCTACGAGTCGTACGTGAGGCTGTGCGAGCTGCTGAACGAAGTCACCCCGGGCTCGTTCCCGAAGAAGACGTTGCTCGCCAACACTGGCGCGGAGGCCGTGGAGAACGCGGTGAAGGCGGCCCGCGCCTATACGCGGCGGCCGGGCGTGATCTGCTTCGAGGGCGGCTACCACGGGCGCACGCTGCTGACGCTGAGCCTCACCAGCAAATACAGCCTGTTCAAGAAGACGATGGGCCCGTTCGCCTCGGACATCGTCCGGCTGCCGATGCCGAACGCCTATCGCACCCCGCGCGGCACCACCGCGGAGCAGGGGCTCGACTGGGGCATCCAGCAACTCGAGTACGCGTTCACCGCGCAGGTCGATGCCAGCGAAGTGGCCGCGATCATCATCGAGCCGGTGCAGGGTGAAGGCGGGTTCGTTCCCGTGCCGCCGCGCTTCCTCCGCCGCATCCGCGAGCTGTGCGATCAGCACGGCATCGTGATGATCGCCGACGAAGTGCAGTGCGGCTTCGCCCGCACCGGCAAGCTGTTCGCGCTCGAGCACTACGGCATCGCCGCCGACATCATCGTCACCGCGAAGTCGCTGGGAGCGGGCATGCCGATCAGCGCCACCACCGGCCGTGCCGACATCATGGACGCCACCCACACCGGCGGCATGGGCGGCACCTACGGCGGAAACCCTGTCACCTGCGTGGCGGCGATCGCCGCCATCGAGATGATGCGGCAACCCGAATTCCTGGCGCGGGCCGAGCGCATCGGCCAGATGCTGCGCGAGACCCTCGACGGCTGGAAGGCGCGCCATCCGATCATCGGCGACGTGCGCGGCCTCGGGGCGATGATGCTGATCGAGCTGGTGAAGGATCGCGAGACCAAGGAGCCGGCGCCGGACGAAACGCTGGCGATCATCAAGGGCGCGTTCCAGAAGGGCGTGATCGCGATGCGAGCCGGCCTGTTCACCAACGGCATCCGGTTCCTGCCGCCGCTGACCATCACCGACGATCAGCTGTGCGAAGGCCTGGACGTCATCGAGCAGGCACTGGCCGAGGTGGAAGCCAACGCGGGGCTGTCCAGCCGGCTGCAGCCCGCCTAGCGCGGGAACTCGACGATCACCGCATGCGTGCGACGAGCGCCGAAACGATTTTTCGCAATGGGATCCTGTGGACAGGTCGCCGGGGCCCGGCGGATGCGACGGCACTCGCCGTCGCCGCCGGGCGCATCGTCGCGGTCGGCGCCGATGCCGACGTCCTGAACCTGCGGGGACCTGATTGCCGGGTGATCGATCTGGGCGGGCACACGCTGCTCCCCGGCTTCGTCGACGCGCACGCGCACATCTGGAAGATCGGACATCTCCTCACCACGCTGCTCGACGTGCGCGGCGCCGACAGCCTCGCCGATCTCGCCGCGCGGATGCGGGACAGGGCCGCGGTGCTCCCCCCGGGCGCGTGGCTCTACGGCCGCGGCTACAACGAGGCGAAGTTCGTGGACGGGCGCGGCCCCACACGCCTCGACCTCGACGCCGTGGTGAGCGACCGCCCAGTGGTGCTCATGCGCACCTGCGCGCACATCATCGCGTGCAACAGTCGGGCGCTGGAGCTGGCGGGTATCGGTAAGGACACGCCGCCTCCGGCTGGCGGTGAGATTGATCGTGATGAGGGCAGCGAGCCGACCGGCGTGCTGCGCGAGACGGCCATCGGCCTCGTGCTGCGTCACGTGCCGCAGCCCACCGCCGACGAATACACCGCCATGATCACCGCCGCCATGCGGCACCAGCTGTCGCTCGGCATCACCAGCACCAACGATGCCGGCGTGATTCCCACGCTGGCCGAGACCTACCTCCGGATGGATGCGGACCGGCAGCTGCCGGCGCGCATCAACGTCATGGCGCTCGGCATGATCGACGGCGGCGGCCCGTTGCCGCTCCCCGCCGAACGCCACGTCTCGGACCGCTTGCGCATCGACACCATCAAGTTCTTCGCCGATGGCGGGCTGAGCGGCGCCACGGCGGCGCTCGGGGTGCCATACCGGCATGCAGACACGCGCGGTGTGCTGCGCTTGGACAACGACGAGTTCCTGACCCTGGCCCGCAAGGCGCACGATGGCGGCTGGCGCGTCGCCACGCACGCCATCGGCGACCGGGCCATCGAGCAGGTGCTGGACGTGTACGAGGCGCTGGGGGCGGGTCCTGTCCGTCATCGCATCGAGCATCTAGGGCTGCCGACGCCGGATCAGCTGACACGCGCCGCCAGACTCGGCGTGATCGCGGCGCCACAGACGATCTTCGTCCGCGAGCTCGGGCTCAACTTCCGCCGCTATCTGCCCGACGCGCTGATCGCGCACGTGTACCCGATCCGCGCGATGCTCGATGCCGGCATCACCGTGGCGCTGTCGTCCGATGCGCCGGTCGTGGAGAACGACTCGCCACTGGCCGGGATACAGGCGGCGATGCTCCGCATGGACGCCGACGGACAGCCAGTCGCGCCGGCCGAGGCGATCACGCTCGACGAGGCGCTCGACGCCTACACGCGCGGCGGCGCCATCGCGTCTGGTGACGATACCGAGCGCGGGTGCCTGTGCGAGGGCATGCTCGCCGACCTCACATTACTGTCGGGCAACATTCGCGCGACACCGCCCGAGGCGCTCACCACGCTGCGTGTGACCGGGACCTGGGTCGCCGGACAGCAGGTCTACACGGCGTAGCAGCCCTGCGGACCGGCTTCTACTGATGGGCTCCGGCTCGGGCGCTCGGCTACGCCCCCGAGTGAACAGCACGGCGATCAACCTGACGCGACGGCTGGGGCCGACGTCTCCAGGCACAACCGGAGGGTGCGACACGGCCTTGCCAAGGTCGGGACTCAACGGTCTCCCTGGTCTTCAGCCAGGACCCTCAGCCGTTCCATGGCCGATATCTGCCCCATTTCTCGGATGAACGGAGGTGCCGGCGGAGCCGTGGACACTGGTGCGGAGGGGTTCGGCCGCGCGCCGATCGATTACCCGAAAAGCCCTCGGCTACGGGCCGTCGCCCTCAGCGGCGGACGACGCGCCCGGCCCGGGCGCCAGTCGTCTGTCCGCCTTTCAGCGCGACCTGCCCATTCACGACGACGGCCGACACGCCCTCCGCGTACTGGTGCGGCTTCTCGAACGTCGCGCGGTCGATGATCGTCGCCGGGTTGAACACCACGACATCCGCCTTCATGCCCGGCCGGATCAGCCCGCGATCGCGAATCCCGATTCGTTGCGCCGGGAAGGACGACATCTTGCGGACAGCCTGCTCGAGCGTCAGCACGCGCTTCTCACGGACGTAGAGCCCGAGCACGCGCGCGAACGTGCCGTACGCGCGTGGATGCGGCACGGCCCTCCCGAACGTGGGGATGCCCGGCGCCGCGTCTGACGCAATCATCGTCGCGGGATGCTGCATGATGCGGACGAGATCCTCCTCGTTGATCGCGTGGTAGATGGCGCTGCAGCCGCCCTTCTCGACGATCTCGACCACGAGCTCCGCCGCGCGGGAGATGGTCACCGGCCGGCCGCGCTCGCGCAGCACCTGCGCGAGGCTCTTCCCCGCCAGGCCGGGATCCCAGGCGCACGCCGCGAGCACCACGTTGCCGGGATCGCCGCCGCCGCGGTCGTTCTCGATGGACGTGGCGATGGCCGCCAGCACTTTGCCGCGGAAGGTCTCGTCGCGGAGCTGCTTGAGGATCTGCTCGCGTCCGCCCTCCTGTGCCCACTGCGGGACGAGACCGCCCTGGATGGAGGTGCTCGACGCGGTGTAGGGATACTGATCGATGGTGACGTCCACGCCGCGGGCGCGGGCTTCGTCGACCAGGCGCAGCGTGTCGACGCTCCTGCCCCAGTTCACCTTGCCGATGATCTTGTGATGCGTCACCTGGGTCGGCAGGCCGCCACGCTCGCCGATGGCGATGGTGTCGCGGACGCTGTCGAGCACGTGCGCGGCCTCGTCGCGCATGTGCGACTGATGGATGCCGCCGAGCTCACCGGCCACACGCGCGAGCTCCACCACCTCGTCGAGCGGTGCGTAGTTCCCCGGGACGTAGAACAGGCCCGTGCTGAGACCGACGGCACCCTCGCGCATACCGGTGCGCACGAGATCCTTCATGCGCTGGAGCTCCTCCGGCGTCGCGGCGCGATTCTCGTCGCCCATCACCGCGTGCCGCACCGAGCCGTGGCCGATGAACGCGCCGACGTTGATCGCGGGCTTCGCCGCCAGGGCCTTCTCGAGATACGCGCCCACCTGCACCGAGCCGCCGCCGTCGGGCGCGCCGATGACGGTGGTCACCCCCTGGCGGACGTTGTTCTCGGCGGCCGGGTTGCCGATGATGTCCTGCCCGCCGTCGTAGGGCTCCACGTGTGAATGCACGTCGACGAATCCGGGCGAGACCACCAGGCCCTGTGCATCGATGACCGCCGCCCCGCCCGCGTCGAGCCGAGGCGCGACCGCGGTGATGGTGTCGCCCTTGATCCCGACGTCGGCGACGAACCACGGGCTGCCGGTACCGTCGACGACCCGTCCGCCGCGAATGACGAGATCGAACGCGGCCGCCTGCGACGAGGCCGGAGCCTGCCAGGCGAGGGCGGCGACGGCAGCGGTGAACCACAGAAGAAGGGCGGGTCGATTGCGCATGCGTGAATCGTACACCCGGGAACGCCGTATACTTCGGCTCCTCATGACGTTCACCTATCAGCAGCACATCGACGGCGCCTGGACGGGCGCGGCCTCCGGCGGCACCTGGGACGTGATCGACCCCGCGACGGAGGAGGTCGTGCGCACCGTCCCGTTCGGGGCGCGCGAGGACTGCCGGGCGGCGATCGAGGCGGCGGCGAAGGCGTTCCCCGTCTGGTCCCGCCGAACCGCCTACGAGCGCGGCGCCATCCTGCAGCGCGCGGCGGCACGGATGCGCGAGCTGGCCGACGACCTGGCCCGAACCACGGTGCTCGAGTCGGGCAAGCCGTTCGTACAGGCGCGCGGCGAGTGGATGGTGAGCGCGGATCTGTTCGACTGGTTCGCCGAGGAAGGCAAGCGGGCCTACGGCCGGACGATTCCCTCGCGCGTGGCCTCGAAGCGCATGACGGTGCTGCGCCAGCCGCTCGGGGTGGTCGGGGTCATCACCGCCTGGAACTTCCCCGCCTACAACCCGGCACGGGCGTGGGCGGCGGCGCTGGCGGCCGGCTGCACGGTGGTGGCGCGCGCGTCGGAGTTCACGCCGCTCACGGCGATGGACATGACGACGCTGCTGGTCGAGGCGGGGATGCCCGCCGGCGTGCTGAACCTGGTCAACGGCGATCCCGAGTCGATGGGGCAGGAGATGCTCGATCACCCGGCGCTCCGGAAGATCAGCTTCACCGGCAGCGTCCGCGTCGGCAAGCTGCTGATGGACGGCGCCTCGCGGACCGTGACGCGGCTGTCGCTGGAGCTCGGCGGCAACGCCCCGGTCATCGTGCTCCCCGATGTCGACCTCGAACAGGTGACTGCCGGCGCCGTCACCAGCAAGTTCCGCAACGGCGGACAGGTGTGCGTGGCGCCGCAGCGCTTCCTGGTCCAACGGCGCGTCGCCGACGCCTTCGCCGAACGCGTGGCCGCGCGCGCGTCACAACTGCGTGTGGGCAGTGGTCTCGACGCCGACGTGCAGGTGGGGCCGCTGATCAACGCCCGGCAGCGGGACCGGGTCGCCGCGCTCGTCAGCGATGCGGCAGATCACGGCGTGGAAGTGCGGGCCGGCGGCCAGGCGCCGGCACATCTGCCTCGCGGCTACTTCTTCGAGCCGACCGTGCTGTCGGGCGTCACGCCCGACATGCCCGTCTTCCGGGAGGAAATCTTCGGCCCGGTGATGCCTGTCATCACGTTCGACGATCTGGACGAGGCCATCGTACTGGCCAACCGCACCCCGTACGGCCTCGCGGCCTACGTGTGGACGAACAACCTGGCCGCGTCGGTGAAGGCCAGCGAGGGCCTCGAGTTCGGGATGGTGGGGATCAACGAGTGGGCGCCGCACGCCACCGAGGCGCCGTTCGGCGGCTGGAAGCAGAGCGGCGTCGGTCACGAGAGCGGCAGCGAAGGGCTGTCGGAGTATCTCGAGACCAAGCTCGTGTCGATTGGCGGGCTGACCTAGAGGGTCCGGCTATCTCGAGATCGGTATCCGGACGCGGTACCGAACCGGCTGCCCATCCTTCATGGCCGGCTTGAAGCGCCACGCCTTGACGGCCGAGACCATCATCCGGTCCTCCAGCCGTGCTTCCACCGCGCGAAGGCGCGCCTGCTCCACTTCGCCACGCTCGTTCACCAGCAGCTCGAAATGCGGCTCGTCCGAGGCTGGCGGCGTCGCCCCCGGTTCGGTGGGAAGCTGTGGGTACACGAGCACCGGCGGGTCGACACTGGCGTCGGCCGCGGTGAACGCCCCTGCAGGCGGCGCGGCAGAGGCGGCGTCGGCGGGATCCGCGGCCACGACCGGCAGTTCCTCCACAGGCGCTGCGGGAACAACCGCGGCAGCGCCCGGCTCCACCGTCGCAATCGGGGCGCTCGGGACAGCGGTCCCAGCGGGCGGGTCGGGGGCGCGACGCGCCCGAGGCGCGGCCGGGGGTGCGGGGGGCCTGGCGGGAGGGGCCGCTTCGGAGTCCGGACCCGCAGGGACGAGGCCAATTGCCCGCAGGCCTGCGGCGGTGACACCCGCTGCTGCCTCGGACGCCTTTGCCACGATGGACGAGACCGTCGACCTGGCGGCGGACGGCGTCTCTGTCGGAGCGGTCTCCGGCGGTGTGATCGCCACGATTGGTGCTGGCACCGAGGGCCGCGCCAGATACCACGCCGTCACGGTGACGAGCAGCGCCCCGACGACCGCCGCTCCACCCGCGATCATGAGGATGCGTTCGAACGTGCGGCCGATTGCGGCCGAGCGGGGCACGGTGGTGGCGCGCGGCGCGGACCGCAAGCGCTGCAGTTCTGCCTCCTGGGCGTCGGCAGCCAGGGCACGCTCGGCAAGCGCCGCGACGTCGGCCTGGCGGTTCGGGCGCTCGTAATAGGCAAGCGCCGTCATCAGGACATCGAGCCCGTCGGCGCCCGAGGTCTCGCCTGCAGGCACCGCCAGGGCGCGCAATTCGGGTGGAGCCGCCTGCTTCTCCAGGAGCGCGGCCAGCAGCGACGCCAGGGCGTCGCCGGATCCCGTGTAAGGCGACCCCTTGCCGGTGTAGGCCAGTTCGCCGGTCGTCGCGATGACGCACAGGTCCGCGGTCAGGGCCGTTCCAGACCGCTTCATCGCATCGCCGGCGCACATCGTCACGGCGACCGCCTCCTGCCAGGGCCGGGGCACGTCGAGCTCCAAAAGCCGTGCGAGCGAGATCGTGGTGGGCTGCATACGTGGTGACTCAGGTGCAGACTACCCGGAATCGGCCCCGATCTCCATCCGTGGCTTCTCGGCCACGGATACGCACCGTTCAGTCGAGCGACCCAATCGCCGCGTCGATGGCGCCGTGCAGGCGCTCCGTGATGATCTCCAGGTGCGACTCCTCGACGATGAACGGCGGCGCCAGCAGGATGTGATCGCCGCGCTGTCCGTCGATGGTCCCCCCCATCGGGTACGTCATCAGGCCGCGGGCCATGCACTCGCGCTTCACCCGCGCGTGCAGCCGCGCGGCCGGCTCGAAGGGCACGCGGCTCTCCCGGTCCCGCACCAGCTCGATCGCCCAGAACAGGCCCCGTCCGCGGATGTCGCCCACATGCGGATGGTGGGCGAAGCGGTCGTTCATCATTCTCGCGAACAGCCGGCCCTTCAGCCGCACGTTCATCAGCAACCCGTCGCGCTCGATCACCTGCTGCACGGCGAGCGCCGCGGCGCACGCCACCGGGTGGCCGAGATACGTGTGCCCGTGCTGAAAGAAACCGCTCCCGCGCGAGAGCGCGGACACGATGGCCTCGTGGGCGAGGACCGCGCCGATGGGCTGGAAGCCGCCGCCCAGCCCCTTGGCGATGGTCATCAGATCGGGGATCACGCCTTCCTGCTCGGAGGCGTGCAATGTGCCGGTCCGCCCCATGCCGCACATCACCTCGTCCAGGATCAGCAGGACGCCGTGGCGATCGCAGATCTCCCGCACGTCCCTGAAGTATCCCGGCGGCGCCGTAGTGGCGCCCTGCGTGGCGCCGCCCACGGTCTCGGCGACGAAGGCGATCACGCGCCCGGGCCCGCAGGCCTCGATGGCCGACTCCAGTTCGGCGGCCAGCCGCGCGCCGTACGCCTCCGGCGTCTCGTCCGGGCGCTGGTCGCGATAGGCGTAGCAGGGCGACACGTGCTGGACGTCAATCAGCAGCGGAGCGTACAGCCGGCGCCGCGGTTCGTTCCCGCCCACCGCCAGCGCCCCCAGGGTGTTGCCGTGATAGCTCTGGCGACGCGCGATGAACACGCTGCGCTCGGGCTCGCCGATCTCGACGAAGTACTGCCGCGCCAGCTTCAGCGCCGCCTCGATGGCCTCCGAGCCGCCGCTCACGAAGTACACGTGATTGACGCCAGGCGGCGCCGTCCGCGCGAGCTGATCGGCCAGGGCCTCCGCCGGCTCCGACGTGAAGAAGCTCGTGTGGGCGTAGGCGAGGCGATCGATCTGCGCGCGCATGGCGGCGCGCACGTCGGGATCGCCATGGCCCAGGCACGACACGGCCGCCCCGCCGCACGCATCGAGGTACTGCGTGCCCGCCGCGTCGGTGATGAACACGCCCTCGGCGCTGACGGCGACCGGGGGCGTGACGTGCAGGTGACGATGGATGATGTGGGTCATGAGATGAGGGGCCGCACCGCGGTGGCGACAGTATATTGAGTCCCACGGCGAACCCCTCCTGCGCCTTCGGGCGTCAAAAAGTGCGCAAGATGTCCACAGTCGGCCCTCCCTCCAGCCCTTCGGTGTCAGGCACCGGCCCCGCCCTGCACACGACCGCGGCCACAGGTGCATCGCGCCTGGCCTGCAATGAAGTCCGCGGCGGCAATCACACCACGCGCGAGAGTGTCGAGCTTCCCGGACTGCACGGCATGCTCTACTCCAACCCCTGCACGGGCGCGCGAGGCGGCGACGTCCACTACCTGTCGGTGTGCGGCTCGGGCTTGATCGGACGGGTGTGCGTGGCCGATATCGCCGGCCATGGAGACACCCTGGCCGCCGTGGGCGCGGAGATGCACGCGCACCTCCGGCGCAGCGTGGACACGCTTGACGAGCGCCGCGTGCTGAAGGGCCTGGACCGGCGGCTCTCGTCGGAGCACGGGCGAGCCATGACCACGGCCGCGATCCTCACCTACTATCCCCCCGCGCGACGGCTCACCGTGAGCTACGCCGGCCATCCTCGCGGCTGGGTGTTCCGGGCCGACCGTCACGAGTGGTCGCGGCTCGAGGCGGGTGAGCCGACCCCTGGAAGCGGACCTCTGGTGGACCTGCCGCTGGCAACCGGCCTCTCCCCCACGTTCGCGCGCCGCAAGCTGCGGGTCGGGCTCGGTGACCGGATCCTGCTGGTCACCGACGGTGTGCTCGAGGCGCCGTCCCCAGAGGGCGACGAGTTCGGTGCGGAGGGCGTGGCGCGGGTGCTGCAACAGCACGAGGGATCGTGCGACACCGTGGGCGACGCCCTGTTGACGGCCTTGCTCGCGCACGTGCAGGGCGACGCGCTGACGCACGACGACGTCACGTTCTTCCTCGGCGAGTTCGTGGACGGCCCTGCCGGTCCGGCCCTCTGGCACGTGATGCGGAACCGGGTCATCAGGCCGCTCCTCGGGCGCTGACGTCGGCCAGAGCGCGCCAGAGCGCGTTGGAGGGCCAGTCAGGCGCCGGGCGCCCGGTCGGCGCTACAATGCGCCACATCATGGGCACGGACCGACAACTCGGCATGGGCGCTGCGATCACGCGGCGCGACTTCCTGAACGGCGTCGCCGTCGGCGTGGGCGGCGCCATCATCTCGGGTGGCGTCTCCGGGGACCTCGGCGCCCTGCTCGCGCAGGGAGCCGCGCCCTACCCGCCGGCGCTCACCGGCCTTCGCGGGTCTCACCAGGGCTCCTTCGAGGTTCTGCACGCCCTGCGTGATGCTGCCTTCTGGACCAAGGCCGGTCCGCCCCAGGACACGCGGGAGGAATACGACCTCGTGGTCGTCGGCGCCGGCATCAGCGGCCTCGCTGCGGCGCACTACTTCAAGAAGGCCCGGCCCGACGCGCGCATCCTGATCCTCGACAACCACGACGACTTCGGCGGTCACGCCAAGCGCAACGAGTTCTCGCACGAGGGCCGCACCTACATCGGCTACGGCGGCACCCAGTCGATCGACAGCCCGCAGCCGTACAGCAAGGTCGCCAGGGACCTGATCGTCGAGCTCGGCATCGACGTCGCGCGTTACGCGAAGGTGCTGGACTCGGGCCTCTACAAGTCGCTCGGCCTTCGGCCCTCGATGTTCTTCAACAAGGAAGCCTTCGGCACCGACCGTCTCGTTGTCGGCGACGTTCGCGACGACGCGTTCATCAAGGCCGCGCCGCTCACCGAGGCGGTCGCGCGCGACTTGAAGCGGCTGCAGAGCGAGCGGTTCGATCCGATGCCCGGGCTGTCCTCGACGGACAAGAAGGCGCGCCTCGCGCGCATGAGCTATACCGCCTTCGTCACCACCCTATGGAAGCTCGATCCCGGCGTGCTGTGGCCCTATCAGGCACGGACGCACGGACTGTTCGGCGTGGGCGTGGACGGCGTGCCGGCGCAGGACGCGTTCGCGCTGGGCCTGCCCGGCTTCCAGGGCATGGGCCTGGACGACAAGCCCGGGCCGGGCCAGAACTTCGACTCGATGGGTACCGAGGAAGCGGCGAACTACTACTTCCACTTCCCCGACGGCAACGCCTCGGTGGCGCGCTTGCTGGTCCGTCGCCTGATTCCCGCGGCCATTCCCGGTTCGACCATGGACGACGTGGTGACGGCGAAGGCGGATTACGGCAAGCTGGACGTGGCGGGATCGCCGGTGCGCGTTCGCCTGAGCGCCCCGGTCTTGCGCGTGCGCCACACTGGACCGGCAACGGGCGACCGTCGCGTGGAGATCGTCTATCAGCAGAACGGCGTGCTGAAGAGCGTGACCGCGCGCTCCACGGTGCTGGCCTGCTGGCACACGGTGATCCCGGCGCTCTGTCCGGAACTGCCGGCCGCGCAGAAGACCGCGCTGGAATACGCCATCAAGGTGCCGCTGGTCTACACCAACGTGTTCATCCGCCAGTGGACGTCGTTCCAGAAACTGGGCGTGCAGCGGGTCTCGATGCCGGGCATGTGGCACACCTCGGCGAATCTCGACTTCCCGGTCAGTCTCGGTACCTACAAGCACCAGACCGACCCGGCGCAGCCCGTGGTCCTGCACCTGAGCAAGTCCGCGTGCAAGCCTGGTCTACCGACCCGCGCGCAGCATCGTGCCGGTCGCGCCGAGCTGCTGTCGACCTCGTTCGAAACCATCGAGCGCAGCATCCGCGACTCGCTCGGCCGCGCGCTCGGCGGCGGCGGATTCGATCCCGCGCGCGACATCCTCGGCATCACCGTCAACCGCTGGCCGCACGGCTACGCCTACCAGTACAACTCGCTCGAGGACGCCTTCTGGCTGAACGGCGGCGAGCAGCCGTGCGTGGCGGCGCGCAAGCCGTTCGGGCGCATCGCGATTGCCAATGCCGACGCGGCCGCCTACTCCTACACCGACGCGGCCATCGACCACGGGCACCGGGCGGTGGAAGAGCTCCTGAAGGGATAGGGCCGGTATCCGGTATCCGGTATCCGGTGTCCGGCAGACGGCAGACGGCAGACGGCAGACGCAAGACCCAAGACCCAAGACCAGCAAAGCAGAAGGGCAGACACTGGTGGAACCCCCCGTCCGGATTCCCCGCACGCTGGGGCTCACCGACCTCATCCTCCTGGGCACGGTCGCCATCGTCAATGTGAACGTCGTCCCGCCGGTGGGCGGGTTCGGGCGGGCGACGCTTCTGCTGTGGCTGATCGCGTGGGCCGCGTTCTTCGTGCCGGAAGCAATCGCGGTGCTCGCCCTGTCGAAGCGCTACCCCGGTGAAGGCGGCGTCTACCTGTGGGCGCGCGAGCGCTTCGGTGGCATTCACGGGTTCATCTCCGGTTGGTGCTACTGGACGAACAGCTTGTTCTATGTGCCCGTGCTGCTCGTCTACCTGGCCGGGGTGCTGGCCTTCGCCGGCGGCGACCGTACGGCCGGACTGGTGGACAACCCGTGGTTCGTCGGCACGGTCGCGTTCGGATGGCTGGCGCTCATCACCGCCGCGAACATCCGCGGCATGGGCGTGGGCAAGTGGATCAACAACATCGGGGGGGCCGGAGGCATCGCCACGGTAGTGCTCGTCGCCATCGCAGCGGCGGTCGCGCGCTGGACCGGCACGGCGACGGACCCGCCGCTGGTCAGCGGAACCCCCTTCGACATGGCGGGTGCCCTCGGGGTGATGTGCTTTGCCTTCATCGGCATCGAGCTGGCCTCGACGATGTCGGACGAAATCCGGCATCCGGCGCGGGACGTGCCGCGATCGATCGTGATCACGGGCGTGATCGCGCTCGTCGCCTATCTGCTCGTCGCCGATGCGCTGATCGCCCTCGTGCCGGCGGGAGAGCTGGGATCGATCCAGGGCGTGATGCAGGCCGTGCACCAGGGGGCCGATGCCGCGGGGGCCAGCTGGCTGGTCGCGCCCATCGCCATCGTGATGGCGCTGTCGATCGGGGGATCGGCGTCCGCCTGGTTCGCGGGACCGTCGCGCATCCCGTTCGTGGCGGGCCTCGATCACGCGCTGCCGGCCGCGCTCGGCCGCGTGCACCCGCGCTGGGGTTCGCCTCACGTGGCCCTGATCACCTGCGGCGTCATCTCCGCGGCGCTGACGGCGCTATCGCTCGCCGGGTCAACGGTCGCCGAAGCCTATCAGGTCCTGCTCCGCTCGGCGGTCGTGCTCAACCTGGTGCCGTTCGTGTATGTGTTCCTGGCGCTGCTGACCCTCGACACCGCGCGCGCGTTCGAACGCGTCGCTGGCGCCGTCGGCGCGCTGGTCACGCTGGCGGGCATCATCGCCGTGTTCCTCCCGAGTGGCGACGTGGGCAATGTCTGGCTGTTCGAGCTGAAGATGACCTTGGGCGTCGGCGTGCCGATCGGCGTAGGGCTCTGGTTGTACTGGCGGGCACGACACGCGTGAGTGAGTTCAAAGTTCAAGAGTTCAAGAGTTCAAGAGTTCATAGAGTTCAAGAGTTAACAGATCAGTTCACCAGATCAACACCTCACGAGTTCAAGAGTTCTCACATCGTTCCTATTTCTTGATCGGCGTGATGACCTTTCCGGGCCGCGCGCCCGTGGGCTTCGGTTCTTCCCACACGCGCGTGCCGTTCACCCACACGCCGCGAATGCCGGTCGCCAGCTTGAACGGTTCGTCGAAGGTGCTGTTGTCGATCACGGTCGCGGGGTCGAGCAGGACCAGGTCGGCCCACATGCCGGGCTTGATGGCGCCGCGGTCGGTGAGCTTCAGCCGGCTGGCTGGCAGCGACGTCATCTTGCGCACCGCCTCCTCCAGCGTCAGCCACTGCTTCTCGCGCACGAAGCGGCCGAGCACGCGCGGGAAGCTGCCGGCGCCGCGCGGGTGCCGCACGCCGATGCCGCCATCGCTCGCGACCATGGTGAACGGCCACTGGTAGAAGGCTCGGATGTCCTCCTCGATCATCGCCGTGCAGACGACCGAGGCCCCGCCGTCCTTGACGATCTGGATGAACTGATCGACCGGCGTCACGCCGCGCGAGGCGGCCACCGCCGCCAGGGTCTTGAACTCGTACTCGGGGTGGGCGGCGTGGCGGGTGATGAGGACGTGCGTCGCGCCGCCGACGTCCTGGAGGCCCCTGGCCACGTCCACGGGATCGTCGTAGCGCTTGCTGGGAATCAGGACGGTGATGGTGGACGACCACGCGTCGTAGGGATAGGCGTCGGCGGTGACGTCCAGCCCCTTCGCGCGCGCCTCGTCGAACATCTTCAGCGCATCGGCGGCACGGCCCCACACGCCGGCCGTGCCCAGCTTGAGGTGCGTGTTCTGTACTGGCAGCTTCGCCTGCTCCGCGATGGTGACGACCTCGCGCATCGCTTCGAACGCCTTGTCGGCCTCGTCGCGGACGTGCGAGATGTAGAACCCGCCCTGGCGCGCGGCCGCACGGGCCATGGCCACGACTTCGTCGGTCGCGGAGTAGCTGCCCACCTCGTACTCGAGCCCCGAGGAGAGCGCCACGGCGCCCTCCTGCATCCCCTGGCCCACGTACTCGGTCATCCGCGCCACTTCGTCGGGACGGGCCGGGCGCTTGTAGTCCTTGCCCATCACCAACTCGCGGATCGTGGCGTGCCCTACGGCCGTCATCACGTTCACCGCGGGCGGCTCGCGCCGCAGCCTGTCGAGATAGCCGGCGATCGGCCACGGCGAGCTGCCATCCTGCCCTACCACGAGCGTCGTGATGCCCTGCGAAATCTGCGTCGGGGCAATCGGCTCGGTGAGGAGGCCCTCGGTGGAGTGGTTGTGCGTGTCGATGAACCCGGGCGCCAGCACCAGCCCCTGCGCGTCCACGACGCGCTCGCCGCTGGCGGGCGTGACGGCGCCGACGTCGGTGATGCGGCCATCGACCACCCGCACAGCTGCCCGGCGGGCGGGTGAACCGCTGCCGTCCACGACCTGGGCGTTGGTGATGACGAACGACGCGCCCGAGGCGGCCGGCGTCTGCGCGGAGGTGCGTGGCACGACCGGCAGCAGCAGCCGCGAGGGATGCGTCGCGTCGTGCAGAATCGTCTGCGTGGCGGGCACGCCCGCCGCGTCCTCGCCGAACACACCGCCGGTGTTGGGATTGCGATCGAACCGCGGGAAATTGCTGCTGGACACCTCCAGCCGGATGCGATGCCCGGCGCGGAACAGGTTGGACGTGGCGCCCAGGTCGATCGTCACCTCGGTCGGCTCGCCCGGTGTGAGGAGCATCTGCTTCGTCTTGCCCCCGCGGTAGCGCGCCCGGAGGATCCCATCGGCGAGCGCCCGGGCGGTACCGTCGGGGAGCACGTCGACCAGCGTGCCGGTGAAGTCCGTGTCGCGCGCAGTGGATTGGATCCACAGCGTGAGCGCGAGCGGGCCCGTCACTTCCACGTCCTCGGTCAGGGGCGGCGTCTGATAGACGAGCACGTCCGGGCGCTGCTCGACCTGACGCCGGTCCATGGGCGTGCGCGAGTACCCGCCGCTGGCGCCGGTCGGGACGGGATCCTTCGGGTCGTAGACGAACTGGTCCGCAGGCTCGCTCTGGGGCGGCGCCAGTTCCAGTCGACCGTCGCCCGAAAGGGTCGCCGCGCCGCCGCCGCTGTGCAGGTAGTACGCCGTCGTGCGGGCGCGAGCCAACGGCCACGCCTGCTCGTCGCGCCACGTGTTCTCGCCCATCACGAACAGCCTGATGGGCGCGGTCTCGATCGCCGCGCGGTCGCCGCCCTTCAGCCAGTGGTCGAACCACCCGATCATCGCCTCGTCCGACTCGAAGCCGGCATCCGGACCGAAGTCCACGTCGCCCACCTTGGTCGACGCGCGGGTCGGCCGGGCGTGCGTCCACGGCCCGATCACCAGGCGCTGATGGCGTCGGGCCGTTTCATTGGCCGCGTGCTGGCGCAACCCGCTGAAGTTGCGCAAGGTGCCGGTCAGCAAGGTGTCGTACCAGCCGGTGAGATGGAACGCCGGCACCTCGAAGCGATGGTGCTGGCCTTCGATGTCCCCTGGCACCCAGAAGGCATCGGCGTCGGGATGCGACAGCATCTGCCGATAGCCGGGCGCGAAGCGGTCGAGGTCGAACTCGTTGAAGGACTTGAGGGGCAGGTGCCACAGCCAGGTCGACCGCAGTGTCGCGGACTGCGCGGGGCTGAGGCCGATCGGGCCGTCGCGGTCCAGTTCAGGGGTCAACATCTGGCGCCGGACGTCCATCGCCTGGCCGAGGTTCCAGCCGAGCCCGTCGCTCAGGTAGAACGCCCCGCCCTGAAACACCATGTCGTGCCGCCGGTTGTACGACGAGGCGGGGAACAGCGCGGCCAGCGCCGGCGGACGCCGCGTGGCGGCCTGGAGCTGGGTGGTGGCGAGATAGCTGCCGCCGAACATGCCGACCCGACCGTTCACCCCAGACAGCGCCGCCGCCCACTGCACGGAATCGTAGCCATCGTCGGCCTCGTCGTGCGGTACGGCGACGCCGTCAGAGGTGTAGCGCCCGCGTGTGTCCTGGACCACGACCACGTAGCCACGCGCGGCGATGGCACTGAACCGCCGGCCGGCATCCCGGTCGTTCTTGGAGTAAGGGGTGCGCTGAAGCAGAGCCGGCCAGGGGCCCGGCCCGGCGGGGCGATACACATCTGCACGCAGCAGCACACCGTCGCGCATCCGTGCCGACACGTTCTTCTCCAGGCGAACGCCCGGCGCCATCGGCTCCTGACGTGCCTCCCGGGCCAGCGGCAGGGTGCTCAGCAGCAGCAGCAGGCACGCAACCGAGAAGGGGCCGAGAGCGCTTCGGGAACCGGCTCGAATCTGTTGGGAGGTCATGCGTTTCCGGACGGTAGTCCTCTCGCCTGGCTGTGTCAACGACCCGCGGTGACACGGGATTCAACCCATCACTCCTCCCACTTTCTGATCAGGCGTTCGGAAATGCTCGTTGACTCCTGTCAAGCCCGGCCGGATAATCCGCGAAACCGTAACCGGATTGTCACGTCCGTACCGGGTGTGCGCAAACGTGCGGTGTCGTTGGCGCCAGCGGCTGGCGCTTCTTGTCTTTCTTGGAGGAAACCCAATGCGGCGTTGCCTAGTGTTTCTATGCACGATCGTCGCGCTCGGAGCTGTCCCCTGGACCGCCTCGGCCCAGCAGACCACCGGTAGCATCCGTGGCGTCATCACCGACGAATCGGGCGCCGTCCTGCCCGGTGTCACCGTCACCCTGAAGGGAAGCGCCGTTCCGGGCTCTCCCACCACGGTCAGCAACGAAACCGGTGTCTACCGGTTCCCGAATCTCCCGCCAGGCAACTACGAGATCTCCGCAGAGCTGGCTGGCTTCTCGACGAGCCAGCAGACCGGTATCCCGGTGTCGCTGGGTGGCACGGCCGAAGTCAACGTCCAGTTGAAGCTGAGCACGCAGTCCGAGACCATCACGGTCACGGCAGAATCGCCGGTGGTGGACTCGACCAGCACTGAGGTCGCCACCAATTACGGTCGGGAATGGGTGGAGAACGCCCCGGTTCCCCGCTTCTCGTTTTTCGACCTGATCAACGCCGCGCCGGGCGTGAGCGCGGCGACCTCGACCAGTTCGCGCTCGCAGTCGTTCGGCTCGGCGACCAACGAGAACCTCTACCTGATCGACGGCACGGACTTCACCGCCCCGCTCACTGGCGCGGCATGGCCGTGGCCGAACACGGATGCGATCGAGGAAATCCAGGTGCTCTCGCTCGGAGCCCCCGCCGACTACGGCAACCTCGGTGGCGCGGTGTTCAATGTCGTGACCCGCCAGGGCAGCAACACCTTCCACGGTGATGGCAACTTCTACTTCCAGGACCAGGGCCTCACCGGCCGGAACACCGACGACGATCAGGACGATGGCCTGCCCTACAACCGCGACGAGTACAAGGACACCACCTGGCAGCTCGGCGGGCCGATCCTGCGGGACAAGTTCTGGTTCTTCGGTTCGTACCAGTATCAACGCGACTACTCGTCGCAGCCGGGTACCGACCCGAACTCGCCGGCGAAGTTCAGCGCGAAGCGCTACTTCTTCAAGTTGAACTACCAGATCAATCAGGACAACCGCCTGCAGTTCCAGCAGCACGACGACTACTACCGCATTCCGGGGCGGGCCACTGCCAACACCTCCCCCAGCTCCATCTCGATCGAGACCGGACACAATCCCTCGCCTGGCTTCCTGTGGTCGTCGGTCCTCAGCCCGACCACGGTCGTCGAAGCCCGCTACTCCGGCTTCTATGGTGTGGACCACGGCGATCCGCTCGACGGCGGCCCGCGCGTGGCGCGTCGCTACTACGACCTCGACACCGGCCAGGTCACCGGCGGCATCTACTCGTGGTACGACGGCAAGAGCGCGAAAACCAGTTTCTCCGGCCGCGTCACCAAGTACGCCGACTCGTTCATGGGCGGCAGCCACGACTTCAAGGTGGGCGTCCAGTACAACAGCGGCCGGGGTGAGTACACCTACGGCCCGAACGACTACATCTACACCTACGGCTCCACGCCCGCCTACGGCTACACACAGCTGCCCTACACGCAGGGCGGTCGCATGAAGGGCATCGGCATCTACGCCGACGACACCTATCAGCTGGGGCGTGCCACGCTGAACCTGGGTCTTCGCTACGACGACAGCAAGGCCTACTTTGCTGCGCAGGATCTGCTGGACGCCAGTGGCAACCCGACGGGCCAGCAGTCCCGCGCCGTTGACGAGGTCTTCCGGTGGCGCGTGCTGTCACCCCGTTTGGGCGTCACCTACAAGGTGACCGACAGCGGCTCGTCGCTGGTGAAGGCGCACTACGGCCGCTACTACCGCGGCATCGTCACCGGCGAGTTCGACAACACGACGCCATCAATCACCCCGCGGTACCTGTTCGATGGCACCTACAACGCCGCCGGGGTACCCCAGAATCTGGAGCTGGTGTCCGACAACTCACGGCTCACCGTGGATCCCGACCTGAAAAACCCCTACACCGACCAGTTCATCCTGGCCTGGGAACAGCAGGCCGGCGCGGACATCGGCTTCTCGGTGAACTACGTCTACAAGCGCAGCGAGCGGCAGACCGCCTTCCCGGACATCGGCGGCACCTACCAGCTGGTGCCGTTCTCCTCTCCCGCGGGCGTCAACATCAGCCAGGTCTACCAGCTGACGAGCGGCGCCGACTCGCGTCTCTTCCAGCTGCGAAACGACGACCGGATGTTCTCGCGCTACAACGGCGTGGCGTTCGAGGTGAAGAAGCGCATGTCGAACCGCTGGCAGGCCAACGTCGGTCTCACGCTGTCGAAGTCGGAGGGCCGCCTCGGCTCGAGCTCGGCGCGGTCCACGCCGATCTCAACCCAGACCAGTACAGCCGGTATCTTCGGGCAGAACCCGAACGACTTCATCAACAGCGACGGCCGACTGCAAAGCGATCGCCCGGTCGTCATGAAAGCCCAGTTCGTCTACCAGATGCCCTGGAATGTGATGACCTCGTTCAACTTGCAGAGCCAGAGCGGCAAGCCGGTCATCGAAGAGGCGCGCCTCTCCAGCGGCGTCACCGGCATCCCCGGCACCAACCGCGCGGTGGCCAATTTCGTGGACGGCGATCTCCGTACCGACACCTGGACGACACTGGATTGGCGTGTCGAGAAGACGTTCACCCTGGGCGGGACCACGGAACTGGCCGCTTTCGGCGACTTCCTGAACCTGTTCAACAGCAACGCCAACGAGAGCGTGCTCGACCGTCGTCCTGGCAACGTGAACTACCTCGTGCCATCCCGCTTCATCGCTCCGCGTCGTCTGATGATCGGCGCGAAGATTCGGTTCTAGGGACGACAGACGGCAACCGGTGGACGGCAGACGTAGCGCCTGAAGCCTAAGACAAGGACGCCCGGGGTTGCGACATACGCGCCCCGGGCGGTTTTGTGTACGGACAACGGGGAGACGGGGTCGGGAGTCGGGAGCCGGGCCTGTCCGCCGCAGCCTTGGCGAAGGCGGAAGTCGGGAACCGGCAGACGGCAGACGGACGAGAGTCGGGAGACGGGAATCGGCGACAGGCAGACCGCGACGGGCCCCAACCTCAAGCCCCAAGACCCAAGCCCCAGCCCCCTTCTACCTGAGCGCCCCCAGCTGCTGTCGCGCCGCGGCGAAGCGGGGATTGATCTCGAGCGCGCGGCGGAAGGCGGCCTCCGCCTCGACGCGCTTGTTCTGCCGTGCCAGAGCCAGGCCCAGGTTGTAGGCATACTGGGCGTTCGTGCCATCGCGCGTGCCCGCTTCCCGGAAGGCCTGCTCGCCAGCCGCGAGATCGCCGTTCCCCGCCAGAATCATCCCGAGCGAGTTCCAGTACGACGCGGTGTCGGGATCGAGCTGCACGGCTTCGCGCAGCAGCCGGGCGGCGTCGGCAGAGCGGCCGAGATCGCGGAACAGCTCGCCCAGCTTCACCCGCACGAGCGCGTCCTTCGGGGCCAGCTGCGCCACGCGTTCGTAGGCGCGCACGGCCGCGACCGGATCCCCCGTGTGCCGCGCCACGTCGCCTTCACGCTCGACCAGCCGCGGATCGTCGGGAGACACCTTCAGCCCTCGGCGCACCGCGTCCAGGGCGAGGTTCGGCCTGCCGTCGGCCAGGTACACCTCGGCAAGCCCCACGTAGGCGGCGGTGTAGGCCGGCAGCTTCTCGAGGGCGGCTTCGTAGTGTGTCGCGGCCTCGCGCATGCGCTTCAGCCCGACCAGCGCGCGCGCTGCGTAGTAGTGCGCCTCGAAGCTGTCGATGCCTCGGGCAAACAGCTGCTGGAACCCCTTGTAGCTGACCGCGAACCGCCCCTCGCGCAGATTGACCAGCCCCTCGCGCATCAGCGTGTTGACGATCTGGTACTCCTCGATCTTGTCCTTCGGGTCCGCCCCGGAGGCGCGTGCGGCAGCCGGCCCGGCCGAGCTGACGTAACCGAGGGCGCCCAGCTTCTCGAGCAGATCGGCGGGCACAGAGGCGGCGGCTGGACCTGTCTCGCGCAGCAACGCCTGCTCCTGACGGAGGCGCTGCTCGATGCCTGAGCGATATGCACGCGCCCGCTGCGGCTCGCGCTCGATCAGGTTCTGCCGCTCACCCGGATCCTCCTGGAGGTCGTAGAGCTCGGGCCGTGGCGCCAGGATGTATTTCCACCGGCCGTCGCGCAGCGCCCGGAGGTCACTCCACCCGTAGTGCACCAACGGCACCAGCGACTCGGCGAACGTCGGCTCGTCGTCGATCGGCGCGCCGTGCAGGGCGGCCGCCAGCGATCGGCCTGACACCGTGGGGGTCTGCGGCGCGAGGCCGAGAAGGTCGAGGACGGTGGGCATGACGTCCACGCTCCGCACGACCGGAGTGAGCCGCGTGCCAGGCGCGATGCCGGGGCCGCGGATCAGCAACGGCACGGCGAGCGTGGTTTCATAGACGAAGAACCCGTGCACCGCTTCCTGGTGCTCGTCGAGCCCCTCACCGTGATCCGACGTCACGACCAGCAGCGTGTCGTCACGGAGCTTCGCCGCTGCGAGCGCGGCGTCCAGGCGGCCGACCAGCTCGTCGGACCACGCCACCTCGCCGTCGTAAGGCCGGCCGGCGTAGCGGGACGCGTAGGGTTCGGGCGGTTCGTAGGGATCGTGCGGATCGTAGAGATGCACCCATGCGAAGCGGCGCGCCGACCCCGCCTCGCCCAGCCACGTCGTCGCCTCGCCCATGGTGGCATCGCCACGCTTCTGAATGGTGTTGAGGAAACGCGCATCGTCTTCTCCGACGTCGAAACGATCGGAGTAATGGGCGAAGCCTCGATCGAGCCCCGACTGTTTCGAGAGCACGATCGACGAGACGAACGCGCCCGTCCTGAACCCGTTCTGCTGGAGAATCTCCGCGAGCACCGGCACCTTGCCGGCGAGCGGGGGCGAGACGTTGTCGCGGATGCCGTGCTCGGCGGGATAGAGCCCCGTGAACAGCGAGATGTGCGAGGGGCGGGTGAGCGGAACGTGCACCGCCGCGTGCTCGGCCATGGCGCCCTCGCGCGCGAGGCGATCCAGATTCGGCGTCGCGACGGTGGCGTTGCCATACACGCCAACGCGGTCGGCTCGCAGCGTGTCGATGGTCACAATCACCACGTGCTTTGGCACCGATACCGCTGCCGGCGCGGGCGGCGACGACGTGCAGGCACCGAGGCCGAATGCGATCGCGACGATGGCGGCGGCGGGCAGGCAAGAGCGGAAGCCGCTGTGTGCCGTCTGCCGTCTGCCGTCGGTGTTCAGTCTGCCGTCTGCCGTCTGCCGTCTGCCGTTCTTCACGGCCTCCTCCCCGCCTGCCGCTCCGCACGCTGGCCGGCCGCGACCTGACGCTGCGCCTCGGCGTCGCGTCCCAGCCTCGAGTAGACGTCGGCCAGCACGTAGTGACCGAGGGGCGCCATCGCCGGATCCGGCGCGGACGCCAGGCCACGCACGGCCGCCTGCTCGGCCTCCTTCAGATCTCCGGCATCGAGCGCGGCCTTGGCCAGATACAGATATCCGGTACCGAAGTCCGGCTTCTTCTCGACCGCGGCACGGAAGTGGGTCAGCGCCTCAGTGGCACGTCCCGACTTCGACAGCAGCTTCGCCAGATTGAAATGCGGCTGGTAGAGCTTCGGGCTCACTTTGATCTCGGCCTCGTAGGCAGCCGCCGCGGCCGGCAGCTCGCCCTGAGCCTCGTGAACCAGGCCCAAGTCGAAGTGCGCCATCGCCTGGTCGCCCTTGGCCGCAATTGCCTCGGTCAGCGCCTTCTTCGCCGCGTCGAACTGCTTCAGCTCGATGCGGGCCTCCCCCAGCCTCACGAGAAATGCCGCGCGATCGGCGTCGAGCGTCAGCCCCTTCTCGAGCAGAGCCGCCGCCTCGGCGAACTGACCCTTCGCCATGGAGAGTTCCGCCAGCTGATACAACGGCTTCGCCCCCCGGGGATTCAACTGCAGCACGCGCTCGAAACCGGCGCGCGCCTCATCGTCTTTGCCGGCGGTGCGATAGGCCAGCGCCAGGCTCCACGCCGCGCCCTCGTGCTCGGGGTCCACGGCAAGCGCCCGCTGATAGGCGGCGATCGCATCAGCGGGACGCCCGGCCTTCGTGTGCATGTTGCCGAGCATCGTGAAGGCCTCGATGACCTCCGGATCCGCAGCCAGCACCTCGCGCACCTTCGCGATGCCATCATCGACCCTGCCCTCGACCGAGTCCTGTGCCGCACGCTTGAGCAGATTGTAGAGGCCGATCTTGTCCTTGGGGTCGCCGCGCGGCTTGTCCTCGAGCGCGGCGCGCGTGACGCTGGAGGCGACATAGCCGAGCGCGCGCAGCTGCTGCTCGACTGCCGGGTCCACGGCTCGCGGCTGCTGTACGACTGCCTGCGCCGCGATCTTCGTCGCCATGTCACGGAGCCCACGCTCGAGCGCGTCGGCCATCCGCGGGTTCTCGGCCGAGAGATCCTTCAGCTCGCCGGGATCGGCTTGAATGTCGTAGAGCTCGCGCCGCGGCGCGGCGATGAACTTGTAACGGCCGTCCCGGATCGCGGTGAGCTCGCTCCAGCCGTAGTGATAGCGCGGATACCAGGTCTCGCTGAACGCCAGCAGGTCCAGCGCCTCACCGCGGCCGAACGGCAGGAGGCTGGCACCCTGCACCGCGTCCGGAATCTCCGCTCCCACCAGTTCGAGGATGGTCGGCATCACATCGACGATGCGGACCTGGTCGCGAACCTCACGGGCTGGCACCTCGGGGCCGGCCACGATCAGGGGAATCCGGACCGCCGCGTCGTAGACGAAGAAACCGTGCTGCTGTTCGCCGTGCTCGCCCAGCATTTCGCCGTGATCGCCGACGACCACCACGATCGTGGACGCGAGCCGGCCGCTGGCCTCGAGCGACGCAATCAGCCTGCCGATCTGCGCGTCGGTGGCTGCGACTTCACCGTCGTAGGCGCCCTGCGCCGTCGCGGGAAACTGCGACCGGTACGGTTCCGGAGGCGTATAAGGGGCGTGGGGATCGTAGAGGTGCACCCACGCGAAGAACGGCTGGGTGGTGTCCTGCTCCAGCCACGCCAGGGCGCGATCGACCACCTCGCGGCCGGGCCGCTGCGCGGCATCGAGGCCGCCGGCCATCTCGAACTTCGAGAGATCGAACTCGTCGAAGTAGTCGCCAAAGCCCTGGGCGATGCCCCAGCGCCGATCGAGCACGAAGGCGCCGACGAAGCCCCCGGTCCGATACCCGCGCGGCTGCAGCACCTCCGCGATGGTCGTGGTCGACTCGTCCAGATAGAAGCTGCCGTTGTCGCGCACGCCGTGGAAGGCGGGGAACGTGCCGGTCATCAGCGAGCTGTGCGCCGGCAACGTGAGCGGCACCACCGTCGCCGCCTGGTCGAAGCGAAGGCCGCGAGCGGCGAGCGCATCGAGGACCGGCGTGGCCGCCGCCTGGTAACCGTAGCTGCCAAGCCGGTCGGCTCGGAGCGTGTCGACACTGATGAGCAGGACGGACGTCGGTCCGGCGCCGGGTCCCCCCACCCATCCACGTTGCACGCCGTACCAGACTGCCGCAAGGGCCGCCACCATCAGGGTCGCGGCGATCGCCTTCCGCATCCCGTTATCGTATCAACCGGGTTGGGCGATGTCGCGCCTGGGCCCCCCTTTTTCACTTAGGATCACGGAGACCATGACGACCATGCCGGGGAGTTCCGCCCCTGGTCGGCACTTCGTGACGGCGGCACTCACCGCCCTGGTCGCCCTGTCACTGGCCGCCCAGGAACCGTCGCCGCCGGCAGCCGTGGTGATCAGGGAACCCCTCGGCATCACGCCTGAGCGGGAACGGCGGATGGCCGACTTGATTGGCGACCTGTTTCAGGGAGGCTCCGTCCACGCCCTGCCGGGACTCGACCGGGACCCCGCCGGCGAACTCGGTCTCTCGTTCTCTGAAGCGTTCGACATCGTCCGCGGGAATCAGTCGGCGCTACAGACGGTCCGGGATCGCGAGTGCAGGGACGTGACCATCGCGTCCTGCGGCGCCGACCTCCCCGTGCGGGCACGGAAGGTGGTGGACCGCTACGACGACCTCGCGAGCCAGACCCTGGGTCAACTCGCCGAGGCCCTCCGGCAGTCCTCCGGTGCTGGTGCCCGGACGGCGGCGGTGTTCGTCAGCAGCGGTCTTCCCTTCCGCGCCGAGCCGCGACGCGGGTTCGAGGCGGTTCGCGACGCCCTCGGCAAGTCGGGACGGACGCTGCTGGTCGTCGACGCGAGTATCGACGACCGAGCGAGGGCCGGTCTCACGCGGCTGGTCGATTTCGCCAAAGCGGAGCGCTTCGGCACAACAGGCGACGATCGAGGGAGGCTGCGGACCAGACTGGCCTCCCTGGCGGCACTCGCTGACGAGCGCGCGGCGACGCCGGCAACCACCCCGTCGCGAACCACGGCAGCGAGGCCGGTGCCGGCCTTCATGAAGACGGCGATTCAGCACGCGGTCACCTTCGCCGCGCAGGGCGCGTCGCTGCTGGCGAACGAACACTACGTGCAGGAGGTGAAGGTGCGTCCCTCCATGGGCTCCATGTCTCCTGGTTCGTCGGCCGGGATCATCGTCGAGCGGCGGATCCTCGACTCGGAAGTCGCCCTGATCCACGTCGTGGACGGTGAACTGTGGCTGCTCGCGCGTGATGTCCTGCGCGTCGACGGAACAGCCGTGCCCGACGCCGATCGCATCCCGCTGCCGTCGGTGCATCCAGCCTCGGCCCCGGAGGCCCTGCGACTGTTCGAGCGAATTGCCCAGCAGGGGTCGCGGTTCAATATCGGCGCCATCCCGCGCACGCTCAATACCCCGACGCTGGCGATGTGGCTGCTGACTCCCGCCATCAATCCCCGGCTCGAATTCAAGCGCGCCGGCACCGACACGCTCGACGGCAGCGTGTGCGATGTGATGGCGTTTCGCGAGCGCGCCGCGCCCTATCTCTTCGTGGTGGCGGGCGAGCCCACGCCGGTCAGCGGGCGTGTCTGGGTGGAACGCCGCCGAGGAGCGGTCGTCAAGACCGAACTGGCGCTGCCAGCGGAATCGGTTGACTCGAGCCCCTCGCGGGCGAGGCTGATCGTGACCTACGGCCGCGACCCCGCGTTGTCCGTCTGGGTACCTCGCACCATGACGGAACGCTACGACTCGCGAACCTCGGCCCAGTTCGTCGTCACGCAATCGACCTACGCCAACTTCCGGCAGTTCACGGCGAGCGGACGCGTCGTCAAGTGACATGCGCCAGCCGGCGTTCGCGCATCATGCGCTCGCGATGCCTTCGCGACCCGGCATATCATCGCGGTTGGCCCGTGCGCACCACCCGCCGCTTCGTCCTCGTCGCCCTGATGACCGTGGCCGGTCTGAACGGTTGCCGGCCCACGCCGTCGCCCGATCCGGCGCCGGCGCGGTCGAACATCCTGCTGATCACGCTCGACACGGTTCGCGCCGACCGCATCGGGCAGGGCTTCACCCCGGGGCTCGATGCGCTCGCGGCTCGAGGACTCCGCTTCACCAACGCCCGCAGCGTGGTGCCGCTGACCCTGCCCGCGCACGCCTCGATCCTGACGGGCCAATGGCCGCCGGCGCACGGCGTGCGCCTGAACGGGACGGCGCGCCTGGAGGGAGCGGCCACGCTCGCCACCCAGTTGAAGGGCGTGGGCTACCAGACCCGCGCGGTCGTGGGCGCCTTCGTGCTGGACCGGCGGTTCGGCCTGGATGCCGGCTTCGACGAGTACAACGACCGGATCGCGCGCGACCCGCAAGCCACCGACGTCCTGCAGGCGGAGCGGCCAGCGGCGCAGGTCGGCGACAGCGCGGTCGCAGTGCTCGAGCGGACCAGCACCGACACGCCGTGGCTGCTGTGGGTCCACTTCTACGATGCGCACGCCCCCTACGTGCCGCCCGCCGACGCGCGGCAGCGCGCGGGTGGAGATCCGTACAACGGTGAGATCGCCTATGTCGACGCGCAGGTGACGCGATTGCTCGCCACTGTCGATCGCCGCGCGGATGCGGCGCGTACCGCGGTGATCGTGGTCGGCGATCACGGCGAGAGCCTTGGCGCTCACGGCGAGCCGACACACGGCATGCTGGTGTTCGAACCGGCATTGCGGGTGCCGCTCATTGTCCGCGCGCCGGGCGTGGTGCCGGCCGAGCGCGCGGACGGCGCGAGCTTGGTGGACATCGCGCCCACCGTGCTGGCACTCGCGCGCGTGAGCGCCGGGGCGTCTCCGGGCCGCAATCTCCTCGAGCTGCCATCCACGGACATCGAGAGCTACGCCGAGAGCGAGTACCCGACGGTCGCCGCCTGGACGCCCGTCCGTGCGCTCGTCCGCGATCGCTGGAAGCTGGTGGTGGCCAGCAAGCCGGCGCTGTTCGACCTCTCGAACGATCCCGGCGAGTTGACTGACCTGTCGGCGACGAAGGCTGCGATGGTCAACGCCATGACCGCGCGTCTCGCCGAGATCCGCCAGCGTCCAGCCGGAACCGGGAGCGCGCCCGGAGCCCCACTCGTGTCGGCCGAGACCGCCGCGCGCCTCCGCTCGCTCGGCTACGTTGCCCCGAGCGCCACTCCGGTGGCCGAAACAGGTGGCATCGACGCCGCGACCGCGATGGATGCGTGGGCGACCTTCGAAGCCGCGCTGACCGATGTCAGCGCCGGCCGCGTGGCGCAGGCACTGCCGGCGCTCTCCCGCCTCGTCACCCAGTACCCGGGCTCGCCGATCTTCGCGTCCACACATGCGCGGGCGCTGGCCGCGACGGGACGGACACGCGACGCGCTGGCGCGGTTTCGCGACGCGGTACAGCGGTGGCCCGGCGACTGGTCGCTGTATCACGAGTTGGCGGTGGTGGCGCGCGACCTGGGTCTGGCCGAGGAGGCGCTGCGCGCCGAAGACGCCGCGCTCGCGCTCGATCCCGACGAGCCCTCCGCACTGAACGGCCGGGGCCTGCTCCTGGCGGACGCCGGCCGGCACGAGGAGGCGGCGCGCGCGTTCGAGCACGCGACGCGCGAGGATCCCACCAACGGGGTGTATTTCGCGAATCTGGGCAACGCCCGTCGCGCCCTCGGCGATCTCGACGGCGCGACCGTGGCCTACCAGCAGGCGATCGATCGCGCCCCAGACCTTGGCGATGCGACGAACGGTCTCGGGGTGGTGCTCGTGCAGCAGCAGCGCGCGGCGGACGCGGTGCCGTGGCTGGAGCGCGCGGCGCAGGACCCGGCGTTCGTCGAGGCCCAGCTGAATCTGGGCATTGCTCTCCAGGAATCGGGCAACCTGCCGCGCGCCGTCTCGCAGTACCGGAAGGTGCTGGCGACGCCTGGCCCCCACGAGCGCGAACGGGACGCGGCCCGCACCCTCCTCGGCCAGCTGGAGAAGCGATGATCGCCCGCGCCGGCCTCGTCGGACTGCTCGCCATCGGTGCCGCCTGTGCGCCCGCGCCGGCCGATCCCGCGAGGAGCGTGCTCCTCATCACCATCGACACGCTGCGGGCCGATCACGTGGGCGCCTACGGCGCCTCCGCTGCCCGCACGCCCACGCTCGACACCCTCGCGCGCGAAGGGGCACGGTTCGAGCGTGCGTGGGCGCCGGCGCCGATCACGCTGCCTTCGCACGCCAGCCTGCTGTCGGGCCGCTACCCGCCCGGACACGGCGCCCGGCACAACGGGATGGCGATGCAGGCGGTGCCGACCCTGGCCACCGCCTTCAAGACCGCCGGCTTCTCGACCGCCGCCTTCGTGTCGGCATTCCCGCTCGACCGGCGGTTCGGCCTCACCCGGGGTTTCGACCACTACGACGATCAGCTCCCGCGATCGAGCGATGGGCGCCCGCTCAACGAGCGGCCGGCGACGGCGACGGTGGACCAGGCCCTTGCCTGGCTGCAGACGCACGGTGACGAGCGGTTCTTCCTCTGGGTTCACCTCTTCGATCCACATGCCCCCTACGGCTCACCGGACTCGGGAGCGGGGGTCCAGGCGCGGTACGACGACGACATTGCCGTGGCGGATCGAGAGGCGGGCAGGTTGGTCGCGGCGCTGGGCGACCGCCTGGCGACCACACTGGTGGTCGGCGCCAGCGATCACGGCGAGGCCTTCGGCGAGCACGGCGAGATCGGCCACAGCGTCTTCGTCTACGACACCACGCTGCGCGTCCCGCTCGTGATGCGCGGTCCTGGCGTCCGCGCGGCGACCGTCGTTACCGATGACGTCTCGCTGGTGGATCTGGCGCCGACGCTCACAGACCTCACGGGCACGGCGGCACTGATGGGTGACGGCCGATCGCTCGTTCCCGCGCTTCACGGTGAGGCACTTCCGGTGCGCCCGATGTATGCCGAATCGTTCGCCCCGCTGTTCGACTTCGGTTGGGCAGGCCTCCGGGCCGTGCGTGAGGGTTCCTGGAAGTACATCGCCGCGCCGAGAGCCGAGTTGTTCGACATCGGCCGAGACCCGGGAGAGTCGGCCAATCGCATCACCGACGAACCGGAGCGCGTCGCGCGCCTCGAGGCCGAGGCCGCCCGGTGGAGTCCCGCCGAACCGGCGGCATCCGCACCGATCGCACCCGAGGCCATCGCGCGCCTCCAGAGCCTGGGGTACCTGAGCGGGACGTCGCGGTCCGGCGCCGCCCGGGCGCGGCCGGATCCCAAGGATCGCATCGCCGTGGCGTCGCGCCTGGCGACCGTCACCTCTGGCGAAGTGCGCGGCGACGAACTGTTGGCGACGCTCGCGGCCGTGCTCCGGGACGATCCGGCGAACCCGCAGGCCCACCTGCGCCTGGGGTTTGCCGAGCTCGAGCGCGGCCGGTGTGCGCAGGCCGAACCCCACCTGCGCGCGGCGCTCGACGCGGGCATGCCGTCCGCCGACGCGGGCCTGGGACTCGCCGCCTGCCTCGGACGGTCCGGCAACCTCGCCGGGGCCCGGGAGGCGCTGAACGCCGCACGGCGGGCGGAGCCGGGCAATCCAGTAGTCGCCGCCAATCTCGGGATCCTCGAGTTGGAAGAAGGGCGGGTGGCTGCGGCCATCGCCGAGTTGAGAGGCGCCCTTGCCGCGGAGCCGCGATTGCTGGAAGCACGCTTTGCACTTGCCCGCGCCCTGGCCCGCTCCGGCGACCGCGAGGGCGCGGCGCGCGAGGCGGCCACGCTGCTCGGCCAGCTGCCGCCTGGCGCTCCGCAACGCGCCGAAGTCAGTCGCCTGTTGGGCGCTCTGAAATAGGCGCGCCGCGGCCCCGTCGTCATTCATCAGGGACGAACGGTGCACAATCGTTCATTTTCTGCACAACTTGTTCAAATTCAGCGACTTACAGCCCGTTACAAACCTTGACATTCGTCAGGGATCAGTGCTCAGCTGCAATGTCGTTGTTTTGTTTGGTTTGTTGTTGTTCGGTCCCCTAAGGAGAGTCTCTATGAAATCCATGCGGCGAGCCGTATGGCTCTTTGCGTTGTTCGTGTTAACCAGTGTCTCGGCGTCAGCGCAGCAGACGACCGGCACCATCATCGGGCGCATCCTCGACGACCAGGGAGCCGCCATCCCCGGCGCCACCGTCATCGCCTCCAGTGCATCCACCGGCTTCACCCGTGAAGCGATCTCGGACGCCGAAGGCGTGTACCGCCTGAGCGCTCTGCCGGTCGGTCGCTTCGACATGACCGTGGAACTGGTCGGCTTCACCAAGATCGATCGCAAGGACGTCGTCGTCAACGTCGGCCAGACGCTGACCCTCGACTTCTCGCTGCGCCTCGCCAGTGTGTCGGAGACCGTCGTCGTCACGGCGCAGACGCCGTTGATCGAAGCCACGGTCTCGTCGGTCGGCGGCGTCGTCGAAATCGGCCGCATCGAGAGCATCCCGCTGAACGGCCGGCAGTTCGCGAACCTCGCCGCCACGCTGCCCGGCGTCGGCCTCGGCAACCACTCCGACCCGACCAAGAGCACCCAGTACTCGCCGCAGATCAACGGCGGCAACGGCCGCAACATCAACTACCAGATCGACGGCGGCGACAACAACGACGACACCGTCGGCGGCCTGCTCCAGCTCTTCCCACTCGAAGCGATTCAGGAGTTCAACTTCGTCACCTCGCGCACGAAGGCCGAGAACGGCCGCAGCAACGGCGGCGTGATGAACATCGTGACCAAGAGCGGCACCAACAACATCCACGGCAGCTTCTTCGAACTGTTCCGCGACGACTCGATGAACGCGAAGACGACCACCGAGAAGAACAACAACGTCGACAAGCAGTCCTACCGCCGCAACCAGTTCGGCGGCAGCTTCGGCGGTCCGATCATCCAGGACAAGCTGCACTACTTCGCCGCGGTCGAGCGGACGCAGCAGGACACGGTCCAGGCGGTTTCCACCAAGGGCCTGTTCCCTGAGCTGGACGGCAACTACGACACGCCCTACCGCGAGACGCTGTTGAACGTGAAGGCGACGGCCAACATCAACTCGGCCAACTACCTGTCGGTCCGCTACGGCCGCAACCAGAACTCCCAGCCCTACGGCGCCGCCAACAATCGTGCGCCGAACGCGTGGGGCGACAGTGCGAACGAGTTCAACTCGATCAACCTGAACCACAACTGGGTGATCGGCGGCACCAAGCTGAACGAGTTCATCTTCCAGTACGCCGACTTCTCCAACAACATCACCGCGGCGAGCCAGGACCCCTACCAGCTGTTCCCGAACGGCGTCGCGGTGGGCCAGAGCCCGAACACGCCGCAGACCACCGAGCAGAAGAAGTGGCAGTTCCGCGACGACTTCTCGTGGCACCTCACCGGCAAGGGCGGCGTGGGGCACGACATGAAGGCGGGCGTGAACTTCATCAACGAGCCGCGGCTGTTCATCACCTTCAACTCGGGCAAGGGCGTCGCGCAGCACACCTACCTGACCGACAACGTGAACGGACCGATTCGAAACATCGTGCTCAACGACGGCGACGCCTCGGCCAACATCCCGCTGAAGCAGTACGCGTTCTACGTGCAGGACGACTGGGCGGTATCGAACAAGCTGACGATCAACGTCGGGCTGCGCTACGACCTGATCGATGGCTTCCAGTTCGATCAGTCACTGAACCCGAACTTCGTGATCATGCAGAACGCCGGCGCGGCCGGGCAGTTGGCCGGCATCAAGGGCCTGGAGAACTTCGGCCAGAGCCCGAAAAATGACACCAACAACTGGCAGCCGCGTCTGGGCTTCGCCTACGATCTGCGGGGCGACGGCCGCGACGTGATTCGTGGCGGCTGGGGCATCTATATGGACATGGCCTACACCAACTCGAACGCGCTGTTCGCGGCGAGTGACGCTACCGGCAAGGGCTTCGGCGCCGTGCTGTCGGTGGACAACCAGTCCGGCATCCGCAACCCGGATGGCAGCTTCTATCAGGTCGGCCAGCCGCTCGCGAACATCGCGAGCCAGAACGAGGCCAATCCGAACGTGAAGCCGCTGTTCGGCCAGTTCACGGATCCGCGTCTGCAGATGCCGTATACGCGGCAGACCTCGCTCGGCTGGTCGCACGAGCTCGCCCCGAGCACGGTGTTCACCATGGACTTCGTCCGCGCCGATGGCCGTGACCTGAACGTCCGTCCCCGCATCAACACCGGCATTGTCGGCGGTGGCAACGCCTACCCCCGGCGGCTGACCTTCCTGGGGCTGACCCCCAACGCCATCGGCACGCGCCCGGCCATCAGCGCCGCCGAGAGCAAGTACACCGCGCTCATCACCGGTATCAAGCGCCGGATGCTGAACAACATCGACTTCACGGCTACCTACACGCTGGCCGAGGCGAAGAGCCAGATCGGCACCGCGTCCGACGAGCTGAACGCCAACCTGCTGCAGGACGCCGAGCTGCTCTACGACGACCCGCGCATTTACGGCCCGACCTCGCGCACCGACGCGCGTCACCAGGGCACGCTCGCCATGGTGTGGCTGGTGAAGGGCTTCACCATCGCGCCGACCTACTTCTACCGCTCGCCGCTGCCGGTGCAGACCATCACCGGCGTCGACACCAACCTGAACCGTGAGAACAACGACCTGCCGGAACGGGCCTACAAGTTCACGGGCGTCGGCGAGGCGCCCGAGGATATCGGCGCCTGCGAGACGTGGAACTGCAGCCGCGGCGCATGGCGCACCCAGATGAACCTGCGCGTCTCGCGCGGCTTCAGCCTGCCGGGTAACGCCCGCATCGAGGCGATCGGGGAGATCTTCAACCTGCTCAACGCCAAGAACCCCGCGTTCACCATCGTCAACAACCAGCAGAGCGCGGCGTTCATGCAGCCCAACGCGTATGCGGGTGACTTCCAGCAGGGCGAGCAGCGCGTTGGCCAGATCGGCTTCCGCTTCTCGTTCTAGTCGAGGTCAGCGACTCCTTCGAGTCTGACAGGGGCGCGGCGACCTTCGGGTGGCCGCGCCCTTCGTCTGTACGGGCGGCGCGGGGTCTGGCACGATCGCTCGAAATTTGCAGCAGTTTCTGCAACCCGCGCAGTTGCCCACGCCGCCCAGGCCCCGTTCCACGGTTGACCGAGACCGGGTTCCGGAGGATGCTGGACGCCAGTTCTCCTGATGCCGCCCCCCACTGCCACGGCGCCGCTGTCCCGCTTCCTCACCTTCGATCGCGACGCGTGGGCCAAACTGCGCGACAGCACGCCGCTGACGTTGTCCGAGGACGACCTCGATGCGCTGCGCGGCCTCAACGAGAAGCTGTCGCTGCAGGAGGTGGCAGAGATCTACCTGCCGCTCTCGAGGCTGCTCAACCTGCACGTCCGCGCGGTGCAGTCGCTCTATCGCGCCTCACAGACGTTTCTCGGCAACCACGCCGAGAAAGTACCGTTCATCATCGGCCTCGCGGGCAGCGTCGCGGTGGGCAAGAGCACCACCGCGCGCGTGCTGCAGGCGCTGCTCTCGCGCTGGCCCAGCCACCCCTCGGTCGCCCTCGTCACCACCGACGGGTTCCTGTTCCCGAACGCCGTGCTCGAGGCGCGCGACCTGATGCACCGCAAGGGCTTCCCCGACAGCTACGATCGATCGGCGCTGGTGCGATTTCTGGCCGACCTGAAGGCGGGCTACCCGGAAGTGCATGCGCCGGTCTATTCACACCAGCGCTACGACATTGTCCCGGGCGCGGCGCAGACGGTGCGCCACCCGGACGTCGTCATCGTCGAGGGCCTGAACGTGCTGCAGGCGCCGCCGGCCAGCTACACCGAGAACCAGCTGTTCGCGTCCGACTTCTTCGACTACTCGATCTACGTGGACGCGCGCGAGCGGGACATCGAATCGTGGTACGTCGAGCGCTTCCTGCGCCTGCGCGACACGGTGTTCCAGGATCCGCTGTCCTACTTCCACCGCTACGCCGACGTCAGCGAAGAGGAGGCCCGGGCCATCGCCGCCGATATCTGGGCCCGCATCAACGGCGTGAACCTGCGCGAAAACATCCTCCCGACCCGGATGCGCGCGCACCTGATCCTGCAGAAGGGCGCCGACCACCGCGTGGAACGCGTGCAGCTTCGGCGCGTCTGACCTGGCGTAACCGCAAGAAACGAGGGACTCGGCATGGCGCTCCTCATTCCGGTGCTGAAAGCGGTGCTGCCGCACATCGGCACCATTCTGTCCGCGGCGTCTCCGGCGTTCTCTTCGCGAACCGCCGATCCACAGATCGCCGAGCTTCGCGCCGCGGTGTCGCGCAATGCGGCGCACACCAAGGAGCTCGCCGAGCAGCTCGAACGCACCATCACGGCGCTCGACGAGGCCGCACGCGTCGCCGAAGCCCGGCTGCGCATGGCGCTCTGGATGGGCGGCGGCGCGCTGGCGCTGTCGGCCCTCGCGCTCATCGCCGCCATCGTCGCGCTCAATCGCTAGCGCATTTTTCACCAGGCGCCGAGGCCGAACACGACACCGGTGTGGAACCGGAAGCCGCTGCCGTCGTCGTCCTCGTAGAAGATGTATCGGTAGTCCGCGCCCACCCGGATCCCGGCCCGCCGGGCCAGCCAGATGTCCACCCCGCCGCCCGTCTCGAAGGCCGCCTCGCCGTTCGAGCTTTTGATGCCCATGAATTCCGACTCTGCGGTCACCTGCCCCACCATCAGGTGAGCAAAGGCCGCCAGGCGTGGTGTCCGCCGAAGCGTCACCCGTGGCCCTCCCATGAATGCGACGACGTCGTGGTCGAATGGCCCACCAGTGACACCGAGTTCCGGGATCGGCGGAATCTGCTGACTCCGATAGTGGCCGCTCGCGTCCGCAGCAAGCGCGAACCAGCGGTTCATGTTCAACGCCACGGTGGCGTACCACCCGTTGAGCGCGTGGCCATCGTCGTCCCACAGGAAGGAGTAGCCGCCAGACAGGTCAACGATTGGCGTGTCCTGAGCCATCGCCATGGACGGCGGAGCGAGCAGGAAACCAACGACGAGCAGTGCGGCGCGCACACCCCCTCCTGATCCGGCGCCGCGGCCCTGCCGCCGGAGAACCGGCAAGTCGGGCATCCGGTGTGGGAAACGTGCATCAACCGCGCCATCAGCGGGCGGATCAAAGTGGGCGATCGGTGGGCCGAGGTGGTCGACACTTGCGAGAGACGCCGAGTACAGCTGAATGAGCGAGCCGCCTCGCTCGTTCATGTACCTGCCCGTCGAGCAGGTCTATCGCCCGACGATGCGGCTGATGGTCCGCACACCTGGATCGCCTGACGCGCTTGTGGAATCGCGTGCGCTCGGTGGGTTACGCAAAGATCCTGGCGAGCGACAGCGTGAAGCCGGGCAACAGGGGCGTGGTCAGCGTGGCATCGCCGTCCGCACTCACCCGTGCGAGTCGCGGAAAGCCGCCGTCCGACATGCGGCGATAAACTGTCAGGTCACGACTGCCGGGATCGACCAGCCAGTATTCCCGGACGCCCGCTCGATCAAACAGCTGTCGCTTGATCCCAAGATCGCGCTTGCGCGTGCTGGGAGACAGAATCTCGATGACGAGGGCTGGAGCGCCCTGGATGTTCGGCCCCGTGAGAATCTCCAATTGATCGCCAGCCACGAACACCAGGTCCGGTTCGACGACATCCCAGCGCGAGAAGACGGTGTCGAGCGGTGAGAGAAACACCTGACCGACATCGGGGTGCGCTTCCAGATAGTTCGCGAGGGCCACATGCAACCGCCCCAATAGTTGCTGGTGCCGCAGCACCGGCGAGGGCGTCACGTAGTGCACCCCGTCGATGAGCTCGTGCCGCATCCCGTCGTCCGGGAAACGCACGAAGTCGTCGTACGTGAGGCGCGTGTCTCGGTCAGTTGTGGGCATCGCGTCTTTCCCCGTCCACGGTGGGATCTCACACCCGGGCACGAGGCTGGCTACAGCGAGCGGCGTGCCACTACGAGTCACGCCTGAACAGCGCGTTGCAGGGCGCGTAGATGGCAGAAGCGGCGGCGGTCGCAGCGAGGCCAGATCGTAAAAAGGCGCAGGCAGCGCGCTATAGTCGGCACATGGCCGAGAACACCACCGATGTCGACCGCCTCAACGCGGTCGGCGTGCTGACCCGCAGGGAGATCGAAGCGCGCATCCTCGCGCCTGTCATCGACGCGCTCGGGCAGGAGTTCGGACGCGATCGCGTCATCGAGATCGTCCGCGGCGTCATCGTCGACCTGGCGCGCGAGCAGGGCCGGGCCATGGCCGAGGCGCGAGGGGATGCGTCACTCACGAGCTTCGCGGCGACGCTCGAGCCGTGGACCCGGGACAACGCCCTGACGATGGCGGTGAGGGAGGAGACGGCCGAGCAGCTGACCTTCGATGTCACGCGCTGCCGTTACGCCGAGATGTATTCCGCGCTCGGCATCGAGGAACTGGGCGCGGTGCTCTCGTGCAACCGCGATGCGGCGCTCATCGAGGGCTTCAATCCAGAGGTCCGCTTCACCCGGACGCAGACCATCATGGGAGGGGCGGGCCACTGCGACTTCCGGTACAGCAAACCACGCTGACCAAAGCGGCTTTGCGCTATTCTGGAAGTGCCTGCCTGGCTCGTTGGAGGACGTCATGTTCCGCGCCAGGACTCTCTCCATTTTCGGCCTCGCCGCCGCCGCCGCGATCTTCGCGCTGCCGGCGGATGCGGCGCAGCGTGGCGAACGCCGCGACGGTCGAGGCGCGCAGCAGCAACAGCAGGACGGTCCCCCGCCCGGCGGCGGACGGCAGGCGGTGCCGCGCGGCGCTGTCGATGGCAGCCCGCGCCCCGGCCAGCAGGACGGCGCGCCGTCGGCGGTCGTGCAGGGGCGCGGCTATCGCGGCCCTGCCACTGTTCCCTACCGCGGGCCCGTGTACCGCCCATACCCCGGTCCTGTCTACGGTTCGTATCGCCCGCCGGTCTTCGGTCCATATCGCTGGCCCGTCTACGCCTCACCGTACCGCTACTCGCATCCGTACTACACGTTCCGGCCGCGCGTCAGTATCGGCGTCGGTTTCTGGGGCGGTTTCGCGGTGCCGTTCCCGAGCTATGCCTATGGGAGCGTCTATCCATATCCCGGCGCCTACGGGTACGGCGCACCCTATCCGGTTCCGTATCCCGTGCCGTATGCAGCGCCCTACCCGTCCGCGGGCTATCCCGCGCCGGGCTATCCGTCGTCCGGGTACCCGGCACAGGCGCCGCCGGCGGGAGGGGTCACCGCGGTTCCCGGTGCTCCTGCCTACGGCGGGATCAGCATCGAGGTGACGCCCAGCGATGCGGAGGTCTGGGTGGATGGCGGCTACGCGGGTCGCGCGGCCGACTTCGGACCGCAGGCCCGGCCGCTGACGCTTGCGGCCGGCCTTCATCGCATCGAAGTGCGGGCACCTGGGTTTGTGCCGCTCGCCTTCGATGTGACGGTGACACCCGGCTACGTCGTGCCCTATCAGGGCGTGCTGCAGCCGGGGTTCGACTGAGCTCACCCCGGTCCTGAGCCTTTCCGAAGGACCGGAGCCGTAATCGCCGCGGATGGGATGAGCCCGATAGGTTGCCGACCATCCGGAACACGTATAATCCGGGCACGCCCGGGGTGGGCCTCCGCTCCCCCGCGCGTCCTGGAGGATCCGTGATGACGAAGCATGTGAAGGGACGCCGGCAGCTGATGACCGGCCTGGGCGTGACCGCCACCGCCGTGGCCCTTGGCGCCACGACGATCGAGGCCCAGACTCCCGCAGGACCGTTCGAAGCCGCCCGCCACGCGACGGACGAGTGGATGGGCAAGATGCCCGGCAAGCACCGCGTCGTGATCGACGTCACGTCGCCGGGAGGCATCCCCGATGGCATCCGCTTCGCCGGCAATCTCTTCACGGGCAACAAGACCGGCTACGGCGTCGAGGAGGCGGAGATGGCCATCATCATGGTCCTGCGCCACTCCGCCACGGCCTACGGCTACACCGACGCGATCTGGTCGAAGTACGGCAAGTCGATGGGCGGCGGCGACGCCGCGGCCGCCGCGCCGGCGCCGACCACCAACGCCTACAACAGCGGCGAGCGCATGCAGCTGTCGGGCCTCGCCAAGCGGGGTGTGCAGTTCATGATTTGCGGGACCGCCAGCCGTGGGCTGTCGCGTCGCATCGCCGGGCAGGCCGGTGACGGCGACGCCGTCTACAAGGAATTGGAAGCCAACCTCATTCCGAACGCACGCATCGTCGCGGCGGGCGTGGTCGGCGTGACCCACGCGCAGGAATACGGCTTCAGCCTGCTGTTCGTCGGATAGGCGGCGCCATCGCTGAGTGGGGCGCCGTGCGCCAGTCGTCGTGGTTGATCTGTGCTCACGTGAACCCGTGTTCGCCGAGGAGTTCCCCATGCATGACACCAGCACGCACCCCCGTCGTGGTTTCCTCGCTGCTCTGTTCGGCGTCGCCGCAATGGCAGGTCTACCCACCTCCGTCGCCGCCCAGGACGGCGGCGGCGAGACGTGGATCAAGGAAGTGCCGGGCGCGAAGCGATGCTTCTTCGATTGCCCGCAGCACATGAACGGGTTCGGGCTCCTGCACATCCTCAACTACCTGGCCACGTACACCGCCACCGGGGCCAGCGCGGGGCAGGTGGGTGCGGTGAGTTCGTTCTACGGCGTGGGGCCGGCGTCCAGCATCGCGCTCGGCTTCAACGACGCGATGTGGGCGAAATACGGGCTGGGCGAGTATCTCGGCCTGAAGGACTCGAGCGGGAAGCCCTATACACGCAACGTGTTCTTCAGCCCGACCAAGGCAGACGGTCACCTGCTCGCGCAGCGCGCACAGGTCCCGGCGACGATCGGCATGCTCGGCGACGCCATCACCGGGGCCGGCATTCCGAACCTGCAGAAGATGGGCACCAAGTTCCTGCTGTGCAACAACGCGCTGGGGTTGTGGACGCTGGAACTCGAGGCGCGCGGCAAGGGCACGGCCGCGGCCATCGACAAGGACCTGCGCGCGAACATGGTCCCCGGCGTGACGATCGTGCCGGCCATGGTGATTGCCATCGAGCAGGCCCAGCGCGCCGGCATCACCTACAACAAGCAATAACGACGCATTCGTCCGTTCGGTTCCGATGGTCAAGGAGGCAGCATGAAGAAGTCGATCGGCGTGCTCACGGTGCTGGCGCTCGCCAGCCCGTGGATGGCCGCCGCCCAAACACCCACCGCCGAGGCGCAGATTGCAGAGGCCGTCTCGATCCTGCCCGAGGATCTGCGCGCCGGAGCCACCGTGGTCACCTACGACAAGACCACAGGTGAACGCAAGGTGCTCCGGCAGGGCACGAGCTTCCTCGAGTGCCAGCCCAAAATGGCCGACGGCTTCGAACGCTGCTACCACAAGTCGTTCGGGCCGCGCCGCGATCTCGAGGCCAGGCTCACCGCGCAGAAGAAGTCGGAGAAGGAGATCGCCGACGCCGTCGCGGCGGCCGTGAAGGCCGGGACCATCCCGGCAGCGCCGCAGGGCATGATGTCCTACCGCGGCTACGACAAGCGCGATCGCATCCAGAACCTGTGGGTGTGGTCGCAGCCCAATGCCACCCCGGAGCAGATCGGGGTCTCCACGGTCAGCCAGCGCGACGCCGCGCTCGAGGGCAAGGGCCTGCCGTGGATGATGTTGCCGGGCACGCCCGGGGCGCACATCATGATCCCGATCAACCCGACACCCAAGGTCCCGACCATCACGGACGAGGCGCCCGACGAGATCACCCAGGCAACGCTCCCGCTGCCCGACGACATGCGCGCCGGCGCCACCGTCTACAAGTACGACCCGAAGACCGGAGCGCGCGTCGTGCTGCGCCCCGGGACCAATGCGCTGGAGTGCATGCCGCGCGGGGCCGACGGCTTCACCTGGTGCTACAACAAGGTCAGCGCGCCTCGCCGGGACATGTCGGCCAAGCTCAGGGCGGAGGGCAAGGACGACAAGGCGATTCAGGCCGCCATCGAGGAGGCCACCAAGGCCGGGACCCTGAAGCCGACGCCGTTCGGCACGATGTCCTACCGGCTCTACGGCAAGCGCGATCGCATCCAGTTGCTCTGGGTGTTGTCGGTGCCTGGCGCCACGCCCGAGACGATCGGCGTGACGACGGCCAGCGCGCGTGAAGACGCGCTGGAACTGCGCGGGACGCCCTGGCTGATGCTGCCGGGCACGCCCGGCGCGCACATCATGATTCCGATCAACAAGTAGCACGTAGGCGGTTCCGTCTGGTTACACGCGCTTCGGTTCCACTGGTCGAGACGCGCCTCGTGCACGCGCACGGGGTCGCGTCTCTCGTCACGCTGCTCGTCTCGGCCACCTTCGGCATCGTCGTTTCGCTGCAGTTGCTGATGCCCGATCTCGGGCAGGAGGTGGCGTGGCTCGGTTGGGGCCGGCTGCGCTACGCCCACACCCAGGGCATCATGCTGGGATGGCTGGGCAACGCGTTTCTCGCGTTCCTCTACCACGGCGTTCCCGTCCTCACCGGCCGCCCCGTCACCAGCCGCCGCCTGGGCCTCTGGCTGTTCGGGCTGTGGAACTTCGCGGTGATGCTGCCCGGATGGATTCTGGTGCTGGCCGGCGTCAGCCAGCCGCTCGAGTGGGCTGAGTTCCCCCTCGTCGTCGACGCCGTGGTGGTAGTGGCACTCCTCCTGGCGGCCGTGCAGTTCCTGCCGGCGTTCTTCACCCGCGGCCTCGAATCGCTCTACGTGTCCAGCTGGTACATCCTCGGCGGGCTCGTGTTCACGCTGCTGTCCTATCCGATGGGCAACATCGTGCCCGAACTGGTCCCGGGTGCCAGCGGCGCGGCGTTCAGCGGGCTGTGGATTCACGATGCGGTGGGCCTGTTCGTCACGCCGCTGGCTCTGGCCATCATCTACTTCGTGATTCCCGCGTCCACGGGGCGCCCCATCTACAGCCACTTCCTGTCGATGCTGGGCTTCTGGCTGCTGTTCTTCCTCTATCCCCTGAACGGCACGCATCACTACGTGTTCTCGGTGATTCCAATGGCCGCGCAGCTGACCGCCATTGCGGCGTCGGCGCTGCTCGGCGTGAACGTCCTGATCGTCGTCACCAACCTGTTCCTGTCGCTGCGAGGCGCCGGCTACATCGCTCGCGACCCGGGTCTGCGGTTCGTCGCCGCCGGCACGCTCTTCTACTTCATCGTCGCCATGCAGGGTGCGGCGCAGGCGCAGATGGCGGTGAATCAGGCCGTGCACTTCACGGACTGGGTGGTGGGCCACTCGCACATGGCGATGATGGGCTTTGCCACCTTCGCGGCGGCTGGCGGCCTGGTGCACGCGTGGCAGCGCATCCCCTGGGCA